>Ga0208826_1000213_pt1 | contig 66331 bp, 54 predicted proteins | sample AD_UKC115_MetaG_FD_184451 | JGI IMG/M metagenome (GOLD analysis project Ga0208826, IMG submission 184451) | Active sludge microbial communities of municipal wastewater-treating anaerobic digesters from Hong Kong - AD_UKC115_MetaG (SPAdes)... | ecosystem: Engineered > Bioreactor > Anaerobic >... | reverse complement strand
GCTCTCATGAGGGGGAGCTACGGGACGGGTTTCAAGGCCCCCTCCCTCTACCAACTCTTCTCCCCCTACGGGTCACAGGAGCTGAAGGCGGAGAGGAGCAAGGGGTGGGAGCTCGGCGCGGAGCAGGCCCTCTTCGGCGATCGCTTCTCCCTGAGCGTCACCTACTTTCGCAACCGCTTCGAAGACCTGATCGACTACGATATGGTCGCCTGGAAGTATTCCAACGTCGCCGAAGCCTTGACCCGGGGCATGGAGCTCTCCCTCTCCGCCGCCCCCGCCGAAAGGGTGATAGTGAAGGCTTCCTATGTCTATACGAAGAGTGAGGACCAGAACGGGCTTCCCCTCTTGCGTCGCCCGAAGCACAAGTACTCCCTAGATCTGGGTTGGCGTTTTCTCGACAGCGCTTCCTGGAACCTGACCCTGATCGGCGTCGGAGAGAGGGATGACCTGGTCTTCATCGGGGGAAGCTCGAACCGAGCGGCCCTGGAGGGTTACCTCCTGGTCAACACGGCCCTCAGCTACGATCCGCTCCCGTCGGTCCGCCTCTTTGCGAGAATCGACAACCTTCTGGACAAGAACTACTATGAGGCGTGGGGTTACGGGACTCCTGGCTTCTCCCTCTACGGAGGAGTCCGGTTCTCCTTCTGATCCATCGCAATCTTCCGGGGGCCGGGACGCTCTTCCCGGCCCCCGGATTCTCCTCCGCCGCTTCACAGGCCGAATCCGGAGTCCTCAAGGGGAGGAGGCTCTCACCCCTTCGGAGGGGCTGGGGGAGATGCTCCTTGAGGAATCTTTCCTGGTGGGTCAACCCTCTTGTCCTCCTTTTTTGGCTGTGGTATACTCCTCTAATCCGAAAGGGGAGTGGTGTTCAAGGATCAGATCCTCCCTGAAAAGGAGACCCCTTACCCCCGAAAATCGATGGAGGCTTTCATGACCGACGAAAAAAACATCAAAGAAGAAGAAATCCAGCAAGAGCCCGTTTCCGCCGAAGCCGGTGGAGAGGATCTCCATAAAACCCCTCTCGAGGGGGAGACCCCAGCCTCGGAAGAAGACTTCCAGGTAAACGAGAAGGACAAAGAGCTCACCAAGAAGGTCGAAGTCAAGGTTGAAGACGAGAAGATCCTCCAGGAGATGGAGAAGAAGCTCCAGAAATATGCGGGCCGGGTGAAGCTGAAAGGGTTCAGGCAGGGCAAAGTTCCTATGGACTACGTCAGGAAGCTCTTCCATCAAGACCTTCTGGAAGAGTCCATGGAAGAGCTGGTCAACGAGAAGACCAAAGAGCTTCTCGGGGATGTTAAGAACCTGGCCACCTACCCCAACGTCTCCAAGGAGTATAAGGAGGGCGAGGGGATGACCATCAAGATCGAGTACGAGCTCCTTCCCGAAGTGGTGATGGACGGGATCGAGACCTACGAGGTCGAGGGAGTCAGCGCGGAGGTGAAAGAGGAGGAGATTCTTCACGAACTCGAGCATCTCCGTTACGAAGTCGCCGAGGTCGCCCCCGTGGAGAACGGCGTTGTCGTGGACAACGAAGAACTCACCGTGGATTTCGAGTTTCAGATCGTCAACCCCCAGACCGGGAAGTGGATGAAGAAAGAGGTCCTGAGCGATCGGGTCATCAAACAGCAGACCTTCATGAACGTCAAGGAGCAGCTCCTGGGGATGAAGGTCGGAGAAGAGAAGGTCTTCCGCGGCCGTATCCCGGAATCCATCGAATCCCACTCCTTCTCCGGAAAGGAAACCGATGCCCGTGTCAAGATCCTCGCCGCCAGGAAGACGACCCTTCCCGAACTGAACGATGAGTTCGCCAAGAGCCTGGGCGAGTACACGACCCTCGAAGAGCTCAAGGGAAAGATGCAGGAGACCCTGAAAGCCAGGAAAGAAGCGGAAAAGCCCTACGAACTCGGGGAGAGGGTTCTCGACGTCATGGAGGAGAGGTGTGACTTCGGCGTTCCTCTGAGCTTCCTCTTCCAGGAGATGAACCAATACTACCGGCGCGGCTTGCAGCTCTCCACTGCGGACTCTTGGAAGCTGGCCAGGAAAAACGTGAAGAAGATGTTCCTCGTCGAAAAGATCGCCGAAAGGGAGAAGATTCACGCCCAGGAGGCGGAGATTGAGGATTACATCGCTCAAGAGGCTCACCGTTACAATGTCCCCGCCGAAATGCTCAAGAGCTACCTCAAAGAGGAGCAGATCAACTCGATCGAGCACTCCGTCGCCAGGAGAAAAGTGTTGAAGTTCCTCGGGGAAAGTGCTAAAACGAAAGAAACATCCCAGGGGTAATCCCATGAACGAGAGGATTTTCAACCAGGTTCCCTACGTCATCGAACAAACGGGAAGGGGCGAACGGGTCTACGACATCTACTCCCGTCTGCTGAAGGACAACATCATCTTCGTCGGGTCGGAGATCAGCGACGCCATGGCCAACATCATCGTCGCTCAGCTTCTCTTCTTGGACGCCGAAACACCCGACAAGGACGTCTACCTCTACATCAACAGCCCGGGCGGCTCTGTTACCGCCGGGTTGGCTATCTACGACACCATGCAGTTCATCAGAAACGACGTGTCGACGATCTGTATCGGTCAGGCCGCCAGCATGGGCGCCGTTCTTCTTGCCGCTGGAACACCTGGGAAGCGCTATATCCTTCCCAACTCCCGGGTCATGCTCCATCAACCCCTGGGGGGGACACAGGGCGTGGCGGCGGATGTGGAGATCTACACTCAAGAGCTTCTGAGAATCAAGGACACGCTCTTCAAGATCCTCCAGAAACACACCGGCCAAAGCCTGGCGAAACTGAAGAAGGACGCTGACAGAGACCTCTTTCTGAATGCGCAAGAAGCGGTCAAGTACAGCGTCGTCGACCGGATACTGGAGAAGAGGGATGAAGAACAGCCGAAACGATAACGAGCCCCGTTGCTCTTTCTGCGGAAAGAAGCGGAACGAGGTGGGGCAGCTCATCATGGGCCCCGGGGTCTACATCTGCGATGAGTGCACCCGAGCCGCCTATACTCTGACCAACCCGGCCTCCACTCTCGACACCGCCCCTGCCCCCGAGGCGGCCCGTAAAGAGATCACCGAGCTTCCGACACCCTCAAAGATCAAGCTCTTTCTGGACGATTACGTCATCGGACAGGAGAGCGCGAAGAAGAGGATTGCCGTGGCGGTTTACAACCACTACAAGAGAATCTTCTGCGCCGAGAAGAAGGACGATTCCGTTGAACTCTCCAAGAGCAACATCTTCCTGATCGGGCCCACCGGTTCGGGGAAGACCCTGATCGCCCAGACCCTCGCCCGGCTTCTCAACGTTCCCTTCGCCATCGCCGACGCCACGGCTCTCACCGAGGCCGGCTACGTCGGTGAAGACGTGGAGAACATCCTCACTGCCTTGGTTCAGAACGCCAAGGGGGATGTGAAGAAGGCTGAGAAAGGGATCATCTACGTCGACGAAATCGACAAGATCGCCCGCAAGGGGGACAACCCCTCCATCACCAGAGACGTCTCCGGTGAGGGAGTCCAGCAGGCCCTCCTGAAGATCATCGAAGGAACAGTCTCCAACATTCCTCCCCAAGGAGGGAGGAAGCACCCCCATCAGGAGTTCCTTAAGGTCGACACGACCAACATCCTCTTCATCGTCGGAGGGGCCTTCATCGGCCTCGACAAGATCGTCGCCCGAAGGCTCGGGAGCGCCACGGTGGGGTTCAACTCCTCCCACACCGTCGTCAACCGGGATGATATTGGGTACCTCTACTCCCTGCTCCAACCGGAAGACCTGATCCAGTTCGGGATGATCCCCGAGTTTGTCGGCCGAGTCCCCATCATGGCCACTCTCCACGACCTGAAGGAAGAGGAGATGGTGAAGATTCTCACGGAACCCAAGAACGCCATCATCAAGCAGTACCAGAAGCTCTTCCGGATGGAAAAGGTGGACCTCAAGTTCGAACGGGGCGCCCTCGCCTTCATCGCCAGGGAGGCTCTGAAGAGAAAGGTGGGCGCTCGGGGGTTGAGGGGGATCATTGAAGACGTGATGAACGACGTGATGTTTTATCTCCCTGACAGCCGCGGTTTGGAGAGCTTTACCATTACCGAGGAGATGGTCAAAGAGAAGAAACGCCTATTCCAGGAGTTCAAGAAAGCCGCGGGGCTATGAAGAACATACCCGAAAATTACCGTACCTTGCCTCTGATCCCCCTTCGGGAGATGGTGATCTTTCCGTCTACCCTGGTCCCCTTTCTCATCGGGCGTCATACCTCCCTCTCCGCACTGGACATGGCCCTCACCAAGGACAAGGCTCTCTTCCTCACGGCCCAGCTCAACCCAACCGTCGACCTTCCCAAGCCGAAGGACATGTACACCGTCGGTGTGGAAGCCCGGGTCGTCCAAACCGCCCAATCCCAGGACAACAACGTCAAGGTTGTGGTCGAGGCGATCCGGCGGGCCCGAGTGGTCGAGTACGTCCGCTTCTACCCCTACTATGAGGTCTTGGTCAAAGAGCTTCCTCAGGTCTCCTACAACGCCGAGGATTTTCAGAAGCACTTCGCTCTGATGATGCAGCTCTTCAAGGAGTTTATGGCGCTTCCGACGGAGAGTTCCCTGGAGGCGATCATCCCGGCGGCGGTTGCCAGCGATCCTCAACGGATTGTCGACATCGTCTCCTCCCAGCTTCCCCTTCCTCTGACGGATAAGCAGAACCTTCTGGAGATCATCAACCCTCTGGAGAGGGTCTTCCGACTTACCTCCCACCTGCGTGAGGAGATCAGAGCCAGGCGTGAGAGGAGGGAGAGCTCTCCCCTCTCGCGCAAAGAGGGGAAGAAAGGTCCCATCCCGAACCCTGCGTCTCCCTTGCCGGAAGAGGAGGACATCGCCGATAACCCCGAGATTGAGGCGCTTCGACAGAAGATTGAGAAGTCGGGGATGCCCGAGGCCGCCCGGGAGAAGGCCCTCAAAGAGTTGGAAAGGCTTGAGATGATGCCCCCTTCCGCCGCGGAGGCGACGGTTTCCAGAAGCTACGTGGACTGGATGGTGGCCCTCCCCTGGAAGACCAGGACCAAAGAGAGGAAAAACCTCAAAGAGGCCAGGCGGATTCTTGAGAGCGAACACTTCGGTTTGGAGAAGGTCAAGGAGAGAATCCTCGAGTTCTTGGCGGTCCGTCACCTCGTGAAGGTTCCCAAGAGCCCGATTCTCTGCTTCGTGGGCCCTCCCGGCGTGGGAAAGAGCTCCCTGGCCCAGTCCATTGCCAAGGCCATGGGGAGGAAGTTCGTCCACCTCTCCCTGGGTGGCGTGAGGGATGAGGCCGAGATCAAGGGGCACCGGAGAACCTACATAGGCTCCTACCCCGGGCAGATCGTTCACCAGATCAAGAGGGCCGGGGCCCGAAACCCCGTCTTCCTCCTGGACGAGGTGGACAAGATGACCTCCGATTTCCGAGGAGATCCCGCCGCGGCCCTCCTGGAAGTCCTCGACCCTGAGCAGAACAAGGAGTTCGTCGACCGGTATCTGGATGTTGAGTTCGACCTCTCCGATGTCTTCTTCATCACCACCGCCAACAACCTTCAACCCGTTCCGGCGGCTCTGGTGGACCGTATGGAAGTGATCGAGATCCCCGGGTACACGGAGCTGGAGAAGCTGAAGATCGCCCAGAACTATCTGCTTAAGAAGCAGAAGGCCCTCAACGGCCTCAAGGAACAGCACTTGGAACTGCCTGAGGAGACCTTGGAGGAGATCATCCGCCGTTACACCAGGGAGAGCGGAGTTCGAAACCTGGAGAGGATGATCGGCAAGGTCTGCCGTCGAGTGGCCTTTCGGTTCGTCGAAAGCGGCAAGAAGGAGAACCTCCGGATCGAACGGGACGAGTTGAAAGAGTACCTGGGGGTTCCCAAATATCGGCTTACTGCCAGGGAAGAGAAGGAAGAGGTGGGAGTCGTCACCGGCCTCGCCTGGACCGAGGTGGGTGGTGATCTGCTGACCTTCGAGGTGAGGCTGATCCCCGGAAAGGGGGAGCTCAGACTGACGGGAAGGCTCGGCGAGGTGATGCAGGAATCGGCGCAAACAGCCTTCTCCTATGTGAAGTCTCACCTCGGGGAGCTCAAGTACGACCTCTCCTTCCTCAAGGAGTACGATATCCACATTCATGTCCCCGAGGGAGCCGTTCCCAAGGAGGGACCCTCCGCGGGGGTGACCATCGCCACCGCTCTCATCTCTTTGGTTCTGGGGTTGCCTGTCGGTAACAACCTGGCCATGACCGGGGAGATAACCCTCCGGGGAAGAGTGCTTCCCATCGGAGGGTTGAAGGAGAAGCTGGTCGCCGCCCACAGGGAACACGTGGAGACGGTCTTGATCCCCTTTGAGAATGAAGCGGAACTCAAGGAGGTCCCGGAGGAGATCACCAGGGACCTGAAGATTCAATTGGTAAAGTCCATGGACGAGGTCTTCCGCCTCGTCTTTCGCCAGGAGCTGAAGAAGGGGTCCCACCAGCTTCCGGCAGCCTATTCCTATCCCACCAGAGAAAAGATGAGTGATCAAAATTAACGAGTGTGTCCTGGCCCGGACCGCCTATGGGGTCGACGGTTTTCTCAAAGACCGGTTAAAAAAAATCGTCTTCGCCGGACGTTCGAACGTGGGGAAGTCCTCCATGATCAACTCCCTGCTCAACCGCCGTTCCTTGGCCCAAGTGAGTTCCACCCCCGGAAAGACCAGATCGGTGAACTACTACCTGATCAACGGCTCCTTCTACCTTGTCGACCTTCCCGGCTACGGCTTCGCCAAGGTGAGGGACGAGGAGAAGCAGAAGTGGTCGCTTTTGATGGAGGAGTTCTTTTCTCGGGAAAAATATGTTACCCTATTGGGTCTTCTTATCGATTCCCAAGTGGGGCCGACCCCGTTCGACGAAAACATGCTGGGTGCGGCCTCTTTGTACAAACTACCAACCCTGCTCATCGCAACCAAATGCGATAAATTGAATAACGACGAAAAAAAACAAAGATCCCGGAGATGGGAGGGGGAGACGGGGGTTCCCGTTCTGCCCTACTCTTCGAAATCCGGGGAAGGAAGGAGAGAACTGTGGCAAACCATCGAAAACATACTGGAGGATCGGAACCCATGATGAAAAACACCGTCGAAGAGATCGACGACCAAACTCTTCTGAAACTGGAGGAGCTTGAGAAGCGGACCCTTGTCCAGCTTCAGAAGGTCGCCAAAGAGATCGGAATCGGCGGCATCTCCTTCTTGAAGAAGCAGGAGATCATCTTCAAGATCCTCGAGGCCCAGGCCCGCGCCAAAGGGTATCTCTTCGCAGAAGGCGTTCTTGAGGTCCTTCCCGAAGGCTATGGCTTTCTCAGGTTTCCGGTTTACTCCTACCTGCCCAGCTCGGAAGACATCTACGTCTCCCCCTCCCAGGTGAGAAAGTTCGACCTGCGGATGGGCGACACCGTCTCCGGTTGGATCCGCCCTCCCAAGGACAATGAGAAGTACTTCGCCCTGATCCACCTGGATGCCATCAACTTCCTGCCCGTCGAGCAGGCCGTCCGGGTCCGTAGCGGCGTGCGCTTCGAGCAACTGACCCCCCTCCATCCCTTCGAGAAGATCAACCTGGAGACCTCCAAGGAGAACCTCTCGGCCAGGGTCATGGACCTCTTGACCCCGATCGGGAAGGGGCAGAGAGGGCTGATCGTCGCGGCCCCCAGGACGGGGAAGACCGTTCTTCTTCAGACGATCGCCAAATCCATCGAGATGAACCAGCCGGAGATGTACGTCATCGTCTTGCTCATCGACGAGAGGCCCGAGGAGGTGACGGACATGCAGAGGAACGTGAAGGGTGAGGTGGTCGCCTCTACCTTCGATGAGCCGCCGACGCGCCACGTCAAGGTCGCCGAGATGGTCATCGACAAGGCCCGCCGTCTCGTCGAGCACGGCAAGGATGTGGTGATCCTCCTGGACAGCATCACCCGTCTGGCTAGGGCCTACAACTCGGTTATCCCGACCTCCAAGCGGATCATGTCGGGAGGCTTGGACGCCAACGCCCTTCACAAGCCGAAGAAGTTCTTCGGAGCCGCTCGAAAGATCGAGAACGGGGGTAGCTTGACGATCATGGCCACCGCCCTGATCGATACGGGCAGCCGGATGGACGAGGTCATCTTCGAGGAGTTCAAGGGGACGGGCAACATGGAGATCAACCTCGACAGACGCCTTGTCGACAAGAGGGTCTTCCCGGCGATCGATATCTTCAAGTCCGGCACCCGGAAAGAGGAGCTCCTCATCCCCGCCGAGGACCTTGGTCGGATCTGGGTCTTGAGAAAGGTCCTCTCTCAGCTCAGCGAGCTGGAGGCCATGGAACTTCTCGTGGACAAGCTTGGTAAGACCAAGACGAACAAAGAGTTTCTCAACTCTATGTCCCGAGGGATCTAAAGGAGATGTCCTTTTTAATCCATGTTGTCGATGATGAGCCAATTATCCACGACATTCTGAGGAGGATCTTCAAGGATGAAGAGTATACCCTGGAGTTCTCCACAAACTACGAAGAGGCGGTAGAGAAGCATAAACGGCGACGTTTCGACCTGGTCCTCCTGGATCTGATGATCCCTGGGACCTCTGGGCTGAAGATTCTCCGGGAGCTTAGGAAGAGCGACGAGGATGTGAAGGTCATCATCATGACCGCTTACGCCACCCTGGAGAGCGCCGTGGAAGCGGTCGAGCTTGGGAGCATAGATTACATCCACAAGCCCTTCGACAACAAGGAACTCCTCGAGATGGTCCGAAACGCTCTCCGCTCGGATAACAAACGGGGGATAGAAGAGATAAAGGATTCCCTTCAGCAGGGGCAGGCCTTTCACAACATCGTCGGCGCCAGCGGCGCCATGCGCAGTGTTGTGGAGAAGATCAAGAAGGTCGCCAAAACCAACAGCACCGTTCTCATCGAAGGGGAGAGCGGCACCGGGAAAGAGCTGGCCGCTCGAGCGGTTCACATGGAGTCCCTGCGCAGTTCGGCTCCCTTCGTCGTCGCCTATTCGGCTCCCGACGAGTTGTTGGAAAGTAACCTCTTCGGCCACAAGAAGGGCTCTTTCACGGGCGCTACCGCCGACAAGACGGGACTCTTCGATGTGGCCCACGGAGGGACGATCTTCTTCGACGATGTGGCCACCGTCCCCATGAGCGTTCAGGCGAAACTCCTGAGGGTTATCCAGGAGAGGGAGTTCATCGTCGTTGGAGAGACCACCGTCAGAAAGGCCGATGTTAGAGTCATTGCGGCGACGAATCAGAACCTCAAGGAGATGGTCTCCGCGGGGACCTTTCGGGAGGACCTCTACTACCGGCTCAACGTTGTCAAGATTCTCCTTCCCCCCCTGAGGGAGAGGAAGGAGGATATTCCCCTCTTGGTGGAGCGGTTTATCGAGAAGTACAACTCCATCAACAACAAGAGCCTGAAGGGGATCACCGACGGGGCCCTGAAGATTCTCGAGAGCCTCTCCTGGCCTGGGAACGTGAGGGAGTTGGAGAACGTTGTCGAGAGCGGCCTGATCATGAGTGATGGGGAGAGAATCCGACCGGAGGATCTCCCGGTCGAGCTTGTCTATGGAGAGCCCACGGCTCTTCCGAGCCTGCTGAAGGTGGACGGGACTCCCTTTAAAGACAAGGTGGACCTCTTCCAAAAGAGCCTCATCAGCGAGGCCCTCCGCCAGGCCGACGGAGTCCAGAAGAGAGCCGCCGAACTCCTGATGATGAAGGCCACGACGCTGAACGAGATGATGAAGAGACTGGGGTTTATGGGCGATGGAAAAGATTAAACTGATAAAGCTTCTCACCGACCGGAGAGTCGATTCCCGGAGGAAGATCAAAGAGATGATCCTCGAAGGGGATGTGACGCTGAGGGGTGAGGTTCTTCGAGAACCAGCCCGGTTGATCGCTCCCGAGGAGATGGAACAGATCCGTTTTCGGGGACGCAGGCTTCCTCTCCCTCCTCCGACGGTTTACCTCCTCTTGAACAAGCCTAGGGGCTACCTGACAACGCTCAAGGATCCCCATGGCAGGCCGACGATCATGGACCTGCTTCCCAAGGAGGTCAAGAAGCTGAAGGTCTTCCCCGTGGGAAGGCTTGACCTTCAGAGCGACGGGCTGGTCCTGCTGACCAACGACGGTGACGCGGCGGATTGGATCCTCCGGGGGGGGTGGGAGAAGGTCTACTTCGTGAAAGTCTCGGGCTTTCCCGAGGAGAAGAGCCTCGAGTACCTCCGCAAGGGCGTGAAACTGGAGAGCGGCGCGGTGACCCAGCCTTGCAAGATCAGGCCCCTTCGCTCCGCTAAGACGAACGCCTGGTTCGAGGTGGTCCTTCGGGAAGGGAAGAAGAACCAGATCCGAGAGATGTTCGACAGGGTTCACCACTCTGTCCTCAAACTTCAGAGGGTTTCCATCGGCCCGCTCTTGCTGAAAGGGATTCCCCCGGGGGGCATTAGAATCGTCGACCCCGAGGCTTTTCAAAAGTTTCTAGCGAAAGAGAGGGCAGAGAAGGGGGAGAGTTGAGGGGCGAAGAGACGGTTGCTTTCCAGTCCGGTGAGGAGAGGGGGTTCTTCGCGAACCACTACACCCTCGCGCCGGGGGAGGAGGTCGCCGTTCTCTGCCGTTTTGCCCAGGGTGGTGATGACGGCGAGTTGCTCTCACAACTCTTCTGCGAAGGGTTTGTAAGCCGCCTGGCCGATCTGAGGGGGAAGCGGAGCCCGGAGCTTTTTCAGGATGTCTACGACTCCTTGATGCGCCAGATCTCCGATTTCCGCAAAGAGCGGATCCGGAAGAGAGGGGAATGGCAGGAGAACCCGGAGGGAGGACTCTTCTGGATTCACCGCAACCGGCGAAGAGTGGATATCGTCTTATGGCTAGGGGGAGCCGTCGAAGAGAGAGAGGGGGAGGAGTGGCGCGTCCTGGGACGGGGAGAGAAAGGGATGACCGTTCTTACGGAGATTCCCTTCAAGAGACCTCTTCGGTTGAAGGGCGGCGAAGAGGCCTCCTTTCCCCTCTGGAACCTTCTTCCCCCTCAGGGCCTAGGGAAACGACTCTTCGGTTCCCTCTCCTGGATCGCCGTCCTCCTCTTTCTCCTGGGAGCCGTCGTCTGTTGGATCGGGGCGAGGGACCTGGGAGAGGGGCTGAGGGAGAAGAAGGCCGCCCAGGAGTCTCTTCTGGAGAGGGGATCCCTTCCCTCCTCGCCCTATGGTGGGACGGAGCTCTTCCGGAGGGAGTTCCCGGGCACCTTAGCCCTCTACCGGGAGGGTCTGTGGAACCTCGTTGCCGGCTCAGACAGAGTTGTTGTCTACAACAGACAGGGGAAGAAGAGGGAAGTGGTCGCTCTGGACGGGCCCTATGACGGGCTCTTTCCCTTCGGCCAGGGGATCGTTCTCTACCGAAAGGGGGAGAAGAGAATCGCCCTCTTCCGGCTGGAAGAGGCCGGGCCTCTCCCTTGGCTCGTCCTGACGGCCCTTTCGGAGGAAAGAACCCACTACCTTCCTGCAGCACTCTTCCCCTTGGAACCTCTACCCCAAGGAGGGGAAAGTGAGCTCCTCTTCCGCTCCCCCCAGGGAGTGCTTCGCCTCCACCCCCTGGAAACTCCCCTGAGGGTTGAGCTGATGGTCGTCGACGACCCTGCGAAGGTCCTTCGAAACCTCTACTCCCCAGGTCTTCTCTCCTTCTCCGGGGAGAATCTTGTCGTGGAAGGCGAAGAGAAGAGGCTTTACCCACTTCCTCCTCAGGGGGGAAAAGATCTGGTGGACGCGAAGAGAGGAGATGGAAGGCTCTATCTCTTCTACAAGCGGGAGATCCTCCTGCTCAAGGATGGGGGAACACCCGTGAAAACGGTCCTCCCCTTCCCGCTCAAACGGGTCCTGAAGGGAGAAAGGAGCTTCCTCCTTCAGGGGGACGACCTTCTCTGGAGGGAGTGGCATGGTTGAGAGAGCCCTTATCAGATTCCTTCTCCTCCTTCTTCTCTCTCCCGCGCTTCTCTGCCAGCGGAGCCCTCTCTGCGAGGCTGAGCTACGGGCCTTGCCCCGACTCGTCCGGGTCTCCTCGTCCTTTACCGCCCTGCTCCGTCTGAAGACGACCCGGGGAGAGGTTGATCTCGAGAGGAAGAGAAGCGAAGAGGGGTGGGCCGTCCAGGGAGAGGGTGGTCTGCTCGTCCTTCCCAAGAAGCTCTTCCCCTTGACGGACCTCTTTCTTCACCACAGGGAAGAGGCGGAGATGAGTCTCCTGGAAAGCCTTGCGGGGATGGTCTCCCCGGAAGAGGGGCGGAGTGGTTCGGTGAAGCTCTCCCTGGGGAACCTTCGGTGGGAGCTTGAAGTGGAGAGGAAGGAGACCCCCGCACCGCTTGAGAGCGGGAGCACCGAAAACATTCTCCTCCTCGGAGCCGTTCCCGAAGGGGAGAGCGAAAGTGCCGCGCCCAAGGGCCTTCTGATCCTCAGGCCAGAAGAGTTTACTAGCGGACCGGCCTCGGCCTGGGACAGTCGGGGACGCCTCCTCGGTTTTGTCGAGAAGGGACGCCTCCATAGGCTCCACCTTCCCGGCAGGAGGTTCCTCCAGGGGTACAGCAAGAGCGAATCGGCGAAGGAGCTCCTCGATTCCTGGCGAGAGGGGCGGTGGACCCAGGGAGTCACCGAATTGTCTGGTTACCTGAAAGAGACTGGGCTGGCAGGGAGGATGGAGGGGAAGAGGCTTAGAGCCCTACTCCTTAAGGAGATGGAGGACGAGAGTTCCCTCTCCTACCTTGTCAAGCGACGCCTTCCGGGAGTCCTTCTCCTCTTGGCCGGGGGGATTCTGATCCTGGTCGCCATCATGGCTATGGCGAAGATACCCGGTAGGGGCTCTTTTCTGAGGATTCGCTTCAGGGCGAAAGAGCTCCCTTGTAGCGCCGATCCCCTCCCCGAGAAAGAGAACCTTCCCGGGGAAGAGTCCGATACCGAGGGGGCTGAGAACCCCTTCAGGGAAGAAGAAAACCCAGAGGATCCCCTGCCTTGAGCCGGTAGAACGAGGCCTTTCCCGAGGGAAGTTCGAGGACGTAGAGAGCGGGAACCTTCGGAAAGTAAGAGGGGCACTGCGATGTCTTGCAGGGGGGGACTCCCTGCTGAATCTCCACGATACGGCGGTCCGGCCCGATCCAGACCAAGTCCAAAGGAAGGTAGGTGTTCTTCATCCAGAAGGAGTGATAATCCACTCTATCGAAGACAAAGAGCATTCCGTAATCGTCGGGAAGGGAACGACGGTACATGAGCCCTAGGGCCCTCTCCTGATCCGTGACGGCCAGCTCTACCCGAAGGACCTTTCCGTTAGGGAGGGTCAGGGGGATGAAGATCTGCGAAGCCATGAGAGAGACGTTAGACAAGAGGAACAAAGCGAACAGGAATCGAGAGAACCTTCTTAAAACGGCCATGAACTTTTTCCTCCAAACTCAGGTGTTGTGCCCCTCCCTGGGGGCCTACTGGGGCGACAAGAACGCCCCCTTCCGCCAGCTGATCCCTGAGAGCGGGGGGAACCCGCTCCGCCGGTGCTGTGGTGACAAGGATCCTCTGAAAAGGTGACATCTCCGGCCAACCGAGCCGCCCGTCACCGTGACGAAGGTGGACACCGGATATGAGGTTCAGGGCGCGGAGCCGGCTCTCCGCCTCCCTGTAGAGGGGCTCGAGGATCTCCAGGGAGAAGACCTCCATCTTCAGCCTTGCCAGGAGGGCGGTCTGGTAACCCGATCCGGTACCGATCTCCAGAACCCGGAGTCCCGCTTTAGGGCGGAGAAGACGGGTCATGAAGAGGACCATGTAGGGCTGGGAGATCGACTGCCCGAAACGAATCGGCAAGGCCTCGTCCTCATAGGCTCGGAAACGAGAGGCGGGCTCTACAAAGAGCTCACGGGGAAGGGAGATCAAGGCGTCCACGAGTTCTCCGTCCTGGGGAAACTCTCGGTGAAGACTCTCTGCAAGCCGCATTCGGGAGAAGAGGTAAGGGTCATCCACGGCGGTCACAGGGGTGGCGGCCACTACTCTCGGGGGACGCATAAGCACCCTGGAAGGAGAAGCCGATGGATATGTTCGAGAAAGATTTGAGGTTTATGGGGGGGATGGTTCGGGTTGACATCGGCTGAGGAACGTTCACTTTTGCCTCCCCGGAATTGAAAAGAAAAAACGCCCCCGACGGGATTTGAACCCGTCTCGCCGCCGTGAAAGGGCGATGTCCTAACCGGGCTAGACGACAGGGGCGTGTGAGTCGTGCAGGATTCGAACCTGCGACAGCCGCCTTAAAAGGGCGGTGCTCTGCCAACTGAGCTAACGACCCGTCAACTGCTGTATTATAGCAAGAAGCCGGTGTTTAGTCAACGGCCCTTACTTGATCTCCTCAAACTTTTCGATGATCCAGCGACCCATCTGACCGTTCTCGATGTTGTAGCGGCAGAGGATGACGTTGTAATCCTTGGCGCCGGTAGGGCCAACGATGTTGATGACAACGGTCTTCTCCTCTTTCTTGAGGGAGATGCCTTCGGGTTCGGTCTGTTCGCCCAAGGATTTCTTGATGACGACCTTAACGTTCTCGAGGTCATCCTTGGCCTTCTGAAGTCTCTGCTGAACCTCTTTGTACTGACCGATCATGGTCTCTCTGCTCTTCTCGGCCTCAGCGAGAGCCGCGGCATTCCCTTTCTTCGCCTTAGCGGCTTCGTAGGCGTCGTTCGAATCCAAGACCTTCGGCTTCAGCTCGTTGAGCTCTTTCTCAACATCCGCATAAGCCTGAGCAAAAGCGGTGTAATCGGAATCTATGGCCTTCTGCTCACCAACACTCTTGAGCTCCCATTTTGTAAAAACAAAGGAGACAGGCTCCACGGCCATAGAGGAGAGAGTATCGTTATCCTGCATCTGGACGGCACGGAAGTACCTATCCAGAAGGGACTTTTCAGGCTTGCTGCAGGAAACGGTAAAGATCACGGCCAGGATCAAAACACCAGCCAAGAGAAACTTTTTCATGGAAAAACCTCCTCGGATTGGTTATCTTTATTATGGACCGATTCAGGGGGTGCCGTAAAGGCCTCATCCCCAAGATTGAAACGTTTTTTTAAAGTTTCTTCCCCGCCTACGATTCCCTCGTAACGGGAGGCGAGACGGAGCATCCTCTCATCGTTGAGGTAGGGGGCGGCGATCTGGAACCCTATGGGGAGCCCCTGGACGCTCAAACAGAAGGGGAGGCTCAAGGCTGGGTATCCGGCCAGAGAGAGGGGAATGGTAAAGAAGTCGGAGTAGTACATCTTGACCGGGTCATGGCTCTTGGAACCCAACGTGAAGGCTGTGTCAGGGGTGGATGGCAGGAGGAGGAAAGGGTATTTGGAGAAGAGGTCCCTGAGCTCTGCGGCGATCAGATTCCTGACCTGGAAAGCCTTGCCGTAATATTCGTCGTACTGGCCGGCCCCGAGTGAGAAGGTTCCCAAAAGGATCCGTCTTCTCACCTCGGGTCCGAAGCCCTTAGTGCGGGTTTCGTCGTAGAGAGCTTCAACGCTTGGGGCGGGGGAGCGGAAGCCGTAGCGAATTCCGTCGAACCTGGCAAGGTTGGAGGAGGCTTCGCTCGAGGCGATCACGTAGTAGACGTAGAGGGCATACTCCCAATGGGAGACTCTCACCTCTTCCAGAGGGTACCCCATCTCCTGAAAGACCTTCAGAAAGCGGGGGTACGTCTCTCGAATCTCCGGGTCGACGCCTTCGTCGGGAAGGGCTAGGTAGGCCAAGGCGGGAAGGTTCTTTGGGGTTTCGTCCCGGTCTGGCCGTAGGGGTTCCCTCAGGGAGGTGGAATCCAGGGGGTCGTATCCGGCGATGTTCTCGAAGAGGAGGGAGATGTCTTCAGGGTTACGCCCGAAGAGCCCGATCTGATCCAAGGAAGAGGCGAAGGCCACCAGTCCGTACCGGCTGATTCGGCCGTAGGTGGGTTTGAAGCCGTAGAGACCGCAGAAGGTGGCCGGCTGTCGGACGGATCCACCGGTATCGGAACCGAGGGCCAGGGGGGTCTGGAAGGAGGCGACCGCAGCCGCGGAACCTCCTGAAGAGCCGCCGGGAACCCGGGAAAGGTCCCAGGGGTTGCGGGTGACGCCTAGGGCGGAGTTCTCTGTGGAGGAGCCCATGGCGAACTCGTCCATGTTCGTCTTCCCGGGGACCCAGCCTCCGTTCTGCTTCAGCCTTGCCACGACCGTGGCATCGTAGGGGGCGACATAGTTCTCGAGGATCTTCGAGGCGCAGGTCAGGGGCATACCGTGAGCCAGGATGTTGTCCTTCATGGCCACAGGAACCCCCTTCAAGGGGCCCTCGGCGAGGGGGGCAAGCTCTTTGTTCCTACTGAGGAAGGCGCCGATTTCTCCATCCAGGGAGGCAGTTCTTTCCCCCAGGGAGTGGAAGAGCTCTTGAGGAGAGAAGAGTCCCTTACGAAGACCCGAGACGATCTCCCGGGCGTTGAGTGAGCAGAGGGAGGTCATCGTTTGACCACCCGGGGAACGGCGCAGAGATTCTCCCGCGATTCCGGCATGGCGTTGCGGATCTCTGAGACCCCGGAGAAGGAGGTCGCCTCATCGGGACGGAGAGGGGTCACCCCTTTTAGAACCACCGGAACGTAGTCAGTGCTCTCCTGGACTCGTTGGAGATGCTTGACCCACTCGACAATCTGAGAAAAATCGTCAAGAACCGGGTCTCCTTCGTTCGGAGTAAGGCGGCAGAGGCGGCATACCCTCTTTTCCTGCTCTCTCATAGGAGGATTATAAAGAAAGTGACGAGGAAAAGCAAGCGGAACCAGGCTTGAAGGGGGTACGGGGAGGAGCCGAAGCCCCTCCCCGGAAGGGGGTCAGATAACCCCCAACTCCTTGCCCGTCTGGGTGAAGAGATCCAACGCAAAGTCCAGGTCTTTCTGGGAGTGGACGGCGGAGATCATGACACGGATCCGGGCCTTCCCTTTGGCGACGGTGGGAAAACCAATGGCTTGGGCGAAGATTCCTTTATCGAAGAGGGTCTTAGAGAACTTCTGGGCCAGAGAGGCTTCGCCAAGCATGACTGGGGTGATAGGGGTCTGTGAGTGGCCGATATCGAAGCCAACCTTCTTCATCCCCTCCTTGAAATACCGGGAGTTATCCCAAAGCTTCTTGACGAGATCGTCGGATTCGCTTAGATAATCGATGGCGGCGATGGTGGCGAGAACATCGGCAGGGGTGACCGCCGAAGAGAAGAGGAAGGGACGGGCCTTCTGACGGAGGTAATCGGTCAGAACCGTGCTTCCTGATACGAAGCCTCCAACGACGCCGAAGGCCTTGGAAACGGTACCGACTTCGACGTCTACCTTTCCGTGAAGATGGAAGTGGTCGACGATTCCCCTTCCGCTTTCACCGAGGACTCCCTCTCCGTGCGCGTCGTCGACCATCAGGAGGGAGTCGTAGCGGGCGGCCAGCTCGGCCAATTCGGGCAAGGGGGCGATGTCTCCGTCCATGGAGAAAACGCCGTCGGTGATGATCAGGCGGCGACGACCCTCTTCCTTCTTCAGCTGCTCTTCCAGGTGGTTGGGGTCGCTGTGTTTGAAAATGACCCGCCGCGCCTTGGTGAGACGGCATCCGTCGATGATGGAGGCATGGTTCAGCTCGTCGGTGAAGAGCACGTCTTCCGCGGAGGGGACGAGGGTGGGGATGGCAGCCAGGTTCGAGCAGAAGCCCGACTGGAAGGAGATCGTGGATTCCGATCTCTTGAAGGCGGCCATTTTTTTCTCCATTTCCAGGTGAATCTCCATGGTTCCGGCGATGGAACGGACCGCCGCCGGGCCCACTCCATACTTCTCGATTCCTTGGATGGCTCGCTTTTTCAGCTCAGGGTGGTCGGCGAATCCAAGGTAGTTGTTGACGCACATGTTCAGAACTTTCTTGCCGTTGACGATGGTCCAGCTGTTCTGGGCCGAGCCGATGGTCCGGATGGTGTTGAACAGACCGTCGTTCTTGAGAGCTTCTATCTCTTCTGTCAGAAAAGAGTATTTACTCATTCTTGTATCCTCCTTAATTTTTTCGGTAAGGTCAGGAGAGAATGACCTTGCCGGCTTTCCCTTCTTCCATGAGCAGGAGTCCCTTTTCGATCTCCTCCATTGGGAAGTGGTGGGTGATGACGGGGGCAAGGTCGATCTTTCCGGTTTGGAGAAGACCGTCCATCCGGTACCAGGTGTCAAACATCTTGCGACCGTTGATCCCCTTGATGGTGATTCCCTTGAAGATGATCGCCTCGTTGAAATCGAGGGTCACATCGTTGTTGTAGATACCGAGAAGGACGAGGTTGCCGGCCTTTTTGATGACCTTCAGCCCATCCTTGAGGGCCGGTTGGGCGCCGGACATCTCGAGGATGTTGTCGACTCCCTCTCCACCGGTGAGGTCCATCACCTTCTCGACAAGATTCTCTTTGGCGGGGTTGATCAAGACATCGGCTCCCATCTTCCCGGCCATCTCACGACGGTAGTCGTTGATCTCCGAGACGAAGACCTTCGAGGCTCCGGCGGCTTTGGCGATTCCGGCCGCCATGGCTCCGATGGGCCCGGCTCCCGTGATGAGGACGCTTTTCGTGGGGATGTCACCTTCGAAAACCGTATGGACGGCGTTTCCGAAGGGGTCGTAGATGGCGAAGTACTCTTCGGGGATTCCGGGCTTAACCTTCCAAAGGTTGAGGGCGGGAACGACGACGTAGTCGGCGAAGGCCCCCGGCCCATCGACTCCGAGTATGACAACGTGTTCGCAAAGGTGGGCTTTTCCGGTTCGGCACATGGCGCACTGGTTACAGACAACATGCATCTCCGCTGTGACTAAATCGCCAACCTTGTAGGTATGAACGTTTCGGCCGGCTTCCACGATCTCTCCGTAGAATTCATGGCCCAGAATCACCGGCGTCTTGATTCGGTTCTGGGACCAGGCGTTCCACTGATAAATATGGAGATCGGTTCCACAGATGGCTCTCTTGTGGACCTTGATTAAGACTTCATCGTCGTTCTTAATAGTTGGAACAGGGGCTTCTGTGACGGTTATGCCCCTCTCTTTGCTGGACTTTATGACGGCTCTCATTGTTTTGGCCATGGATACCTCCTTGCGGGTTTTGAATCATAGTTCATCCCCCCGGATCTTGTCAAGGTGACGGAGTGGGAACGCTTTATTGACAAGGGGGGCGGCCATCCTTTATGATTAGGCATGATCTATGACATTGATTACGGTTTCCTGGAAAAGGCGGTGGAGGGGAACGACGCTCTGACGATGGTATGGGAGGAGGCCGGGAAGTCTCCTCAGCGGTATCGGAGCCGTTTCTTAGGGTGGGACGGCTCCCTCTCCTTCCTTGTCATCGACCAACCGACCCCCGAGGGGGAGAGCTTCAAGCCCCTTCTGCCGGAAGACAAGGTTACGGTCTTCTTTCAGGTCTCCGGTTTCCGGTTCCTCTTCCATACCCGGGTTTCCGGCAAGAGCGATTTTACGCTCAACGACAAGATGGTCGTTTCGGCTATGAGGTTGGTCAAGCCCGCCCTGATCGAAGACGGGGAGAGGAGGAACCATTTTCGGGTTCCCGTCCCCCGGGAACGGCCTGTGACGCTCCGGTTCTTCATCTACAAGGAGGGGAGCAAAGAGCTTCTGGTGGACCGGGACCTTCCGGGGATTCGGCCCATCTCCTATGAACTTTCGGTGACCGACATCTCCGGCGGAGGGCTCTCGGTGAAGGCCGAACGGAACGTCCCTCTCAAGCCCGGCGACAAGGTGCAGATGACCATCGTCATGCGCTACGACAACAACCAGATGTTGAAGATCGACGGCATCGTTCGGAACCGGCGGCGGGTCAGCGAAGGGGACATGGATGTCTGGGGAATCGAGTTTCTCGCGGAGAGGAACGTTGAGTTTCGTTACACCCTCACCCGGGTCAACCGGTATGTGATGGATCGACAAAGGGAGATGTTGAAATCATGAGAGAGAATCTGAAAGTTCGTTTCGCGCCGAGCCCGACCGGCTACCTCCACGTTGGGGGAGCCAGGACGGCCCTGTTCAACTGGCTCTACTGCCGGAAGAACAACGGCGTCTTCCTTCTAAGGATAGAGGACACAGACCTGCAAAGATCGACACCGGAGATGAGCAAGGTGATCCTGGATGCCATGAAGTGGCTTGGTCTGAATTGGGACGAAGGACCCTTTTACCAGACAGACAGGATCGACATCTACAGGGACCATGTGGAGAAGCTGATCGAGCAGGGGCGGGCCTACCGGTGTTTCTGCACAGGTGAGGAACTCGACAAGGCCAGGGCCGCGGCGGAAGCCCGTGGCGAGAAGAGCTGGAAGTACGATCGACGGTGCCTCAACCTCTCCCAGGAGGAGCAGGAGCGCCGCCTGAAGGAGGGACACCCCTACGCGATCCGGTGTCTGGTGCCGACGGGGAAGGTCACCTATGAGGACCTTGTCCATGGGAAGATGGAGATTCAGAACGAGGCCATAGAGGATTTCGTCCTCTTCAAATCCGACGGGAGTCCTACCTACCACCTCTCGGTGGTGATCGACGACCACCTCATGGGGATCACGACGATTCTGCGGGGGGACGACCATATCTCGAATACCCCCAAGCAGATCCTCCTCTACAACGCCTTTGGTTGGACTCCGCCGAACTTCGGCCACCTCCCCCTGATCCTTGGCCCTGACCATCAGAAACTGAGCAAACGCCACGGGGTCACATCGGTTCTCAACTACAAGAGCCTCGGCTACCTTCCTCTGGCCCTGCTCAACTTCTTCGCCCGGCTCTCCTGGAATCCCGGAGACGATAAGCCCTTCTACTCCGTCGAGGAGCTTGTCTCCCGCTTCAACCTGAAGAAGATCTCCAAGAACAACCCCGTCTTCGATACCAAGAAGCTTGACTTCATCAACTCCAAGATCATCTCCTCCATGGAGGAGGGGGAGCTTCTGGTTTGTCTGAGGGAGCTGGCCGAAGAGGTCGGTGGCGGCGACTGTCTGAAGAGCCCTGAGGCTCAGGAGAGGATCAAACCGGCCATCGAACTGCTCAAGAGCAGGATGAGGAACCTGAAGGAGTTTCTGGACCTTCTCGATGCCTATGTGACCGACCGGCCCTTGGAGTATGACGCCGAGGGGGCCCGTACCCATTTCACTCCTTCCGGGGCGTCGCTGCTGAAGGCCTACCTGGAAGACCTGAAGGGGCTCGGACCGGAGGAATTCACCGCCACCGAGACCGAGAGGCTGCTGAGGAGTCGGGCCGAGGCCGAAGGAGTCGGGGCGGGGGTCATGATCCATGCCGTTCGTCTCGCCCTTACCGGTAAGACTGTCTCCCCAGGTCTTTTCGACGTTATCGTCTTCCTCGGCAGGGAGAGGGCTATGGCGAGGATCGAAAGGGCCCTCCTCTGGATTCATGAGACCACCGGCGCTCTCCCTGGCGGGTGTTGACCCCTCCGGAGGGGCCGGACTCCTGCTGGATATCAAGATCTTTCAGAGCCGGGGACTCTACGGGATGGGGGTCGCCACGGCCCTGACGGGGCAGAACTCCCGGGGGGTCTCCTTCAGTCGCCCCGTAGAGAGGGAGGAGTACCGCCGCGGTTTGGAGCTGCTCAGGGAGGACTTCTCTCTGGGGGGGGTGAAGATCGGTATGCTTCCCGACGCCGGGATCGTCGAAGAGACGGCTCGCTTTCTGGAATCCCTTCCCAGGTCGGTCTTCGTCGTCGTCGATCCGGTGATTCGTTCGGGAACCGGGTTCCCTCTCATGGAGGAGGGCGCCCTGCACCTCTTTCAAGAGAGGATTCTCCCCAGGGCGGACCTTCTCACGCCGAACCTTCCGGAGACGGAGATCCTTTCGGGTCTCTCCATCGGGGGGGAGCGGGAGCTCCTGAAGGGTGGACACGCTCTGGTCCGAAAAACGGGAGGGGCGGTTCTGGTGAAAGGGGGCCATGGTTGGGGAACGGATTATCTCTTCCAGGGGGACCGGGTGTGGCTCTTCCCGGGAAGGCTTCTCAAGAAGGATGCCCATGGGACAGGGTGTTACCTCTCCTCCCTCCTTCTTGCCCTCAGGCTGACGAGCCGGCGTTCCCTCCCCCTCCTTGTCGGGGAGGCCAAAGCCTGCCTGCGGGAGAGGATTCAGAAGAGCTTACCCTTGGGAAAGGGTGACAAACGGTACTTGGAGGTCAAGAATGGTTGAGATAGAGACGCAGCAACTTCAGGCCAAGGTTCCAGAGGAGTACCTCCCCTTCGAGGACACCTCGGAGCTCAAGCCTCTGGAGGGGATCATCGGGCAGGAGTCGGCTCTCAAGGCCCTGGAGTTCGGCCTTAGGATCAAGAGCAAAGGGTTCAACGTCTTCGTGGTGGGGAACCCCGGAACCGGGAGGACCTCGGCGGTCCAGAGTTACCTGAAGCGGTTGGCCCTCAAGGAAGAGAGGCCGGGGGACATCTCCTTCGTCCACAATTTCGACGATTCCTACAACCCTGGGGCCCTCAAGCTTCCGGCCGGCATGGGCAGAGAGTTCAACCGGAGAATGGAGAAGGTCTTGGAGCTGATGGAACGGACCCTTCCCGGGGTTCTGGAGAAGGACCCCTATGCCTCCAAGGCCAGCGCCCTGGAGCAGGAGGCTAGAAGCCGGAAGGACGAGCTCCTCCTGGAGGTCAACCGGAAGGTTCAAAAGCTGGGTTTCTTGCTTCAGACCACGGAGCAAGGCTTTCTCCCCGTTCCCCTGAAGAGGGGGCAGAAGATGAAGGAGGAGGAGTACCAGAAGCTCCCGGAAGAGAAGAAGAAGGAGCTCATGGAGAAGAAGGCCCTGGTCGACGGGATTCTCGGGGAGACCTTCAAGATCTTGAACAAGGAGGACCTTCTCTTCGAAGAGGAGAGCCAAAGGCTCACTCAGGACACCCTCAAGGCGTTCCTGGAGGAAGTTTTTTCCGACCTCCGCTCTTTCTGCCAGGGGACGCCGGTTTTGGCCAAGCACCTTGAGCGCTTCGAGGAGGCCTTCCTGGAGAACCACACCCTCTTCACCGGGCAAGAGGAGAAGGAGGGAGACGCCGACCACCGGCAGGAGCTCATCAACAACGCCTTTCTGAACGTCGTCGTGGACAACACCGAGGCCGTGGGTGCTCCGGTGATCAACGAGGACCACCCGACCTACACCAACCTGATCGGAAAGATCGAGAGGGAGGCGGAGATGGGGACGTTGATCACGGATTTCTCCCTCATCAAGGCCGGCTCTCTCCTGAGGGCCGACGGCGGCTACCTCATCATCAACGCCGAGGAGATGCTGGTCAACTCTTACTCTTGGCAAGCCCTCAAGAGGGCCGTTCAATCGGGTTTCGTCCAGATAGAAGACCTGGAGAGCCACCTCGGGATGGCTACGGCCAAGGGGGTCAAACCCTCCTCCGTCCCCTTCCGCGTCAAGATCATCCTCGTGGGGACCCCGGCCACCTATGGGGCTCTCTTGGAGGTTGACAACGACTTCATGGAGCTCTTTAAGGTGAAGGCCGAGTTCGACACGGAGATGGAGCTAAACAGGAAAAACGTCTTGGAGTTCGCCCATTTCGTCTCCCTGATCGTCTCTAAAGAGGATCTCAAGCCCTTCACCAAGGGGGCCACAGCCGCCCTTGTCCGTTACTGCTCCCGCATCGCCGGGGATCAGAGCAAGGTGACCACCAACTTCGGCCTGGTCTCTGAGATCGTCAAAGAGGCCTCTTTCCATGCCTCCGGGACGAAGGTGACCGAAACGGATCTCCTGGTGACCCTCAAGCATAGACGGTCCAGGAACGACCTTACCGAGAACAAGGTCTTCGAAGCCATGGAGAAGAAGAAGTATCTGATCTCGACCCGGGGGAAGGAGAAGGGGGCCGTGAACGGCCTGACCGTCCTCTCCTTGGGGGACACGGAGTTCGGCCGTCCGGTGCGGATCACGGCGACCGTGGGGCTCGGGAAGGAGGGAATCCTGGACATAGAGAGGGAGGCGGACCTTTCGGGGCCTCTTCACACCAAGGGGATTCTCATCCTCTCCGGCTTCTTCACCGAACGTTTCGCTCAGGAGACCCCTCTCTCCCTCAACGCCAAAGTCGTCTTCGAGCAAACCTACTCCGAGGTCGACGGAGATTCGGCCTCCGCAGCGGAACTTCTCGCGATCCTCTCTTCTCTGACAGGATTCTCCCTCCGGCAGGACCTGGCCATTACCGGTTCCATCAACCAGAAGGGGGGAATCCAGGCGATCGGGGGGATCAACTCCAAGATTGAAGGGTTCTTCCGTCTCTGCAAGGCCCACGGCCTGACAGGGCGTCAAGGGGTCATCCTCCCCCTCTCCAACCTCTCGGAGCTCAACCTTCAGGAAGAGGTCATCCAGGCGGTGGAACGGAAGAGGTTTCACCTTTATGGGGTCGAGAAGATCGGCGAGGCTGCGGAGCTTCTCTTCGGCAGGGCCTACGAGGAGATCGAGGCCAGGGTTCACAACCGGCTGAAAGAGCTCCATCGAAAACTGGACATCGAAGACCGGTAGGAATCCTTTTCCCCCAGGGGGGAGGAATCTTCCTCTCCCCTTAACCCCCTCCTTTCATAATAAGGCCTGGAAGAGGCCTCTCTGCTTTGGCACGCTCCTTGAATTAGTTTTTATCACGCAGGAGGCGCCATGATAGACGGAACAAACACTTATGATGTATACGCTTCGAAGACGTCGGGTTCCGGGTCCACTTCCAATACGAAGGCCACCTCTTCTTCGAGCAAGGAGTCCAACGGCTTTGCCTCCTTGGACGCCGAGGACTTCTTCAGCCTCTTGATCCAGAAGATGCAGAACCAGGATCCCTTGGAACCTATGGATGACTCCGAGTTCATCTCCCAAATCACCCAGTTCACCACTCTCGAGCAGATGAGGGGCATCACCAGCGCCGTCGAGCTAATGGCCGCCGCGCAGGCCTCTTCCACGAACGCCCAGGCCGTCGACATGATCGGTAAATCCGTCGTCACCGAAGGGAACGTGATCAGCCTGACCGGTGAGGGGGGAACCAAGTTGAAGTACTCCCTTGGGGATAATACCACCGAGACGACCCTGACGATCTACGATCAGGACGGTGATGTGGTGATGACGAAGAAACTGGGAAGCCTTGGCTCGGGGGACCACTCCTACCAGTGGGATGGGAAAGATTCCAAGGGGAACGCCGTCGACACGGGGATCTACCGGTACGAGATCAGCGCGAAGAAGGCGGATACGGCGGTCGATGTCACAACCTACTCCATCTTTTCCATCGATGGGGTTGATTTCTCGGGCAGTTCGGTTCTTCTCAAGTCAGGGGAGATCGAGATTCCCGTGAACGAAGTCCAAGAGATATTCCAGTAACCTAGAGGAGGCCGACAATGCTTACATCTTTCTACTCCGCTCTTTCCGGCTTAAGCGCCTACGCTTCGGCTCTGAACGTTGTTGGTAACAACATCGCCAACATCAACACTTCGGGTTTCAAGGGTTCCTCCATCAACTTCTACGATCTTGTGACAAGGACCTTCAACGGGGTTTCCGCCAGCGGATCGGGTAACCCTATGCAGATCGGCCTCGGTTCCTACCCGGCATCGGTCTCGGGAATCTTCAACCAGGGAAGCATTCAGGTCTCCCAAGAAGGGACGAACGTCGCCATCGAAGGCAACGGGTTCTTCATCGTCGGCAACAGCGACACCGAAAGGGTCTATACGAGGAACGGGGCCTTCTCCTTCAACCAAGAGGGATACCTGGTCGACCCGAGCGGCTACAGGGTGTACGGGTACACTCAGAAAGACCCGGCCACCGGCGCGATCATCCCCAGCGGTCAACTCCAGCCGATCTACATGGCCGCCAACTCCATCAGCGACCCGGCGGCGACGTCCTTCATGCAGGTCTACATGAACCTTGACAACACCACCGACGTGGGAGACACCTACAGCGCCTCCTCGGTGATCTACGACAGCAAGGGAGCCCAGCACACTCTGGATATCACCTACACCCACACAGGGGGAACGCCGGACAGCTGGAGCTATGAAGTGACCATCCCCGGGGAGGAGGTCGTGGGAGGAACCGCGGGAACCCCCTACTCCCTGGCGACGGGCACCATGACCTTCAACGATGATGGGACCCTTGCCACTCCTGCCGCTGACGTTGCGCTCAACATCCCCGCCTTCACGAACGGGGGAGGAGCCATGACCGTCAACTGGGATCTTTGGAGTGATGGAGGCGCCGCCACGGTAACCAGCTATCCCCTCGCCTCAGCCGTCTCCTACACGAACCAGAACGGGTACCCTCCGGGGAACCTCTCCTCGATCATCATCGACCAGCAAGGGATCATCCAAGGGGTCTTCTCCAACGGTCAAGTCGAAGATATCGCCCAGATCGCTCTGGCCAACTTCAACAACCCCAAGGGTCTCTTACGGACCGGCCTCAACCACTTCTCCGAGACCCTCGCCTCCGGCGTTCCCGCCTACGGCTCCGCCAATACCGGGGGAAGAGGTTCCATCAACGGAGGCTCCCTGGAAGCGTCCAACGTCGATATGGCGACGGAGTTTGTGAACATGTTGCTCTTCGAAAGGGGCTACCAGGCAAACTCGCGAACAATCCGAACCTCCGACGAGATCATTCAGGAGGCTCTGAGTATCAAGCGGTAAGTGCCGAGAAGGTAGGAGAGATGAGAGGGGCCCTTATCTCAGGGCCTCTCTCATCCTGGCGATTCCCTCTCTGAGGTTCTTTTCCGAGGCGGCGTAGGAGATTCGCAGAAAACCCGGGGTGCCGAAGGCCTCTCCGGGGACCAGGGAGACGAACCGTGTCTCCAGCAGGACCTTGGCAAACTCTTCGGTAGAAGAGTACTTGCCCTTCAAGGCTTTTTCCACACAGGGGTAGAGGTAGAAGGCGCCGTGGGGTTTCGTCGTCTCCACTCCGGGGATCTCGTCGAGAAGTTGTAGGCAGATGTCTCTGCGCCGCTGGTACTCCCGCACCATGTCGTTGACCTCTTCCTTCTCCTCCTTCAAGGCCGTCACCGCGGCATACTGGGCCATGGAAGGGGGGTTTGAGGTGGAGTGTCCCTGGAGACGGTTCATGTACTTCACGATCTCCGCGGGGGCGAAGGTGAACCCGACCCGCCATCCTGTCATGGAGTAGGACTTGGAGAAAGACCCGGAGACGATCAGGCGGCTCTTGGCCTCGGGGAAGAGCTTGAGGGGGGACGGGAAGGTGTGGCCGTCGTAGAGCATCCTTCGGTAGCACTCGTCGAGAAGGATATAGAAGTTGTACTTCAGGGAGGCCTCAAGGAGTTTGACCAGCTCCTTCTCCTGCATGATGACGCCGGTGGGGTTGGAGGGAACGTTCAGGATGAAGAGCTTCACCCCTTTCTTGATCTCCTCCTCGAAGAGGTCGTAACGAAGATCGAAGCTTCCCTTGTCCCAGTAGGGGACGAAGACGGGCTCTCCTCCAGCAAAGCGGATAATCTCCGGGTAGGAGACCCAGTAGGGGGTGGGGATAATGACCCTCTCTCCAGGTTCAACCAGTGTCAGAGCGGCCAGGAAGATCGAGTACTTGCTTCCGGGGTGGACGATGATCTCCTTAGGGTCGAAGCGGTACCCTTGCTCTCTCTCGTAGGCGTCGATCAGGGCGTTTTTCAGCTCCGGGATTCCGGCGACCGGGGTGTACTTCGTCTTGTTCTCGTCGATCGCCCTCTTCCCGGCCTCTTTGATGTAGAGAGGGGTGGGGAAGTCGGGCTCACCGACGCTCAGGGAGATAACGTCGTTGCCCCGATCCTTCAGCTCTTTCGCCTTTTCGCTCAGGGATAACGTAACGGAGGGGTTCAGTAACTTCACACGTTGGGCTATCATGAATCATTATAGCCAGGAGAAAAAGGGAAATCAAGGGGCGGAGATCCCCCTCTCCCGGAGACGATCTTCCCGTGTGGAGGGACCGGCTGGAGAGGGGTGACTCAAAAATAGCTGAGGAAGAAGGTTTCCCTTGACCCAGCCCCTGTTCTTGGTACCATAACGGATAAACAACCGTTCAGGAGGGGAGATGAAGAAGCGGATGGTCTTGGTGGCGGCGATCGTTTTCGTTGTTGTTATGGGAGTTGTGGCCACTCTTCTCTGGAGGGGGAGAGGGGCCTCTTCCAGGGTTCTGACCCCTCAAGTGGAGGGGGAGCTGATCTCCTTCCAGGGGGAGGGAAAGGAGGGACTCTCCATCCGCTTAGCCGCTTCAGGCGATGAAGCTACCCGTCGGTCGGTGCTCTACTTCGATTTTGGAAAAGACCTCAACCCCGAGGCCGCCAAGGGGCAGTGGATCATCAAGGATCTGCCGGTGAAGATCGACCCCCCGATTCAGGGGGAGTTTCTCTGGGAAAGCCCTTCCCGACTGGCCTTCCATCCCGAGGAGGATTGGCGCCCGGCGACTCTCTACAAGCTCGTGCTCCGCTCTCTCAAGACTCCCGCCGGGGTCGTCTCGGCGGAAGAGCCCTTCTTCTTCTCCACTCCGGAGTTTCAGATTCAGGAGGCCCGGGTTGTCTCCTCCTCTCTCGCCAACCGGAGCGCCGTGGTCCGCCTCTTCTTCACCTACCCCGTCACCCGGGATTCCGTGGAAAAGAGCCTGAGCTTCGAGGATGCGGAGACGGGAATGGCCCTCCCCTATACCCTTCAAGGGGGGGAGAGCGACAGGGAGGTGCTCGCCGAGCTCTCCTCCTTGCCGGAGCATGTGATGAGGAAACGGTCCGCCCTCTTGGTGAAGGTCGCCCCAACCCTAGGGGCCAAGGAGGGGGGAGTCACCTTGAAGGAGGCCTTCAGCCGTCTTCTGAGCCTCCAGGAGGCGGAAGCCTTCAAGTTCGTCAAGCACGAGTTTTTGGAGGGAAGGGAGGGGTTCACCCTGGTCCTGCGGTTTTCTTCCCAGCTCTCCTCCGGAGATCCTTCCCAGTACGTCTCCCTGGCTCCGGACATTCGACCCTCGGTCCGTCGCTCCGGCGAGACCCTCCTCATCAGCGGGCCCTTTCGTTCCGGGGAGAGCTACAAGATCACCCTTAAGCCGGGGCTCCTCTCCACCGACGGCAAGGAGCTGAAGGAGGGGACCACCTGGGAGGCCAAGGTCCCCGACTTTACCCCCTCTCTCCGGTTTCTTCAGAAGGGGCGTTACATCAACCGAAGCGGCTCTCCCTCTGTGAGGGTCGAGACCCTGAACGTCGAGAAGGCTAAGGTCATCGTCCGCCGGATCTATCCCAACAACCTCGCCTTCTGGTACGGAAAGTACTACAAGAACCAGTGGCGTTACGACCGGCAGGCCGACAACTACATCTCTTCGGTCATCTACGAGAAGGAGATCCGGATCCGGGGGGGGAAGAACCAACGTGCCTTGACCAGGATGGGGCTGGAAGAACTGGTCGGGAAGAAGATGAAGGGGATCTTCGAGATCAAGATCTTCGCCCAGGGAAACGAGTACGATGAGAGCCTGAGCGATATTCTCTGGCTGAACTTCACAGACCTTGGTCTTGTCTACAAGAAGTCCCGGAACGCCCTTACCCTTTGGGCCCTGGATTTGGCGACTCTTCGACCCCAGTCGGGAGTCAAGGTCGCCTTGGTCACATTGAACAACCAGACTCCCGCCTCCGGCCAGACCGGATCCGATGGCTCCTTCACCTTCACGAACCTGAAGGATTTGGGGAAGGTCGGGGAGCTTCTTCTCGTTCAGGCCGAGAGGGGAGACGACTTAACCTACCTGGATGCCGACTTCGCACGGATCGAGACATCGGACTTCGATACCGGTGGAGACCCTTGCCCCGAGGGGGAGAACTATCAGGCCTACATCTACGGCGACAGAGACCTCTACCGTCCCGACGACACGGCCCACCTGGTGGCGGTTGTCCGGGACAAGAGGCTCAAACCTCTGGCCGACAACATGCCCCTGACTCTGAAGGTCTACCGCCCCGACGGCCGCCTGAAAGGGGAGTACCCTGTCCACGGCGATGGACAAGGGATGGCGGAGTGGACCCTCACCTTCTTCCCCTACGAGAAGACCGGTTCCTATAGGGCCAGGCTCTACCTCGGGAAGAGCCCGGTAGGCGAGACGACTCTGAAGGTCGAAGAGTTCCTCCCCGAAAGGATCCGGGTGGACGCGACTCTCGACAAAAAGGAGTACGGAGTCGGTGAAGACTCCAAGACCAAGGTGGGAGCCGACTATCTCTTCGGAGCCCCCGTCGCGGGCGGACGCTTCCGTCAGGAGGTGTTCCTCCTCTCGGCGCCGACTCTCTTTCCAGGGTTCTCCCGCTACCGTTTCGGAACCGAGATGGAAAAGCCTGAACAGATCAAGCTCTTTGAACAAGAGGGCTCCCTCGACGAGAAGGGCCGGGGTGAGACGCGCTTCGTCCTCCCCTCCGGGGATTACGCCGGGAAGATGAACCTCAACGTCTACACGGAGGTCTTCGAAGGCGACAGCGGCAGGAGTGTGCGGCGGAAGGCGGAGGCCCTCTTCTCTCCTTACTCCGAGTACATCGGCCTAGAGGAACCCATCGGCTACCTCTCCGAAGGGAAGAGGAGCGATATCAGAGGCGTCGTCCTTGACTCGCGGGGAAACAGGCGAAACGGCGAGAGGCCCCTGCGCTACACCCTCTTGCGGAGGCACTACAGCTGGGTCTCCTACTACGATAACCAGAGCTGGAGCTACCAGTACAAGAGGGTCTTCTACGAAGAGATCGTCGACGAAGGCTCTTTGGTTAGCAGGAACGGGGATTTCCTCTACACCTTTGTCCCCGGTTGGGGAAGCTACCGTCTGAGGGTCTCCGACCCGACCGGAGGGGCCAAGAGCGACCTCCTTCTCTCGACCTACTGGTGGGAGAGCGACGGACAGGAGCAGAGAAACCTTCCTCCCGAAAGGCTCTCCCTGGTGTTGGACAAACCCAGAGTCAAGGTGGGGGAGAGCGTCAAGGTGGGGTTCCGGGCTCCCTTCACGGGCAAGGCCCTCCTGACGGTGGAGGCGGACACCCTCCTCTCTTCCCAATGGGTGGACGTGAAACGGGGGGAGAACACCCTGGAATTGAAGGTTCAGGAGGGGATGTACCAACCCACGCTCTACCTCTCCCTCCTCCTGATCAAGAGCACCGGACCCGAGGATCCCTACCCCTCCCGCGCCTTCGGGACTCAGCCTCTCGCGGTGGAGCCCCATAAGAACAAAGTGGCTCTCTCCTTGGAGGTTCCCCAGCAGATCAAACCCGGAACGAAGCTGGCGGTGGCCCTCAAGTCTCCGGGTCTCTCTTCGGCTCAAGTGACCTTGGCGGCTGTGGACGAGGGGATTCTCCAGATCACCGGTTTCCCCTCCCCCTCCCCTCTGGACTTCTTCTTCCGGAAACGAAGGCTCGAGACCGACACCTTCGACATGTTCGGTATGCTTCTGCCGGACATTCCCAAAGGGAAGGGGAGGCGCAGCGGAGCCGGCTACGCCGAAAAGGCGGAAGGGAGGGTGACGCCGGTCGTGAAGAGGGTCAAGCCCGTGGCTCTCTGGTCCGGGCGGGTCAGACTCCAAGGGGGGGGCGCGCGGGTGGAGTTTTCCCTCCCCGAGTACCAGGGTAAGCTGAGGATAATGGCCGTCGCCGTTGCGGGGGAACGCTTCGGTCAGGCCGAGGGGTTTGTCACCGTTCGGGACGAAGTGACTCTGGAGTCTTCGGCTCCCAGGTTCCTTCTTGAGGGAGACCGCTTCGACCTTCCGGTGACCCTCTTCAACAATACCGACAAGGCGAAGGTCCTGAAGGTCGGCGCCGAGACCAGAAACATCTCCCTCTTGGGTGGAGGCGGGAAAGAGGTGACGGTTCCCGGGAAGGGGAACGTCCGGGTTACCCTCTCGCTACAGGCCGGTGCCGCATCTCCGGAGGGGGCGCACCTCAAGGTTTACGCGGTGGGCGGCAACATCAAGAGCTCTCAGACTCTGGACTTCCCCGTGGACGATCCGGCCCCTCTCGTGAAGGAACGGGAGATCATCAAGATCGAACCGGGTTCCCGCACCCTCTCCTGGAGCGGTGAGGGGTGGAAGGGAAAGGGCCCCCGGGTGACTCTCGGCCTCTCCCCCTTCGGCTTCATCCGGGAGATGAGCTTCGTCAAGAACCTTCTGGAGTACCCCTACGGTTGTCTTGAACAGACGACCTCCGCCTCCTTCCCCCTCCTCTACCTGAAAGAGATTCTCCAGATTACGGCACCGGAGGCCCTCAAGAAGGCAACCCTCCCCCAGCTTGTCCAGAAGGGGATCGAGAGGGTACTTTCGATGCAGACCGTGTCCGGAGGGTTCGCCTTCTGGCCCGGAGAGACCTACGAAAACCCCTGGGGAAGTTGTTACGCCCTCCACTTCCTGCTGGAGGCCTCGGAGGCTGGGTACAATGTTCCCGAGTACACCGTGGAGAACGCTCTTCGCTATCTGCAGGAGACGCTCCCCTACAAGAAGGGGGAAGGATCTATCACCTCCCGGTTCGATCGGGGCGCCTACGCCATCTACCTGCTCAGCCGGAAGAAGAAAGTCGATGGGAGCACGATCCTCTCCTACCAGCAACGTTTTGAACCCCTCTTTTCGACCGAGGGGAGAGCCTTCATGGCGGCGGCTCTCTTCCGATCCGGTGACTTCCAGAGAGGGCGCGAGCTGATGAGAAGGGTCGAAGGGGCGGAGGGAAAGCCCAACGGGGAGAGTTTCTTCACCCCCCTTCGCCGTGACTCCCTGAGGCTCTTCTTGACCGAGGAGATGGGCATGCCCGTGGACCTCTCCCTCCTCCAAAGGGTGGCCGGTGAGATCGTCAGCCAGGGGGAGGGTTTCTACACGACCCAGGAGATGGCCTGGGGGTTGTTGGCCTTGGGAAAGAGGCTCCGCAAAGAGGGGGCCTCCACGGAGTTGAAGGCGGATCTGAAAACCGCCGCCGGTCGGCTTCTCAAGAGTGTCTCCGGCCCCGGAGGCTCTCACGTGGTCTCCCCCGGGGAAACATCGGTGGAGGTGGTGAACAAGGGAGGCTCCCCCTTCACCCTCCTCTTGCTCAAGGAGGGACGGCGCTCGGGGGGAGAGGAGAAAGAAACCGAGCGGGGAGTCGCCGTGGAGAGGAGCTACTACACGATCGACGGGAGACCTCTGCTGACGGGTTCCGGCGAGCTCAGGGTTCGTCAGGGGTCGCTGGTGGTGGTGAAGCTCTCCGTACGCAGCACCGCCGGGGTTCCCTTCCGCCAAGTGGCTTTGGACGATCGGATCCCTGCAGGCTTCGAGATCGAGAACCCCAGGTTGGGCAAGGAGCACCCCCTCCCCTGGATAGGAGCGCCCACGCTGGAACCCCGTTTCATGGACATTCGTGACGACAGGCTCTCCCTCTTCTTCGACCTGGAGAAGAAAGAACTCTTCTTCTACTACGTTATCAGGGCCGTGAACCGGGGACGTTTCCGCCTGCCTCCCGCCAGGTGCGAGGTCATGTACGAACCGGAGAACTCCTCCCAGAGAGGAGGAGGCTGGGCGGAAGTGGAAGGTTGAACAGGGAAAGCCGCTTGCAGTCCACCCGGGGGGGACCGGGTGGACTGCTACCCCTCTACGAGCCCGAGGGCCGAAGCCTCTCCGCACCCCTCAGGCGTACCTCTCCCGAGATGAAGGGGAAGGGGATCCCTTCTCCTTAGGTTCTTCTCTTCGTCGAAGCCGGGGTTACTTCTTCCCCCCGAAGAGGGAGCCCAGGATGCTCCGGATAATGGTTCTTCCCATCTGAGAGCTTGCGGAACGGAGGGCGCTCTTGGCGACAGCCTCAATCATGGAATCTCCCCTCCTGGCAGGAGCGGCCGCCTTCTCCTGTTTGGCCTGAGCCGCCGCTTCCTTCGCCTTGGCCGCCTCCGCCTGTTCCTTGGCGGCGTTCTCGGCGGAGATGGCGATGCGCTTGTTGAGAAGTTCGTAGGCGGATTCCCGGTCGGTGACCTGGGAGTAGAGGGAGGCCAAGGGACTCATCCGGCTGATTCTCACCCGCTCTTCCGGAGGGATGGGACCGATCTGGGAGCGAGGCGGGAGGACCCAGGCCCTCTCCACGGGAATGGGCGTTCCCTTCGGATCGAGAAGGGAGATCAGGGCTTCCCCGACCTCCAACTCCGTGAGGGCCTTCTCGGCGTCCACGGCGGGGTTCTGGCGGAAGGTCTCCGCGGCGGCCCGGACTGCTTTCTGATCCTTGGGGGTGAAGGCTCTCAGGGCGTGCATGATCCGGTTCCCCAACTGACCGAGAATCACCTCCGGGATGTCCGCGGGGTTCTGGGTGATGAAGTAGACTCCAACGCCCTTGGAGCGGATCAAACGGACGACGAGCTCCACCTTTTCCAGGAGAACCGTGGGGGCGTCCCTGAAGAGGAGGTGAGCCTCGTCGAAGCAGAGGATCAGCCGGGGTTTCTCGAGATCTCCAACCTCCGGGAGGTTCTCGTAGAGCTCTGAGAGAAGCCAGAGAAGGAAGGTGGCGTAAAGCCGCGGTCTCTGGATAAGCTCGTCTGCGGCCAGAACGTTGATTCTGCCGTACCCTCTCTCATCGTTCCCCATGAGGTCGGCGATACGGAGGACGGGTTCGCCGAAGAGAGCCTCTCCGTCTTGCTCTTCCAGTGTCAGAAGGGCCCTCTGAATAGAGGAGATGGAGACCGAGGAGACCAGGCCGTACTTCGTGGAGATCGCCTTCACGTTCTCCTGGGCGAACTGGAGGACCGCCCTAAGGTCCTTGAGGTCGAGGATGAGGAGGCCCTCGTCATCGGCCATCTTGAAGAGAATCGAGAGGACTCCGCTCTGGATATCGTTCAGATCGAAGAGGCGGCTGAGAAGGAGGGGCCCCATGTCGGAGACCGTCGTCCTCAGAGGAAGACCCGTCTTGGCGAAGATGTCCCAGAAGAGAAGGGGGTACCCTTCGAAGGGGTGGTCTGTCACCTTCAACAGGTTGAGCCGGGAGGCGATCTTCGGCGTCGCCGTCCCTGGAACAGCCAGTCCCGAGAGATCTCCCTTGATGTCGGGCAGGAAGACCGGGACTCCCAAACGGCTGAAGTTCTCGGCGAGCCCCTGAAGGGTGACCGTCTTCCCGGTCCCCGTGGCTCCGGTGATCAGGCCGTGGCGGTTTCCCATCTTGGGATGGAAGAGAATCGGATTTTCGTTCTGGGCGATGAGGAAGGGGGAGACAGGTTGGTTCATAGTGACCTCCAAGGGGGTTCTCTTGTTATTAAAATGGAGAGGAGGGAAGATGTCAAGAGAGAAAGAGCCCGCCAGTCTCCGGGCAGGCTCTCTTCTTCAGGAGCCCTCTTCGCTCTTTTTGCTGAGGGCGCGACGGACCCTGGCGGGAATCTCCCCCCAGACATAGCTCAAGGGGGAGGCCGTGTAGAGGGAGTGCTGGATGGCGCAGGCGATCCCGCACCCGTTTTGGCAGGGCTTCCGCTTGTTCCATTGCCAAAGGTCTTTCAGTCCGATCCGGTCGAAGGGGATCTCTGTCCTTAGTACCGAACAGGGCCAGAAGAGACCCGACCCGGAGACGAAGAAGATCTTATAGCCGGAGACGCAGCTCCATTCAGGTTCGTGTCCTTGTAAGCGGCTTCGGTAGTGGTTGAGTACCGCCGTTGTTCCGTGGACCTTGCACCCTCTCCTTTTGAGTTCAAGCTGAAGTTCGATCAGCTCCAGAGTCTTTAGCCTCTCGCCTTCGGGGACCCTGAAGGCGCCCGCATCGTCGGCGTGGATGGGCCGGAGCTCCGTCGGGAAGCCCAAGGCCAGACCCTGCTTTAAGACATCGCCGATCTGGTCCAGGGTGTCCGCGCAGATCACCCCGGAGAGGTGGGTCTTGATGGGGCTCCCCCTCAGCAGTTTCAACGCCGGCATCTGGAGTTTCAGGGCCTTCTTCGTGACATCCGAGGGGGTGATCCGGTCTGTGGAGACCTGGAGGGCGTCGAGCCCGGCCTCTTCGATCCCCTTCAGAAGCTTGGGGTTCAGGAGGAGGGCGTTCGTGGACATGCTCACAGTGAGCCCCTTCCCCTTCGCGTAGGCGACCACTTCGACGATGTCCGGGTGTAGCAGGGGCTCCCCTCCGGCGAGGGCGACCTTAGTGACGCCCAGGGCGGAGATCTTGTCGATCCGCTGCTTCAGGTCGTCGAAAGAGGGGTGAGGCACGGAGTTGTCGTTCTCGCCGCAGTAGCTGCAGGAGAGGTTGCAACGGTCTGTAACGTAGAGTCCGGCGTGCATCGGACGTTTATCGTAGCCACGGGCCAGGGCGGCGAGCCAAGGGATCTCGTGGTGGCGTGAACCCCTCATGGGGCAACCTTTCGGAGCCTGGTGAAGATGCTGAACATGATTCCTCCTCCTTTGATCATCAGGGAAAGCAGGGCGTAGAGGGCTATGCAGGCGAAGCCTAAGAGGGGCTTGCCCACGAGGACGAAGGGGGCGAAGGTCCACAGGTAGGTGTTGCGTCGCCCAGCGAAGACCCGTAAGGCCCGGGCGAAGGGTCCGCTGTCGTCGAACTGAAGGTGAAACACTCTCCGGTAAGCGGCTGTGAGGACCATGTCGAGGACGTTGGCGGCGAGGATGGTTCCCAGGGAGATCAGGGGTAGGGTGACTCTGCCCCCTGCCGAGAGATGCCAGGCCAGTGCCAGGTACCATCCGTTCTCGTAGACCTTGTCGAGGTGGTGTTCCCATTCCCCTAGGGGGGAGAAGTGGAGTTTGACACGGGCCTGTTTTCCGTCCAGTCCGTCGAGGACTCCGACGATGAGAGCCAGGACCAGGCCGGAAGCAAGGAACCCTGCGGCGAAGAGGCCGAGGGCGGCGAAGGCCGCGAGGTTGTTGAGAACCGTGAGCTGGTTGGGGGTGATCGACCACTCACAGATTTGCGATATGAGCGCGTTCTCGATGGGGCGGTGGATGTACCAGGCCGGCCAATCGAGGACAAGCTTTTGGGAAGAGCTGATCAAAATGCTCTTTGCGGCGGGGTTGTCTTCCGGCCCCTTCACCGGGAAGAAGAGAAAGGGGACATGGGCGCGCATATCGGGTTTGTAGTTGGGGAGGGTCGAGAGGTCGAGAAGGAGATTCGGCTCGTCTCCCACGGCTTTGACGGCCTCTTGGGCGAGAGAGAGGGGGGAGGGGAGAGCGAATCCGGCGAGGCGGGAGAGGGAAATTCTTGCGACTCCCGCAAAGAGGTAGGGACGTCCGGAAAGGGTGATCGACGGGAGGCCTGCCCGGGAAGGGACACACTCCTGAGGAATGAAGCAGAGACGTTCGCCCCCTTGGGAGAGGAGAGCCGGTAGCCGTGAGTCGACGAGGGCCGATCCGTCCAGAAGGAGAACCTGCGGGGTGCCGTCGGCGGGCAAGAGAGAGGGATCGATTCTTCTCCCCTCGTCGAGAGGAGAGACCGTGAAGGGGATGTTGAACTTCTTCAGCTCCGAGAGGATTCCTTCGGGGACCTCCCCTTTGGGGCAGAGAACCGTTATTCCGGAGACACCCTCGTAGTAGAGGGTACGAAGGGAGCGCTCCAAGACGGTCACACCGGCGATTCTCACGAAACTCTCTGCAGAGGCCAGGACGAACGCTCTGGTCGGAGTGGTCATAGAGACTCCTTTCTTCTGGGAGAGACCAGAGAGGTAAACTTCTGCAGGAGGGCCTTGTCCTCTGCGGCGGTGCCGAAGAGGTGGAGCAGGAGGATGTACCCTACCAGGAAAGCGGCCAGGGCCGCCGTGTCGGAAACCCTGGGAGGAAGGGCCCAGACGAGCTCTTTCAAGAGGAAGGCGGCGGCACCGGAGAGGGCCGCGGCGAAGAGTGCCCGAAGGTGGTACCGGGTGAAGGGGTGCATCCGGTAGAAGAGGCGGACCATGACGAGCCTGAGAAGGTTCATCACGGTGTAGGCGGCCAGGGTCGCACAGGCGGCTCCGGTCATTCCGTAACGGGGGACCAGGAAGAGGCCGAGTCCGGCGGAAACGGCGATCCCGGCCACGGTGTTGAGCAGGTTGAAGGCGGGCCTCTCGATGAGGATGAAGAGCTCCGAGACCCCCAGGACCGTGTTGATAAGAACGGCTATGGTCAGGAGCGTGAGGGGAAGGGCTCCCGAAGAGAACCCCTTTCCAAAGACGGCCATGATGAGTTGGGACCCGAAGGTCGCCAAGCCCAGGAGGGCGAGGTCGATGATCAGAATCCAGCGGGTGACCGTCCTGAAGTGGGCGAGAAGCTCCTTGGATTCTGACCTGGCTTCGGCGGCCGCGATCACCGGGATGGTGATGGGGTCGAAACTCTGGCGGACCTTCTTGAAGGTGAAGGCGGCGTTCTGGGCGAGTCCGTAGACACCGACCGAGGCTGGCGCCGCGAAACGGCTCAGGAGGAGGAGGTCGATCCTCTGCAGGAAGAGGTTCAGAAGGTCGTAGACACCGATGAAGGCGGAAAACCGCGTGAACTCTCGACGGCCTTCCTTCGCCGCCAGAAGCCTAAAGACCCGACGGGGCGAGTAGAGCCTGGTGAAGAGGATCCCCGCGGCGGTTGTCCCCGCCGCGGTCGCCAGGAGAAAGGCCCAGGCGATACCTTTGATCCCCGGGAGAAAGGGGCGGAGGAGAAGGGCGAGGAGGAAGAGGGCCGCCGGTTCGATGCCGCTCTTGACGGCGATCTCGTGCTTCATGACCCGGACGGCCCGGGCCCCGTGGACCAGGACGGCCGTGAGGGTCCAGAAGAGGATTCCCGGAGCCATCACCCTGAGGGGAAGAACCAGGTCTGGACGGTGGAGAAGGGAACAAAGGAGGGGAACCGAGAGCTCCAAGGCTCCGACGAGGAGAAGGGAGCAGAACGCCGTCACTGCGAGGGCTTGGGCGAGGGAACGGTAAGCCCCCTCCTCGTCGCCGGTGGCGCGGAAGCGGGCGACAAAGGTCAAAACGCCCCTATCGAACCCTAAGAGGCCGAGCTTCGAGGCGATGTCGAGGCTGGATTGACAGAGAACGAAGATGCCGGTGATCGCTGCGCCGTAGACCCTGGCGAGCCAGACATAGAAGAGAACGTTGACACTTTTGATGAGAATTCCTGCGAAGTTTGTGAGCGCACCCCGTGCGATGTCGCGTGTATCCGCCTTGAGGTTGTTGGTCAAAAAACCTCCGAAGCCGATGTGCGACGGCTGCCTTGAAAGGGGCAAGCAGAAGAGAGCCCTCTCTCCGGGGCGATTAGAAAGAAAATATCGGGTCGTCTCATTATGGACAATTTCGTGGCGCGGATCTTCATTAAAGCCGACTAGAGAGAAAAAGTCAAGGAGTTGACCCCTTCCCGGCAGGGAAGGTATGATCTGATATGATGAAGACAAGGGAGTTAAAAAGGACCCTGGAGTTTGAAGGAATCGGGGTCCATTCGGGGAAGGGAGTCCGTTGTCGGCTTCTTCCCGACACATCCTTCCGGGGCGTCCGCTTCCTTCTTCCCGGAGGCCCACCCCGCCTGGCCGATCCTTTCACGGCCTCGACGCCCAACTCTACGGTCTTGGAGTGGAAGGGGGAGAGAGTGGCTACGGTGGAGCACCTTCTGGCGGTTCTCCACCTCCTTCGGTACCGGAGGGTGATGGTCGAAGTTCAGGGGGGAGAACTCCCTATCCTTGACGGGAGCGCCCTCCCCTACTTCGAGGCCCTGTCGGATCCCGCCGTTTTCTCCCCCGGGGAAGAGGAGGACTCAGGTCCTTTTCCTTCGCCCCTACGGGTTCAAGAGGGAGAGGGATGGGCCGAATACTCACCGGGCGGTCCCTTTCGCGTGGAATACGGGATCCGCTTCCCCCACCCCGCTATCGGAGAGCTCACTTGGCGTGGAGAGATCAACGAGGAGACCTTCGGAAGGGAGATCGCCCCGGCCAGAACCTTCGGCTTCCTGAAGCAGGCGCAAGAGCTGAGAAAGAGGGGGCTGGCCTTGGGGGCCTCCCTGGAGAACACCATCGTCCTGGACGATCAGGGGCCTCTCTCCCCTCTTCGCTTCCCTGACGAATACGTGCGGCACAAGGTTTTAGACCTTCTGGGAGACCTCTTCTACCTCGGCGGCGGGCTTACGGGAGTGTGGCGGGTGTTTCGGGGGGGACACTCGCTTCATCTGGCGTTGGTGAGAGGACTTCTGGCTCTTCCTTCGGGGCCTCTTGCGTCAGGGGCTCCTCCCTCTCAGGGGGGGGCTTAAGCCCTCGGTGCCTGAGGATGGAGAGGATCCTGCGACGCTTGAAGGCGACGAACCCCCTCTGAGCGCGGGGAGAGTACTTCAAGGGATTGGGAAGGATCGCGGCCAGAGAGGCGGCCTGTTCGAGGGAGAGAGAGGAAGCGGAGACTCCGAAGTGACGCCTCGCCGCAGCCTCGGCCCCGAAGATTCCCTCACCCCACTCCACGGAGTTGAGGTAAAGCTCGAGAATCCTCTTCTTTGTGAGCGTCTTCTCCATCTTCAGGGCGATGGGGACCTCCGCCGCCTTCCGGAAGAGACTCTTCTTCGGCGAGAGGTAGAGGTTCTTCGCCAGCTGCTGGGTCAGCGTGGAGGCTCCTCTAACCATACGGCCCCTCTTCAGGTCCTTTTCGAGTGAGAGGCGGATCTCGACCCAATCCAGGCCTTCGTGGCTGAAAAACCGGTCGTCTTCGCTGGCTAGAACGGCCCTGATGAGGGAGGGGGAGATCCTGGAGATGCTCTTCCACCTCCGGTCGACACGGTAGGGCTTTCCCTCCTTGAGCCTTTGGCTCTTACGGTACTCGATGAAGGCCGTGGTCTTCGGGTTCTCCTTGGCCAAGCGGGCCGTGTCGGGGAGGAGGACAAACCAGAAGAGAAGGGCTCCCAGGACGAGGAGGAGAAGGCAGAGGAAGAACTTGGGTAAGAGGCGGCGTTTTTTCATGGTTGTTCCTTTCTTTCAGGGGGTAAAGGTCTCTTTCTGAAGAGTTTCTCCCTCTCCAGAAGGGGAAAATCTATGAGAAACTGAGGGGTGAAGACTCCCCGGTCCATCCCCTCCTTGATCTCCCGATAGCTCCAGAACCTTCCCTCCGTGATCTCCTGGGGATCCGTTTTCAAGGGGAGGCCATCGTAGAGGGCGGCATAGGAGATGACCCATTCGCTTTCTCTCTCTTCCCTTCGGATGTTAAGGGCGAAGGGGGCGAAAGAGGGCGGTTCCCAACCCAACTCTTCGAGGCACTCCCTCTTGAGAGCCTCTTCGGGCTTCTCCCCGAAGAGGATATGGCCGCTTACCGAGGTTTCCCAGAGACCCGGCGCGGTCTCCTTGTTCGGGGAGCGTTTCTGCAGGTAGAGGTCTCCGTCTCGAGAGAAGAGGTGCAGTCTCACGACCGGGTGGAGAAGGGAGGGATCGCCATGGCAGAGGGAGCGGGGGGCCTTGCCGAGGAGACGTCCCTCGTCGTTGACGATGGGGAGTTGCTCTTCTCTCTCCAGGAGACGCCATCGTCTCGCGGCGATAATCCTCCGCCCCAGGAGGGTGGCCAGGGTCGCCCCCAGGAGGAGAAGGGGAAGAAGGGTTGTGGAGACGAAGGCCCAGACCCTTCTGGAGAGGAAGAGGGCGGCGTAGAGCGTGAGGAGGGAGTGGAGAAAGAAGAGGAAGAAGAGGGGGCGGGAGAGTCTCTTGAGGGAACCTTCGGGGAGCCAAGGCGCATACCTTTTCATGGACCCCGATAGGAGAGGCCAGGGGGTGTAGGCCTCCAGGAAGAGGAGCCCGGACATGATGAAGCCGAAAAGGGCTGGCTTGATAAGGAAAAAGCGGCTGTCCCGGAGGAAGAGTGAGAGAAGGCCCAAGAGCATGACCAGGAGAGTGTCCGCAAGGATCCAGAGATCGGTCTTCCTCTGCTTGATCCAGGTCCAGAGGAACTCCCCGCCCCCCGTGACAAGGGCCATGATGACGGCGGGGGTCTCCCCCCAAAGCTCCTCGACGAGGATGTAGGCGAGAAGGGGAAGAAGCGAGAGGAGAAGGAAGAGGTTCCAGGAGGTGCGCTTCTTCTCTCCTTCCATGGTCAGCGGGAAAAGGAGGCTCGGAGGAAGAAGGAGATGTCCGCGGAGGTGTCGAAAGGAGGGAGGTCTTCGATGATTCCCGCCTCCAGACGACGGGAGAGGGGGATGGAGAGAGAGACCGCCCGGGCCGCGTGTCTGCGGTCACCGACCCGGTAGGGGGAACTACGGCTCAGGATGGAGAGCCTGATCCGGGAGAGGGAGAGGCGAAGCTCGTCCTGGGAGAAGGTTGAGTTCAGAGGCTCTTGCTCGGGAACCCAACCGGGACGGGGGAAGAGGGCGCGGTGGTGGTAGAGTTCCAGGGAGAGGCTCCTGGTGATCTGCCAGGCGGCGGAGCCGCCCCAGACGAGGAAGGGGTTGCGGGGGGAGAGTCCTGCGGTGGCCACCAGGGGAAGCCCCAGGGAGAAGCGAAGGTCCAGAGAGAGGGGACCCTTGCCGTAGACTCTTCTGGAAAGGCCCAGGATCAGGGGGCCGCTTTGAACGGAGGGGGAGAGATGGGAGAAGCCGTCGCCGAGTCTGTAGTTGACTCTGTTCTTGGGGTAGAGGTCACGCCGGGCTTCGGGGTAGCTGAAGAGGGAGTGGAACCCTTCGACCAGAGAATCCAGGTAACCTCCTGAGACGAAGCTGAACGTGACAGCCCCTTCGAAGGTCCAATCTTTGTCCAGTCCGCGTCGGTAGAGGAGGGTATGGGAGAAAAGCTCCATGTCGTTGACGGAGTCGTGGGCGAAGTCGAGGGCGTAGAGGTTGGCGTGGGTGTACTCCAGGGAGAGCGACCACCTGCGGGCTCCCAAGGGGGCGCCTGCCGTAAAAGGGAAACGGGCCAGGGAGTCCACCGGAGGGAAGAGGGTCTGGGTGGCTTGGCACGGGAGGGGGAGGAGAAGAAGGAACAAGAGGAGTGCGAAAGGGGGGACTCGAACCCCCACAGGCCTTTCGGGCCCACCGGATCCTAAGTCCGATGCGTCTGCCAGTTCCGCCACTTTCGCCTGAAAAACAGGGTTAAACATAGCACCCACCCCGGTCTTTGTCAACGGAGGCCTTGGGGGGGTCAGCCGAGGAACTTCTGCAGGTAGTCGTAGATTCCCTTGCTGTCCAAACCGTAGTGGGCCATGAGCTGGGAGGACTTGCCGGAGACGCCGAAAACGTTCTCCAGGCCGATCCTTCCGATCTGAACAGGGTGGCGTTCGGAGAGAAACTCGGCGACCGCCGAAGCGAAACCGCCGGCTTTCTGGTGCTCTTCGGCCACAACGATTCGAGGGTAGCGGGAGGCGGCGCTCAAGAGAAACTCTTCGTCCAGGGGCTTCACGGTGGCGCAGTCGGCGACAGCCACAGACTTTCCGATCTTTTCGAGCTCTCTGGCCGCCGTGAGGGCCTCGGAGACCTCCTTGCCCGTCGCCAGGACCAGAGTGTCCCTGCCCTCTTTCAGCAGTTCGTAGCGTCCGAGGGCGAAACGGTATCCGCTCTCATGGATGACCGGGAACTCTTCTCTGGAGAGGCGGACGTAGAAGGGCCCCCTCTCTTTATGGACGGTTCGGATGACCTCCTCGGTTTGGCGGCTGTCGGAAGGAACGATGACCCGCATGTTGGGAAGGACACGCATGAGGGCGACATCTTCGTTGCTCTGATGGGTGGCTCCATCCTCGCCGACGGTGATTCCTCCGTGGGTGGCGACGATCTTGACGTTCGCCTGGTTGTAGCAGATGCTTTGACGAACCTGGTCCCAGGCCCGTCCAGTCGCGAAGACGGCGAAAGTGGAGGCGAAGACCGTCCGGTCGCAGAGCGCGAGGCCGGCGGCCATGCCCATGAGGTTCTGCTCAGAGATTCCTGTGTTGAAGAAGCGTTCAGGGAAACGCTCCTGGAAGAGAATCGTACGGGTGGAGGAGGAGAGATCGGCGTCGACCACAACCAGGCGCGGATCCTCTTCCCCCAAAGAGATCAAGGTGCGGGCGTAAGCATCCCGCAAACTTTCCAAGGGGGTGGATGCCATGAAGTTAACCTCGTCTAAAGCCCCAGGAGAGAGCCTCTACTCCTCGGGAAGAAAGTCGTTTTCCAGAATGTAATCCATGGGGTTGATAGGCTTGTTGTTTACCAGCACCTCGTAGTGAAGATGGGGCGCCGTAGACTTGCCGGTACTCCCCACCAGGCCGATGGACTGGCCCCGAGTCACCCGGGCTCCGGGTTTGACCAGACAGGATTTGAGATGGGCGTAGAGAGTCTTGGTTCCGTTGTTATGAAGGACGATTATATAGTTGCCGTAATCTTTTCTGAAGGTCGATTGGATGACCAGACCGTCTGCCGTGACGATGACCCGGTTACCGGTCTGCGTGGCGATGTCGATCCCCGCATGGAACTCCCTGCTCCCCGTGAAGGGGTCTTTGCGCCAGCTGTAGTTGGAGGTGATGATCCCTTTGGTAGGCCAGATCGAGGGAGAGGAGGCCAGAGTCTTCTCCTGTTCCCGGAAGAACTTGTAAAGGAAGTCCAGGTTCTTCTCGATGCCGGCGGCTTTGCTCTTCAAAGAGCTGATCTTCCCGGGGACGGAGACCTCTTTCGGGGAGACCGCAGGGGCCAAGGTGTTGCGGGGGATGGTGACGCCCAACCCTGTGGGGTTGATCGATGAACCGCCCGATCCAACCTCTTTCAAGGCCATGGGGGACTCAAGGCCGGCGATGATGTTCAGCTTCCGTTTGTAGTTTTCGAAACGTTGAAGCTGACCCTGAAGATCCTTCATGCCGCCTTCCAGAAGAGCGATTTTCTGAGCCTGGCTCTTGTTTTCGACCTCGTACTTCTTGGCGAAGAAGGCCTTCCTTTTCACGCTCGCGTAGTCCACAAGGACAAAGAGAAGAAGAAAGAGCATCACGCCGCTCACGGTCAGGATGATCTGAATGTTCTTCTTGGAAAGGGCGAGGGTCGTATACTTTCCCCTCACTCCACGGGGCATGAGAATAACGGTGAAAAAACTGTCCCTCTTCTGATCCATCAACGATCTCCTCGTTGGGGGGATTGGGTAAAACCTATCATGTCGGAAATATATTAGACAAGTGAATAGAGCTTGTCAAGAGTTGGTGAAATTTTTTCCTTTTTTTGTAAGGTCTTGACGGAAGGGGTAGAATCCATTGTTGTCTCCTTGGAGGTGAAAGATGAACGAGTTTGATCGACCCCGCTCCCGCAAGGGAACGGCCTCGGTGAAATGGGATTTTCTCGAGAAAAACTGCGGAGGAAGCGATCTTCTTCCCCTTTGGGTGGCGGACATGGACTTCCCCTCCCCTCCGGAAGTAGTAGAGGCCCTCACGAAGAGAGCGGAAGAGGGAATCTACGGCTACACCGACCATAGTGCCGACTACTTTTCCGCCCTGGAGGAGTGGAATCGGAAGCGACACGGATGGCGGTGCGACCCCTCCTGGGTCGTCTCGGTCCCCGGTGTCGTACCCGCTCTCAACATGGCGGTGCGGGCTTTTACGAAACCGGGCGACAAGGTTCTGGTCCAACGGCCGGTCTACTACCCCTTCATGAACTCGATTGAACTGAACGGGGCCCGGGTGATCAACAGCCCCCTCGTCCTTCGGGACAGACGTTACAGGATGGACCCGAAAGACCTTGAAGAGAAACTCTCCGATCCCCGTTGTCGGATGATGATTCTCTGCAGCCCTCACAACCCGGTCGGCAGGGTTTGGCAAGAGGGTGAGCTCAGGCTCGTCGCCGACCTCTGCCGGGAGAAGGGGGTGGTTTTGGTGAGCGACGAGATCCACTCGGACCTCGTCTTCCCGGGGTTCCGCCACCGTCCCCTCCTGTCGATCGACCCCTCCTATTCGTCCTTCACGCTCCTCTGTACCTCCCCCTCGAAGAGTTTCAACCTCGCCGGGTTGCAGTGCGCCAACATGATCGTTCCGGACCCAATACTAAGGAGGGGGATTCTGGAAGAGAGGGAGCGCCTCGGACTCTTCCTCCCCAACTTCTTTGGGGGTGTCGCCCTGGAGGCGGCCTACCGTTACGGGGAGCCTTGGCTGGAGAGGCTCATGACCTATCTCAAGGGGAACCTTGACCTTCTCAAGCGCTTCCTGGGCGAGAGGCTTCCCGAAGCCATCCTCACGGAGCCCGAGGGGACCTATCTGGCTTGGGTGGATCTGAGAGGCGTGGAGAGGGATTGGCCTCGGGCGGAGAAGATTCTCCTGGAGAGGGCCAAGGTTGCCTACGATCCGGGGGTCCTCTTCGGCCCCGAAGGGGAAGGGTATATCCGTATCAACCTGGCTTGTCCTAGATCCTTACTCCAAGAGGCTTTGGAGAGGACGGCCCAGGCTTTCGGGAGGTGAGGAGAAGGGCGTTGACAAAGCCCCTCTTTTCGCATAAAATTCATAAACGGAATGTGCCGAAGTGGTGGAATTGGCAGACGCGTCGGACTCAAAATCCGAAGAGGGTTTCCCTCGTGTGGGTTCAAGTCCCACCTTCGGCACACCTTTCCTATATGCTTGTCGGCAAGCCCCTTTCGGCTTTGTTTGACCGGATTGAAGAAACATGTTAATTTAGCGATATTCTACGGGAGGTAGTCCATGTCCATAGAGAAGAAACTACTCGACCTGAAGACGAAGAAAGAGCAAGGACTTCAGGGGGGTGGTGAGAAGAGGATACAGAAGCAGCATGAGCAGGGGAAGCTTACGGCTCGTGAGAGGATCGCTCGGATCGTTGACCCCGGTAGTTTCGAAGAGCTCGATCTCTTCGTCACCCACCGTTGCCAAGATTTCGAAATGGCCAAGAACCAGCCGCTTACCGACGGCGTTGTCACCGGATACGGGACCATCAACGGCCGGTTGGTGTTCCTCTACGCTCAGGATTTCACAATCTTCGGCGGATCCCTCTCCAAGAGCCACGCGGAGAAGATCGTGAAAGTCATGGAGATGGCCGCCAAGGCAGGCGCCCCTCTCATCGGAGTGAACGACTCGGGTGGGGCGAGGATTCAGGAAGGAGTCGACGCTTTGGCCGGATACGCGGATATTTTCCTCCGCAACGTCCTCTACTCCGGCGTCATCCCCCAGATCTCCCTGATCGTGGGACCCTGCGCCGGTGGCGCGGTCTACTCCCCCGCCATCACAGACTATGTGATGATGGTGGACAAGAGCTCCTACATGTTCTTGACCGGGCCCAAGGTCGTCAAGCAGGTTACCTCTGAGGACGTTACCACCGAGCAGCTCGGCGGAGCCACCGTTCATGCCACCAAGAGCGGCGTGGCCCACCTTGTTTACGCCAGCGAAGACGATGCCGTCGTCGGACTGAAGAAGCTCCTCTCTTTCTTCCCCCAGAACAACGGGGAGAAACCCCCGGTCTTGCCCTGCCAGGATCCGGCCGAGAGGTTTGAGGAGAAGCTCAACGCCATCGTCCCCGACAACCCCAACAAGCCCTACGACATGAAGGAGATTATCTCGCTTCTGGTCGACAACGGGGACTTCTTCGAGATTCAGCCGATGTTCGCCCCCAACATCCTCGTCGGTTTCGCCAGGTTCAACGGGAAGAGCGTGGGGATCATCGCCAACCAGCCCAAGGTCATGGCCGGTGTTCTGGACAACAACGCCTCTATCAAGAGCGCCCGGTTCGTCCGTTTCTGTGATGCCTTTAACATTCCCCTGTTGATCCTGGAGGATGTCCCCGGCTTCATGCCCGGGACCGGTCAGGAGTACGGCGGGATCATCCGCAACGGCGCCAAACTTCTTTACGCCTTCGCGGAGGCCACTGTTCCCAAGGTCACCGTGATCGTCCGCAAATCCTATGGCGGAGCCTACTGCGTCATGAACTCCAAGCACATCCGGGGAGACCTTGTCTTTGCCTGGCCCTCCGCCGAGATCGCCGTCATGGGTCCCGACGGCGCCGTAGAGATCATCTACAGCCAGGAGCTCAAGGACGCCGAAAACAAACCGGCCAAGAAGGAAGAGCTCAAGAAACTCTACGAAGACCTCTTCGCCAACCCCTACACGGCGGCGCGCAAAGGCTACGTTGATGATGTCATCGAGCCTGCCAACACGCGTTTGCGCCTCGTGAAGGCCTTCGAGATGCTCGCCGGCAAGAGAGACTCCAACCCCCCGAAGAAGCACGGGAACATACCTCTCTAAGGGACGGCAAGGAATGCAGAGTATCGTAGGAATCGCGCTTCTGGCCGTATTTGCGGCGTTGGTTATCTATGTTCTCATCTTTCGGCGACCCCCCAAGGAAGAAGGAGCGGAGGACCCTGTCCTGACTCCCTCTCTGGATTCCCTCCCCTTGACAAGGGAAGAGGATCCCCCGGTGGAGCCGGAGATTCTGGCCGTGATCACCGCGGTGATCGAAGCCGAGACACTGCTTTCTCCGGTTCTCGAAGAGGGCCGGATGACCTTTGATTCCCAGAAATCTCAGAGGGGTTGGTCGGATACCTCCCGGTTGGCCCTCAGACCCTTCGAAGGAGAGGTGAGAAGATGAGAGAGTATACCGTTACAATCAACGAGAAAGATTACAAGGCTAAGGTGGCGGAGATCAACGCCGACCAGGCCGTGATCGTGATAGATGGTAAAGAGTATAAGGTTGGGTTGAAGGAGATCGGCCGCAAGAAAGACCTCCTTTCCGGAGCCCATCAGAGGGTTGAGTCGGCGCAGGCCCCTGCGGCCTCTCCCGCCGCCCCCGTGAAGTCTTTGAGCGTGGTCTCCGAGCCCTCCCTTCCTACCCAGAGAGTGGAGAAGGTCGGCGGCGGAGACGGGGCGATCGGCTCCCCCCTGCCGGGTCTGATCATCGATGTCCTCGTGAAGGAAGGGGACGCGGTGAAGGCCGGCCAGAACGTTGTCATCATGGAAGCCATGAAGATGGAAAACCAGATTCAGTCGCCTTTTGATGGTAAAGTCGCCCGAATCCACGTTCAGAAAGGGAAGAACGTGGTAGAGGGGGATGTCCTCATCGAGATTGCCCGGCCTCCCCTGACGACACTTTAAAAAAAGCGGGGAGAACCGGTTTGGTTCGGGTTCCGGGGAGCGCCCGGAACCTCTTCGACATAGACCGGGAGGTGGAAGATGGAAAAAATGATTTCCGCAATCCCCAACTTTTGCGAAGGAAGGAACACCGCCGTCATTGATGAGGTTACCGCGGCACTCCGGCGGGTGGACCATCTCTTCGTCTTGGACGTATCCGCCGATCGACTCCGTAACCGAACCGTTTTCTCTCTCATCGGGCCTCAAAGGGCCATCCTGGAGGCAGGAAGGCTTCTCTACGGGCTTGCCAGAGAAAAGATCGACATGAGGAAACACCGTGGGGACTACCCCCGGTTGGGTGCCCTGGATGTCTTCCCCATCGTTCCCGTCCAAGAATCGACGATCCAGGAGGCCGCCAAACTCGCCGAAGAGCTCGGCCGACTTGTGGCCAAAGAGTTCGATGTTCCGGTTTATCTCTTCGGAGAGGCTGCGCGTTCGCCGCTCCGCAGGGAGGTGGACGCCATCAGGGAAGGGGAGTACGAGGGTCTGGCGCGTAAGCTTCTGGATCCGCAGAACAAACCGGACTATGGCCCGGACACCTTCGACCCCACCTTCGGGGCGACCATCATCGGAGCCCGCTTCCCCCTGATAACCTTCATGGCTTTCTTCGATACAAAGGATGAAGAGGCCGTCGCCGCTATAGCCAAATCGGTTGCCTACGCACACGGAGGGCTCAGCCAGGTAAGGACCTACTACGGAATGGTTCCCGAGCGGGGTGAGGCCCAGGTGACGGTGAAGATCGCCAACTATACGGCGACCCCCCTCTACCGTGTGGTCGAGTTGATGAAGGTTGAGGCACGCCGCTTCGGCGTGAGGCTGAAAGGGGTAGACCTGATCGGTTTGACTCCTCAGTCGGTTCTCGTGGAGGCGGCTCAGTACTACCTCTCTTTGCGCGACTTCACCCCGGACAAACTCCTTGAGACGAGCCTGAAGAAGCATCTGCCTAAAGAGAGAAACCTATAACCTGCGGCGGAAAGAGCGGAGGGGATTTAACAAGAGCCCCTTCAGACGGGAGGCCCGAAGAGGTGCGAACAAGCTCTTGGGGAATCTCCGGATAAAAGAAAAAGGAAGGTGTTGTCATGAAAAAGATCGACCACGTAGGGGTAGCGGTTCCTTCCCTTGCCGAGGCGAAACCCTTTTACGCAGAGGGTCTCGGCCTCAAACTCCTCGCAGAGGAGGAGGTGGCGGAACAGAGAGTGAGGGTAGCCATGTTCCAGTGTGGCGAGAGCCGTATCGAGCTTCTGGAGCCGACCTCCCCGGAGAGTCCCATCGCCAAGTTTTTGGAGAAGAAGGGTTCCGGGATCCACCACATCGCCGTCGAAGTGAAAGACGTTGAGGCTGAGCTCAACGCCCTGCAAGCCCAAGGCGTCAAACTCATCGATACAGTCGCCCGAATCGGCGCCGGCGGCCATAAGATCGCCTTCGTGCACCCCAAGTCCACCTCCGGCGTTCTGCTGGAGCTGACCCAGAAATAATCGACAGGCGTGGCCGGGAAGGGTCTTTCCGGCCACGCTTCGTACTTCTCTGTGAAACCTTTCTATATCCGGATTCCCGAGGGGTCTTCCTTGAGGCTCCAGGAGGCCGTAGCCAGATACCTCCGCTGGGACGCCGAGAGGGCGAGAGAGAGGGTTCTTGCGGGTGGGGTCTGGTCGGGAAAGAAGAGACTCCTTGACCCGTCGGCGCCGGTGGCGGGATCGCTCCTCACCGTTTACCCCGACGGGAAGAAGAGGTCTCTCTATACCCCCTTAGATCCTGAATGGATTCTCTACAGGGACGACTCCCTTCTCGTTGTCTACAAACCTCCCAACTGGGCCGTACATCCGACGCCTATCGAGAAGGGGTCTCTCCTGACCGCCCTCCGCGAGGCTTTTCCTGAGGAGAGCCTCTTCCCCGGGAACCGGATCGACCTTGAGGCCCACGGACTCGTCTTCTTCCCCCGCTCCCGCAAGGGTGCCGAAATCTTCAACCTGCTGATCCGGGAGCGGAAGATTGAGAAGTTCTACCTGGCGCTCACGCCGCACATGGGAAACCCACCGGGGAGCCTCCGCTTCACGAATCCCTTGGAGGGAAAGGAGGCAGAGACGCGGGGCCGTTATCTGGGCGAGACCGCCCAAGGTTCTCTCTTCGAAGTCAAGATAGGGACAGGCCGCTTCCATCAGATCCGGAAGCACTTCGCCCTGAACCTCTCCCCTCTCCTGGGAGAGAAAAAGTACGGCGGCGGCGCCCCTTCCGGTGGAGAGTTGGCTCTTCTCTGTTACCGGTACCGATGGAGCTACCCCGGTTCCGAAGAGGTTCAGGATGTCTCCTTTATTCCGCCCCGGCTAAAGGAGTGGAAAGCTCTCTTAACGAGGGGAGAAGGGGGTTCGGAGTGAGGCTGTTCCCCCGTCTGGGACCCGAACCGGAGCAGCGCGAACGTCGGCTGTAACTCCTTCCCCCTTTTTTAAAAAGGAGTGTCCGTTGTATTCGTTGCATTCCCTCCGCTCTAAAAGGGGAGTGTCCCTGGGAATTCGTTTTCATTAAAGGGCAAAGGTCCTTCTCCCAAGGTGAGGGGGAAGGAGTGGACCAAAGCCGAGGCCTTCCTCCTATCCGTTCCTGGGAAAAGTGAGGTAGAATACCCCATGAGACGTTTGATCCTCTTCGATATAGACTGTACGCTCCTGAAGGCCGGCGGAGCCGGGCGGCGGGCCATGAGAAAGGCGTTGGCCGAACACCTTGGCGATGGTGAGTACATCGACAGGGTGAAGTACGACGGCAAGACCGACCCCTTGATCGTTCGGGAGAGCCACGAGGCCTCTCTGACGAAAGAACCCCTCTCTCAGGAGCTACAGGAGAGAATCCTGAGCGCCTATCTCCTTTACCTTGAGGAGAACCTGAGGAGCGAAACCGGCGCTACCCTCATGCCCGGAATCCTTCCCCTCCTCGAGTCTCTCCGCCGGGAGAGGGAGGTGACACTGGGGCTTCTGACCGGGAACATGGAGAGGGGGGGAAGGCTTAAACTTGGCCTCTTCCACCTCAACGGCTTCTTTCCCTTCGGCGCCTTCGGGAGCGACCATTGGAACCGGAACCTCCTCCTCCCCATCGCCTGGGAGAGGGCCGAGAGGTCGACGGGGCACTCCTTCTCCCCGCGGGAGACCGTGATCGTCGGGGACTCAATCCACGATGTGGCCTGCGTTAAACCCTACGGTGCCAAGGTTCTCGCCGTGGCGACGGGGAGCACTCCTTCCGGCGCCTTGTTGGCGGGAGACCCGGATGGGCTGATGGAGAGCCTGGAGATGACCGATAAAGCAGTGGAGGTGCTTTTAACGCTATGAGCGGGAGCGATAGCAGGCCCCTCCTTTCTGGGGAAAACGCCAGGAAGGAGTACATCCGGAGAATCAACCTGGTCTTGGACTACATAGAGGGCCATCTGGACGGCGACCTCTCCCTCACCAAGCTGGCCTCGGTGGCCGCCTTTTCCCCCTTTCATTTCCACAGGCTCTTCGCCCTCTTCATCGGGGAACCTCTGAACCGGTACATCGGGAGAATCCGCCTGGAGAGGGCCGCCAATCGTCTCACCTGTGACGCTGAAACGAGCGTTACCTCCGTAGCCTTGAACTGCGGTTATTCAGGCTCTTCGGCCTTCGCCAGGGCTTTCAAGGCTCACTTCGGTGTCTCTCCCAGGGAGTGGAGGGCCCGCAAGATCGGTATAGGGGAAAGCAAGTGGTGCCAACGGAAAGGCAATATCTGGCAAGAACCTCAAGGAAAGGTTGTCTATAATTACTCCAGCAAATTGATCGAATGGAGGATCACCATGACCAACCTTTCGGAAACAAAGATCACCGTCGAGAACCTGGAGCCCATGGAAGTCGCCTACATCCGGCATATCGGCCCTTACAAGGGGGACGAAGCGCTCTTCCGAGAGCTCTTCTCCAAACTCATGAGGTGGGCGGGGACCAGAGGCCTCATCCACTTCCCGCAGACCCTCATGCTCGCCGTCTACCACGATGATCCCGATCTCACCGACGAGAACGTCTTGAGGCTCAGCTGTTGCATTACCGTTCCCGCCGGGACCGAGGGGGGCGGCGAGATCGGTACCATGAAGCTTCCCGGAGGACTCTACGCGGTCGGTCACTTCGACATTGCTTCCGAGCAGTTCGGGGAGGCCTGGAAGGGGCTCTGTTCCCTATGGCTCCCCCAGAGCGGGTACCAGGTCGACGACAGGCTCAGCTTTGAGATCTACAGGAACGACCCCGACCAACACCCCCAACACCACCACATCGTCGATATCTGCATGCCCGTCAGGCCTCTCTGAAAGGTTAAGGCCTCCAAAGGTTGGAGAGAACCTTCACCATCAGGAGGGTGAGCCCCAGGAGAAAGATCGGTCGGATGACCCTGCTCCCTCGGGAAACGACGAGACGAGCGCCCAGGAGGTTCCCCCCGATTCCGAAGAAGAGGGCGGGAACCCCCAGGGCTAACACCACCTTCCCGTGGAGAAGGAAGGTGGCTAGGGCGGCGATGTTGGAGGCCAGGTTGACGACTTTGGTGTTCCCGTTGGCCTTGACCAAGTCGTACTGGAGCCCCAGGATGTAGAAGACCAGGAGGAAGCTTCCTGTTCCTGGGCCGAAGAAACCGTCATAGAAGCCGAAGAAGCCGCCACCCAGGCAGGAGAGAAGGAGGCGGCGGCTCCGGGGAAGTTCCGATGAGCGGTCGTCTCCTCCAAGACCCTTGTTCAGAAGGGTGAAGAGGGCGATGACTGGGACGAGGATGGCCAGAAGGTAGTTGAGAAAACGGGGGTTGAGGAGGAGAACCGTCCTGGTACCGGCCCAAGAGCCCAGAAGCGCGGAGAGCCCTCCCGTCAAGGCGACTGGGAGCTCCATCATCTTGTGGGTGTGGTAGCGCCAAGTGGCGAAGAGGGTTCCGAAGCAGGAGGAGAGTTTGTTGGTCCCCAAGGCGAAGTGGGGGGGGACACCGGCCGCTAGGTAGGCAGGAAGAGAGAGGAGCCCCCCTCCTCCGGCGATAGAGTCGATGACGCCGGCGAGGAAGATGGCGGGAAGGACGATGAGATAACTCTGCAGGGAGGGAACAAAGTTCTCCATGAAGGGAGAGTATCATCGGGGAAAAAGAAGTCAAGAGAGGTTACTTGATCTTTTAACTATGGGTAAATATACTATACCAATGATTAAATCAAGTGACCGAGGGTACAAACGATGAAAGAGGCCATTCGAATCTACATCTTGGAAAAAGCGAAGCAACTCTTTATCAAACAGGGGTACCGCCAGAGCACAATGTCTGAGATCGCCGAAGCTTCGGGGGTCTCAAAGCCAACCCTTTACCGGTATTTCGCCGGGAAGGAGGATCTGATTCGAAGTGTGGCCGAGGAGCTGGAAGCCTTCCTGGGAAGGGAAGTCTTCTCGATTCTCGAGCGGAAGGCCCCCTTCAAGGAGAAGTTTCAGGCCTTCATCGAAAGGACCTTCGCCTTGATCATGGAGAACCGCGAACTCTACCGTTTGGCCGCCCTAGAGTACTGGAGCGGGGGAAAGAACTTCCACGAGAAGGAGGCCTTCATCGAAGAGTTTTCCCAGGCCAAGAAAGTGAGGTACGATAAGGTCAGGGCCTTCGTCCGGGAAGGGCAGAAGGAGGGCGTTCTCCGGGAGGAGTTGAGCGATACCCTCATGACCTTCATGATCATGGCGGTCTTTACGGAGTTTTTTCACCTGGTGGTTCTTCTGACGCCTGCCTCGGGGTTTCGTCCGGAAGAGGTTGGGCGGCAGGTCTATTCGGCCCTCGAAGAGGGACTCTTCAGGAGGTAACAATGGTCCGCACCACGATTCTTCTCCTCGCACTCCTTCTCTCCCTTCCCCTCCTCTGCCAAGAACCCATGAATCTGGCCCAGGCTCTGGAAATGGCGATGAAAGGGAACCCCGAACTCCTTCAGGAGAGGGCGAGGAGAGAACAGGCGACGGGGTTCAAGGCGGCTGCGTTTTCGGCCTTCCTTCCTACGGTGGACGCCACCCTCTCCGATGTCGTCAAGAAGAAGGTGATGGAGGTGGAGTTCCCCTCTCTCGTCCCAGGGGAACCCCCCCAGAGGATGAAGATCGACTTTACCCGCAAGTACCAGTTTACCCTTCAGGCAGTTCAGCCCCTCTTCACGGGGGGGAGGGTTCTCAGCGCCTGGAAAAGCGCCGGGGAGGCGGAAAAGATCGCCAAATTGATGGTCCAGTCCAAGCAGGATGAGATCAGGGCCAGAACAAAGGCGGCCTTCTACGGTGTCATCCTGGCCCGTAAGAGCCTCGACGTCGTGGACAGGGCGCTTCAGAACGCGGAAAACGTCGACAGAATCGTGAAGGAACGTCTCAAAGAGGGAACCATCAAGAGGCTTGACCTTCTTAGGGCGGAGAATAGGGTGGATGAGCTGAAGGGGGAGAGGGTCCGAGGGGAGGCGAGAATCGTGGAGGCTGAGAACCTCCTCAAGACGCTCCTGGGCATGGGGATCGACCAGAAGGTTCTCCTCTCCGGGGAGCTTCCCGATTCTCACCCGCCTCTGAGCCGGGAGGGGCTTACGAGGGCCTTCAGGCAGGGGAACCCCCTCCTGGAGACTCTCTCTTCCAGGCTTAGGATAGGGGATCTGAAGGTCAAGCAGGCCCGGGCCTCCCTCTTTCCTACCCTCTCCCTGGTGGGGCAGTACAATTACCAGGGGGATGGGATGAAAGACTTTTCCCAGTGGTACAACTACTATACGATCAGCCTCAACCTCTCCTTCACTCTCTTCAAGGGGGGATCCCGGCTGGCGGAAGGGAGGATCGCCAAAGCCGAAAGGGATGAGGTCCGCTCCGCCGTCGCCGCCCTCAGGGATTCCCTGGAGAGTGAACTGGAGAACTGCTGGAAACGGTGGTTGGCCGAGAAGAGCCGGGTGGAGTACACCAAGGCTCAGCATCAACGCTCCCAGGAGGAGTTTCGGTTGGCCGAACTCTCTTACCGGGAGGGAATGCTCACCTACACAGACCTGGAGCTCTCCCAAGTCGCCCTGGCGGAAACTGAACTTCGTTATCTGCAGAGCCTCTACGAGTGGGCGACGGCGACTTATTCTTTAGAAACCCTCACGGGAAGCGAGTTTCCCGAACATGTCTGAGGAGGCGACAATGAAATCTTTCACAAGGAGGGCCACCCCTCTCTGGTTGTTTCTTTCTTTTCTCGTTTGCGTCGGATGCTCTCAGAAGAGTACTCCCCGAGCGAAGAGCTCTTCCGGCGTCGTCGCCTTTCAGGTCAGGAGTCGGCCCGTTCTTGAGGGGGCGATCACCGAATACTTCCGTTACGCGGGGCGGCTCCGTTCCGCGGAGCTCCTGGTTGTTCAGCCCGAGGTTCCCGGCCGGATTAAACGCCTTCTCCGAGAGGTTGGCGACAGGGTTAGAGAGGGAGATCTCCTCCTGGAGCTGGAGAGTACCACCATCGAAGCCCAGAGGAACCAGGCCAAGGCGTTCATGGAAATCGGCAAAGCCGCATGGGAAGACAGCGAGAAGAACTGGAAGAGGAGCGAAGCCCTCTACCGGAGTCAAGGGGTCTCCGAGACGGAGAGGGAGAAGGCCTCCTTACAGAGGGAGAGCTCTTTGAGACAGTACGAACAGAGTCAGGCGGCCTTCAGGGCGGCCGAGTACGCCTTGAGCCAGACAAAGGTGAGGGCCCCCTTCGCGGGGAAGATCACCTTGAAGAGTTGCGAGGAGGGGGAGTACTTCTCGCCGGGGGCCAAGCCCGAAGGGGTCTACACCTTGGAGAGAGACGATCGGATCTTCGTGGATGTCGACGTCCCCTCCACGGACTCTCCTCTCATAGAGAAAGGGGCCTCGGTGGAGGTGGAGTCTTCGTCCGGGTGGCTAGCCGGGAAGGTGATCTCGAAAGGGGAACGGGCCGACCCGCTCTCTTCTTCCTTCCCGGTGAGGGCCTTGGTGGACAACCCCAAGGGGTGGCTTAAACCCGGCTCCGTTGCCGGCATGAAGGTTCACTACCGAGGACGCGAGAAGACCTTGGTCGTCCCTCTCTCCGCGTTGTCCGAGGGGGACACCCTCTTCGTGAAAGAGGGGAACACCGTTCACGAGAGGAAGGTTACGGTGGGGTTACGGAACCCCGAGTGGGTCGAGATTCTCAAGGGCCTGAAGGTCGGGGAAAGGGCTGTGGTGGAAGGCAATTTCGGCCTCTATGAGGGGGCCTTGGTCGAGGAGATCCAATGAGTCTGGCCTCTTTCTCCGTTCGCAAAAAAGTCACCGTCACCATGTTCACCCTCATCATCCTCCTCATGGGGGTGATCTCCTTCTCCAAGCTGGGCCTTGACCTGATGCCGGACATCGATTACCCGACCATCAGCGTCGTGACCACCTATACCGGGGCCTCTCCCGAAGACATCGAGGAGATGATCACCAAACCGATGGAGGGGTGGGTAGGAACCGTCTCAAACGTGAAGAAGGTTCAATCCTTCTCCAAAGAGGGAATCTCCCTGATCAACATCGAGTTCGAATGGGGGACGAACCTGGACTTCGCCGCTCAGGATGTCAGGGAGACGATCTCCCAATACGAGCGGTATCTCCCCGAAGAGGCGGAGAAACCGACGGTCATCAAGTTCAACCTCTCCCAGATCCCCGTGCTCATGTACGGCGTGAGCGGGAAACGCTCTCTCTTCGACGTGAAGAACATCACCGAGGACAAGATCGCCGAGCGACTGGAGCGGCTCGACGGTGTGGCCCAGGTGATGGTTGTCAGCTCCGAGGTTCGGGAGATTCAGGTTCGTCTTGACGGCGACCGGGTGAAGAGCCTCTCCCTGTCGCCGGACGCCGTTCTGGCCAGCCTCAGCGCGGAGAACCTCAACCAACCGGCCGGATACTTCACCCAGGGGCATCAGGAGTATATCCTCAGGACCACCGGGGAGTTTAAAGACCTGGAGACGATCCGGAGAATCTCTGTGGGGACCACACCGGAGGGGCGGATCGTTCGGCTTGGCGAGATCGCGACGGTTGTGGACGGATTGAAGGAGAGCCGGACCAACGCGAAAATGTCCGGTGAGAAAGCGGTCTTCTTCATCGTCTCCAAGAGCAGTGGAGCCAACATCGTCAAGGTTGCGGACCGGGTGAAGGGGACTCTGGAGAAGATGAAGGGAGACCTTCCCTCCGACATCACCCTCCACCTGGGAATGGATATGTCCGAACCCGTCACCAACACGGCCGCCGGAACCACCAGCGACGTGATCTTCGGCGGGCTCATGGTGGTCGTCGTGATCTTTCTCTTCCTCTCCAACTGGCGGCCGACCCTCACGATCTCTATCTCCATCCCCCTCTCCATCATCGCCACCTTCATCTCTTTCTATGTGGCCGGGTACACCCTGAACCTGATCACCCTGGTCGGTCTGGGGTTGGGAGTCGGTATGTTGGTGGACAACTCGGTCGTGGTCATCGAGAATATCTTCCGCAGGGTTGAAGAGGAGGATGAGGACGTGGAGACGGCCTCGGCTAAGGGGACCGAGGAGGTGGGGATGGCCATATCCGCATCAACCTTCACCACCATAGGAGTCTTCTTCCCCATGCTCTTCACCTCGGGGATCGTGGGAAAGTTCGCCCAGGCCCTTGCCCTCTCCGTAAGCTTCGCCCTCCTCTCCTCCCTCCTGGTGGCCTTGACCATCGTTCCCATGCTTACTTCGGTGATCTTTCGGGGAATGGGAAGGGAGTCCATCGCCGCCAAAGGTTCCAAGGAGAGGGGTTTTGACAGGTACAGGAGGCTCTACAAGAGGCTTCTGGAGGGAGCGCTCCGTAAACGGAAGACAGTCTTAACCGTGGTGGTTCTTCTCTTCCTTCTCTCCTTTGTGGCCATGGCTTTTCTGGGGACGGAGTTCATGCCCACCTCCGACAACAGCACTGTCCTTCTGAAGCTCAAGCTTCCCATCGGGACCCCCCTGGCCGTGACCGAGAGAATCGCCGGAGAGATCGACAAGAGGCTTATGGCGCGAAAAGAGGTCCTCTCCATCGGGACCATCGTCGGTGTGGACGAGAACGACCAGAACGGGAGTAGCACGGAGACGAACCCCCGGGGGACCCACGAGGCGATCTTCTGGATCAGGCTGGTTCCCAAGAGTGAAAGGGCCCTCTCGGGCACCGATGTTATCGACGAAGTCAAGCGGTCGGTCCCGCCCTACCGGGGAAGTACCTTGGAGACGGTGGATTTCAGCCAGTCCCTCACAGGGGGGTCCTCCTTTCCTGTGGATGTCCGGGTCTATGGAAAGGATTTGGGAATGCTGAAGAATATCTCCGACAGGGTTTCCCAAGTTATGGCCTCCGTTTCCGGTTTTACGGATATCCATTCGAGTCTGATCACGGGCAAAAAAGAGGTGCATATCGAGATCGACCGGGAGAAGGCCTACCGGTTTGGGCTCAACGTCACCTCCATCGCCTCGGCTGTTCACACCTACACCATCGGAAAGACCTACACCCGGTACAAGGAGAAGGGTGAAGAGTACGACATCCGGGTTCTCATGGACGAGAAGGACAGGAAGAGAATCGAAGATATCCGGCTCCTCCCCATACCTACCCCCACGGGAAAGAGGGTCTACTTGAAAGACGTGGCCTCTCTGGAGGTCGGCACGGGCCCCCTGGAAATCGAACGTCAGAATCAGGTAAGGAAAGTCTCCGTTCTGGCCAACGTCAAGGGGCGGGACATGGGGTCTACCGTGGAGGAGCTGAAGGCGAAGCTGGCCCTCTTGGAAAAGAACCTCCCCTCCGGGTATTTCATCGAGTACGCGGGGCAGTATGAGGACATGACTTCGGGCTTTCAGGATCTTTTCCTCGCCTTCCTGATCGCCGTGACCCTGGTCTACATGATCATGGCCTCCCAGTTTGAGCACCTGCTCCATCCCCTGGTGATCATGTTCACGGTTCCCATGGCCTTCATAGGTGTGATCGCCGCCCTGGCAGCGGCGGGAAGCCCCGTCAACGTCATCGTCTTCATGGGGCTCATCATCTTGGCGGGAGTGGCGGTCAACAACGGGATCGTCATGATCGATTACATCAACCAGAAGCGTAAGGCCGGGGAGGATGCCTACCAGGCGGTTGTAGAGGGAGCGGTCACTAGGTTGAGGCCGATTCTCATCACCTCTTTCACGACGGTGATCGGGATGGTCCCCATGGTCTTCTCCAAGGGTGAGGGGGCCGAAATGCGCCAGCCTATCGGGCTGACCATCGTCGGAGGGCTGACGGCGGCGACGCTCTTGACCCTCTTCGTCATCCCCATCATCTACGCCTACTTCAACAAGATCAAGCCTCCCCCCCGGGAAGAGGCGAGGTAGAGGAGGCGCTCTTCCGATCGGCGGCGGCTATCTCAGGGGTGGCGGATTCTGTTCATTCTAAAAAGGAGTGTCCGTTGTATTTGCTCCATCTCCCGGATCCCCAAAAGGGAGTGTCCGTTCTCTCTCGTCCCCTTTCTCGGGGCGGGGGAGCCTCCTTTTTGACAGGAGTTCGAGGGCAGATTATAATAACTCAATACCTATGACCCTAAGCGATGCGCGGTTCGAAAAAATCTACCGTATCGTCTCCCTGAACGGAGGCGCCAACATGGCTCAGCGGTTGTCCGCCATGGGGCTCTACCCCGGCGCCAGAGTCGCCTTGGCCTCAAGGGCGCCCCTCTGTGGACCACTGTTGATCAAGAACATCGAAAACAATGTTCAGGTCGCGCTGGGCACCGGCGTTGTCGAGAAGATCGAGGTTGTCGAGGTGGAAGACGGGGAATGAAGACCATCGTCTTGGTCGGTCAACCCAACTGTGGAAAGAGCGCCCTTTTCAACGCGATCGCCGGATACAAGGCTAATTCCTCGAACTTCCCCGGAACGACGGTCCAGATTCTTCGCTCCCAGGTGATCTACCGGGGGGAGACCTTCGACCTGGTCGATCTTCCCGGTACCTACTCCCTGACTCCTTTCGACAAGGCCGAAGAGGTCACCTTCGACTTTCTCCTCACCGGGGAGTACGACCTTATCCTCAACGTTCTGGACGCTTCCAGGCTCAACCGCTCCCTTGAACTCGCTCTCGAGCTCCAGGCGTTGGAGAAGCCGACGATTCTTGTCTTGAACATGATGGACGAAGCGGAGAAGAAGGGGATGACCATCGATTCCGCGGCTCTTGGCGAGTTCCTCGGCATGTCGGCTTTCCCCACTACCGCCCTCTCCGGGAAGGGGGTGGAAGATGTTCTTAAGGCGGCCCTCGGGCAACTGGAGAACCCCTCTCCGGTTCGTCCTCTCCCCTTCCCGCCGAGACTGGAGAGCTTCTTGGCGGAGTTGACCCCTTTCGTCGGTGCCGGGAGGGTCAACTCCCGTTTCTTGGCTCTCAAGGCCTTGGAGGGAGGGGAAATGGAGAAGAAGATTCCCGTCTCTCCGGGCTTCCATGCAAAGTCCGAAGAGCTCTCGGGAAAGGTGAGGGAGTTCTGGGACAAGAGCCTACAGGAGGTGCTCTTCGCGGAGAGGCACCACCTCTCCATGGAGCTTTCCGAGAAGGCCTGCCGAATCGTCCGCCGTCAAGGAAGGCACCTTTCCGAAAGAGTGGATGCCCTCTTCTGCCACCCCCTCTTTGGTTACCTTCTCTTCGTTGTGGTCTTCCTCTTGATGCTGGCCCTGGTCTTTCGGATCGGGAACCTTCTGGAAACCCTCTCCCTGGCGCCGTTGAACGAGTTGGCCCTCTGGGTGGGGAACCTTCCCATCGCCCCATGGCTCCACCGGCTGGCCGATGGTATCGTGGCCGGGACCGTGGGCGCCGTCGGGATCATCGTCCCCTATATGGTCCCCCTCCTCCTGATGATGGCCATTCTGGAAGATTCCGGCTACCTGGCCCGTTCCGCCTTCCTCTTCGACAGCCTCATGCACAAGATGGGGCTTCACGGGAAATCTCTCCCCCCCCTTCTCATGGCCTTTGGATGCAATGTCCCGGCTCTCTCGGCCACAAGAATCTTGGAGAGCCCTCGGGATCGCCTTCTGACAGCGCTTCTGATTCCCTTTATCCCCTGTTCGGCGAGGACCATCGTCATCTCCGCTCTGGTCTACGCTTTCTTGGGGACCGGGTGGGCCTTCTTCGTTTACGGCGTCACCATGATTACGGTCTTCTTCCTGAGCCTTCTGCTCTCTTCGCTGGTGAAGTACCCAGCTCCGGGGTTGATCATGGAGATTCCCGCCTTCAGAGTGCCTTCGCCGAAGAACGTCCTCATCAAGGCCTGGTTTCAGCTCAAACCTTTCCTCGTCTACGCGATTCCCCTGTTGGTCTTAGGGAGCATCGCCGTCGAGTATGTTCAATTTTTCGGTCTGGAACGCCTTCTGAACGCTCTTGTGAGGCCTGTTACCTACCTTTTGGATCTTCCCGAGGCGACGGGCTTTACCCTGGTTTTTGGCTTCTTCCGAAAGGAGCTGGCCCTCTTGATGCTTGGTCAGTCCCTCGGCGTTTCCCCCGACCGGATCGCCGGAGTGCTCTCCTCGGCTCAACTTATCACCTTCGCGCTCTTCACAACCCTCTATATACCCTGTCTCTCGACGTTTCTCATTCTCCGCAAAGAGTTCAACCTTAAGACCGCCTGGATCTCCATCGGCTTGAACGTTGCGGTTTCCCTCGGGGTGACCCTCTCGATCGTCTCTCTCCTTCGCCTCACGGGTCTTCTCTAAGAGAGTCCGCTCCCCCTGGACGGCGAGGCGGAGAGCCCTCCCTCCGAACCCCCTTTTCCTCTTCCTCTTGACCTTGCTTTCCTTCCCCCTTACAATAGAAAGAGACCGGAGGCGGATATGTCGGAAATGAAAGAGCTGGACAAACTGGAAATCTTAGATCTGGCCACGTTGGACAGCTTCTATTTAGAGCCACTGTACGAGAAAATCCTCAAGGAACTCCACCTGGAGATCGCTTACGACCGCCAGCTCTACCTTATCTCCCCCGGTTTGACCGTCCTCTCGCCCGAGAAGGTTCCCCAGGAGGTCGAAGAGTTCCTCTCCCGAAAGAACGATTTCCTCGAATACTTGAAGAAGCTGATCCTTCGAAACCTCTTAGAGTACTCCTTTATCGTTGAGGCTCACAGCTACTTCATCGAGCAGAACGGGAACACCCTGATCGCACGGCTCCGGGAGAAGGATGCCGCAAAGATGAAGTACGAGGTGAAGTTTTACACCCACTCCCCCGACGAGATCCTCGACCACTACCAAGACAAGATCTACATAGGCAGGGACTTTCTCTTCCTCGACACCCTTCGTCGCCCCCGCTACGGGATCGAAGACCATCTTGCTTCGATTCCCTTCGAAATCCGGCGGTTGAGGGAGAAGTACATCGAGAAGATCCGCTTCCCCGGGCCGGAGACGGAAGAGTATCTCAAAGAGCTTGAAGCCTTGGGGGAGGAGTTTACCCACCTTGCCGCCGACACGCTCAGGGCTCTCCCTCCCTCCTTCCAGATAGACCGAGCCGAAAGCTTGGATAATCTCCAGCTTCTCTCCACGAAGTTGAGAGAGGTCAAGCACTACCTCTTAGAGATCAAAGAGGAGCTGAAAGAGTACATCGAGATTCTCCGGCGGAACGAAGAGAAGGACTTCGTCCGCTACGCGGTTAAGTGCAAGAAGGACCTGGTCAACCTGATCATCCTCTTGAACGTGAAATTCCTTGGCCCCGTGGTCGAGGAGATCACTCACCGCAAACCCTGAAGGGACCAGGCTCGTTGACTTTTCTCCTCTAGACCGATAAAATGGAGTTCTTCCACACGGGGCGACGCCCCTCTCAGGAGAGAGCCACATGGAATCGGTCAAAGAGTTACTCGTTCAATTAAACCCCAGACAAAGGGAGGCGGTCACCTATTTCGACGGCCCTCTCTTGATAAGCGCCGGCGCCGGTTCGGGGAAAACCAGGGTGATCACCTTCAAGATTGCCTATATGATCCGCGAGATGGGGCTTCAGCCGGAAGAGGTGCTGGCTCTCACGTTTACCAACAAAGCCGCCCACGAGATGAAGGAGAGGGTTCAGGCCTTGACGGGGGTGGAAGGGAGCAGGCTTTGGATCTCCACGTTTCACTCCTTCGGCCTCAGGCTCCTGAAGACCCATCTTTCCAACGGGAAGTCTCTGAGCGTTTTGGACAGAGAAGATCAGAAGGCCCTTCTGAAAGAGATCGCCGCCTCGATGAAGCTGAAATTGGATTCTGACGAGCTGAAAAAGGTCGTCGCCGAGATTTCCGGAACCAAGCGGAAGGGGATTCTCATCCAAGTCCGGGCGATGCTCATCAACTATATGGACTCCCGGTATATCGACCTCTACCTCCGTTACCAGAAGGAGTTGGAGAAACGGCAAGCCGTTGACTTTGAAGATCTCATCGCCAGACCGACTCAGATGCTGAAGAAGGACGAGGAGCTCCGTAAGAGGGTGGCGGCTCAGTTCGGCTATGTCCTAGTGGACGAGTTTCAGGATACCTCGCCGGAACAGTATAAACTTCTGAGACAGATCACCCGGGAGAAAGACCTCTGCGTTGTCGGCGATGAGGATCAGAGCATCTACTCCTGGAGAGGGGCCGACCGGGAGATTTTCAAGCTCTTTCGGGATGACAACGAAGGGTGCAAGGTGATCGCCTTAGAGGAGAACTACCGTTCTTCGAAGATGATTATTCAAGGCGCCAGCGCCGTTATCAACGGGAACAGCGAGAGGATCGAGAAGAACCTCTTCACCAGAAACCCTGAAGGGGACCCGATTCTTCTCTACAAGGCGGCCGATAAGGAGAAGGAGGCGGAGTTTATCGCCTCGACCATCCGGAACAACACGGGGGCGCGGGACTTCTTTCCCGTTGGCGTCCTTTACAGGATCAACAGCCGTTCCAGGGCCCTGGAAGACGCCCTTAACGAAGCGGGTGTCAAATACAAGATTGTGGGAAGCCTCCGCTTTTACGAGAGGAAGGAGGTTAAAGATTTGGCCGCCTACCTCAAGCTGGCTTACTTCCCCGACGACGATCCCTCCTTCCTGAGGGCTATCTCTTTTCCCCCTCGGGGGATCGGGGAGAAAACCCTCGAGAAGGTGAAGGAGATGGCCCTCTCCTGGGGGATTCCCTACCTCGAAGCGGCCAGGAAGGCAGAGCGGGAAGGAGCGGTCAAGGCGGGTCTCTTTAGGGAGTTTCTCTCGATCTTGGACGAAACAGCCCGGGACCTTGACAAGAAACCGCTGGATCAGGTTCTCAAAAGGGTCGTGGAACGGACGGATTTTCGTCGTTTCTTAACCCGGAAGGAAGAGGATGTTCTCGAGGGACGTTGGGAAAACGTAGAGGAGCTCTTGGAGATTGCCTCCCGCTTTCCCGGAGAGGGGACCGAATTTCTCTCCCAGCTGACCCTGCGGGAAGGAACGGAGGAGCTCCGTGACGAAGCCTCGGTCGTCCTCATGACCATTCACGCCGCCAAGGGGCTTGAATTTAACACGGTCATCCTGGCCGGAGTCGAGGAAGGAAGCCTTCCCCATATGTTTGCCAAGGAGAGCCTGGAGGGTCTGGAAGAGGAACGCAGACTCTTCTACGTGGCGATGACCAGGGCGAAGCGTCGGCTCTTCCTCACCTCTTGTCGGGAATGGTCCCGCTTTGTGGACGAAATTCCCCTTCCCTACCGTCGGTTTCTCAGGTGATACGATGACAAATTGGAAGATCGGTCTTACCGGGCCCTTGGCCTCAGGCAAGGGAGAAGTCGTCAGGCTCTTGGAGGAGAGGGGCTTCAAGTATATCTCCCTCTCCGATATGGTCCGTGAAGCAGTCAAAGAAGCGGGGCTGGTGGAGAGTAGAGAGACCCTTCAAAATACGGGGAACCGCCTCCGGAGAGAGGGAGGGGCGGGGGTCTTGGGCGCCCGGGTGAGGGCGAGGGTTCAGGAGGAGCCTGACCGTCCCTGGGTTATCGACGGAATCAGGAACCCTGCGGAGGTAGTGGAGCTCAGAGGGCTGAAAGGGTTTGTCCTTTTGGCGGTCACCGCTCCTAGAGAGCTCTTGGTCGAGAGGGTTTTGCGCCGCTCCAGATCTTCGGATCCAAAGTCTGAAGAGGAGATTGTCCGACGTCTCGACAGGGATTGGGGAATAGGAGAACCTCCCGAAGGGCAGCAAGTGGGACCGACAGTCGCCGAGGCCGACCACACCATCGAGAACATCTCCTCTCTGGAGGAGTTGGAACGCCTTGTGGAGAATTTTCTCGCCTCTCTTTCCCGTTAGCCCCTAGCCCATATTCTACAACGGACACTCCTTTTTCTTCAGCGGACACTCCGTTTTCCTTTCCGCATGACGACACTATGGTCCGACATTCTTAAACGGACACTCCCTTTTATCTCATTTTCTTTTCCCCTTGACATTGTGGCCCTGCCCCTCTAAACTCGGAATCGAAAGGGGATAAAAGCAAAAGGAACGAAAAACAACCGCTTTCCGTAGGCCCCAGGCCTTCGAAGCGAAACCCATCTTCAAGGCCGACCGCCGACGGGAGAGGAGGGAAGATGGTCCACACGGCCCGATGTCTCCCCCAA
>Ga0208826_1000212_pt1 | contig 67301 bp, 58 predicted proteins | sample AD_UKC115_MetaG_FD_184451 | JGI IMG/M metagenome (GOLD analysis project Ga0208826, IMG submission 184451) | Active sludge microbial communities of municipal wastewater-treating anaerobic digesters from Hong Kong - AD_UKC115_MetaG (SPAdes)... | ecosystem: Engineered > Bioreactor > Anaerobic >... | reverse complement strand
ATTGAAATAAAGTTATTGATTCTGATTTCAGGTGCCACTCTTTTTACAGGGTGTCAAACAGACGAAATAATACGGTTTGATCTGAATAATGCAGGAGTTGTGTTCCCAGGAGCAGGTGATGCACTTTACTATAAAGGCTATAATGCTTCAGATCAGACTTATTATGTCAATGAATCTTTTTTAAATGTTCCCTTAACACAAAATACTTATATTGTTGATTTTCCTGTTAGAGTTTCAGGAGACTCTTCTAATGTTGACAGAATTGTAGGTTATGAGATTATTGCAGAAGAGACAACTGCTACTTCAAGTCAGTATAAAGTTGTCGACGCACTTATCCCCGCTGGAGCGAGATATGGAAGAATACGATTTGAACTGTATCGTGATCCTGCACTCGATAATCAATCAGTAAAAGTATATATCAAACTTAAAAACTCAGAGGATCTTAAAGTTGGGTCTAATGAATATATGAAAGGAATTTTAACATGGAGTAACATGCTTCCTATGTTTCCTGTTTCCTCAATGTATGTCAGAACTTATAATTGTATAATATTAACGCCATTGACAAAGACAAGTACTTCGATAGCATATTATAGCCCCAATGCACACAAAGCAATACTTGATGCTCTTGGATGGCCTGTAAATTATTGGCCACGTTATACAGATGGTCTTGCAGATCCTTCAACAGGTACTAGCCCTATGTTTGGAGCATATTATACAGATTTTTATGCTCAAAAGCTTAAAACTTATTTGGATGCTTATGCAGCAGCTAATGGGGGAGTAAGATTGAAACATAACGCAGGGACAGACAATGGTAAAGATATACAGGCACGAGTTTCTGGTGCTGTTTATGTTCCGTAATTTCTAAATATAGATTGTTATGAAAAATAAAATAAAAAAATATATTTCGAGTTTAATAATAATAGCTGCCTCAGGATTAGTTAGCAGCTGTTTCTCAGATAAATCGAGTTTGGATACAAATAAGATAGATGATATTGTGATCGAAACTCCTGAAATGCCATCAATTCTTAGGGTTGACTATTTGGGAAATGTTGACTTTGAACCGACGATTAAAATTGGAAGTGAAATTAATCCGTCATTTGTAACCTATAAATGGGAGATTAATCAAACTCCAGGTTCAACAGATATGGTTGTATTAAGTACTGATAGAATATTGAAAGCCACTATAAAAAATCAGATTCTTTCTGTAGCATATACACTTGTATTTACTGTCAAAGATGAAAGATATGATATTGAATACCAGAAAAGTTGGCCTTTATATGTCAGCAGCTCATTTAGAGAAGGAATTGTTGTTGCTGAGAGTAGCGATGGAACTACTTCTGATATATCCTTAATAATGGATAATAATATAACCACTTCATATAGTGGTGGTTTAAATATCAAGTATAAGATATGGAAGACAGCAACCGGAAATTCATATCCATCATTAATAAAATCTATTGTTTATACATTACACAAACCTACATCACTCCTCACTAAAAATATAATAGTGACTATTTCTCAGGACAAAGAGATTAACATGTATGATTGTGAAAATTATTCTCAATATAAGACTTCTTCTCAGATATTTCCTGCTAAAACATCTAGTTTTGACCCTCAAGCATTTTATTCTATAAACAATCAGTATTGGGTATTAGTGGCAAATAATATTGCATATGTTTACCCCAACAATCAAGGTGTTACTGCTTTTATGTTACCTGTTTCAGGTACTAATTATGTTGATAATGCTGTAATAGTTTGTGATAATTCTGCCGGAGCAGGCCCTTATGCATTCTGGTACAACAACAATACCGGAAAAATATACAATATAACTGCACCATATTCAAGTCCGGCCGGTGGTGGAGAATATTCAACTCAAGGTGTATTTAATCCGACAAATTTACCTGGAAGAAGAATTATCGCCGGGGATATTTCTGTAGATGGAATATCGCCGACAATTTTAATGCGAAATGAATCCACAGGAAATTATGAATTATATTCAATGTCTTTTGGTTACTATGACTCAAATTGGAATTACTTTCCATCCAATCCTAAATTAAAGGCTGAACTACCTTCTGGTTTGACATCAATAATAAATTCCTCTGTTTCTGTATTTTTTAATATGTTTGAACCTGTTATGTTTGTTGCTACTCAATCAAAGATATATGCCGTTAATTTTGGTGGAGGCATTGTTTCATACAGTGAAGTATACAATGTTCCGTCAGGTGAACAGATATCTCTTGCCAAATTATATGTTCAAGGAAGATATAGGTTAAACAGAACAGAATTTAGTCAGGAAAGTGGGCCAATTTTTGAACCCCCATTGGCTTTGAATACAAAGGCTATTGTAGTTGCGACACAAAAGGGTGAATACGAAGGACAGATTTACCTTATTCCTCAAAGTGCGTCTGGTACCGGAGCTCTTAATATATCACAGGCTAAAAAGTATTCTGGTTTTGGAAAAATATTGGATTTTACAATGCAGGGACAATAATTATAAATTGAAATAATATAATACCAAATAAATTAAAAATATTAATGAGAAAATTGATTTTAACGGGCATTCTGCTAATGTCCTGTGTATGTGTGGCATTTGCTGAGGAAAAAGATTCAAAGCCAGCAACTCCAGATAAGGATACAGTATCTGCCTATAAAAAACTATTTACTAAAAAGCATGAAACAGCAAGTGGAATGTTTGTTTTGCATAAGATTAACGGGAAAGTTTACTTTGAGATTCCCTTGACTATGATGAAAAGAGATATGTTAATTGCATCCACAGTATCTGAAACAAGTGATAACGCAAATGGTATTGTTGGTTCAAAGGGAGATCCTATTCACATCATCTTTACTAAATCAGGAGAAAATGTTCAGGTTAGAAGAGTAAATTCTGACGTCATAACAGATAATGCCGATTCAGGAATTAGCAAAGCTATTGAGAGAAGCAGTATAGGTTCCATAATGAAAAGTATGAAAATAGAGGCGTATACAGAAGATAGTCTGGCAGTTGTTGTTGATATGACTAATTTTTTTGTAGGTGACAATAAAGATTTGACTCCTTTCGATAAGTACAGTCAATATACTATGATTTATGGCCTCAAAAGAAATGAGACATTTCAACAGGAAAAATCTTTTTTGGGCAATATTAAGGCCTTCAGTGACAATATAGTAGTTACAAGTACTTTAAGTTACACTTATTCCTTATCAGATCAAAAGACAAACAAAACGATAGTTAAGGATGAGCCTTTTACAGCTGTTGTTTCGCGATCAATTGTTCTGCTTAGAGATAAACCGGTAAGGCCTCGAATTGCTGACTATAGAGTTGCTGTTTTCAGTACAGAGAAGCAGATGCTTGGAGAAAAAGATCAATCTTCCAGAAATGTTTATTATGCTAATAGGTGGAATCTTGAGCCTGCAAGTATTGAAGATTTCAAATCTGGTAAATTAGTTGAGCCTGTTAAACCTATAATATTTTATGTGGACAACAATTTCCCGGATTCATGGAAACCATTTATTAAGGAAGCAATAGAACAATGGAACGAATTGTTTGAACAGGTAGGATTTAAAAATGCAGTAAGAGCTCTTGATTTTCCGGAAAATGATCCTGAATTTGATCCAGACAATATTAAATATTCATGTGTAAGATATGCTCCTATTGGGATAGAAAATGCAATGGGCCCATCATGGGTAGATCCAAGATCAGGAGAAATTATAAATGCATCGGTGTACGTATATCATGATATTATCAAATTATTAAATAACTGGATGTTTGTTCAAATATCACCTGCAGATGAGAGGATAAGGACAGTAAATATTCCACAAGATATTATAAATGACGGCATACGTTATGTCATTTCACATGAAATAGGGCATTGTTTGGGATTTATGCATAATATGAGCGCTTCAAGTGTTATTCCAGTTGATTCTCTTCGTTCACCTTCATTTACTAAAACAACAGGGACAACAACTTCTATCATGGATTATGCAAGGTTCAACTATGTAGCACAACCTGGAGATAAAGAAAGAGGGGTTAAGCTTACTCCTCCTCGATTTGGCGAGTATGACAGGTTTGTGCTGAAATGGAATTATACTTTTTTCCCAGATATAAAGGATCCTGTGAATGAATCTATAATTCTTTCAAAGATGGTAAGCGACTCTATTAAGAATCCAATTTATAGGTATGGAAAACAGCTAAGCTCTCCTCTCGACCCTCGGTCACAAACAGAGGATCTTGGAGATGATGCAATTAAAGCCTCCGAATATGGAATCAAAAACTTAAAATTTTTAATTAGTAATTTAAATGAATGGGTGGCTAATGAAGATGATGATTTTTCTTATAGGAGCGATATTTATGATGCAGTTATTTTTCAGTATGTAAGATATATTAATCACATATTTGCCAATGTTGGAGGCATTTACCTCAATGAAGTAAAAGTTGAAGACAAGATGGTTCCGTTTGAAAGTGTTGAAAAGGAGAAGCAGAAATTAGCACTGAAATTTATTATGCAGCAAATCAATGATCTTGACTGGGTGGAGAATGAGCAATTGATGAAAAATTTAACAATTATGGGTTCAGCCAAAAATCTGCTTCAGACTGTTTTGGCAAAAGCAGTAATTAATGCTCCATCCAAGGTACTTTTATCAGCCTCAATCTCAAAGAATCCATATAGTTTTGATGAATGTTACGAGGATGTTTTCAATTTTGTGTGGCAACCTCTAAAGGAGAAAAAAAATCTATCTGAAATCGATAAATATATTCAAACCGCTTTTGTTAACAGTATAATTTCTTTTTCAAAGACATCAAAATTAGTTTCAGGTACCGGAATTGATAACTTTTCTCTTTTTGATATTCTTAAAGAGGAAGATAAATTAGGAAGATTTTATAGTCATTTACAAAATTATGCTCTAATGGAAAATTTTAATTCATCATCTGAGTTTAATCCTACTGCAGGTTATGGAGTTCCTTCAACAAAATTTAATCTGATTTTTAACCCTGAGAGCAATTATTACAAATATCTTATAAAGTCAAAAGGGTTACTGGAATCAGCTGTAAAAACCAAAGCCAGCAAAGAAGATAAATTGCATTATGAATTGCTTCTAAAGCAGATAAATGCCTCTATGAATGTTAAGAAATAAGTGTGATGATGAAAATAAGTTTGAATAATAGTTTAGGAACGAAATGGCTGATAATATTCTTGTCACTTTCAGTAATTTCTTTTTCCAGCAATTATAGTTATGCATCTTTAAAAAGTAGATCTGGGATTGTTGGCAATGACACTACTTCTAAATCTAAATTATCCTCATATGAAAAGCTGTTTTATAAAAAAAATGTGAAGACTTCAAAAGGACTTATCACTTTGCATCTTATAGGAGATAAGGTCTATTTTGAATTACCTCTTAATCTTATTGGTAAGGATTTTTTAATGTCATCAGTAGTTGATAATGTGAGTAATATGAGTTTAAGTTATGTTGGTCAGAGAACTTCGAAACCCTCACATGTTTGTTTCACCAAAAGTGATTCATTGATTCAGTTAAATATAGTTCCATTGACCAAAATTGTAGATTTAAATGACACTGGCATTAAAACAGCTGTCAACAAATCATCTTTGCCCAGAGTTGTTGGATCTTCATCTATTTTAGCTTATAATCAAGACAGCAGTGCAGTAGTTTTTGATGCAACCTCTTTTTTTCTGTCTGGAGGTAAGCATATGGGTACTCTTGATGCTTCGTCTTATGGTGGTTTTATTCAGAGAGTATCAACTTACAGCAAGGATCTTTCCTTAGTAAAGGATATTGAAGCCTTTGATGATAATGTCTCTGTTATCAATAACATGACTTATTCTTTAAAGACTTATTTTCTTGGTATGGAATCTCAGGAGTTGGATTATCTAACCGTAGAATTGAAGACCACATTATCTAAGTTGCCAGAAGACGAATTTCATTACAGAGAAGCAGATTATCGAATTGGGACAGCAGTTACCACATTTGAAAAATTTGACAGTAAGGAACAAGGGACGAAAAAATGTTATTTTTCAAATAGGTGGAGAATTGAGCCTGTAGATGTTGAGAGGTACTTAAAAGGCGAACTTGTGTCACCCAAAAAACCAATTATTGTTTATGTTGATACACTTTTTTTGCCCTCTTGGAGAGAAGCTATTAAAAAAGGATTACTTAAATGGAATCAAGCATTTGAAAGGATTGGCTATAAAGATGTAATTCAGGTTTTTGATTATCCATCTCATAGTGTTGATCCTAAGTTCAGTTCAAGCAATCTATCATATAATTGTGTAAAATATGCACAAATTCCCTCAAGAAATATTACAAGACAAATTAATATTGATCCAAGGTCAGGAGAGATTTTAAGTGCATCAATCTTGTTTTTCAAAGATTCTCCTGTGACATTGCAGAGAGAAAGACTTTATCAGACAGCGGCAGTTGAACCAGCGGCAAGAAGTTATGAATTACCAGACGATTTGATGTGTTCTGCAATCGAAATGGCAATGACAAGAGAAATGGGATTTTGTCTTGGACTGAGTGCAAATCTCGCTTCTTCTTCATGGATGCCTGTTGATTCGCTTAGGTCTCCAACTTTTACTTCAAGAGAGGGGATAAGTTCTTCAGTCATGGATCAAATTAAGTATAATTATGTTGCTCAACCAGGTGATATTGAGCGAGGAGTGAAATTAACACTTGATAGCTTGGGTGTGTATGATTATTATGCAATTGAGTGGCTCTACAAACCTTTTTTTAATGCTGTCAACTATTCAGATGAAAATAAGCTTTTAAGAAAAATTATTGCCGGAAAGTCAGATGATCCTCGATATTATTATGGAAAAGAGCAAAATGGAAGCGCTTATTTTGATCCAAGATCGTTGGTGGAAGATCTTGGTAATGATAAGATTCAGGCAGCAAAGTATGGGATCAATACTCTTAAGTATATAGCCGAAAATGGTACAAAGTGGGTCAACTATGATTTTGTTGATGAATCGTACAGAGAACTTTTTGTTGATTTCATATTTCTCAAGCTATATGACTATTATCGTAGTCTTATGGTAAATATTGGTGGGATAGAAATAAATAACAAATATGAAGGTGACAAAAGTTCAACTTATGTGCCTGTAGATAGAGCAACTCAGAAAGCCACTCTTAAATATATGATGGACCAGGCAGATGACTTAAAGTGGTTGGATAATAAGGATCTACTTCGTTTATCGGGAATGAATGGCTCATTTTCAGACTATTTTGCGAACAATCTAATAACCATGATATTTCAACGCATTCCAATGGTGGTTTTTTCACAGGATAAAACAACACCTTCGAATGCCTATACACTTGATGAAATGCTGAGTGATATTACTGACTTTGCTTTAAAAAATATTAGTAAAGGTTATAATCCGACAGAAGCTCAAACAGCAGCTTTGTTTCTAGTTACTCAGTTAATGCTTCAAAACTCTTCTCTTCCTAATGTTATTGAGGCAAAGGCACAAAACAAAAATGCTTTTTATCTTGTTTCAGAAGACAATCCATACTCATATTCAAATCTCATGCTTCGGTGTTATCCTGATGTGATTACAGATAATGAGAGGGATAGATTTGGATTTGAAACTCTTGTTGAATTAAAATATCTTGTAAACAAAAATACGTCTTCGATATATTATAATCATCTAAAAGATTTAAGAGATAAGCTTAAAAAATATCGTTCCAGAATTGATTCTGAGACCACAAGAAGTAAGATCGATTACTTGATTCTTGCAATTGACAAAGGGACAGGTAAGGAAAATATATGACTTAGTGTTTTATCACATATTCAATCATTCTGCAAAGTGAGTCGGGTGTAATTTCGTTGTCCCTTGGAAAATTGAGCAGGTCAATATTAGTTGTATCAAATTTTAGATTTGTATTTGAATATTTGCCTGTAAATGACATTCCTGCAGCAATGATCCTTTCGAGAATATTCATCGAATCTGGATTAAGCTCTCTCACTTGCAGAATATTGATTGGTAATAGTCTGCAGATGCATTTGATTATGTCATCATTTTTAATGTAGCTGCGTGCCACAAGATTGATTATTGTGGGCAATTTGTCGATTGTGACAAGAGTTAGAAGATAGTTGACTATTTTATCTATCGCTATAATGTTTTGTGTGGATTCAGGAGTTGCAGATATTCTCACTGTCTCACCAGGGTGTCTTCTTGAGAATGAATGTAGTCTCTTTACAAAATCGAATATCCCATAATCTGTTGTAGTAATTCCGGTAATATTATTTCCCGCAACTTGAGACAACCGTAATACATATCCATTAAGTCTTTTCTCTTCAATATATTTTTTCAAAACATTTTCACCAAATCTTTTAGACTGCTCATAATAATTTCTAAATGCAGAAATGTCCTCATTGGGGTAAAATTTCTCCAGGAAGGGATGTCCGTTATTTCTACATGAATAGGCTGTACTAATGTAAAAGAATCTGGAACCGGGCTTAGAATATTTCAGGAAAAGCCAAATTGCATTCTCAAGACCCGCAACATTAGTTTCAAAAATCTCCTTTTTATCTTTTTCAGCAAATTTAAGACTGGCTGCAAAATGGAAAAAATCTGACGTTTCACAGAAAATCTCCTTTAGTTCATCTTCAGAAAGAGAGAAATCTTTATTCAGCAAAGAGTAATTATATACTTGTAGATTTTTGTAGTCATCTTCCCGATTTTCATTTATTTCATCTAAAATTCTTTTCATCCTCATTTTAGGAGAAAATTCTCCGTTACTTCTGACTAAAGCAAATACCTGATTTTTGTTTTTAATTAATTCTGATGCAAAATGTGATGCCACATATCCATTTGCTCCATCGATGATTATCCTATTCATGTTTTATTATTTATCTATCTAAAGAGAGTTATAAATTAAAGAAAAATTACAAGCATAAACAAAACACTTAGTGGAATCAACAAATTATCAGTTCCTCTCCAGCTGAACATCTCAACTAAAGTACTCACTGAAGCGATAAAGGCTGATAACCAAAATGTCTTAAAATTAAAGTCCATAGTATTGAAATACAACGCTAAAATGCATATTATGAAGCATGAAACAAAAAAAGACCCTGATCCGAGCACAGTTTTATGTAATGTATGACCAAAAATCTTAATATTTCTATTTTTCCTTTTAAAATTAAGACCAAGAATACCAGCCATTGGGTCACATATGGCAAGCACCAGCATTGGAAGAATGAACATAATTTTGCTACCTAAAAGATCAGATATCAGAAAAGTCACATAAATTGATACAGGGAGAAGATAACTTCCCATAGATTTTCTATCAATATCATTTATTGACTGAAGTTGCTTAATTTTTTTACTAACAAGCAATACTATAAAAAAAATTGTCGCCAGAATAAGAACGTACCAATGACTGTTAAAAAGAAATAGGAATGTTGTTGTAGCGAGCGTTGCAGCAAAGTGTGCAAATTTTCGTGTCATCTCACCTTTCAATTCATATCTGCGATATATCAATTCTGTAAAAATCAGTAAACATGCAATTGCAATCAGGAAAATAACTGTCAATAATATTTGATTACCCATATCTCTTTATTTTATTTAAAAAATTTACAAATTTGCAATGAATGTTAATAAAGCAATCCAAGCTCCTGATGCTATTAAGCTGTCAAACCTGTCTAAAAATCCCCCATGCCCGGGTATTAAATTACTGAAGTCTTTTACTTTGTATTGTCTCTTGTAAAATGAACTTGCCATGTCACCAACAAAAGCTGAAAGAATAATATTTACGGTAAGTGCAATAGCTTCTATAGAAGAAATGTATAATAGATTTTTTAGTAAGAGCCCGCTAATTAACGCAATAAGAGTACCACCAGCAAGGCCTCCCCATGTTTTATTGGGGCTAATTGTCGGCATCAGTTTTCTCTTACCCCAAAGTTGTCCGGATATTTGGCTGAAGCTGTCAAAAATTGACAAGATTAAAAATACATATAAAACAAGCTCTTTCTCCATGCCGCTGAAGATAAAAAATCCGACTGAAATAATTAGAAAAAACAGCAGTGAAAAATAAAACACTTGTTTATGAACATACCCAGACTTAACATATAGTCTTGATAACTCCAGACAGCCTGATATGATAATAATGATGGCCGCTGATCTAAAAAAAACAGTGCCCTGTATAATACAGAAAAAGAGTACGTTTATTATAATAAAGTATGTCAGAAACTTGACCCAATTATTTCTTGCAATTGATTGTTCCTTTTTTCTGTTGATGAATATGAATCCAACAGCTCCTAAAAAGAAATATGCCAATATTATATAATAGATAACTTTAATCATATCAATAAATTAATAGATCATCATCATTATTCCAAATGCAATCATCGCTATTGCATACCATTGTCTTATATTTGTTTCAGCTTTTTCCAGTTCGACACCAGCGAAAGTCTTAGAACCGACAAATGCACCAATAATTGTTCCCATAGTAAGAAATACTACGAGAGTCATGTCAATGTCTCCAACCAGAATATGCCCTCCCAATGCAGAAATAGTGTTGACAAAAACTATCAGAACAGATGTACCGACAACAGTTTTTAATGGAATTCTCATATCAAACAGCCCTGTAAGAACAGGTGCAGTTCCGCTTGTTCCAAATGTCCCTGTAATTATCCCTGAAAGGAAACCATACAAAGAACCTCTTGTTATTTTTCTCATTTTTTTTAATTCAGGCAGGCAGGTACCATTCAATTCCGCTTTCTTTTTTTTTCTTGTTGTCAAAATCATATGAAGAGCTATTATAATTGAATAGATCCCAAAACATATTTTTAGTTGTTTTGAATTCATGAGGTTTGTTATAGCAGCACCTGACAAAGCCCCTATAATTCCTGAAATTGCAAAGATTAATCCAACCTTAAGATTTACATTTCCTTTTCTGTAATGTCCCAATGAACTTGCGAGACACACTGGCAATGTGGCTGCAAGAGATGTTGCAACTGCTATTTTGGCGGGCACACTAAAAAAAATTGTGAGAACAGGAAGAAAGAAAAAACCTCCACCGCCTCCTGTCATTGAGGCAAAGAAAGCAATAATGAATCCTATTATTGGCAGCCAAAGATAAATGTATTTGAATGATGACAGAAAAACCATGTTTTATATCAAATTTGCTTCTCTATTTTTTTCTCTTTAATTACCCAATATAAACCCTTTACGTTTGATTTTATCTCTTTTTTCAAGTAAAACTGAATAGCCAGATGTTCCAGAGAACCTATTATCCCCCATATAATCATAAAATAGTATAAAGACGGAACAAAGCCAATAGTGAAAAGACAGAAGAAAAAAAATCCTTGAATATATCCTCCAATTTTTGTCATATACAGATGAAAACTCGGAATTTTACCAAGTCTTATAAGATAAACAATAATAGGGAGAATCAAAAATCCAACAAAAATTGAGAAGCTGGTCATATATGGCATAAAATCTTCCCACTTGAAAACAAAGATGCCGATGATTGCAAGGAGATATGTCAAATCATCAGCAAATGAATCTATTTTGGCGCCAAATTCAGTCTCAAGATGAAATTTTCTTGCGATAAAACCATCTGCAATATCTGTCAGTAAATTAATTATTACAAAAATTGCAAATAGATTTTCTTTTCCACATAGTATGAATCCCAAAATTAAAGGGAATACTGCTATTCTATATAAAGTTAGTAAGTTTGGAATATTGAATATTTTTTTCTCCTTCATGAATTATTTTATAGTTATTACAAATATATGAATTTTATATTATAGATTTCCGCTGCGGAGTGGGATAATGAGTTATTTAGTAAATTTGAATTACTTTTTAAATATTTAGTATTTATGGAATTTATAATAAGGGCAGCTAAGCCAGATGATACAGGCATTATTCTTGGATTTATTTATCAACTAGCAGAATATGAAAAATTGAAGCATGATGTGACTGCTACTGAGGAGATATTGTATGATTCACTTTTTGTAAAGAAGTCAGCAGAGGTGCTCATTGCTGAGGAGGATTACAAACCTGTTGGATTTGCCGTTTACTTTCACAATTTTTCCACTTTTAAAGGTAAGGCTGGTCTCTATCTCGAGGATTTGTTTGTTTTGCCCGAACACAGAGGCAAAGGTTATGGTAAAAAGCTGTTTTTATCTCTTATTCAAATTGCTAAAGAAAGAGGGTGTGAAAGATTTGACTGGTCTGTTCTTAAGTGGAATGAACCATCAATAAAGTTTTACAAAAGTTTTGGAGCGGAACCGCTCGAAGACTGGGTTACCTTTAGACTTACAAAATTTTAATCATAAATTATGAAGACAATTGCATTGGTCGCACACGACAACAGAAAAAAAGATTTAATGGAGTGGGTTGAGTTTAATAAGGAGACTCTAAAGAAGCATAAATTGGTTTGTACCGGGACAACTGGAAGGATGGTTAAGGAAACTCTTAGTAAAGGATCACATAATGAAGAAAAGGAGCTGGATATTACTATTCTCAAGTCTGGTCCATTGGGAGGCGATCAACAGTTGGGCGCTCGTATTGCCCAGGAAGAAATTGATTTACTCTTTTTCTTATGGGATCCAATGCAACCTCAACCACATGATGTTGACGTAAAAGCTCTACTTAGAATTTCAAGTCTCTACAATGTCCCTACGGCTACTAATCGTTCTACTGCAGATTTTTTGATTTCTTCTCCTCTTTTTGATACTGACTATCATCCAAAGTTGATCAGTTATGAAGATTATGTAACCAGAAAACTGATTTTATAAACTTCTACATATCATTTGATTATCATCTTAATGGTAAAAATGGAGTTCTTCTCTTTTTTCCCTTCTATAATCACATTGTTATTTGATATGTGTCTATAAATTTCTACCTGATCATTCAGTCTGGTTTCGAGGTTGAAATTTATAATCATATCAGAGACTTGTATGCTTGAATAAAATTCAGGATCAAGTGAATCTATTGCCCATTCAACATATTTAGCGTTGTTAGTATGTTTGTTTATGTCCACATCACTATATGATACCTTTTTAGTATGGACATATTCCATTTCATGAGGAGTAATAATTTTTTCGGCGTGTTCTGTAATTGCATCTTTTAAGTGGATGGTATCAGGATGTCCCAATAACTCAATTTTGTGCATTTTTCTTGTTTCAATGTTGATTATTACCCATGAAGATGTCGCTTTGATAACGGCCTCTTCATCCTCATTATTTACAACAAAGTCTCTATACCAAAATAATCTGTCTCCTCCTTTGTGCCATGTATACATAGTGATGTTATCTTTCCATTTTGGAATATCCTTGAATATGATATGCATTCTCGAAAGCACCCACACAAAGCCCTCTTTTATAAGTGTGTCATAGCCAAACCCCAATAAATTCGCATGCTGACCTGCAATTTCCTGTGCATAATTCATGAATGTAAATAGTTTAAGACTTGCATTCATGTCAGTCTCATAACTTTTTACAAGATATTTTTCACTGTAGATTTTCATGGCAATTCAAAAAAGCAAAATTAGAGATTAATTGTCTAAACAATAAATTTAGATTAACTTTGTAACCCTGTATTACAATCCGTATTTATTTATGAGCACTAAATATGTTTTTGTTATGGGAGGAGTTACCTCTTCCTTAGGAAAAGGTATTATTGCATCCTCTTTGGCTAAGTTGTTACAAGCAAGAGGGCTGTCTGTCACAATTCAAAAATTTGATCCATATATCAATGTCGACCCGGGTACACTTAATCCATATGAGCATGGAGAATGTTACGTTACAGAGGATGGTGCTGAGACTGATTTAGATCTGGGTCATTATGAGAGGTTTCTGAGTACCTTTACATCTAAGGCCAATAATGTTACCACCGGTAAGATCTATAGAACTGTAATTGACAAGGAGAGACAGGGCGCTTACCTTGGAAAGACAGTTCAGATAATTCCTCATATTACAGATGAAATAAAGCGCAGAATGTTGTTGCTGGGAAAGTCGGGTAATTTTGACGTAATTATTACAGAACTTGGGGGTACAGTGGGTGACATTGAGTCTCTTCCTTTTATTGAAGCTGTTAGACAACTTCAATGGGAACTTCCGGATGAGGATTGTCTTGTGGTTCACCTTACACTCGTGCCTTATTTAAATGCAGCCAAGGAGCTAAAAACCAAGCCGACCCAACATTCAGTGAGGGCATTACAACAAAACGGGGTACACCCTGATATAATTGTTTGTCGTACAGAACATCCGTTACCTTCTGAGATTAGAAGAAAAGTTGCATTGTTCTGCAATGTAAGACCAAATGCAGTAATTGAGTCAATTGATGCACCCAGTATTTATGAAGTGCCGTTGAATATGTATAAGGAAAAACTGGATGAGCTCGTTCTTAGAAAGTTTAAATTGGATTCATATCTGACACACGATCTTGAACTTGTGAAATGGAAAGAATTTCTGGAAAGAATTCATAATCCTAAAGATACAGTAGATATTGCACTGGTTGGAAAGTATGTTGAATTGCAAGATGCTTACAAGTCTATTTTGGAATCCTTTATACACGCCGGAGCAGAAAATGAGTGCAAGGTCAATGTTCACTACGTGCATAGTGAATATGTCAATGAAAACAATGTGGCAGACAAACTTGCAGGTATGCATGGTATTCTTGTTGCGCCAGGTTTTGGGGAGAGAGGCATTGAAGGTAAAATCCTTTCAGTAAAATATGCGCGAGAACAGGGAATTCCATTTTTTGGCATATGTCTTGGCATGCAAATGGCAGTAGTTGAATATGCTAAAAATGTTCTTGGACTTGAAGATGCCATGACTACAGAGATTAAGCAAAATGCCAAAAATCCGGTAATAGATTTGATGGAAGATCAGAAAAGTCTTACAATCAAAGGTGGAACAATGAGGTTGGGTGCATATAGGTGTGATATTGAAGAAGGCTCCCTTGCATATTCCATTTATGGTAAAAAGGAAATTTCTGAGAGACACAGACACAGATACGAGGTTAATAGCGATTATGTTGAAGCTCTTGAGAAGGGAGGACTTCATGCTTCTGGCAAAAATCCAGATACCGGATTGGTTGAGATTATAGAATTACCCGGACATCCTTTCTTTATTGGAGTACAGTTTCATCCGGAGTTGAAGAGCACACCCGAAAGACCACAGCCCATTTTTGTTGCCTTTGTTAAAGCAGCGTTGAAGCATAAACACAAGAATGATAGTTCAAACATATGATCATAAAATCTCTTGTTCAGAGAGTCTTTTTAAAATTTTGATAACAGCAGTGCTATTGTTTGCCGGTGTATTGGATCGTGTATCCTTAGCCCAGGTGGCTGTCAAGGCGGAAGTATGCAAATGTAAAATTGTTGAAGTACTTCCACACGATGTTAATTCATATACTCAAGGTCTTTTTTTTCATAAAGGTCAACTTTATGAAAGTTCTGGACAATATGGTGCATCTTTTTTCCGGAAAGTAGATCTTTCTAAGGGAACAGCTTTGCAAAGTTTTAATTTTCCTGACGAATATTTTGCCGAAGGAGCAACGGTTTTGGGAGATTTGTTATATATTCTTACTTGGCAGCAAAGAGTTGTTTTTGTGTATGATATAAACACGTTTAAACCGATTAATCAATTTTTTAATCCCCGTGAAGAGGGTTGGGGTCTTACAACTGATGGTAAAGATTTGATAATGAGTGACGGTTCATCATACCTTTTCTTTATGGATCCTGCCACGTTTAAGGAAAAGCGAAGGATTACCGTAAAGCTTGACGGTAAAGCTATTGATCGGTTAAATGAATTGGAGTATATAAAGGGAGAAATCTGGGCTAATGTATATCAGGAGGATTTTATATTGATAATAGATCCTTCTACTGGTACAGTAAGGAAAGTAGTTGATTGTAAAAACATACTTCCGACAAGCATGAGAACATCAAAAACAGACGTGCTTAATGGGATAGCATATAATCCATTGACAGACAAAATATATATTACGGGCAAATATTGGCCGAAAATGTTTAGAATCACGTTATCATCGAGGTAAACTATAAAAAAATAATTTACCTCGATTTTACTTATATTTGTAAATTACATCAAAAATTTTTAATAAACAATGGCATTCATAAATGGTATCCTTAAAAAATTCTTCGGGACCAAGTCTGAAAAGGACATGAAGCTAATCCAGCCTTATGTTGACAAGACTCTTGAAGCTTATGAAAGGATAGATAGTCTTACTCATGATGAGTTAAGAGCTGAGACACAAAAAATAAAAAAGATAATTACAGACTATGTTGCAGAAGACGAGGCGAAGAAAAAATCTTTAAGAAATAAACTAGAGGACTTCACAATTGATATTTCTGAAAAAGAATCACTTGCAACAGAAGTTGACAAGCTGTCTAAAAAAATTGATGAGAAGCTTGAAGAGGTTCTTCTTAAGGTTTTACCTGAAGCTTTCGCAATCATGAAGTCTACTGCGAGACGATTTAAGGAGAATAGTGAGATTGTTGTTACAGCTACCCAAAGTGACAAAGATTTGTCTGCAGAACATGATTTTGTAAGAATTGAAGAAGATAAGGCAATTTGGAAAAATACCTGGATGGCAGGTGGCAACAGAATTCAATGGGACATGGTTCATTATGATGTTCAGCTGGTTGGCGGTGTAGCGCTTCACCTTGGAAAGATTGCAGAGATGGCCACAGGTGAAGGTAAAACACTTGTCGCAACTCTTCCTGTATTCCTTAATGCTTTGGCTGGTAAAGGAGTACATGTTGTTACAGTTAATGACTATCTTTCAAAGAGAGACTCAGAATGGATGGGACCTCTTTATCAATTTCACGGACTAAAGGTCGATTGTATTGACAAACACGAACCAAATTCTGACTCAAGAAAAGCAGCATATAGAGCCGATATTACTTTTGGAACAAATAATGAATTTGGCTTTGATTACCTTCGTGATAACATGGCTATTAGCCAGGATGATATAGTTCAGCGCAAGCATCATTATGCCATAGTCGATGAGGTGGACTCAGTGTTAATTGATGACGCAAGAACGCCATTAATTATTTCTGGTCCTGTGCCAAGAGGTGATGATCAGCAGTTTGTTGAATATAAGCCTATCGTTGAAAAACTTTATGCTGCTCAACGTTCTATAGTAACACAGGTACTTAATGAAGCCAGAAAAAAAATATCTGAGGGAAACGAAGAAGAAGGTGGCTTACTTCTTTTGAGGGCTCATAAGGGTTTGCCAAGATACAATCCCCTGATTAAATATTTAAGTGAACCGGGAATTAAACAACTTCTTTTGAAGACGGAAAATTTCTATATGCAGGATAATAATAAACAGATGCATATAGTAACTGATCCTCTCTATTTTGTGATAGATGAAAAGCAAAAGTCTGTGGATTTCACTGATGCAGGTAATGAATTTGTTTCTAAAATTGTAGATGATCCAAAATTTTTTATTCTACCCGATATCGGAAGTGAAATTTCGGAGTTGGAGAAAAAAGACATTTCAGATGAAGAAAAGGCTACTGCCAAAGATGCTCTGATTGCAGATTATGCCCTTAAAAGTGAGAGAGTTCACACTGTCAGTCAACTTCTTAAAGCATATACAATGTTTGAAAAGGATGTTGAATATGTAATTCTCGACAATAAGATTAAAATTGTTGATGAGCAGACTGGTCGTATACTTGAAGGCAGAAGATATTCTGATGGTCTTCATCAGGCTATAGAAGCAAAAGAGAATGTTAAGGTAGAGGCTGCAACTCAGACTTTTGCCACAATTACTCTGCAAAACTATTTTAGAATGTATCATAAATTGGCGGGAATGACAGGAACGGCAGAGACAGAGGCCGGCGAGTTCTGGTCAATTTACAAATTGGATGTGGTTGTAATTCCTACCAACAGACCTGTTATTAGAAAGGATATGGAAGATTTGATCTTTAAGACCAAACGTGAAAAATACAATGCAGTTATAGAGGAAATAGTCAGGCTCACAAACTTAAACAGACCGGTTTTGGTTGGTACTACATCTGTGGAGGTCTCGGAGCTCCTTAGCAGAATGTTGAAATTGAGAGGTATACGCCATAATGTTTTGAATGCAAAGCAGCACGCCAAAGAAGCGGAAATTGTTGCTGAAGCAGGTCAACCAAGATCTGTTACTATTGCGACCAATATGGCAGGTAGAGGTACCGATATCAAACTTGGCCCCGGTGTTAAGGAAGCGGGAGGATTAGCTATTATTGGCACTGAGAGACATGACTCGAGACGTGTAGACCGTCAGCTACGAGGACGTGCAGGACGTCAGGGAGATCCTGGATCTTCCAGCTTTTATGTTTCTCTAGAAGATGATCTGATGCGCCTGTTTGGTTCGGAGAGGATAGCAAGTCTGGTAGACAGAATGGGAATGAAAGATGGAGAAATGCTGCAACACAGTATGCTTTCAAAATCAATTGAAAGAGCCCAGCGGAAGGTAGAGGAAAATAATTTCGGAATACGTAAAAGACTGCTTGAATATGATGATGTAATGAACTCTCAGAGAGAGGTAATTTATACTCGACGTCGCAATGCTCTTTATGGTGAAAGAGTCGATGTTGATGTTCAGAATATGATTACTGATTATGTCGAAAATTTTGTTACATCACACCATGGTTCATCGAATTATGAAGACTTTGTCAATGAATCAATAAGAAATCTTTCTATTGAAGTCGGCATGGATGAGACATTCTATGACAGTTCTTCTTTAGATGAAGTGACAGAAGTTTATCTAAATCATGTCAATGACATTCTTAAACGTAGGAGAGACATTCTTGTTCAGCAATCATGGCCTATCATCAAACAAATTTATGAATCTCAGGGAGCTGTATATCAAAATATTGCAATTCCTATAAGTGATGGGCATAAAATGCTTCAAATGATAGTAGATCTCAAAAAAGCATATGAAACAAATGGTCTTGAAGTTGTGAGAGCTCTTAATAAGACCATTACACTGATGATGATAGATGAACACTGGAAAGAACATTTGCGGGATATGGATGATCTTAAGCAGTCAGTTCAGAATGCAACATATGAACAGAAAGACCCACTTTTGATATATAAGTTTGAGAGTTTTGAGCTTTTTAAAACAATGCTCGACAAAATCAGCAAGGATGTTATCTCGTTCTTGTTGAGGGCTCACATTCCTCTTAGAGAGAATACCCAACAGCCTCCTCAACTTAATCTGAGACAGGAAGCCAGAAGAAAAGCAGGTTTAAATAATATTAGAACATCCCGCGAAGAGCTTTCTACATCAGGAGGAGAGCCAAAATCACAAGCGCCTGTTCATGTTGAAAAGAAAGTTGGAAGAAATGATCCATGTCCTTGCGGGAGCGGCAAAAAGTATAAAAATTGTCATGGTGCGAATTTATAAGAATTTTGACTTATGTATGATATTATAGTACTTGGTTCCGGCCCCGGAGGTTATGTTGCAGCAATCCGGGCGTCCCAGTTGGGTATGAAGTGTGCTGTGGTTGAGAGAGCAGAGCTTGGAGGTATTTGTCTTAATTGGGGATGTATTCCTACAAAGGCTTTGTTAAAAAGTGCTCAAGTATTGAACTATGCAAAGCATGCTGGGGAATATGGTTTAAATATTTCCTGTGATGTATCGGCCGATATTTCGAAGATGGTTTCAAGAAGCCGGGATGTAGCTTCAGGAATGAGCAGAGGTATTGAGTATCTTTTCAAAAAAAATGGGATTTCGGTCTATTTTGGTAATGGCAAAATTGTTCAACCAGGGAAAGTAGAAGTTGCTTTAAACGACGGAACATCTACACAGTTGGAGGCTTGTAATATTGTTATCGCTACAGGTTCGAGAGCCAATTCACTTCCTTTTGCACCAATTGATGGTGAAAAAATAGTCTCTTATCGTCAAGCCCTTGTACCTAAAACTATTCCAGCAAGCATGGTTGTGATTGGTTCAGGAGCTATTGGAAGCGAATTTGCATTTTTGTATAGATCACTTGGTTCTGAGGTAACACTGATTGAATATCTTGACAGCATTGTTCCTTTGGAAGACGAAGAGGTCTCCGCACAGCTGAGTAGATCTTTTCGTAAAATGGGGATCAAAATTCTTACTTCTGCCAGAGTCAACAGTGTTGAGAAAAATGATTCTGGATGCAAGATTGAAGTCTTGACAAAGAAGGGGACAGAATATATTGAGGCAGAGAAAGTTTTATCCGCAGTAGGTGTTGTTGCTAACGTGGAAAATTTGGGATTGGAAAATTGTGGTGTTGTGGTTGAAAGAGGTAAAGTAAGGGTTGACTCGTTTTATTCAACAAATGTGGAGGGAATATACGCAATAGGAGACGTAATTGCAACCCCTGCTCTGGCGCATGTTGCCTCTGCTGAAGCTATTTGCTGTGTTGAAAAAATTGCCGGATTAGATCCTAAACCTCTCGATTATAATAATTTTCCTGCTTGCACCTATACTGCTCCAGAAATTGCATCTGTAGGAATGACTGAAAAAGCTGTCAAGGAATCTGGAATCAGCTATAAAGTTGGGAAATTCCCGTTTACAGCCTCAGGCAAGGCAGCCTCATCAGGAGAAAAAGATGGTTTTGTAAAGCTTATTATTGATGCTGCAAGTGATAATATATTGGGTGCTCATCTTATCGGTGCTAACGTTACAGAGATGATTTCTGGCATTGTCGTTGCAAGATCACTGGGAGTTAAAGCAAAAGATATAGTTCACTCAATTCATCCTCATCCAACTATGAGCGAAGCTATTATGGAAGCTGCAGCTGCTGCTCATGGAGAGGTCATTCATTTATAATTATTAATAATTTACAATATGTCTAAGGTGGAATCAGTTACACAGGTAAACGAGGTCAACAGAATCTCTGTGGGGACAGAGTTTCGTGGAAAGTTAATTTCCTCATGTGACATAAGAATTGATGGATATTTTGAAGGAGATCTTAATACCACAGGCAAGCTTGTGATAGGAGAATCCGGTAAACTTATCGGCAATGTGATAAGTAGAAGTTGTGACATTTGGGGAATACTGCAGGGTAAAGTAGTAGTCAGAGAGACATTTGGCTTGAAGAAAAGTGGTTCAATAACAGGTAATCTATTTTGCCAGCGAATTTTTATTGAAGATGGTGGTCTTTTTAATGGTTCCTGTAAAATGATTGACGAAAACACTTTTGGAGAACTTGCCGGCGAACAGAAGCATATTGAGGAGAATTGATGCTCTTGTAAATGCAAATTTATATTGTGGCTTTGATTTTATAGTTGTTTCTTTCGCTGCTGTTTCTCGTAACGAGTTCTCCTACAAAACCTGCAAGAAACAATTGTAAACCTACAATAAGTGCTACCAAAGATATATAAAACAGAGGTTGGTCTGTAACAGCTCTGTAATAAAGACCTTTGGACTGCGCTGAAATTTTTTCAACAATTAGCCAGACCGAGGTAATAGCTCCAATAACAAATGTCAGAGTTCCTATCAGACCAAAAAAATGCATTGGCCTTTTTCCAAATTTTGACAGAAACCACAAAGTAAGAAGATCCAGAAATCCATTCATAAATCTATCCACACCAAATTTACTTTTTCCGAACTTTCTGGGTCTATGAATCACAACCTTTTCTCCAATTCTTGTAAATCCTGCATTTTTAGCTATGTAAGGAATATATCTGTGCATTTCTCCATAAACTTCGATATTTTTAACCACCTCTTTTCGGTATGCCTTGAGACCACAGTTCATATCGTGGAGTTTTATTCCGGTAACCATCCTTGCAGTAGCATTGTATATTTTTGAAGGAATATTTTTAGCTAAAAGGTTGTCTTTTCTTTTCTTTTTCCATCCCGAGACAAGATCATACTGACCTGAATTGATCATATCGAAAAGGGCGGGAATCTCTTCCGGACTATCCTGAAGATCAGCATCCATAGTTATAACTACATCACCCCTGGCAGCTTCAAATCCACAGAAAAGAGCAGCCGATTTGCCATAATTTCTTCTAAAGCAAATTCCCCGAATCAATGAAGGATATTTTTTTGCTAAATCTTCGATAACTTTCCATGAAGAATCAGTGCTTCCATCGTCGATTATTATAATTTCATAGTCAATACGTTTGCCATAAAGGGCTTTTTCTATCCATGGTATAAGTTCTGAAAGAGATTCCTCTTCGTTGTATACAGATATAATTATCGAGAGATCCATTATAAATTATAATGTTTGCTGATAGTTGTCAGTTGGAAAAGTTTCTTTTTTAGTATAGTTTGCAATAATTGCTGAGGCTATCAATCCGAAAACAGTGTAATAGAAAAACGAAGTAACAGTAATAATTTGAGGAAGTTTTGCCTGATATCTTTCCATGGCTTCGGCTCCAGTCGGGTTGGCTGACTGCATGGCAATTGTTACCTGTTCAACGGCAGTCTGCAAAGATTCAGGGAATAGAATAGCGTACTGGAGAAAGTTAAATGCAGCCAATACTATTGATGAAAGGAGGCAAATCTTGAATCCATAGTTAAAACCCTCTTTATAAGAAAAACTTTCAAGTTCTTTGCCAAATTCTTTCATGAAATAATATAAGAGCGCAAGGCATCCTATAAATTTTATTATCCACAGTAGTATGGATATAACTGTTCCAGGTTTGAAAACAACCTGGATGAGGCTGACAACAATTGTAATAATTGAAAGGAGTAGCGCATTTATGGCAGCTGATCTCCATTGAGAAGATTGCATAGCAAATTGATTTATAATGTAAACCGTAAAATTTAAGCTATTCAAAAGTAGCTAAAAATGTTATGAATGCAAAATTTATGGATTAACAAAAAATAATTAACTTCGCAACCTATAAGAATTGTGTTAAAGATTATGATCAACATTACTTTCCCTGACGGGAGTGTCCGTCAGTACGAAAAGGGAATTACCCCTTATGAGATTGCTCAAAGTATCAGTCCAAAATTAGCTCAGGAGGTTCTTGTTGCAACGGTTAATGGCAAAATTTGTGAACTTAACAGGCCAATAAATGAAGACGCTGCCATCAAGTTGCATAAGTGGGAAGACGAAGAAGCTAAGAGAACATTTTGGCACTCATCTTCGCATCTTATGGCCGAAGCGCTTGAGCTTCTTTATCCGGGAGTTAAATTTGGCATAGGTCCTGCTATCGAAATAGGTTTTTATTATGATATTGATCTGGGGGACAGAGTTATAGCTGAATCAGACTTAAAGAGAATTGAAGACAAAATGCTTGAGTTGGCTAAAGAAAAACAGCATTTTGTCAGAAGAGAAGTGAGCAAGGAAGAGGCCATGAAGACATATTCCGACAAGGGAGATCAATATAAATGTGAATTAATACGCGATCTGGAAGATGGTACTATAACCTTTTATACAAATGGTTCCTTTACAGATTTATGCAGAGGGCCTCATCTTGTAGACACATCAGTGATAAAAGCTGTAAAACTCACCTCTATTGCCGGAGCTTACTGGAGAGGCAACGAAAAAAATAAAATGCTGACTAGAATATACGGGGTCACATTTCCTCAAAAGAAACTTCTTGATGAGTATCTGATCTTTATGGAAGAAGCCAAAAAGCGTGATCATAGAAAAATTGGGAAAGAGCTTGAACTGTTTGCCTTTTCACAAAAAGTTGGTCAGGGTCTTCCTCTTTGGTTGCCCAAGGGTGCTCATTTAAGAGAAAGACTTGAAAATTTTTTGAGGATTGTTCAGAAAAAAGGCGGTTACCTTCCTGTCATCACTCCTCATATTGGACAGAAAGAACTTTATGTCACTTCCGGGCACTATGCAAAATATGGTGCAGACTCATTTCAGCCTATTCATACCCCACAGGAGGGAGAAGAGTTTCTATTAAAACCTATGAATTGTCCTCATCATTGTGAAATATATAAGACAAAACCACGTTCATACAAGGATTTGCCTCTTCGTTTTGCGGAATTTGGCACAGTTTATCGTTATGAGCAGAGTGGAGAACTTCATGGACTTACCAGAGTTAGAGGTTTTACACAGGATGATGCACACATTTTTTGTCGCCAGGATCAGATAAAGGAAGAGTTTAACAAGGTTATAGACATTGTGCTTTATATTTTTAAGACTTTGGATTTTAAAGATTTTACAGCACAAATTTCACTTCGTGACCCTGAAAACAAAGAGAAATATATTGGTAGTGACGAAAATTGGGAAAAGGCGGAAAGGGCTATTATTGAATCGGCTCAGGAGAAGGGACTTAATACGGTCATTGTGCTTGGTGAAGCAGCGTTCTATGGCCCAAAACTGGATTTTATGGTCAAAGATGCTATTGGCAGAAAATGGCAACTTGGTACAATTCAGGTAGATTATAATTTGCCCGAAAGATTTGATCTTGAGTATATCGGCTCTGATGACAAGAAATACAGGCCTGTAATGATACATAGAGCGCCGTTTGGTTCTATGGAAAGGTTTGTTGCAGTGCTTATTGAACATACGGGCGGTAAATTCCCATTGTGGCTTGCTCCTGATCAGGCTGTTATTCTTCCTATTAGTGAGAAGTATAACGAATATGCAAAAAAAGTTGTAGATTTGCTGACTAATAACGATATTCGCGCCCTAATTGACGACCGAAACGAAACTATTGGAAAAAAAATCAGAGAGAATGAGTTAAAACGCATTCCTTACATTCTGATTGTTGGAGAAAAAGAAGCTGAGGCTGGGACTGTTTCTGTCAGAAGACAGGGCGAAGGAGATAAAGGCACAATGACTCCAGATAATTTTGTTGAAGTGGTTAATAGAGAGATTAAAGAACAAATAGGATATTAATTTAAAATAGGAGGATATTTTATCGAATCGACTTTTAAACCTCGCCAGGGTGTATCATCATCAAGAACACCGGGCCCAAACAAATCGGGCAATCTCAGCAGGGAGCAGCAATACAGGAAAGCTCCAGTACATGATGGCCCGAGAGTAAATAATGAAATAACTGCACCAAAAGTGAGAGTGGTAGGGGAGAATATACAAAACCCCGGTATTTATTCATTTTCGGAGGCAATTAAGATGGCAGAGGCGTTAGAGTTGGATCTGGTTGAAATATCTCCTAATGCAGATCCTCCTGTTTGTAAGATTGTAGATTATCAAAAATATCTTTATCAGCAGAAGAAAAAGGCAAAGGAGATGAAGTCCAATGCCAGCAAGGTGGTTATAAAGGAGATACGTTTTGGTCCAAATACTGATGAGCATGACTATCAATTCAAACTTAAGCATGCTCAGGCGTTTCTTCAAGAGGGATGTAAAGTAAAGGCCTTTGTTTTCTTTAAGGGAAGATCAATTATCTTTTCGGAACAGGGGGAAAAATTGCTTTTAAGATTTGCCCTCGACCTTGAGGATTATGGAAAGGCTGAACAGATGCCAAAACTGGAAGGGAAAAGGATGATAATGATGCTTGCGCCCATTAAGAAAAAGTAATTTTAACTTTTAAAATAATACATAGATGCCTAAGATGAAGACCAACACCGGTGCAAAAAAACGATTTGAACTTACCGGCACCGGCAAAGTGAAAAGAAAGCATGCTTTCAAAAGTCACATTTTAACAAAGAAATCTACCAAGAGAAAGAGAAACCTTACTCATACTGCTATTGTTTCGCCAGCAGACGAGAAAAAGGTTAAAGATCTTTTGGTTTCATAATTATTTATTAACCTGAATGTTCAGCAGAACAAGTCTCTTGTGGAGCAGAGCGCTGACGTTCTTAAACAAAACAAAAGATGCCAAGATCAGTTAATTCGGTAGCTTCAAGAGCACGCCGTAAAAAAATTCTAAAACAGACACGCGGTAATTTCCTTGCACGCAAAAATGTATGGACAGTTGCTAAAAATACTTGGGAAAAGGGTTTAACCTATGCGTACCGCGACCGTAAAACCAAAAAGAGAAATTTTAGAGCTCTTTGGATTCAAAGAATAAACGCTGCTGCAAGACAGCATGGAATGAACTATTCACAGTTTATGGGGAAACTTGCAAAGAATAATGTAGGGCTTAACCGTAAAGTGTTGGCGGATTTAGCAATGAATGATCCTAAGGCTTTTGAGGCACTCATCAATTCAATAAAGTAAACAGAGTTGAAAGTTCGGAAGATAATAGGCAACAGATGGTTCAAATTTTCCGTTTGGGCAGTTCTTTATTTGTTGTGGGTAATTTGGCTGGAAAATTGGTGGTTTCTTTTAGGATTAATAATCATCTTCGATATCTTTATTACCCGCAAGGTAAAGTGGGCCTTTTGGAAAAAGAACTATAAAAAAGGAGAAAAACGAAATGTATGGCTTGATTGGCTGGATGCGATAATTTTTGCATTAATTGCTTCTGCATTTATAAAGGGTTTTTTCTTTGAGGCTTACATGATACCCACTTCATCTATGGAGAGAACATTGATGACCGGTGACTATCTTTTTGTAAGCAAGGTTGCTTATGGTCCAAGGGTGCCCATGACACCAATTTCTGTTCCACTTATTCACAATGTGCTTCCAATTACCGGAGGAGAGTCTTATGTTAAATGGATTCAAAATCCATATAGGAGAATGGCAGGGTTCAGGAGTGTAAAGCGTGACGATATTGTTGTCTTTAATTTTCCAAATGGGGATACTGTGCTAAAGGGAGATCCTACAGCTGACTACTATCAGTGTATCAGGCTATATGGCAGAGAATATACTTATAAGACCTATGGTCCTGTGGTAGTAAGACCTGATGACAAAAAGGACAATTATGTTAAGAGATGTGTGGCAACAGCAGGTGATACTCTTGAGATTATAAACGGTAAAGTCTATGTGAACGGATTACCTCAGAATAATTATCCAGGTATTCAGAATACTTTTACGGTATACACAAATGGTACTACCATCAATTCAAAGATAATTGATGATATGGATATCAATCCAAATGAACTTTACTTTGATGTTAGTCTGCCAGGATACATAAATTTTCCGCTGAATGAAGATGAAGTTGAAAAAATCAGAGCAATGGCAAATGTAATAGATGTTCGTCAGAACATTGACACATATCCTCCTGATCTTCCGGATTCGCCCCTCACTATTTTTCCTTTTGAGGGTGATTTCAGATGGACTCGGGACAATTTTGGGCCATTATGGGTGCCTAAAAAGGGAACAACAGTTAAACTTACTATAGCCAATCTTCCTCTTTACAAACGCATTATTTCATCTTATGAAGACAACTCTCTTGAAGTTAAGGATTCTTTGATATTTATTAACGGAAAAGTTGTTGACAGCTATACTTTTAAGATGGATTATTACTTTATGATGGGTGATAACAGACACAATTCTGCTGATTCCAGATATTGGGGCTTTGTTCCGGAATCACATGTGGTTGGAACGCCTTCAGTAATTTGGTTCTCTAAAGATAAGAACAAGTCTTTTCCAAAAAATATAAGGTGGAAAAGGATTTTTAAAACAGTATAAATATTTTGATAATACAGAAAAAATCATGATATTTGCAGCCCCTTATGGGTGGTAAGGAATGAATTAATAAATAAATGAACAAAGATGGCACGAGTTTGTCAAATAACCGGTAAGAGAAGAATGATAGGGAATAATGTTTCTCATTCAAAACGCCGTACAAAGAGGGAATTTTCTCCAAATTTGAAGAATAAGCGTTTTTGGTTGGAAGAGGAGCAGAGATTTGTTACTCTTAAGGTTTCTACTGCAGGAATGCGAAATATTTATAAAAACGGGCTGGCTGCTACACTTAGAAAAGCTCAAAAAAATGGTTTGATTGACTTATATTAAGTATTAAGTTTCGGATATTATGGCAAAGAAAGGAAATAGAGTCCAGGTTATTCTTGAGTGTATAGAACAGAGAGAGAGTGGTGTGCCTGGGATTTCAAGATATATTACCACAAAAAACAAAAAGAATACCACTCAGCGTTTGGAACGCAAGAAATATAATCCTTACTTAAAAAAGGTGACAATTCACCGAGAAATTAAGTAACTAAGGCTAAATTATTAAACAATGGCAAAAAAGGTAGTTGCTACATTCGGTAGCGGAAAAGGAACTGGGAAAAATGTTGTTAAGTGTATCCGTATGGTTCGTTCAGAACGTACAGGAGCTTATACATTTGAGGAGGAGATTGTCCCGACAGAGGGAGTTAAAGATTTTTTTGCGAGGAAATAGCTCCTCTGTTGAGAATATAAGCTAAGGGGTGTGTCAGGTTATCATGACACACCCCTTAGCTTTAAACTTCAATAATATTATGTTATATTAAAATTGATATCTTTGTAAATTATTTTTCGAAAATGGCATTATTTGGATTGTTCGGATCAAAATCAAAGGAGGAGAAAGAGGCTCTCGACAAAGGGCTTGAGAAGACAAAAAAAGGTATTTTTGAGAAGCTTTCAAGAGCAGTCGTAGGTAAATCAAAAGTTGACGATGACACACTGGATGATATTGAAGAGGCTCTGATTGCGTCTGACATTGGCGTTGAAACTACATTAAAGATTATTGACAGGCTTGAGGCAAGAGTTCATAGGGATAAATTTATGGACAGCAATGAGCTTAATCAGATTCTAAAGGAGGAAATAGAGGCTTTGCTCAATGTTGATGACAATCATGAGGGTGATATGCCTTTTGATTTTTCAAAAAAACCATATGTCATTCTTGTTGTTGGAGTGAATGGAGTAGGTAAAACTACAACAATTGGAAAACTTGCGGCACGTCTTAAGAATTCAGGATATAAAGTTGTTCTTGGTGCTGCAGATACTTTTAGAGCTGCGGCTGTCGAACAGTTGACTATATGGAGTGAGCGTGCAGGAGTGCCAATTGTAAAGCAGGCAATGGGAGCAGACCCTGCTTCAGTTGCTTATGATACAGTTTCTTCTGCGATTGCTCAGGGTGCAGATGTGGTGCTTATAGATACTGCAGGTCGTCTTCACAACAAGGTTAATCTTATGAACGAACTTACTAAAATAAGAAATGTTATTAAAAAAATTATTCCTGATGCACCTCACGAAGTTTTACTTGTATTAGATGGATCTACAGGCCAAAATGCCTTTCAGCAAGCTAAGGAATTTACAAAAGCCACAGATGTGACAGCACTTGCAATTACAAAACTTGACGGCACAGCTAAGGGTGGAGTAGTTATTGGGATTTCAGATCAATTTAAGATTCCTGTTAAGTTTATTGGTGTTGGGGAGAAAATTGAAGATTTGCAGATTTTCAATAAAAAAGAATTCGTAGAATCTCTGTTTTAAAGTTATTAATAAATTGTTATGAATATATCGTTTAATTGGCTCAAAAAATACATTGATATTAATTTAAATCCTGAAGAAGTTGCTAATATCTTAAATACAATTGGTCTCGAAGTTGAGGGGATGGAATTGATTGAGCAAATTCCGGGAGGTCTTGCAGGAGTATTTGTTGGTGAAGTACTTGAGTGCTATAAGCACCCTGATGCAGACAAACTAAGTGTTACTAAAGTAAATATTGGTCAGGGTGATCCACTGCAAATTGTATGTGGTGCTCCAAATGTTGCAGCGGGTCAGAAAGTCTTGGTTGCAACTGTTGGAACAACTCTTTTATTTAACAGTGGGGAAAAAGTTAAAATTAAGAAATCCAAAATTAGAGGCATTGAGAGTCAGGGAATGATATGTGCTGAAGATGAACTGGGACTTGGTGCTTCACATGAAGGAATAATGGTATTGCCTGAGAGTGCTGTTCCGGGTACTGCAGCAAAAGATTTTTTTGATTTTAAAAACGATACCCTATTTGAAATAGGATTAACACCAAATAGAGTTGATGCAGCATCACATATTGGAGTGGCAAGAGATTTATCGGCTTATTTGAGGCTTAATATGAGTGGAGGTGAGATGCACATACCGGATGTATCCTCGTTTGATACTTTGAAAAGAGCTGATGATTCCACAAAAAGTGTAAATATTGAAGTCGTTGCTACTGAAGGAGCGCCAAGGTATTCGGGATTAACCTTCGATAACATCAAAATTGCCCCGTCCCCGGAATGGCTACAGAGTGCATTGAAATCTATTGGCTTAAGGCCTATTAATAATGTTGTAGATATCACTAATTTTATTTTATTTGAAACCGGACAGCCGCTTCATGCTTTTGACAGAGACAAAATTGAGGGAGACCGGGTTGTTGTAAGATATGCAAGAAATGGTGAACGTTTTGTTACTCTTGACGGTGTAGAAAGAGAACTCCATCCGGAGGATGTTATGATCTGTAATATTAGCAGGCCAATGTGTATTGGAGGTGTTTTTGGAGGTTTGGATGCGGGTATTTCTGATAGAACAACTTCTATTTTTTTGGAGAGTGCATATTTCAATCCTGTTTCAATCAGAAAGACATCTAAAAGGCATGGTTTAAAGACTGACGCATCTTTTAGATACGAGAGAGGTGCGGATCCCGATATTGTTCCTTATGCACTTAAAAGAGCTGCTATTTTATTGCAGGAAGTTGCTGGTGCAAGAATCGTAGGTGACATCAAAGAGGTCTATCCAAAGAAAATAGAAAAGCCTGAAATCAAGCTTGATTTAAAGCGAATAGAAAGTTTTATCGGGAAAAATATAGGCAAGGAGATAATTCTGAAGATTCTTAATTATATGGACTTCGAAATCGTTGCTCAGGATGAGGGTTCTATTGATGTTTTATCTCCACTTTACAGGGTTGATGTAACGAGAGAGTGTGATGTTGTAGAAGAGCTGCTTCGTATATATGGATATAATAATGTCGAATTACCTGAAAAAGTAGTTACATCTTTTCATACAACCCCAAAACCTGACATTGAAAAAGTTAGGAACGTGGCTTCAGATTTACTTGTTTCAAATGGTTTTTATGAGATGATGAATAACTCACTCACAAAATCGGAATATTATTTTAAATTGAAAACATTTCCTCAGTCTGCTCTGGTTAGAATATTAAACCCTCTGAGTTCCGATCTTGACTGCATGCGCCAGACTCTTTTACTGAATGGGTTAGAAGTTGTATCACATAATATTAATCATCAGCAAACCGATCTGAAACTTTTTGAATTTGGCAATGTCTATTCAATGACTCCCAATGCCGATCCAACTGATTTGAATTCATACATTGAACAGCAAAAAATCTCTTTATTTGTTACAGGAAATGGTGCCTTAACTTGGAAAGGCGGTACCGGTTCTTCTTCTTATTTTTTGCTGAAAGGATATCTTGAAATGCTTTTGAAAAGATTTGGAATTGAATTGGCTGATTTGACCTATTCAATGGCTCCCGATGATATTTTTGTCGAAGGGCTTACTTATTCAACAAACGGGGGAAAAGAGATTGCAACTATCGGTACAATAAGCAACAGTCTCCTTAAACAGTTCGGAATCAAGCAAAAAGTTTATGCTGCTGAAGTGTCATGGGCACCTATTTTGAATTTTATAAAGAGACACAAAATAACATTTAAAGAGCTCCCAAGGTTTCCTGAAGTTAGGAGAGATCTGGCTTTACTCGTGGATGAGACTGTCTCTTTTGCTGAGTTAAGAGCTCTTGCTTTCAAGACAGAAAAAAAATTGCTTAAAAAAGTCACGCTTTTTGATGTTTACAGGGGAGACAAAATCCCTTCTGGCAAGAAGCAATATGCAATTAGTTTCTTATTGCAGGACACTGAGAAAACCCTGACTGATAAATATGTTGAAGAGGTGATGAACAGATTGTTTTCAGCATTTTCAGATAAATTTGGTGCTTCATTAAGAAATTAATATGAGCGTTTCTATCTGGAGGAGAATTGCAGATTATCTTAGTCTTGTCAAGTTTGCTCACACAGTTTTTGCATTACCTTTTGCCATTATTGGCTTCTTCTTGGCGATGCAGGTAGATGGTCAAGAATTTTCGTGGAAAATATTTTTCCTCATGCTTTGTGCTATGGTGTTTGCAAGAAACAGTGCCATGAGTTTTAACAGATATGTAGACAGGTTTATTGATTCAGTCAATCCAAGAACCGCTGGAAGAGAGTTACCTTCAAAGAAATTATCATCGTCATCAGTATTGATATTTGTGTTTGTAAATGTGGCGCTTTTCGTGTTGACAACTGCATTAATTAATAGATTGACTTTGATCCTTTCCATACCTGCTCTCATAATAATTATGGGTTACAGTTTTTTAAAGCGTTATACATTTCTGTGCCATTATGGATTGGGTCTTTCACTTGCCATAGCTCCCATTGGTGCATATATCAGCATGACAGGATCATTTAATATTGTTCCGTTGATTTTGTCTGCAATTGTTTTTTTATGGTCAAGTGGCTTTGACATATTGTATTCACTCGATGATGAACAATTTGATAAGAAATATGCTATCCACTCCATACCTGCAAGGTTTGGACGAAAAAGAGCCATGATCATTTCAGCTGTCGGACATGCTTTGGTTTTACCGCTTCTTTTGCTGTTTTATTATTATGGCATGATGGGTACAAAATACATAATAGGAGCAGTAGTTTTTACCTTACTTCTTATTTATCAGCATTTAATCATTAAACCTACTGACATTTCGCGTCTGAATGCAGCCTTTTTTACCTCTAACGGAATTGCGTCTCTTTTGTTTGCAATTTTTACTGTTTGGGATATATTGGCTTAAATTATTTCCATAGCTGAATTATCTTCTTATACAAAAGAAGGCGCCCAAAATTACTTTTTGGACGCCCTCTTCTGAAAATCTATTGGATTAGCAGTGTTATTTTCTACCGTATTGTGCAAGTTTTCCAAGCTCTTCTTCAATTCTGAGAAGCTGGTTATACTTTGCAATTCTGTCGGTTCTGCTGAGAGAGCCGGTCTTAATCTGACCGGAATTTGTTGCAACAGCAATATCAGCAATTGTTGTATCTTCTGTTTCTCCGGAGCGGTGAGATGTCACTGTAGTATATTTATTGCGATGTGCAAGTTCTATGCAATTGAGTGTTTCTGTAAGTGTACCTATTTGGTTTACCTTGATAAGGATTGAATTGGCGCAACCCATTTCAATGCCCTTACGCAGGAATTCCACGTTAGTAACAAATATATCATCACCAACAAGCTGTATTTTTGAGCCAAGTTCTTCAGTCAGAAGTTTCCAGCCATCCCAGTCATCTTCTGACATGCCGTCTTCAATTGAGTCAATTGGATATTTTTCGACAAGGCTCTTAAGATAAGCAACCTGTTCTTTTGCATTTCTCTTTGCTCCTTTATTACCTTCAAATTTTGTGTAATCGTAAATTCCATTGCTGTAAAATTCGCTGGCAGCACAGTCAAGCGCAATCATAACATCTTTTCCAGGAGTGTATCCGGCCTTTTTGATGGCGGCAATAATAGATTCAAGAGCATCCTCTGTGCCATTTAAAGTAGGAGCGAACCCACCTTCATCTCCAACAGCTGTGCTAAGACCTCTGTCATGGAAAATCTTCTTGAGGTTATGAAATACTTCCGCACCCATTCTAAGGCCTTCTCTGAAAGATTGAGCACCGGCAGGACGAATCATAAATTCTTGAAATGCTATTGGGGCATCAGAGTGTGATCCGCCATTGATGATATTCATCATAGGTATTGGCAGAGTTACTGCATTTGTGCCTCCAATGTATCTGTAAAGTGGAATTTTAAGATAATCTGCAGCAGCCTTGGCAACAGCAAGTGATACACCAAGAATGGCGTTGGCTCCAAGTTTCGATTTGTTAGGAGTACCATCCAACTCTATCATAGTTCTATCGATTTGTACTTGGTTGAGAGCGCTCATTCCCAATATTTCTGGTGCGATAATGTCGTTGACATTTTTAACTGCCTGTAATACACCTTTACCCATATAGCGAGATTTATCTCCGTCTCTCAATTCAAGTGCTTCATTACTCCCTGTAGACGCTCCAGAAGGCACAGATGCCCTTCCAAAGGCTCCTGACAATAGTTCAACATCAACTTCCAATGTAGGATTTCCGCGTGAATCAAGAATCTCGCGAGCGAAAACATTACTAATTTCCATAATTAATTATATTGTTATTTGGTTAAATTTGTAGAATATTTTAATAACAAATATCAAGCCATGAAATCAAGAACTTTCATTCTGATATCAATTTTAGCATTAATTTTCTCAATCACATCCAATGCGCAAGTAACCAGTGGTTTGAGAATTGTCAGTGGCAAAGTTGATACTGTATTCAGAGCTTCACATTATATTGTGGGAGCTGCAAAACCAGGGTCTGAAATTTTTATAAACGGCATAAGCGTAAAGCAGTATAAAACAGGCTCTTTTGGTACTGAGATTCACTTGGTCGAGGGGAATAATCCTATAGAAGTGAGAGTTAGAAATTCAAATGAGGATATTAGAGAAAATTTCTCTGTATATTACAAATTGCAATCACCTCAGTCAATAAAAAAATCTGTCAAGGACACACTGCCCTTTAATGGATTAGTAGTAACAACTCTTCCCGGAGCCTTTTTGAATTACAGTGCCGGTGATGATAGACTTGGAGGAGCAAAGATTAATTACATTTCAGAAGGTGTGAATATGGCTGTTATCGATTCAACAGGAGACCTCTATAAAGTCAGATTGTCTGAAAATAGATACTGTTTTTTACCTAAGGAGTATGCTGTTAAGGCTCCATTTGGTACTAATCCTCCTTTTACTATTACAGGTTCATGGAGTGTTTCAAATAACGATAGATGTGACCGAGTAAGGATATCGCTTCAAGAAAGAGTGCCTTACACACTTAGTTTTGAGCTTGACCCTTCTAAGATAATAGTCGATTTGTATAGTGCTCAGTGTAATTCTAACTGGATAACTCAATATCTTGATCTGGAAGCGATAGATTATGTTGATTTTGAACAGATTGAGTCTGATGTTTTCAGAGTAATTATTAAGCTTAAATCCAATAAATGTTGGGGATATACTGCGGAATATTCTGACAACTCTTTAGTAATTAGTGTTAAACATTCTCCAAATCCTTCTCTTAAGGGTATGATAATTGGTCTGGATGCCGGGCATGGAGGAAGTGCATCAGGTGCTGTGAGTCCATCTGGTATTAAGGAAAAGGATTTGAATCTTTCGATGGTGTATATGTTGAAAGAGGAGTTTGAAAAGAGAGGTGCCAAAGTGGTTTTGAGCAGAAAGGATGATTCAGATATGACCATGGCTGAAAGAAAGAAAATTTTCAAAGATGCCGGAATAGACATGCTTATCTCAATTCATTGCAATGCGAGTGGCAATCCACTTGTAAGTGGTGGAACAAGCGCTTATTATAAGCATATTGAATATAGAGATCTTGCTGCCACTATTCTTAAAAGATTGGTTGCAATTGATGGGGGAATAAAAAATTTCGGTCTTGTAGGCAATTTTAATTTTTCTCTGAATGGACCGACAGATTATCCTTCAGTGCTTGTTGAAACTTTGTTTTTGAGTTCCTTGCCAGATGAGGAGAAAATATCTGACTCTCAATTTAGAAGAAAAATGATGATTGAAGTGGCAGAAGGGGTTGAAGATTATCTGAAAATTGTGAAAAAGGAGGCTAAAAAGGAGAAGTAACAGTCTGATGGGATTTGAACTTAAGTCTGACTATAAGCCTACGGGAGATCAACCTGAAGCTATTGAGCAACTGGTTAACTATCTTCAAAACGGGGTAGAAGCTGTGACCTTACTTGGTGTGACCGGTTCAGGAAAAACTTTCACTATGGCCAATGTGATCGAAAGATTACAAAGGCCTGCTCTTATATTAAGTCATAATAAAACTCTTGCTGCCCAGCTTTACGGAGAGTTCAAAGAGTTCTTTCCCAACAATGCTGTTGAGTACTTTGTCTCTTACTATGACTATTACCAACCCGAAGCATATTTGCCTACTACCGATACATATATTGAAAAAGATCTGAGCATTAATGACGAAATTGAAAAGCTGAGACTTCACACTTCGAGTTCGCTTCTTTCAGGTAGGAGGGATGTAATAGTGATTTCAAGTGTCTCATGTTTATATGGTATTGGAAATCCGGAGGATTTCCATTCAAGTACTGTAAAATTGAAAAAGGGACAAAAAATTTCAAGGAGCAAATTGCTCTATGCACTCGTTGATAGTCAGTACTCAAGAAACGAAGCTGATTTTAAAAGAGGAACCTTTCGTGTCAAAGGTGATACAATTGATATTTATCCTGCATATTCGGATACCGCATGTAGAATAATATTTTTTGGAGATGAGGTGGAATCGATAGAACTTTTCGAACCAATTACGGGGGCTATGATTGACGAGCTGGACGAAGTTTCAGTTTATCCTGCAAATATCTTCGTAACAACAAGAGAACGTATAAAAAATGCAGTGAGGGCAATTCAGGATGATTTGACAAAGCAGTTTGACTATTTAACAGGAATAGGCAAATATCTTGAAGCTAAAAGGCTGAAACAAAGGGTTGAATATGACTTGGAAATGATTAAGGAGATAGGTTATTGTTCCGGAATTGAGAATTATTCCCGATATTTTGACGGAAGAGCCCCAGGAATGAGACCTTTTTGTCTGATAGATTATTTTCCGCGTGATTTTGTCACTTTCATAGATGAAAGTCATGTAACAATTCCTCAGGTAAGAGCCATGTACGGAGGAGACAGGTCGAGAAAGGAGACTTTAATTGAGTACGGATTCAGACTTCCTGCAGCAGCAGATAATAGACCTCTTAAGTTTAACGAATTTGAAAGTATTTTGGGACAAAGAGTTTTTGTAAGTGCAACTCCTGCTGATTATGAACTAAACATATCAGAAGGGTTAATTGTTGAACAGGTTGTTCGTCCAACCGGTCTTCTTGATCCTCCGATAGAAGTCCGCCCTGTAAAAAATCAAATAGATGATCTATTGGAGGAGATAAGAATAAGAGTTGAAAAGGATGAAAGAGTTTTGGTAACCACTTTGACTAAAAGAATGGCTGAAGAATTGGATAAGTATCTTGCCAAACTGGGGATTAGATGCCGATATATTCATTCAGATGTTGAGACACTTGAGAGGGTTGAAATACTTGAAGATTTTCAAGCAGGTAGATTTGATGTGTTGATAGGTGTTAATTTGTTGAGAGAGGGGCTGGATCTCCCGCAGGTTTCACTTGTAGCGATTCTGGATGCTGATAAAGAAGGCTTTTTGAGATCAGCAAGATCCTTGACACAGACAGCTGGAAGAGCAGCAAGGAACATTGATGGTAAAGTTATAATGTATGCTGATTCAATAACTAATTCTATGAGAGTAACAATTGATGAGACAGAAAGAAGAAGAAAGAAGCAGATGAGTTACAATCTAATAAATAATATAGAACCAAAGCAGATTGAGAAAAAACTCCGCAATATACTTGGTAAAGAGAGGACATACTCTTTACCAAAAGGAGTGACGACTGTCATTAATGACCCTTTAGTTACTTTTATGAAACCTGAACAGATAAATGCGGCAATTGAATCATTAAGAGAAGAGATGGAAAAAGCTGCTTCAGAGCTTGATTTTATGAGGGCGGCACAATTCAGGGACCAGATGATTGCCTTAAAAAATTTGCTTGAGAAAAAATTATGATATCTTCTAAGTTAGATAAAATTATAACTTCATGCTCACAAAATGAGCAGAGGTGGCTGATAAGATCTCATGACATTGCATCAGAGCAACTTTCTGGCTTGAGTAGAGGCAATGGTTTGCCATTTATGGATCATGTTGTTGCTGTTGCCGAGATTGTGGCTTTTGAAATTGGACTTTCTCCAGAGGCAATTGCTGCAGTATTTATGCATGAAGCGTCAAGGTCAAATAATGAGTTGCTGGAAAGCTGCAAAAAAGAGTTTTCTGACGAAATAATTGCAATGGCCAGAAGCTTAAATAAGATTTCCGAAATTAAACCAAAAGATACAGGACTTCTTTCTGACAATTACAGAAAATTGATAGTCTCATATTCACATGATCCAAGAGTTAGCCTGATTAAACTTGCAGACCGTCTTGAAGTCATGAGAAATTTAGACTTTTTTGCCAAATCCAAACAGATAAAAAAGGCGACAGAGACTTTGCTTTTATACGCACCCCTTGCACACCAGCTAGGACTTTACAATCTTAAGAGCGAGATGGAAGATCTTTCTTTTAAGTACACAGACCCTGAGCAGTATCGTCTAATTACCAATAAATTAAAAGCTGGGGAACAAGATCGTAAAAGACTTATGGATATTTTTGTCAGGCCTATAGAGATGAGCTTAAGAAAAGCTCACATTCCTTACAGATTGAAGAGCAGAACAAAAACTGCCTATTCTATCTGGAAAAAGATGCAGGCGAAGCAGATTCCTTTTGAAGAAGTGGCAGATATTTTTGCAATAAGGATAATTATTGATGTTCCTGATGCTTCTTCGGAGAAAGAAAAAGAGCTTTGTTGGAAGGTATACTCTTTCGTTACAGAACATTATGAACCTGATACTTCAAGACTTAGAGACTGGATCACAGTTCCAAAATCAAACGGATATGAATCTCTTCATACTACAGTAACTGCTCAAAATAATCAACGAATAGAGGTTCAGATAAGAACCTCGAGAATGGATGATGTAGCAGAGAATGGCTATGCTTCACATTGGTTATATAAGGGAGTTAAGAATGATGCAAGTCTCAATGCCTGGCTTACAAGTGTAAAAAATCTTCTTGAATCACCATACAAAAAGCCGGAAGCGCAATTTAATCTTTTTTCTAATGATGTATTTGTATTTACACCTGAAGGAGATCTAAGAAAATTGCCGGCTGATTCAAGTGTATTGGATTTTGCTTTCGATATTCATACTAATCTTGGGCTTAAATGTTCTGGGGCTAAGATTAATGGTAAACTTTGCTCTATAAGAGAAAAGCTTAAAACAGGCGATGTGGTTGAGGTAATTACCAGTAAAAATCAGCGACCTTCCAGTGATTGGCTCAATTTTGTTGTTTCTTCTAAGGCAAAGGCAAAAATCAGACAGAAACTTAATGAGGAGCTTGGGAAACAGATCCAGGCAGGGAAGGAGTTGTTTGAACGCAGAATGTCTAACTGGAAAATAGACGTCAACGATGAAGTTCTGAATTTTTTGGTTAAGCAGTGTAAGTTCAAAAGTATTGGGGAATTTTATTCTGCTCTTGCAGTTGGAACACTCGACATAATGGATGTCAAGGACATTCTCTCTTCAAGAGAAGAAAGAGAAGAAAGTGGAGTAGGAGAAGAATCATCATTCCAGACCCAAAAAAATATCCAAAAGAGTTATGACGGTTCTGACATTTTGATGATTGACGACAAGCTTAATAATGTGGGATATAAATTGGCCAAATGTTGTAATCCTATAATGGGTGATGAAGTATTTGGATTTGTAACTGTTAAGGATGGAATTAAAATCCACAGGATAGGATGTCCAAATGCAGCGAGACTTATAAGCAACTATCCATACAGAGTACAGAAAGTCAAATGGAAAGAATCATCAGAAGGCAGCAATTTTCAAACTTCAATCAAAGTGAGTTCATATTTGGATTTTGGGCTTAGTCAGCAGATTATGGAGATTGTTAACAACCTGTCTATTTCTATGAGATTTTTTTCAATTTCAGAAAATAAAGGAATGATTGAAGCTAAAATGCAAGTTGCAGTTCCAAACAACCAAGTATTGGACAAGTTATTGTTTAATCTTAGAAAAATTAAAGGTGTTAAATCAGTAACCAGGATTACAAATGTCTGACAGTTTGATAAAGGTAAGAGGAGCGAGGGTTAACAATCTTAAGAATATATCTGTTGATATTCCAAGAGATAAATTTATTGTTATATCTGGAATTTCAGGATCAGGTAAAAGCAGTTTTGCATTCGATACTGTTTATGCAGAAGGGCAAAGAAGATTTGTTGAAAGCCTCTCTTCTTTTGCAAGGCAGTTTCTTGGCAGAATGTCAAAGCCTGATGTGGATGATATTTCTGGAATACCTCCTGCTATTGCAATAGAACAGAAAGTTAATACGTCCAATTCACGTTCTACAGTTGGTACAATGACTGAGATTTATGATTATTTGAGATTGTTATATGCCAGAATAGGAAAGATATTTTCTCCAATTAGTGGTCGTGAAGTTAAAAGAGATTCACTTGAAGACATTGTTGAATATGTACTTGGATTTTCTGAGGGGACTACTTTGTATATAATTGCTCCATTGGGTGTTAAAGAGGGTGAAAGTTTGACAGAGCGTTTGCTTGAATTGAAGAATCTTGGATTTACCAGACTTTTTGGAGAGGGAGAAGTTATTAGAATTGAAAACATTCTTACAGGTAAATCTACTGTTTCTGAGAAAACATATTTACTTGTTGACAGAGTAATAGTGGAAAATAGTGAAGAGTTCAAGGGCACATTGATGGATTCGTTGCAGGTAGCAATGGGAGTGAATGCTTCAGCCTCTGGTCAGAGGGGAGCAGTTTTGATCTCGACAGGGAAAACAGGAGAGAAACATAGAGAATTTTCAACATTATATGAAGCTGACGGTATAAGCTTTGAGGAACCTACTGAATTACTCTTTAGTTTTAACAACCCGTTGGGAGCTTGTCCATTTTGTTCCGGCCTTGGCAGAGTTCCCGGAATTGATGAATCGCTGGTTATCCCGGATAAGACACTTTCTGTTTATCAGGGTGCTGTTGCATGTTGGAAAGGAGAAATGATGAGTCATTATTTAAACGAACTGATAAATAATGCATGGAAATTTGATTTCCCAATTCATAAACCTTACTTGGAACTTTCGGAAGAACAAAAAGCATTACTGTGGGAAGGCAATGAATATTTTACCGGTATAAACGATTTTTTTAAAATTGTGGATGCAAATTCCTACAAAATCCAGTATCGTTATATGAAATCAAAATATACTGGCTGGAGTGTATGTCCTGAGTGCCATGGAAAGAGACTGAGAAAGGAAGCATTATTTGTTAAAATTGGTGGGAAAAGTATTGACGAATTGCTTGAAATGAGCATAGATAATCTCTATAATTTTGTGCAAAACTTAACATTTGACAATTACGAATTATCTGTAATTTCTCGTGTTCTCAAGGAAATCAAGAGCCGTCTTGAATGTGTATTATCTGTTGGTTTATATTATTTGACACTTAACAGGGCATCAAGAACATTAAGCGGCGGTGAAAGTCAAAGGATAAATCTCGTCAGTTCTATAGGAAGTAGCTTAGTAGGCTCATTATACATTCTTGATGAACCAAGCATCGGACTTCATCCAAGAGATACAGATAAATTGATAGAGGTACTTAAACAGTTAAGAGATACAGGCAATACGTTGATTGTGGTAGAACATGATGAGGAGATAATTAAAAGTGCGGATCATCTTATTGATTTTGGTCCATTTGCAGGTATAAATGGAGGAGAGATAGTTTATCAAGGATTACCTGTTAAAAAAAACTCATTGGAAGAGTGTGGAAAGAGTAAAACTCTTGCTTATTTGTCAGGATTTGAAAAGATAGACACGCCTTTAAAACGTAGAGAATGGCGTCATTATATTGAGGTTAAAGGTGCAATGGAGCATAATCTAAAAAACATAGACGTAAAATTTCCATTAAAAGCTTTAACCGCTGTTACTGGTGTGAGTGGATCGGGTAAATCGACACTTGTGAGCGAGATTCTTTACCCTGCTTTACGGCGCAAACTTGGTCAAAATGGAGATAAACCAGGTGCATTTAAAGAAATTACGGGTGACATTAGTAGCATAAAAAGAATAGAATACATAGATCAAAGCCCAGTAGGGAAATCCACAAGATCTAATCCAGTAACGTATATAAAGGCATATGATGAGATTAGAAAACTTTTTTCGGAACAACCTTATGCGAAGATTAATGGATATGGTCACTCTCATTTTTCGTTTAATATTGACGGAGGCAGGTGTCCGGAATGTCAGGGTGAGGGTGTTATAACTATTGAAATGCAATTTATGGCCGATGTTCAAATGGTATGTGAGTCATGTGGAGGGAAAAGATTTAAACCAGACATTCTTGAGGTCAAATATCAGGGGAAAAATATAAATGATGTTTTGAACATGAGCGTAGAAGAGGCAATTAACTTTTTTATGGCTCAAAAGGAGCCAATATCAAATAGAATCGCAGATAAACTTCAACCTCTTGCTTCAGTTGGTCTTTCTTATGTAAAACTTGGACAGAGTAGCAGTACACTTAGTGGTGGAGAGAGTCAGAGAGTGAAACTTGCTTCGTTTTTGGGGAAAGAATCTTCAAGCGAATCTACACTTTTTATTTTTGATGAACCTACTACAGGGCTGCATTTTTATGACATAAAGAAACTGATGGATTCATTTAATGCACTTATTGCAAAGGGGCATTCAGTAATTGTTGTAGAGCACAATATGGACGTGGTTAAGTGCGCTGACTGGATTATTGATCTTGGGCCTGAGGGAGGAGATGCCGGTGGATATGTCAATTTTGAGGGTAGACCTGAGGGGTTGATAGAAATAGAAGATAACTATACTGCTAAAGCACTTAGAGTGAAGATGCAATAATTTCTACAATGTTTTTTATTAAAACAGTCCTGTTGAAAAGTACAGGGAAGTTAATAAAGTAGTAGTCATCTGTTGGTTTGTAAGTATGCATGTGAATGCCGGAGGTAAAAAATAGTGACGGAATCCCCACGTTTACAAATGAATTTTGATCGGACATCTTGTAAAACAGTTCAGCAAAAACTTTACTGCCATAAAAGTCGTAATTGATCTCAAGGGGGTATTTCATCTTGTTATTTGCTGTTTCAATGGCGCTTTTTAAACGAGGAGAGCTCTTTGTTCCCAAAACAAGAATATAATTGGTATCCTTGCTTGGCGGGGCAAAAATGCAACCAATCTGGTCAATGTTAATATCACAAATTATATTCTTTTTAGAAACGGGCAGATTATTAATGAAACTTTCAGATCCGGCCATATTATATTCTTTTCCGTCAAAAGCTGCAAATATTAAATTAACAGGCAATCCTTTTCCCTCATTTCTTAATTGAGAAAAATGTCTTGAAAGAGCTAACATGGCTGCGACTCCAGAGGCATTATCATCTGCACCGTTATATATTTTACCTTCAAGAATACCCAGATGGTCATAATGGGCAGATATGACTATATATTTTTCACTGTAATATTTTGCTCTCACCACACCAATAATATTTCTTCCTATTATTGTGTCTTTTTTAAAACTTTGAGTGAAAGTTCTATGGTAAAAAGGAATCATGTTGTTGTCTTTAAACTGAGAGGCGATCATGGTGCCTGCAATCATTCCCCCCCTTGTTCCACATCCTCTTCCTTCAAGATAATCGTCTGATAGATAGGTGATGATATTTTTTAGATAATTACTGTCGACTGATAAATTATAGGTTAAATTTTTAGACTGAGCGACCAGTTGTGTTATTGATAAAAAAAAGGCTAATACTGCAGAAACAAAGGTTTTCTTCATCTATTAATTTTTATATTTGTCAAAAATAAGCCATTTAAAAGTAATAATGCAAAAAAAAATTAGAAGCAAAATAAAAAAGGTTTTAAAAATTCTGTTTTTTTATATTCCTGTTGCATTTATTGCAGTGTCTCTGCTTTCTGTAATAGCTTTTAAGTGGTTACCTGTATACTATACACCACTCATGTTTATTAGAAGTATTGAAAATATTGATGACAGGGATTATAAAACTTATAAAAAATGGGTTCCTATTGAGAAAATATCTCCCAATTTACAGTTAGCAGTCATGGCGTCTGAGGATAATCGTTTTCTTCAACATCACGGATTTGACTGGGAAGCAATCAACAAGGTTATTGAGATGAATAAGCGAAGCAAAAAGTTACGTGGAGCAAGCACTATCTCTCAACAGACAGCTAAAAATGTTTTTCTGGTACCTTCTCGAACGTGGATCAGAAAAGGATTTGAAGCTTATTTTACTGTCTGTATTGAATTAATTTGGGGAAAAGAACGTATCATGGAGGTATATCTCAATGTGGCGGAGATGGGAAAAGGTATTTTTGGTGCAGAGGCAGCGGCAGAACAGTTATTTCACAAAACGGCACAAAAATTGACTGAAAGAGAAAGCGCCCTTATAGCTGCATCTCTTCCAAATCCTGTCAGGAGAAAGGCAAATAATCCTTCACCTTATGTCAGTTCAAGAGCAGCACAAATTCAATCCCTGATGTACATGATGGAAAGACCTTGGTGGTTTGATAAATATAGGAAAAGTAAATGAAAGTCAGAAACTCTCTCTTCTTGATTCTTGTTATGTTTATAACAGCCGGTAATGCTCTCTTTGCTCAATATGACAAGGAAAAGTTTCTGGATAGGGGCAGAAATTTGCTGTCTGAGGGGAAATTCGCTCAGGCAATTGAAAATTTTAATGTATTGACAAGACTTGATTCCAATCTTTACGAATCCTATTTTTTGAGGGGTATTGCAAAGTATAATCTTGGAGATTTTCTTGGTGCGCAGCTGGATTTCGATAAAACCATTAAGTTAAATCCGATATATACTCCCGCTTATCACTATAGAGCCATAACACTTAGTAGAACAGGGAAATATGACTTGGCTCTTAAGGATCTGGAAGAGGCAGTTGAGCTTCGTCCAAGCTACATAGGACTATATTTTAGCAGAGGGGTGACTTATTTTCTTTCGCAACAGTTTGATAAGGCAGTTGAGGATTTTAGTAAATTTCTGGTTTATGAGCCAAAAGTCGCTGACGCATATCTGAACAGGGGAGCAGCTTACCTTTTTTTAGGAGACACTCTCAAGGCTTTGAATGACTATAACATAGCAATTAATTTAAACAAATTTGATCCAGAAGGTTATATCAGACGATCGAGAATATATATGATGCAGAATAAACTGCCTGAAGCTATTTCTGATCTCAATTCGGCTATTTCGCTTGATTCTACAAATACCTTTGCTTATTTCAATAGAGCTTTGGCTAAGTATGACAATAAAGACATTATGGGAGCACTGGCTGATCTTGATACAGTATTAATGCATGATAAGAATAACGCTTTAGCGCTATACAACAGGGCTCTTATAAAATCGGAGATAGGTGATTATAACAATGCTCTTGAGGATTATGACAGAGTTCTTCAAATTAATCCGGATAATGTGCTTGCATACTATAATAGAGCTTTTGTGTACACCCAATTGGGGCGTTACAGTGAAGCGGTTGATGATTATAGCAGTGCCATAAAACTATATCCCGATTTTGCCAATGCCTATCTAAACCGTTCCTATGTCAAGAATCAAATTGGACAGTATAAATCTGCAAAGAAAGATTATGAAATTGCCCAATCGAAAATTAAGGCATACAGGTCAATGGCTTCAGACTCTGTTAAGATTTCAGCATTTGCTGATACAACACAGAAATATAACAAGCTTCTTGCACTCGATGCTGATTTTGCAAAGAAAGAGTTTGATAACAATCTACTTCAGTATAGAGATGTAGATATAACACTCAAGCCTTTGTATAAATTTATGGCTACTAAAGAGAGAGAAGAGTATGCAGTAGTATTAAAAAGAGGCTATGAAGATTCTTATCTCAATGATTTTGTTTCAAAAATTCCCATTCCTGTGCAGATATCTTCTGCACCTGCAGAATTGTCAGGTGAACAACAGCAGATTTATATGGAGACAATAGATAACTTGATTAGAGAAAACAGGAACGGATATGTGTTATTTGCCAAAGCTCTTCTTGAGTCTAACATGAAAAAATTCAATCTTGCACTCGATTTTTATAATCAGGCAATTGCAACAGAACCTGAACAGACTTTTTTCTATATAAACAGAGGAGCATTACAAGCAGAAATGATTGATTTCATATCTTCAATCGAATCAAACGTACAAGTACTAACGCTTGATGATGCAGGTGCTACAAGAGCAAAAGTTCAGGGGAAATCGTCGGGTAATTATGATTATTCGGCAGCAATTCAGGATATGAAAAAAGCTGCTTCCTTGGCACCAAACTTTCCATATATATATTACAATCTTGGTAATTTATACTGTCTGTCTAACAATCTACCAGAATCTATAAATAATTATACAAAAGCTCTGGAAATCTATCCATATATAGCTGAAGCCTATTATAACAGAGGTCTTGTGCTTATTTATCTCAAAGACAGAGAAAAAGGATGTTATGACCTAAGTAAGGCTGGAGAATTAGGGCTCAGGGAAGCATATGCAGTAATAAAGAAATATTGTTCTGAGGAATAATTAGTTATTTTTCTTTTACTTTATTTCTGTTTTTTTCAATACTTCTCAGACGTTTGGCTGTTCGCACAAGGGCTTCATCTCTCGCTATGTAGCGGATTGCAAGTATCGAAAGAATTGCTGAAACTACAGGGAATATAGCTGTCCAGCTAAAAGCAGTTCCTTCCGGACGTTTAAAAAAGTAATACATTAACCATATTTGATATCCTATCAGAAGCACAGTGTTGAAGATTGTAATTCTGATCTGAAGCATCCTGTGATGATAGAGAAAAATTGTAAGGAAAGATACCAGAGTAGTTATAGCTATAAAGATAATACAGGGGAAAAATGCAAGATATTTGACTTTTTCAGAAGGGGAGTAAACCATAACTGAGAAAAATTGGGAGCCCATCAGTAATGTGACAGCAAGCAGAAATAGTGTTTGAATTCTTTGTATCATGAATCGTAAATTTTTACAAAAATATAAAATATAAGGTTATTTTTGTAAATGATTAATTAATTAGACATGAAACCTATTGCTCCTTCAGAATTGATATTAAATAGCGACGGATCAGTTTTTCATTTACATCTCAAACCAGAAGAACTGGCTGATAATGTGATTCTTGTTGGAGATCCGGGACGAGTAGAAATGATATCGTCTTTTTTTGAGACCAAAGAAACTGTAAAATCTTCAAGAGAGTTTAATACTGTTACCGGAAAATATAAAGGGAAAAGAATTACTGTCTTATCTACTGGTATAGGTACTGACAATATTGATATTGTGATGAATGAGTTGGATGCTCTTGTCAATATTGATTTGAAAACAAGAGTTGTGAAGGATGAGCATAAAAGTTTGAATATTCTTCGTATAGGTACTTCCGGAGCTATCCAGCCTGATATACCTCTTGGTTCATTCGTACTTTCACATATTTCGATTGGGTGTGACGGACTTTTAAACTGGTATTCAGGAAGAGACGCTGTGTGTGATTTGGATATGGAACGTGAATTTGTGGAATTTACCGGATTGATTAACACGCTGCCTGCGCCTTATTTTATTCATTCAAGCGATAAAATGATCAATATTTTGAAAGATGTCACTATAGAAGGGGTAACCATATCAGCATCTGGATTTTATGGACCTCAGGGCAGAGTTTTGAGGATTCCCCTCGCTATGCCTGACATGCTGGAGAAATTTGAGAATTTCAGATATAATGGCCGGAGAATTACGAACTTTGAGATGGAAAGTTCAGCAATTGCTGGTTTATCTGCGATTTTGGGCCATAATGCTACTACAGTATGCTGTATAATTGCCAACAGACACAGAAAAGAGAGTAAAGCAGATTACAGCTCAGATATCAAGAGACTTGTGGAGCTGTCATTGAACAGAATTATTCAATTGTAACAAATGTGATGAAACTTGACTCTGAACTTCTTTCTATAACTGTTTTAATGGATGATTCGGACAATTCTGTTCGTGAAGCTGTTATTGAGAGATTAATAGCAAGAGGGGAGGAGGCTTTATCTGTCTTGGAACAGTTTGTTACTGAAAATCAGTTGAATATTTCGGCACATCAACAGTTAATATCAGAAGTCAGGGAGAGAATGGCCTTCAATAAGTTTCTTAATTATTTGAATTCTCAAGATCACCCTTTGATTGATGGTCTTGTTCTTCTGACCAAATGTGTTGATCCTCAATGGGACGAACGTAATTTTCTTTTTGTCGTCTCTGAGATGTCGGATGATATAATTAAGGAGTTTTCAGATGATAATACCGACTTTGAAAAGCTAAATATTTTCAATTATTGTTTTTTCAAACGTTTTGGATTTAATATCTCTTTGACTGATGCATCTGAAGAGTGGAGAGAAATTGACAAAGTCATAGAAAAAAGAGATGGGAGTTCTATAACGGTATCGATTATTTATTTTTTATTAGCCAGAAGTGTGGGTGTCGAAATCCACCCACTATGCTTTTCTGGAGGTCTTATACCTGTATTTACTGATGAAAAAGGGAAATTGTTATTCTATTTGAATCTTTTCAAAGGTGGAGAATTGCTGGTAACAAAAAATTTTGATGACATTTTGAGGGATCGAGGGATAGATTTTAACTTTAATTTTGTTAAAATAGAAGAAGATCTAGCATTAGTGACGATTTACGCAGAATTATTAAACTTGAGCCTTGAAGGTGAAAAATTAAAAAGGATTGAAAAAATCGTTGCTCTTTTCGATGGCAAAAGATATCTGAATCCTTAAAAAACTTTTAAAGGAAACCCCCATAATCAAACTTTGACTATGGAGGTTCTGAAGTTTAGTTTTAGGTTAAGTAATAGCTAAATAACTAATGCAAGACAAATATAGTAAAATATTTTAATTTTGAACATAAATCTATTTATAGCGAAAACATTATGGAAAAAAGATAAGAGTCAAAATAATACTTATTCCGGTTCAAGTACTCTTATAGCACAAGTATCCGTAATTATTAGTTTCTTTATTATAATATTATCCATAGCCATCACAGATGGCTTTAAAAATGAGATTAAAAGCAAGGCATCTGGTTTTTGTGGTGATATTCTGTTAAAATCACCCGGTGTTGAGTACAATTCAAATTTATATCCTATTTCCAGAAATCTTTCATTTTCCAATGATATTCTATCTATTCCCGAGGTCAAGTCAATGACAGGTTATGCATACCGTTCTGGAATGATCAGGTTTAATGATCAAATACAGGGAGTTATTATAAAAGGAGTTGATGCGGATTATAACAGCGATTTTTATAAAAAAATTATTGTCGAGGGCGATATTCCTGATTTTTCTGATTCTACAGATAGCAATTCTATAATACTTTCAAGCAGACTTGCAGATATGATGGGCTTCAAAGTTGGGGACGTTGTGCCTGTTTATTTTATAGATAAGAGTGTGAGAGTATGTGAATTTAAAGTTAAGGGAATATTCGATGCACAGTTAGAGCAGATTGATAAAACTTTAATAATAGCTCAAATTAAGGAAGTACAGCGGTTAAATGGTTGGAGCAGTGATCAGGTGTCAGGATTGGAACTTCAACTCGAGGCGGGTTCTGATAGAAAATTTGTAGCAGATAGGATAGAGAAAATTGTATTAGAAAAAGGTAATAACAATGATTCACAACTTGAAGTTTTAACTGTTGACGAACTGTTTCCACATCTTTTTGACTGGCTTCGTCTTTTAGATTTCAATGTTTTAATAGTGTTGGTGTTGATGATGATTGTGGCTGGTTTTAACATGCTGTCAGGTTTGCTTATATTGCTCTTTGAAAAAATATCTGTAATAGGTCTTTTTAAAGCCCTGGGGATGAAAAACATGGATATTCACGGGATTTTTTTATACAAGGGCTTAAGCATTGTTTTCAAAGGGATGGTTTGGGGGAATCTCCTGGCATTTGCTGTTGGACTGATTCAGAAATGCTTTCATATTGTTAAACTCGATCCGGTCAATTATTTTGTGAAATATGTGCCGATTCATTTCGATCTTGTTACTATTATAGCCGTAGATATTGCTTCACTTGTAGTAATTATGTTGCTTATGATCTTGCCTTCGTTGTTTGTGGCAAAGGTTAGTCCGGACAGATTAATCAGGGTGAAGTAAATGCACAATATTCTTCATAGCGGTTTAGTACTTCGTTTACGAATTTTATAGTTTCTTTGCCGCTGAATGTGCCAAGTTTCAGCAATCCTTGAGGAAGTAGCTCTTTCTGCCGCATCATTGGTATGACTTCTACTATTGAATTCCAATCATTGGGATTCATGTTTTTGTGTATTGCAAATGTTCTAAGGTCGTCGATTCTTCCTTCTCCTGCATTGTAAGCTGCCAGAATAAACTTGGTAATATTTGCAGAATCGATTCCTTCTTTTTCATACTTAGTCTTTAGCCTCTTAATCAACATTGTGCCAGCCATAATGTTTTGTTCAGGATCAAATACATTTTCAATATTTGCAAACCTTGCAGTTTCATTCTTTATCTGCATCAGGCCCTGAGCTCCTCTTAGACTTTTAGCGTTGGGATTGAATTTTGATTCCTGGCATATTAGAGATGCAAGAAGTCTCCAGTCGAAGTTTATTTTATTGGCATATACCTTGATAATATGGTCGTAAGGAGATATGACGTTATTTTTTGCTGAAAAGGAAACCGGCAGACTGCCATATTTCCTGTAGTACTTATAATTTAAATCTCTATATTCTCTTGTCTGTTTGTAATATCCTATCCAGTAATTAAGTTGCTGAAGCAGTAAGATATCATCTTTTCTGACTACCCATACATGATCTTCATCATTAATCTCCATACTTGAAATCACTTCGGTCTGATACATGTCTGGAATTGTGTCTTTTGGGTCAACAACCAGAATATCGGTATATCTTCCGAGGAGATCTGCCCATTGATCGGTACCCTTGAAGGGTTTAACGTTTATTTGACATTTCTGATTCTTTGAAAATTTCTTAAGTAATTCATAATGATAGCCAGTTGTATGCCCTTGCTTAAGAAACACACCCCCTTTTACGCACACAGTTGCATTGAGAGTGTCATCTTCAAAGAACAATACTTGCCTGTCGAGAATAATATTTCCTTTCTTTGTGCTTAAAATCAGACAGACTAATAACAGAAAAAAGATTAAAATGTACTTTTTCCTATGATTCATTTAAATGTTATTTAACATAAAATGGCCAATGCACACCAATCTTCAGGGTTGATTGAGGCCTGATATAGTGGCTTGCAGAGAAATAATCTTCGTCTGGCCATCCGTGTGTTGCGTTTATGTATTTGACAAATATGCTTGCACGTTTCCATTGAATATTTGCAAATATGTCTACATATGGATATCCACCTGTCTTGCGATCATTTTGCATGTGAAACTGACCGAGGGCAGGACTATATGCAGGGGCATAGAACTCGGTGTTGTATGTAACATCAGCTCCTATTTGCACTCGCATAACACTCTTGACAAGATCGAATTCCATATAATATCTCAAATTTGCACTAAATGCAGGAAGAGGTAAAACTTCCTTGTTAGAGGTATATTGATAAAGAATTCTGTTGTCCAGGTGGAAATTCCAAAGCTTCAGATTTTTCTGTAAGCTGGCAGAAAACACTGTGACAGGGTTATTGCATTGTCCAATTACCCCGTCAAGTCCATAGTAAATAAGATTGTCGATTATTGCGTACCCTGCAAAAGCATTTAAGTTCCAAAGGGGAATATGAAGATTTCCTTCAATCCGGCTCTCTGTAGTCTTATCAAAATTATTTTGCCAGTAGTAATGATTGGAACAGTATTGTTCCTGATACCAATCAGGGCTTGTTGACGACAACATTACCCGTCCTGTAAGATGTATACCTTTGTCAATAGGGTACATGGAAAATTTAACTCCTGCGTCAATGTTTAAATCTCCCGCATTATAACCTGATAAATAGAACTTAGCCATTCCATCCCATTTAAAATATTTGCGGAACTGGCCGGAAGCACCTGCATAGGTATATGAATTGCTATAGTGATTATTACTTACTGGCTTGATGTAACTATCAGGTTTGAATCCATATACGCTTATGATTTGATAACCTATCCCTCCATCGAGTTTGGAAATAATAGCGTCTGGGGCCCACGGTTGGAGCCGAATAAATACTTTATTGTCAAATGAACTTACTCTGGTTGAGTCGTAACTTCCTGATGGTGAAATATAAAATTTGTCGTGATAGAAAGCACTTTCCAAAGTGTTAGTTGATGATATATCATCTGTATAAACTCTATGATAGGTTGAATATTCAATGGAATGACCAAAATACGTTACAGTTCCACTTCCTGTTTTTAAGGAGTCGTTTTGAGTTGTGTCTTTGACACCAAAACGGATTGGGATACCATAGGATTGTGTTAAAAAAAGAGTATTTCTCCTTAATTTGTTGTATGCTTTACTTAGTGTATAAGGAACTGATTTTACATCCATTGTAGTATCAAGAATATCACTGTCGTTTCTCACTCCTCCATTTTCTTCTCTCTTAATACCCTGATAAATATAACCAGAATTCATAATATATCTCTCTCCAAGAAAATTTGTTGTTATGGTTAAATTTCTGTTGTCAGTCGCTTCTCGTTCGAGAAGTCCTGATGCACCGTATCTTTCGTAGTTGATGGCAAAATTAAAGTTGGGGTTTATGTTTTGTGTATGAAGAAATTTAACATTAGTTTCATCTTTGTCTTTGTTGGAAAAGAATGTACCCCAGTAAGCCAGCTCGGTATGTGGAGTCTTTGTATTATACATAGGAGCGTTTTTTGGTGTATATCCGTAGACGAGATAAGGTGAGAAATCCTTAAATTCATAAATCACATCTCTTAGGAAATAATTGTGAAGCAGAGCAGCAGAGCCGGAGGTACCTAAATATGTAACACCAACATCCTTTTTGTAGAAAGGATAGTCGTAAAAATTGCTATTGTAATTTGTATCAATCCCTTGGATTGTTATTGAATTAATGTATGGATTATGATTCCACTTGATAATTCGCTTGACAGTAAGGCTATCATCAAGGGCAAAGGTAACAAGATAGCGTGGTTTTGCCCACCTTAGGCTGTCTTTAATAAATTTAAGGCTGTCTTTAGTTGACTTTTCTTTCATTCTTGTTTGGTAACGAAGTTCACGTTTGCTTAGACTGTTTACTAAAGTATCAGATAAAACCGAGTCCTGCAATAAATGAAGTGAGTCTTTGATTTTGATGAGGGTATCTTGATGATGCAGAAGGATCGTATAACTTTTTTCTTTAGAATTTGATACAATTGAACAAAACATCATGCCGACAACGGCAATGATGCTGATTAATATAAATTTATTATCTCCTCTTTTGTGCATTCAAATTACAAAAATATAAAAAAAAGCCATTTTCGATGACAGGTGAAAATACAATCAATTATAATGCCGCTCTGACAAGATATCCTTTACAGATAAATCCTGTAAAAAATGAAGCAAAATAGTGGGTATGATAGACCCGAGGGCAATATAAACAAATCCAAAGTATAGCCCTGCCAATAAGGGCTTTATAGCTTCCTTACCTTGATAAACATGGCCAATGCCAAATATCAATGAGCTGACAATCCATACTACCCAGATAGAACAATCAGGAAATAATAGAGGAATTGCAAAAAACAGATAACCACGATACTGAAGCTCTTCAGTAATTCCTGCTGAGAGAGCCATCGCTTTCCACCATTTTTTTTCTTTTTGTGTTACAGGTAAAACAATTTTTAATTCATTCGGTATTTCTTTTGCGTATTTTGCTCTTTTCTTTCTGTCAAGTTTGACCGCTACAATAATATATATCAGATAGCAGAAGTAAACTATACAGGATACTAAGGTGATAAAGACTACCCATTTGCTAAAGCAATTATCTTTTTTTAGTTTTAAACTCAATCCAAGAGAGGAAAGAGTATATCCATCTAATAAAATGATTGTGGTAATTATAAGAGCAGGTATCCAGGATAAAATCATTGATTGTTTGTAAAGGCCGGATTTGTCAGTCTCAATATTGACAGTGTTCTGACGCATGTTTTTGGTTTGTCTGTATCCTGAATAAGGATAAACTCCGACATAAAGCAGAATTGCGGAAACAAACAAAATAATCTGCACCATCAAACTTAAACTTTAAAATAAAAGCCGGGACAGAATATATACGGCTGCACCGGAAAAATATCCAAGCAAGGCCAGTAAAGAAAATCTTTTCAAATACCAGTTAAACGTAATCTTCTCGATACCCATTACAACTACTCCAGCTGCAGAACCTATAATTAGAAGGCTTCCACCAACTCCGGCACAATATGCTATAAATTGCCAGAAAATGCCATCCTGCAAGAAGAATTGCATAAAAGCAGGATCAGCCATAGTGGAAAGTGCTGCAGGGTCGACCAATGGGTACATCCCCATAGCGACAGCCACAAGCGGAACGTTATCAATGACAGATGAGAATAGACCGATAATCAGATTGATTGCATAGACATTATGTACATTCCTATCTAAGTACTCTCCTGCAATAGAAAGAATTCCACTTCCCTGCAAAGCCATTACAGCCAATAATATTCCAAGGAAAAACAGAATGGTGGATGTATCAATTTTTTGAAGCACTTTAGACACTCTGTTTTTAAACCTTTCGTCAATACGTATTTTTTTGTACATAATTTCAGTATATATCCAAATAACACCAAGAACAGAAAGAATACAAACAAAAGGGGGAAGTCCTGTAAGATATTTAATAAGTGGAACAGATAGAAGACCCAATACACCCAACACAAGAAGTCTAATTTTCTGCTTCCTTTGAATAAATTCTTCATGAGTCTGTTCTTGAATGCTTTTGACATTGCCTTTTACATCACCCTTAATCATATTTTGGGCAAAAAGGAGTGGTACAATGGTTGATATCAAGCATGGAACAAAAAGAGAGGTTATTAAAGGTGTAGTTGTAACCGTGCCTTTTATCCACAGCATAATTGTAGTAACGTCACCTATGGGAGACCATGCTCCGCCACTATTTGCAGAAATAATAATCATACTTGCAAATATCCACCTCTCTTTGTAATTTGGAATCAATTTTCTGACAAGAGTAACCATCACTATTGCAGTAGTCATGTTATCAAGAACTGCAGACATAAAAAAAGTGATGACAGTAATAATCCAAAGAAGTTTTCGTTTGTTTCGGCTCTTAATCCGTTCAGTAATAACAGAAAATCCACCATGAACATCAATAAGTTCCACAATAGTCATGGCACCAATCAGAAAAAACAGTGTTGATGCTATTTCTCCGAGGTATTCTATAATTTGATATTCAGTTATAAAGCGCCTACACTGATCAATCAGCGGTAAAGATTGGATAGAAGGATTGTCTCTAAGAAATATCTTAAAAGAGTCAGGGCTTACTACAGGTGCCGATAAAGGCATTAAAAAAACGTAAATAATCCACAGTGCTCCGCCTGTAATCAACGCTGTGGCCGCTTTGTTAATTTGAAGTTTGTGTTCCATCGCAATACACAAGTACCCCACGATGAACACTAAAATCATTATTTCCAATTCATTTAATTTTATATCCGATACTGAGGGTAACCCCTGTATTGGTAAGTTTATAGTTTTTCCAAGGTAGCAACCCTTGTGTCCTTATAAATGGACTAAAAGTCAAAAACATTCCGTTATTTAAATTAAACTCTCCACCAAACTGAATACCGGCACCAATACCATTTAAGTCTCTGTCACCTCCGTTTACGTTGATGGTTAGTCCCCCACCCAGAAACAAAAACTTCAAAAAATGGTATCTCGCATAAAGAGGTATACTGAATACATTAATGCTTGCCTTTTCCGAAAGAGTTGGCTTGAACGCCGGAGAGTAGTAAAATAAGTTCCTAATAAATGAAATTCCTGGAACTATGTCTATCCTATCGGAGAGTTTAAATATGATCTGTGCCTCAAGTGAATAAAATTCTCTTCCAGAATAAGTAGGTCCACCTTCAATATCTTCGGAGCTGTAAAGAGAGTTTCCACCGAAGGAAAATGCAAAAGCAGCACTTTTACTGCCACTAATAAAATGCTCTATTTTAGAGGATAATTCCTCATGTTGCGCGTAAATCCGGTCTGTGCAAAATGTCAGAAAAATCATAACTGTTATAACAATTATACGCTTCATTTGGCAAATATAATAAATATTGCCTTTCAAGTGACAGTGTAAATAGATTGGAAAGCAATTTACCACTGATAAAATTATAAATTTTCAAATATTGTTCGTAATTTTGCAAACAACTAATATTAATAATTGATTCAATTATGACTTGTCAAAAAAATAAAGAATATGGCCTTGATGCTGAAGAGCTTGCTCGCTTTGCCAAAGCCATGGGGCATCCTGCTCGAATCAAAATACTTCAGTTTTTATCTTCACTCGACAGTTGCTTTTTTGGTGATATTTGTCAGGAACTTCCAATCGCTAAAGCTACAGTCTCTCAACATTTGTCTGAACTGAAAGATGCAGGGTTAATACGAGGGGAAATTGAGCCACCCAAAGTTAGGTATTGTATTGATAAGGGGAATTGGGAAAAGGCAAAATATGACTTTCAGGATTTTTTTAAAAGATTAGAGCCAAAAGAGAACAGTTGTCTGAGTAAAATGTGATATATTTTATATTAAATTATATTTATGGAAAAAGATATTAAATCAGTTGTCAAAGAAAAGTATTCATTGATCGCCAATCAATCTAAAGCTCAAAACGAAACGTCGTGTTGCGGAGTAGGAGGCTGTTGCTCTTCAGTTGATTATGCGGTTTTTAGTGAAAATTATAGTGTATTGAAAGGTTATCACGAAGAAGCAGACTTGGGATTGGGATGTGGCATTCCTACTCAATTTGCTTCAATTAAAGAAGGCGACAGCGTGCTCGATTTGGGTAGTGGAGCCGGTAATGACTGTTTTGTTGCAAGAGCTATTGTGGGAGAAACAGGCAAGGTGGTAGGTATCGATTTCACTGACGCAATGTTGAGAAAAGCAAATCAAAATAATGCCAAACTTGGTTTTAATAATGTGGAATTTGTCAAAGGAGACATAGAAGAAATGCCATTGGCAGACAATCAGTTTAATGTAGTTATTTCGAATTGCGTGCTGAACCTTGTCCCCAATAAAAAGAAAGCTTTTGCAGAGATAAAAAGGGTACTGCAACTTGGTGGACATTTTTGCGTCTCTGATGTAGTAACCAAAGGTAATCTTCCAGAGAAATTGAAAAATGATGCTGAAATGTATGCTGGTTGTGTATCAGGAGCAATTGACATGCAAAAATATTTGGAAATTATTGAAGAGACAGGTTTCCAAAATATCACAGTTCACAAGCAAAAAGAAGTGCAACTGCCAGATGAAGTTTTACGCAGATACCTTAACGACGAAGAAATACTGCAAATCAAAAACAAGGAAATTGGAATTTTTAGCATTACTGTTTCCGCAGAAAAAGTTGAATAAGGAAACAGTATTAAGAAATTGGGAATCACTAATTTGTAGAATCGACAGGTTTTACGGAAACTCTTTGATATGAAAGATAAACACCAAAAGCACTTAAAAGGCCGAATATAACGAAAGATATTTTTGTAGCCAGCAGGAGGCCTTCATTGCCAAGCAAATCAACTTTTGTGTTGTTGATCAGAAGAATAAGACCGGAAGCAAGTGCCATGGAGATAAATTGTCCAAAAAGTCTTGAAAAGGCTAAAAAGGCAGAAGCAAAACCGTAGGAATCAACATTTACTGAGCTCATGACGGCGTTTGTATTGGGTGAGGAGAAAAGTGCAAACCCAAAACCCAATATAGCTAACAGAAGAGCAAGAAAATAAAGTGGGAAAGTTTTACTAACGAGAAATCCTATTGCAAAAAGTGCCACACTTATAATAGCCATCCCATAGGAAGCAATTTCTCCGGGATTGTGTTTGTCTGATAGATGGCCGGTATAAGCAGAAAACAAAGCCATCATTAGTGGCTGAAAGCACAAAATCAATCCTGCTGCCAGAGGTGACATTCCACGTATATTTTGTAGATAAAGACTAAGGACATAACTTATGGCAAAAGTAGTGGCATAATTGATTAAGGCTGCTAAGACAGAGTTTCTGAAATAGCTGTTTTTTCGCAAAAAAGAGATAGAGATAAAAGGATGATCTTTCTTTCGTTCAAAAACTATAAAAGTGTATCCTGCCACGAGGCTTATGGTTATACCGATGAGAGAATAGACGTTCATAAAGTCCAATGCGAGGACAACGCCAACAATTCCAACCACAAAAATCAGATAGCCGGATAGATCAAAAGGAGTCTCTTTTGTGTTTTTCCACTCTTTTTTAACCCCGAAAAACATTATGCACAAAGCAATGGTTGTGAAGATTAAATTGAAAACAAACAAACTTTTCCATCCTAACATCTGTGTTAACAAACCACCCAACAGAGGGGCCAAAGAAAGACCAATGTAAGTAAAAGTGGTTTGTATCCCCAATACAAATCCTCGACGTGAAGCTTCAAAAGCAGACGCAATTAAAGCCGGTGCCGATGCCATAATCATAGCACTGCCCAATCCCTGAAAGAATCGAAGCACAACCGTAGTATAAAAACCAGAACTAATTACAATAAACAATGAGACTAAACCAAATATTAAATTGCCTGCAAGAAAAGTTCTACGTCTACCGAAACGGTCTGCAATCCACCCTGCAAGCAACAAACCAATAGCTGAAGCCAGCAGAAATGACTTCGATATCCAAGCCACCTGTGAAACACCTACCTGATATTGTGCATCAATAACGGGCATCGCAATGTTCAACGAAGAGGACATAAAACTGTTAAAGAAAGAGCCTATAACAATAGCAATGAGTAACCACCTATTTTCCTTGATTTTCATATTCTAAGAGAACATTTCTGTTATTTTTTTCAAATAAATTTTTATTGCATTTCTCTTAGTCGAACCTCAATTCCGCTTCCTTTTAAAGCATCTTTCAAAGGTTTTACGTCCGTATTTCCAAAATGGTAAGGATACAAAACTTTTGGAGAAAACATTTTAGCCGCATTCACTGCTTGTGTAACCGTCATCGTGTAGGGCTGATTAACGGGCAGGAAGGCAACATCGATATTTTTGAGATTTTTCATTTCCGGAATATCTTCCGTATCGCCGGCAATATAAATCTTCAATCCGTCAATGGTGAGAACATATCCGTTGTCGCGCGAACGAGGGTGAAATTGCTCACGTCCCGGCGTAGAGTTGTATGCCGGTACGGCTTCGAGGGTTATTTGATTCGGCAACTCCATTTTGTCGCCATTCTTCATTATTTTGGCTTTTGCATTACCCGATTTTTTAGCGCTTGATTCGTTCATCACCAGTACGGTGTTTTCTTTGGTCAAAGCCTTGATTGCTTTCGGATCGAGATGATCTTCATGCTCGTGCGTAATCAGAATAACATCGGCTTTGGGAAAAGTCGAATAATCGGCAAACATGAAAGTCGGATCAACCTGAATCGATAAATTGTCATAAGCAATCTGAAGACTTCCATGTTTGATGAACGTAATTTTCACCTCGCGATTGTGCTTTGTCTTGAAAGTATCGCTTACATAAGTCTCATTTTTTGCATTCAATGAGTGGAATGACAACAAAGTCATTATCAATATTGCAAATAATCTTATACTTCGTTTCATGTCGTCAATTTTTTAATTTGTGCTAAATATTTCAGCATCGATATAACAATTAAGATGGAGGATTGTTTGAGAAAAATCCGTACCACTGACGAAAATCTTTTTTGTTCAGTCAAATAATTTTAAAGATCACATTTTATGGACAATTTATAAATGCAATACTGCATAGCTCCGACTCGCAATTGCAAAACATGTGCAACTCACTTTTGAAAAACTTTTGTCCAAATGAACAAATTAGGATCAAATATCGTTTAGTTGTCAAAGAAAAATTGAAGATGACCGACTACTTTGTCGATCGGGCAGCCCAGTGGGACAAGCCCGGAAAAATAGAAATGGCCGATAATTTCGTGCAGACCCTGTTAAAGCATGTCGAACCACAATCACAATGGAAAGCATTGGAAATAGGAGCAGGAACGGGATTGGTGGGATTGCAACTGCTTCCGCGCGTGAGCAGCATGGTATTGGTAGATACTTCGGAAGAAATGTTGAAAGTGTTGCGCTCGAAAATCGACGACAATGCTCCTGTGGAAATTTTGCATGGCGAAATCGACGAATACCGTTCATCGGATATCGATTTCGTGTTTTCGAACATGGCCTTCCATCACATCGAGAATATCCCTAAAACGCTCGAACATCTGTTTGCCATCACCATGCCCGGCGCAAAAATCGCAATCGGCGACATCAGAAGCGAAGACGGCTCGTTTCATCGCTTCGATCCCGTTCCTCACAAGGGGTTTGATATCGATGAACTGTCCGCTCAATTTGAGAAAGCCGGCTTTCGGGGGCTGCACGTAGAAACTTACAACGTGTTGCGGCAGGAAAAAATTCCCGGTAAAATATCTGATTATGAACAGTTTATTTTGATTGCCAAAAAACCAGTAAAGATCAAAAAAATGGAAAATTCTTCCAGTTTATGTTAAACTCGAAAAATAAGTTGCATTTTATTTCCAAATTATTTTTCTTTGTAAGCAAATAAAAGCGAAATGAATTTATTAATCACAAACGGATATTGGTGGCGCCACTTACAACTCATACAGTCGTAAGGGAAAGCAGCCATGTCTTAATGTGATATAACATAATAAAAATAAAAGATAGCCTGTCGCACCTGCGACGGGCTTTTTTCGTTAATGGGCATAAACATATCAAACAACACATAACATGCAAAAATTTTCAGTTGACAGTAACGGGTATTACGGAGAATTTGGAGGAGCATTCGTTCCCGAAATTCTCTACAAATGCGTGAAAGATTTGGAAAATTCCTACCTGCGCATTCTCGAAAGCGAAAAGTTTAAACACGAATTCGAACAATTGTTGCGCGACTACGTCGGAAGACCTTCGCCGCTCTATCTCTCGCAGCAACTTTCAGAGCGTTTCGGATGCAAAATTTACCTCAAGCGTGAAGATTTGAATCACACCGGCGCACACAAAATCAACAATGCCATAGGACAAATACTGATTGCGCGCGAAATGGGTAAAACCCGCATTATTGCCGAAACAGGTGCCGGTCAGCATGGCGTGGCTGCTGCGACGGTTTGTGCACTGATGCAAATGCCTTGCACCGTATATATGGGCAAAACTGATGTCGAACGCCAGGCCGTGAATGTAAAAAAAATGGAGATGTTGGGCGCAACCGTCGTACCCGTAACTTCGGGAAACATGACGCTCAAAGATGCAACGAACGAAGCCATTCGCGATTGGTGCAGTCATCCCGAGGAAACGCACTACATCATCGGGTCCACCATCGGACCTCATCCCTATCCCGATTTGGTTGCGCGACTACAATCGGTGATCAGCAAAGAGATAAAAGTGCAGCTTATGGAAAAGGAGGGGCGCGACTATCCCGACTATCTGGTAGCTTGCGTGGGAGGCGGAAGCAATGCTGCGGGCACCATTTACGAATATCTCGACAACGATAAGGTAAAAATCATTTTGGCCGAAGCAGGCGGTAAGGGCGTCGATAGTGGCTATTCGGCTGCCACCATTCAGTTGGGGACTATCGGCGTGCTGCATGGTTGCAAAACCCTGCTGATGCAAACCGAAGACGGACAGATTATCGAACCTTATTCCATTTCGGCCGGGCTTGATTATCCAGGAGTCGGGCCCATTCATGCCAATTTGGCTTCGCAACATCGGGCGCAAGTGCTTCCCATCAACGACGACGAAGCTCTTCGAGCTGCTTTCGAACTGACCCGCAAGGAAGGCATCATTCCCGCGCTGGAATCAGCACATGCGCTGGCGGCATTGGAAAAAGTCGATTTCAATCCCGACGATGTGGTAGTTCTGACGCTTTCCGGAAGAGGCGATAAAGATCTCGAAACTTATTTCAAGTATGAAAATCAATTTTAAAAACGAATAAGATGAAGTACACTTTTCACACCAAAACAAAAAAAATTTTGGCCGATCTGCATACCCCTGTGAGTGTTTATCTAAAAATACGCGACACGTTTCCTCAATCGGCTTTGCTCGAAAGCTCCGATTTTCATGCCAACGAAAACAGCACGTCGTACATCGGTCTGGAGCCGATTGCCAGCGTCGAGGTCAATCGGGGCGTATGCACGATGAAATATCCCGACGGAAGTCGACACGAACAACAGCTCAACGATTCGTTTACCATTGCCGATGCGCTGAACGGATTTATTGCCGATATCGAAGTGGAAGGTCCCTACAAAAACGCATGCGGTTTGTTTGGTTATACAACTTTCAATTGTGTGAAATATACTGAAAACATCACTATCCGCGAAAGCATCGAGAAGCAGAATGATGCTCCCGACATGTTATATATTCTCTATCGATACATTATGATATTCAATCATTTCACCGATGAAATTGTATTGATGGAGTTGTTGTGCGATAACGAACAAAGTCGTATCGAACGTGTGGAAATGCTTATCAACATGCGAAATTTTGCCTCGTACAATTTTTTTCCTGAAGGGAAAGAATACAGTACCACGACCGACGAAGAGTTCAAAGCCAACGTACGTTGGGGCGTGCAACACTGCTTGCGGGGTGATGTTTTTCAGATCGTGCTATCGCGGCGTTTCGTGCAGCGTTACTCAGGCGACGACTTCAAGGTGTATAGAGCATTGCGTTCCATTAATCCTTCGCCCTATCTGTTTTATTTTGATTTTGGCGGATATCGCATTTTTGGATCTTCTCCCGAAACGCATTGCAAGATTAGTGACAGGCATATCAGCATCGATCCAATTGCCGGTACCACCAAGCGCACCGGGAATGACAAGGAGGATATGAAGGCAGTGGATTTTCTGCTCAACGATCCCAAAGAAAATGCCGAACATGTAATGCTGGTAGATCTGGCAAGAAACGATCTGAGCCGCCATGCGCACGACGTGATAGTCAATTTTTACAAAGAACCGCAATTCTACTCGCACGTCATTCATTTAGTTTCGCGCGTCAGCGGAATACTCGACGATGAGGTCGATTCCATTCGGGCATTTTTTGATACGTTCCCTGCAGGCACATTATCGGGTGCTCCCAAAGTGCGTGCCATGCAACTCATTTCAGAAATAGAGAAACACAATCGCGGCGCTTATGGTGGTTGTATCGGGTTCATCGGATTGAACGGTGATCTCAATCAAGCCATTACCATCCGAACCTTTGTTAGTCGCAACAATGAGCTGTGGTATCAGGCAGGAGCGGGGATTGTGGCGCAGAGCAATGACGAATATGAGTTGCAGGAAGTCAACAGTAAACTCGGTGCCTTGAAAAGCGCAATTGATCGCGCAGCTAATTTGTTCAACGCATAATTTGAGAACGATGAAAAAAGTACTTATTTTCGATAACTACGACTCTTTCACTTACAATATAGTGCATGCCGTAAAATCGCTCGGCTTTGTCGATGTGGATGTAGTGCGAAACGACCGCCTCAATCTGGATTTAGTGGAGCAGTACGATAAAATAATTCTGTCGCCCGGCCCAGGCGTGCCAAAAGAAGCCGGTTTGCTTCTACCACTCATACGGCGTTATGCTGATCATAAAAGCATTATAGGCGTGTGTTTGGGACATCAGGCTATCGGACTTGTCTTCGGGGCAAAGCTCGAAAACATTCCTTCCGTCTTTCATGGAGTACAAACGGCTATCAAAATCACGGCAGGCGATTATATTTTCGATGGACTGCCCGACCAATTTCAAGCAGGGCGCTATCATTCGTGGATTGTTTCGAATGAAGACTTTCCGACCGATTGTCTCGAAATCACGGCGGTGGACAACGAAAACCGAATCATGGCGTTGAAACACACTTCACTCGATGTTCACGGCGTGCAGTTTCATCCCGAATCGGTACTTACACCCGACGGCATCCGGATCATTCAAAACTTTATAGAGCATTAACCCGATGCCGGCGACAGCAACAAACGATTTATATCACATCAATATGAAAGAGATACTTTATAAACTATTCGATTATCAATACCTCACTCGCGACGAAGCGAAACAGGTGTTGTTAGACATCGTTTCGGGAAATGTTCCCGAAGCACAAATTTCAGCGCTACTCACTACATTTCTGATGCGTAGCATTTCGGTGGACGAAATTCTCGGATTTCGCGATGCACTGCTCGACATGCGTGTCCCTATTGATTTGTCAGAATACAGTCCCATCGATATCGTGGGAACGGGAGGCGACGGAAAAAACACGTTCAACATTTCGACGCTTGCCGCCTTTGTGATTGCAGGAGCAGGATATCCGGTGGCCAAGCACGGCAATTATGGTGCTACATCAGTTAGTGGTGCAAGCAACGTTCTCGAGCTGCACGGTGCCAAATTCACTACAGATACCAATAGAATCAAACGTTCCATCGAAGAGTGCCGTTTTGTATATTTGCATGCACCTTTTTTCAGTCCTGCGCTCAAGGCAGTAGCTGGTGTACGCAAAAGTCTCGGTGTGCGCAATTTTTTCAACATCATGGGCCCGCTGGTCAATCCCACACAACCTCCCTATCAATTATTGGGAGTTTATGATTTGTCAATGATGCGATTGTTCAGCTACATCTATCAGGAAAGTAAAAAAAATTTCAGTATCGTTCACAGCATCGACGGGTATGACGAAATTTCGCTCACTGGTCAGTTTAAGGTCGTTTCGAATCGTGGCGAACAGCTCTTCGTTCCGGGAGATCTCGGACTGAGACGTGCCTCGCAAGCTGAATTGTCAGGAGGAGAAACGCCTGAAGATGCAGCGCGTATCTTCGATTATGTGTTGCGGTGCGAAGCCACCGAAGCACAAATGAATGCCGTGCTGGTGAATGCCGCATTCGGCATTCGCACTATCGAACAGGACAAACATATTGACGAATGTATCGATATCGCGTACGAATCACTTTACAGAAAAAAGGCATTGAAGACATTCAACCAATACATTGAACTAAATAGTTGATAAACCAAATGAAAGATATTTTATCGGATATTGTGGCTCACAAGAGGGTAGAAGTTGCCGCACAAAAAGCGACATATCCGCTCGACTCGATTTGCAGAGAAATTGAAAGGAACACCTATAAAACCCTTTCGTTGCACGATTCTCTTGCGAAAGATGACTTCGGCATTATTGCAGAGTTTAAACGCAAATCGCCTTCGAAAGGGTGGATACATCGCGACGCTGATGTAAAGGAGATTACAACTTCCTATAGACAAAACGGTGCAACCGCACTGTCAGTGCTTACAGACGAAGTGTTTTTTGGAGGCTCGCTTGCCGATCTCGACGCTGTGGTTGCAGAAATTGATATCCCTGTGTTGCGCAAAGACTTTATAGTGGACGAGTATCAGATTTACGAAGCAAAACTGCATTGCGCCAATGCCATTCTGCTGATAGCGGCAGCCATCACTAAAACCGAATGCTTGCGTTTCACCGAGATAGCCTTACAACTGGAACTCGACGTTTTGCTTGAATTGCACGACGAATGCGAAATCGAGTACATTGCGCCTCAGCATAACCTTATCGGAGTGAATAATCGTAATTTGGGGAGTTTCGTTACTACGGTGGATAAATCTTTCGAAATGGCAGCACTGCTGCCGAAAAATGCAATGCTTGTTTCCGAAAGTGGCATTTCCGATCCGCAAACCCTTCGGCAATTGAGACAAGCGGGCTATCGCGGATTTCTCATTGGCGAAAATTTTATGAAAAACGGCAATCCGGGCGATAGCCTTGCCGGGTTCATCCAATCGTTGCAGGCGTCATGATTGTAAAGGTATGTGGCATGCGCGATGCCGAAAACATTCGCGAGGTGGAAGCGCTCGGCGTGGATTGGATGGGATTTGTTTTTCATCGCACTTCACCTCGCTTCGTGAGCGAACTCCCGGATTATCTGCCACAACGTGCCAAGCGCATAGGTGTTTTCGTGAACGAAACTGAGGAACGTATTATGGAAACTGTCGAACTGTTTCGCCTCGACATGGTGCAGCTTCACGGACAGGAAACGCCCGATTTTTGCAATCGCATTCGCAGTAAGGGACTGAAAGTAATCAAAGCCATCAATGTGCAAAACGGATTTCCATCGGAAGAAGTATTCTCCTATGAAGGGGCTTGCGATTATTTTCTGTTCGACACCAAAACGTCGCTTCCCGGTGGTTCGGGAATGAAATTCGACTGGAGCGCTCTTTCGGCATATCGAGGTACTATACCTTTTCTGCTAAGCGGCGGCATCTCGCCCGACGATGCCGATAGGGTGGAAGTTTTCGTACACGGACACTGCATCGGCATCGATCTGAACAGCCGCTTCGAAACGTCGCCGGCCTACAAAGACATTCGCTTATTACAATCATTTATCGATAAAATCAAAATAAAATGAACAGAATAGATCAACTTTTCGAACAAAAAAAACAAAACATCCTGTCGGTGTATTTTACAGCAGGTTATCCCAGTCTTAACGATACGCTTCCCGTGCTGGAAGCTTTGCAAAAAAACGGCATCGACCTCGTGGAAATCGGTGTCTCTTTCAGCGATCCGTTAGCTGATGGACCAGTCATCCAGTCGTCGAGTACGCAAGCCTTGCGCAACGGCATCAGTGTGAAATTGCTTTTCAAACAATTGGCCAATGTGCGGCAAACCATTTCCATCCCGCTGGTATTGATGGGGTATTTGAATCCTATTTTGCAGTTCGGCTTCGAAAACTATTGCCGCAAAGCGGCGGAATGCGGAATCGACGGCCTGATTATTCCCGATCTTCCATTTGCCGAATACATAAAATCCTACAAATCCATCACCGACAAATACAGACTGCATACCATTATGCTTATCACGCCGGAAACATCCGATGAGCGCATCCGCTTGATCGACGAAAACACGTCGGGATTTATCTACATGGTTTCGTCGGCATCCGTAACCGGGGTCAAGCAAGTTTTCAGCGAAAAGAATCTGGAATATTTTCGTCGTGTCAATAACATGAATCTGCGCCATCCGCGACTCATCGGCTTTGGCATTTCCAACAAGGCCACATTCGATGCGGCGTGCGAAAACGCCTCGGGTGCAATCATTGGCAGCAAATTTGTTTCGCTGTTGGCAAGCGAAAAATCGATAGATGAAGCCGCTAAGAAATTGGTAAAAGTACTTTGACTATTTTTTGCAATTCATTAACAGTCAATTGTCTTGAAATGGAAGCTGAGGAATTGACGTAACCGCTGGGGTCTCCATGATTCCATTTCTCCAGTGCCGCTTTTTCCGAAGCAATGATGGTTTCGGAGATGATCTGTTTTATGTCTTAAATCTTTTTCCCAATGTAAAACACATAACCATAATATTCCTTGTATTTGTAATATAACTCTGCCTCATATCGTTGGGCATCAATAAATTCTTCAACAGCTTTGTTACCGGCATATTTTTTTAGAAAAGCTTCTCGTCTCAACGTTTGCCAAGTATAATAGGCTGTCCAAATAGTTTCGGGCAAGACATAAGTGGCTATGGGAAGATAACCTACCTTTTGCATTTGAGCAACCTTATTTGGAATAGTGTCTATTTCGGGATAGGCTTTTTGCCAAAAATCCTGAATTTCGTCAGGTCGCTCTTCGCTAAACCAAGTGTTTTCTGTAACTGCG
>Ga0208826_1000211_pt1 | contig 67403 bp, 56 predicted proteins | sample AD_UKC115_MetaG_FD_184451 | JGI IMG/M metagenome (GOLD analysis project Ga0208826, IMG submission 184451) | Active sludge microbial communities of municipal wastewater-treating anaerobic digesters from Hong Kong - AD_UKC115_MetaG (SPAdes)... | ecosystem: Engineered > Bioreactor > Anaerobic >... | reverse complement strand
CCACGGCCAGGGTCTCCTGCACTTCGTTCAGGGCAAAGCGCTGGCGCACGTCGTCGTTGGTGTGCTCGGGAGTGACGGGTTCGGCCGGCGCGGTCAGATGTTCGGCACGCGTGGCCAGGGCCGTGTGGGCATGGCGCTTGTCGGCAGCACCGGCGGCCAGTGACTCATAAAGGCGATCCAGGGAATTCATGGGGCAAGCTGTAACCAGATGCAATGCATTCTGGTCGGGCGCCGTGACGGTGCGATGACGCTGCCTTCGGGGCGCCTCACGCGTCGCTGCGCCTGTGCCCCCTGGCGGTCGTGGTATCTTGCGGGCCTTCTTCTTCCATCACTCAAGAGCCAGCGCATGCTTGCCAAACGCATCATTCCCTGCCTGGACGTGACCGGTGGCCGGGTCGTCAAAGGGGTCAATTTCGTGGAATTGCGCGACGCGGGCGATCCCGTGGAGATTGCCGCGCGCTACAACGCACAGGGGGCCGACGAGCTCACGTTCCTGGACATCACCGCCACCAGCGACGACCGGGATCTGATCCTGCACATCATCGAGGCCGTGGCCAGCCAGGTGTTCATCCCCCTGACCGTGGGGGGCGGCGTGCGCACCGTGGACGACGTGCGCCGCCTGCTCAATGCCGGGGCCGACAAGACCAGTTTCAATTCCGCCGCCATTGCCAACCCCGATGTCATCAGCCAGGCATCGGCCAAGTACGGTGCGCAGTGCATTGTGGTGGCCATCGACGCCAAGCGCCGCAGCGCCGAGGAGCAGACGCGCATCGGCGCCGACGGCCAGCCTGTGGGTGTCGGCTGGGACGTGTTCAGCCATGGCGGCCGCAAGAACACCGGTCTGGATGCCGTGCAATGGGCCACTGAGATGGCACGCCGTGGCGCCGGCGAAATCCTGCTCACCAGCATGGACCGCGACGGCACCAAGGCTGGTTTTGATCTCGCGCTCACCCGTGCGGTGAGCGACGCGGTGGATGTGCCAGTGATCGCCTCGGGCGGCGTGGGCGACCTGGACCACCTCGCCGACGGTATCCAGATTGGCGGTGCCGATGCGGTGCTGGCGGCAAGCATCTTCCACTACGGCGAATACACCGTGGAGCAGGCCAAGCGCCACATGCGGGAGCGGGGCATTCCGGTGCGCCTGTGAGGGCGAGTTGCCGGGGCGCTGCCTTGGAGGTTGGAGTTCCCCGGCACGCAAGGCTGTGGAATCATCGGGCCCATGCCCCACTGGATCGACACCCACTGCCACCTGGATGCCCCTGAATTTGCTGCCGATGCGGATGGGGTGCGCGCCCAGGCCCGTGCCGCCGGTGTGCAGCACATTGTCATCCCTGCGGTGCAGGTGGCCCATGCCGACGCCGTGCGCAGCTTGGCCCATCGCCATGGCGACAGCTACGCCCTGGGCATTCACCCGCTTTACACCCCGCAGGCCGCGGACGATGACCTGGAGTGCCTGGCAAACCTGCTGGCGCAGTACCGCAGTGACCCGCACCTCGTTGCCGTGGGCGAGATCGGGCTGGACTTCTTCGTGTCAGGGCTTGACGCCGAGCGGCAGACGCGCTTCTACCGCCAGCAACTGCAACTGGCACGGCGCTTCGACCTGCCCGTGATCCTGCACGTGCGCCGCTCGGCCGACGCACTGCTCAAGGGCCTGCGCGAGCTGCCGGTGCAGGGGGGCATCGCCCACGCCTTCAATGGCAGCCTGCAGCAGGCGCGTGCCTTCATCGCGCTGGGCTTCAAGCTGGGTTTTGGTGGGGCGCTGAGCTACGAGCGTGCGTTGCAGTTGCGCCGCCTGGCCACGGAGCTGCCCATTGAAGCCCTGGTGCTGGAGACCGACGCGCCCGATATGCCGCCGCATTGGATTTACCGCACCGCCGCCGAGCGTTCGGCAGGCCTGCCGCAGGGGCGCAATGCCCCGGCCGAGCTGCCGCGCATCGCGCAGGTGCTGGCCGATCTGCGGGGCATGCCGCTGGAGGCGTTGGCGCAACAGACGGAGGCCAATGCCGTGCAGGCACTGCCGCGCTTGCGGGGGCGTGTCGGATAATGGGCCAAAATGGCCGTTTGCGCTTGTTGGTCAAGCGCAGGCAGCTATTAATTTGATAGTAAATGTAACCAAGGCACCTGCCGCCTGCTGTCCGCCATGACGCCTCCTTCCCCCGCTGTGTCCTCCGCCGTGCCTGCCGCACGGTTGGCGGGCCTGCCGCCGGTGGTGGGCGCGGGCACCGTGGTGCTGGTGCTGGGCAGCTTCCCGGGCGTGGCCTCGCTGCGTGCGCAGCAGTACTACGCGCACCCGCAAAACCACTTCTGGCGCATCCTGCAGGCGCTGTGGCCGCAGCATGTCCTGCCCGGCCCTGAGGACTATGCCGGGCGCTGTGTCTGGTTGCTCGCGCGTGGGTTGGGCCTGTGGGACGTGTATGGCGCCTGCGAGCGCGAAGGCAGTCTCGACAGCCGCATCCGCAACGCCGAGGTAAACGATTTCGCCGGCCTGCGCCCACGTTGTCCGCGCCTGGCGGCCATCGTCCACAATGGCGGCGAGAGTTTTCGCCACGCGCGCGCCACGGCGCAGCTCGGCGTGCCGGTCCTCAAGCTGCCATCCACCAGCCCGGCGAATGCCTCGTGGAGCTTTGAGCGCAAGCGCGCAGCCTGGGCACAAGCCCTGGCCGCGCACGGACTCCTTTGAAAAGAAACGAATGGCCCGCAAGAAAAACAACCCTGCCGAATTGCCCGAAGTCAGCGTCTCCGACGATGGCGAGGTGCGCCACCTGCACCTGGGCACGCCCTGGATCCAGGGTTCCATGCGGATCGATGATCCCTTTCACCTGGAGCTGGAATACATCCAGCGCATGATGGCCTGGCTGCTGTTCATGGAGCCCGATGCCGTGCGCAAGGGCCACGCCATGCAACTGGGCTTGGGGGCGGGCGCCATCACCAAGTTCTGCCACAAGAAGCTGCGCATGTGCGCCACCGCCATCGAGCTGAACCCGCAGGTTCTGGCCGTGTGCCGCGCCTGGTTCAAGCTGCCGCCCGACGGCCCCAAGCTGCGCGTGGTGCTGGCCGATGCGGCGCAGGAAATCCGCAACCCGATGTGGCTGGGCACGGTGGACGCGCTCTGCGTCGATCTGTACGACGACAACGCAGCAGCGCCTGTGCTCGACAGCGCCGAGTTCTACGCCGACTGCCGCGCCCTGCTGAGCGAGGGCGGCTGCATGACGGTGAACCTGTTCGGCCGTGCATCGAGTTTTGCGCAGAGCGTGGAGAAGCTGGCGGCAGTGTTTGGCGAGGACGCTCTCTGGGCCTTCAAGCCCACGCGCGAGGGCAACACCGTGGTGCTGGCCCAGCGCACGCCCAGCCGTTTCAAGCGCGGCGAGCTGGCCGCGCGCTGCGCAGACATCCAGGAGCGCTGGGGCATTCCCACGGCCAAGTGGGTGCGCGGCTTCAAGCCCCTGGCCGACTGATTCTTCATCGTTTTCTGCCCACACACCATGCCCCCCCATTCCCACCGTTCCACGACCGCACACGACAGTGCCCACGCCAAGCACCACGGCCCTCTGGATTGGCGCCGCGTCGTTGAGTGGCTCAGTGCCGATGGCGTGATTTCGCCCGATGAGGCGCAGCGCACCATTGCGCGCTGTTCGCAGGCAGAGAGCCGCCAGAACCCCCTGGTGCGCCTGGCCAACGTCGCCATGGAGCGCGCCAGCGACGGCAAGCCGCTGGACGTGGACATGCTCACCGAGTACCTGGCGCAGCGCAGCGGGCTGGAGTACCTGCGCATCGACCCGCTCAAGGTCGATGTGGGCAAGGTGGCCGACACCATGAGCGCCACCTACGCCGAGCGCCACAAGGTGCTGCCGGTGCAGGTGACGGCCAAGGAAGTCGTGGTGGCCACGGCCGAGCCCTTCATCACCGACTGGGTGGCCGAGGTCGAGCGCCAGTCCAAGCGCACGGTGCGTCGTGTCATTGCCAACCCGCAGGACATCCAGCGCTACACGGCCGAGTTCTTTGCGCTGGCCAAATCCGTGCGCGCCGCGCAAAAGGCGGGCGGCACCACGGTGTCCAACAGCTTCGAGCAGCTCGTCGAGCTGGGCAAGACGAACAAGCAGCTCGATGCCAACGACCAGGGCGTGATCCGCGTGGTGGACTGGCTCTGGCAATACGCCTTTGACCAGCGCGCCAGCGACATCCACCTGGAGCCCCGGCGTGAGCAGGGCGTGATCCGTTTCCGCATCGACGGTGTGCTGCACCCGGTCTATCAGATGCCGCTGGGCGTGATGGCCGCCATGGTCGCGCGCGTCAAGCTGCTGGGGCGCATGGATGTGGTGGAAAAGCGCCGCCCACAGGACGGCCGCATCAAAACGCGCAACCAGCGCGGCGACGAGGTGGAAATGCGCCTTGCCACGCTGCCCACGGCCTTTGGCGAGAAGATGGTGATGCGTATCTTTGACCCCGACAACGCCGTCAAGGGGCTGGATGCGCTGGGCTTTGGCACGCACGATGCGGGTCGCTGGGAATCGCTCATCAAGCGGCCCTACGGCATCATCCTGGTGACCGGCCCCACGGGTTCGGGCAAGACCACCACGCTGTATTCCACGCTCAAGCGCGTGGCCACCGAAGAGGTCAACGTCTGCACGGTGGAAGACCCGATCGAAATGATCGAGCCCAGCTTCAACCAGACCCAGGTGCAGCCGCAGCTCGATTTCAGCTTTGCCGAGGGCGTACGCGCCCTCATGCGCCAGGACCCCGACGTCATCATGGTGGGCGAAATCCGCGACCTGGAAACCGCCGAAATGGCGGTGCAGGCCGCGCTGACCGGCCACCTGGTGTTCAGCACCCTGCACACCAACGATGCCCCCAGCGCCATCACCCGCCTGCTGGAGCTGGGCGTGCCGGCCTACCTTATCAGCGCCACGCTGCTGGGCGTTCTGGCCCAGCGCCTGGTACGCACGCTGTGCAAGGAGTGCAAGGAGCCCGACGACCAGCTCTCGCCCGAGGTGCTGGCCGAGGCGGTCAAACCCTGGAAGTTCAGCGGCACCTTCCAGCCCTACCGGCCGGTGGGCTGCATCGACTGCCGCATGACTGGCTTTCGCGGGCGCATGGGCTTGTACGAGTTGCTGACCGTGACCGAAGCGCTCAAGCAAGGTATCACCGCAGAGCCCTCCATCGATGGCTTGCGGCGCCAGGCCGTGCAGGATGGCATGCGACCGCTGCGCATGGCCGGTGCGCTGCGGGCGGCGCAGGGCATCACCACGCTGGAGGAGGTGATTGCGGCCACCCCCAGCCCCACTTCGTACTGAGGGGTGTTGCCGCGATGAATGCCGCTGCTCCCTTTCTCACCTCCCTGCCGCCACAGCACCCGCAACGTGCGCTGCTGCACAACGAGATCCATGCCCGCCCGCCGGAGGCCATCGAGGCGCCGGTGGCCAGTACCCACATCGTGATGTGGACCGACGCCGCCGCGCGCGAGGTCAGCCGTGCCCACCTGGGCACTTTGCTGCGCAACCACCACCAGCCCCAGCCCGATGCGGACACCACGCACCTGCGCGTGGACCTGGGGCCGGTGCGCATCCGCTGGGAAATGCACACCGAATTCGTGACCTGGACCTTCACCGTCCCGCTGCGCACCGAAGGTTTTGGCGACAGCGAGCCGGTGGGCGCGGCCCACAGCGTGCCGCGCGACTGGCTGGCCCAGTTGCCGGGCCATTGCCTGTGCGGCCTGAACCTGTGGGTGCTGCCCACGCGCGAGTTCGGTTCGGGCTCGCTGGTGCGGCATGTGCTCAATGAGGACGCGCTGGTGGCCTCCACCGTGGCCGATGGGCATGGCGAGGTCTATACCGACTTTGCCATCCATCCCGACGGCTACTCGCGCATGGTGCTGCTGGCGGGTGGCATGACGCCCCGGCGCCTGGGCCGCCTGGTGCAGCGCCTGCAGGAAATCGAAACCTACCGCATGGCCGCGCTGCTGGGCCTGCCCGCTGCGCGGGAGGCCGCCCAGGTGCTGGCGGGGGCCGAGCGCGAGCTGTCTGGGTTGGCCGATGCCATCCGCCTGGCCAACCGCGACGATGAGCCCGCGCTGCTGGACCGCCTCACGCGTCTGGCCGGGCAGGTCGAGAGCCAGTACGCCGCCACGCATTCGCGCTTTTCGGCGAGCACGGCCTATTTCGAGCTGGTGGATCGCCGCATAGCCGAGATTGCCGAATCGCGTCTGGCGGGTTTGCAGACCATCCGTGAGTTCATGGACCGGCGCCTGACCCCAGCACGGGGGACCTGCGACTGGGCCGCGCGGCGCCAGGAGGCGCTGTCGCGCCGCGTTTCGCGCATCAGCCAGTTGCTGCGCACGCGCGTGGAGATCGAGCAGCAGCAAAGCAGCCAGGCGCTGCTGGCCAGCATGAACCAGCGCCAGGATCTGCAGCTCAAGCTCCAGTCCACGGTGGAGGGGCTGTCCGTCGCCGCCATCACCTACTACATCGTTGGTCTGGTGAGCTATCTGGCCAAGGGGGCGCAAAAACTGGGCTGGCCGTTGTCCCCCGAAAGCACGGCCGCCATTGCCATTCCGGTGGTGGCGTTCAGCGTGTGGTGGTCGCTGCGCCGCCTGCACCACCGCATGTTCAAGCACTGAGTCTCCCACCATGCCACGCATCCAGTTTGCGCTTCCGGAGCGCTTTGTCTTTTCCACCGAGCTGCAGATCTACATCAGCCACGTCAACCAGGGCGGGCATCTGGACAACGCCCAGTTGCTCACCCTGGTGTCCGAGGCGCGCGTGCGCTTCTTCCAGGCCCTGGGCTACCGCGAGGCGGGGGTGGAGGGGCTGTCCATCGTGGTGGGAGACATCGTTGCGCAGTACAAGTCCGAGGGGTTCCACGGCGAGGTCATGCGGGTGGAGATGTTGCCCTCGGACTTCAACAAGTACGGGTTTGACATCGTGTACCGCATGACCGAGAAATCCACCGGTCGCGAGGTGGCGCGCGGAAAGCTCGGGGTGGTTTTCGTGCACCCGCAAAACAAGACTGTGGCCCTGGTGCCGCCGCGCTTCATGGAGCGCATCGCTGCACTCCATGCGGGCCTAGTGTCCTGAGTTGGAAATACGTTTCACAAAAAAGGCCGAGAATCGCCGCCATGCTGCGTTGCAAATCCGCGCGATAGCTACGGCTGTCGCTGTGGCTTGCGCCTTGCCTGGCAACGATTTCGACATTTTTATATCTTCAACGAATCTCCAGCTCAGGACACTAGCGGGGGCTTGAGCGCGCAGGGCGTCGATCCGCTATTTCTTGGCCTTGCGTCCGGCCGCACCACCGTCCTGACCACCGCCCAGGCGTTGCGCCACGGTCACACCGGGGCCGCCGGTGTAGGGGTCGAGCCTGCGGCCCATGGCCTGTTCCAACTGGTCCAGGCGGGTCTGTGCGGGGGGTGGGTGGAAAGGGCCAGGGTGAACATGGGGTTGTCGGGCGTGGCCGTGCGCAGGTTTTGCAGCACCGACACCAGGCCATAGGGGTCGAACCCGGCGCGGGCTGCCAGGGCCACGCCTTCGCGGTCCGAATGGAACTCGTCGGTCTGGTCCAGGCCGCGGGCATACAGGTTGCGCCCCAGGGCAAACAGTTGCGAGGCCACCAGGTTGCCCACGGCGTTGGTCTTGATCTGCGATGCCACCAATTGGGTCACCACGCCGGACTGGGCGGTCTTGCGCATGGCGTGCAGGTGGTGCTTGGCGGTCACATGGGTGATCTCATGTGCCAGGATGCCCGCCAGTTCGCCCTCATCGGCGCAACTGTCGATCAGGCCCTTGGTCACGAACACGTAGCCGCCGGGCGCGGCAAAGGCGTTATAGCCCTTGTCGTCCAGCACGACGAAGGTCCAGGGCAGGTGGGGGCGCGCGGACTGCAGGCTGATCCAGCGACCCAGTTGGTTCACATAGTGCTGCAGGCGCATGTCGGGGTGCAGCGGCTTGCTGCCCAGCAGCACCGAAGCCAGTTGGCGGCCGATATCGATCTCGCGCGCCTCGTCGATGTTCTCGACCGAGCGCGACAGCAGGCCGATCAGGTCGTCGCCCTGGGGCTGGGCGCTCTGGCCCGTCACGGCGCCCAGCAGGCCGCCGCCTGACGAGCCGCCACCCAGTGAGTTGAGCAGGTTCATCACCCCGCCCTGGGCCAGACCAAGAGCGGGAGCCAGTGACAGCGCCGCGCACAGGGCGGTGGTGCGCAGGCGACTTTGCAGGGAGGAGGGGGCAGTCATGGGGGGCTCCTCAATTGGCATAGGTGGAGTCTGTGGAAGGAGCCGTATTGCCCGAAGCCGGGCGCGGCGGTTCAGGCAGCGCTTCCACGGAACGCGGCTTCAAGGGGGCGGTGCTGGCAAACTGGCGCGCCTGGTCGGCGCTCAGACGCATCTTCTCGGCCTGGGTCACAGCAGCAGGGTTGGGCTGGGCGTTGGCGATGTCCTCGGCGCTCAGGCCGCGGATGCCCACGGTAGCGGTCGCCGTGGTGGTGCTGCCCCCGCCGAACAGGCCGCCCACGCTGCGCAGACCGCTGGCGGTGCTGTTGCTGCTGGCTGTGGCCGGTTGTGAGCCCAGGTCGAACATGTGTACCCAGCCTTCTGTGCCCTGCGGGGTGCGTACCTTGACCCAGGAACCCTTGCGGTCTCCGGTGCGGGCCACGCTGCTGTCGGCCGCCAGGGCGCCCCGGCTGGCCGCCTGGTCTCCCGGCGCTTCGCGCAACTCGGTGGCGCGCTTGATGGTGGCCTCCTGGGCCTGGGCCGAGCCCCACAGCAGCCCGAAAACCACGAACACCCGACTCAGGGCCTGCCAACTCGACGGTTTCATTGGAATCTCCACTTATGATCGCTTGCGCCCTGCCAGCGAGGCTATCGGGCGGGGCAAGCCATTGTGACGGGGGATTGTTATGGATTTGGGCATTGCAGGCAAATGGGCCTTGGTGTGCGGCGCCAGCAAGGGGCTGGGGCGGGGTTGCGCCGAGGCCTTGGTGCGCGAAGGGGTGAACCTGGTCATCAATGCCCGCAATGCCGATGTGTTGCAGCAGGCTGCTATTGATTTAATAGCTATTGGCGCTGATTCGGAGGGCGCTGGAGCCGTAAAACATCCTAAACCTCAGGTGCTGTGCGTGGCCGCAGACATCACCACGCCGCAAGGCCGCGAAGCCGTTTTCGCGGCACCTGGCGGGCCGGGCAAGGCCTTTGACATCGTGGTGACCAACGCCGCCGGGCCTGCGCCAGGGGATTTTCGCGACTGGGAGCGTGAGGCCTGGCTGCAGGCGCTGGACGCCAACATGTTGACGCCGATCGAGCTGATCCGTGCCACCGTGGACGGCATGGCCGAGCGCGGGTTTGGGCGCATCGTCAACATCACCTCCAGCGCCGTCAAGGCGCCCATCGACATCCTGGGTCTGTCCAACGGAGCGCGCAGCGGGCTGACGGGCTTTGTGGCCGGTGTGGCGCGCAGCCCGCTGGCGGCGCGCGGGGTCACGATCAACAACCTCTTGCCGGGCAAGTTCGACACCGACCGCCTCGCCTCCACCTTTGCCGCTCAGGCCGCGCGCACCGGCCGCAGCCTGCAGGAGGTGCGGGCCGCGCACACCGCGGCCATTCCGGCGGGGCGCTTGGGCGCAGCGCGGGAATTTGGCGCGATCTGCGCCTTTTTGTGCAGCGTGCATGCGGGCTACACTACCGGCCAGAACTGGCTGGCCGATGGGGGCGCCTATCCGGGCGTCCATTGACGGGGCCATGGTGCAGCACAAACGCCACAACGGGGGCCGGGGGATGTCCATCCAACAGCAGATTTTCTCAGTGCGCAGGGCGCCATGGGCGGCGCTGGCCCTGGCTTGGGGCCTGCAGTCGGTGGGGCTGGCAGCAGAGCCGCCGCAATACCAGTTCCGTGTGGTGGGCGGGCTGGCCGGGGTCAGTCAGTACACGCAGTGGGAAGAACCGTTCTGGAGCCGTGAACTGCCGCGCATGAGCGGTGGGCGGTTCAAGGCCGACATCGTGCCCTTTGACCGGGCCGGTGTTCCGCGCGACGACATGCTGCGCTTGTTGCAACTGGGCGTGGTGCCGTTTGGCACGGTGTTGATGGGGTCCATGACGGCCAACTACCCCCAGTACACGGCGCCTGACCTTGCCGGTCTGAACCCGGACAGTTCCAGTCTCAAGCTCAGCGTGGCGGCATTCCGGCCGTTTCTGGAAAAGAGCCTGCGCGAACAGCATGGGGTGCAGCTGTTGGCGCTGTATGTCTATCCTGCGCAGGTCGTGTTTTGCAAGAAGCCGTTCGCGGCCCTGGCTGACTTGTCGGGCCGCCGCGTGCGTGTGTCCTCGGCCGCGCAGGCCGATTTTGTGGGCGCCTTGGGCGCCACACCGGTGCACACCGCCTTCGCGCAGATTGTTTCCAGTGTGCAGGCGGGGAGCATCGACTGCGCCATCACCGGCACGCTGTCGGGCAACGGGCTGGGGCTGCAGGCGGTCACCTCGCACATGCATGCCATGCCCTTGAACTGGGGCGTGGCCCTGTTTGCTGCCAACCTGAGCGCCTGGGAGGCCCTGCCTGCGGACCTGCGCACCCTGCTGCGCAAGGAGTTGCCCTTGCTGGAGGCCGCCATTTGGGAAGAGTCCGAACGCGACACGGCCCAGGGCATTGCCTGCAACACCGGGCAGAGCGCATGTACCAAGGGTGTCAAGGGCAACATGGTGCTGGTGCCCATCTCGGCGCAGGATGAGCGCAAGCGCCAGGACATTTTTGTGTCCACCGTACTGCCGCGCTGGCTGCAGCGCTGTGGACAGCGGTGTGCCGATATCTGGAACAAGACCATCGGGCCTGCCCGGGGATTGAGTGCTCCCGACCGACAATGACCCGCTTCCCACCTGAACGGATCAAACCAGCCCTCTGGCTGTTCGTCGCCTTGTTTGTGGCGGTGTTGGCCGGTGCTGCCGCGTGGCAGATCTGGTCCCTGCGCGAGAGCGCGGTGCGCACCAGCGAGGAGAAGGTGGAGCGTTTCGTATCAGGTGCCGAGGTGGCGCTCAATCACAACATGTTGTCCATCGACCTGTTGCTGTCGGGTGCCCAGGACATGTTGCAACTGCAGCCCAGCGCCGATGTGCAGGCCGAGAGCCGGATGCTGGCTGTGGTGGCACGGGGCAATCTGCTGGTCTCGCGGGTGGCTGTGGTGGACGCCCAGGGTCGGGTGCGAGCCTCGTCCGAACCTTCCGGTGCGCTGCAGGAGATGTCGCTGCCCACGGCTTTCCTGGCCGGTGTGGTGTCGTCGGCCGCGCAGCGGCTGTATATCAGTACGCCCGTGCTCAGTTTTGCCAGCACCCAGCAGGTGCTCTACTTTGCCCGGCCTTTGGCCGGACGCGACGGGCAGCGGCTGGCGGCCGTGGCTGAGGTGCCGCTGGCCAAACTGGCCAACGTGCTGACGCAAGGGCATGAGGTGTCGGGCCTGGAGATTGTCTTTGAGCAGAACGATGGGCGCCGCATGTTGGCCCTGCCCGATTTGCCCGAGGCGGGGCCGATCCCGGCGCTGCGCAACGATGTCCCTTTGCCCGACCGTGCATGGAACATGCCTGCGCGCATCAGTGGCAAGCCCGCATTGGTGGTGTCGCGGCAATTGGTGTATCCCAACCTGCGGGTGTCGGTCAGCCTGCCCGAGGACCAGGCACTGGAGCGCTGGGAGTATGAGCGCAACATGGTGGCGGCTGCGGCACTGGTGTTTTGTGCCATGGTGCTGGTTGCTGCCGCGGTGACTGTGGCGGGGTTCGATCGCATGGCCCAGGTGCGCAAGGACATTGCCGATTCCAAAGCCTTGCTGGACCAGGCGCTGGAATCCATGGTCAGCGGCTTTGTGCTGCTCGATGCGCAGCAACGGGTGGTGCACTGGAATCGCCGGTTCATCGAGTTGTTTCCCTGGATGCGTGGCGTCATTGCGCCTGGCATGTCCTTTCGCAAGGTGTTGGAGCAATCGGTGGTCCACCACCTGCCTGCGGGCAGCGATGCCGAGCGCCAGCAATGGATAGCGCTGCGCCTGGCGCAGCAGCGGGAGGGCACCGGCGTGCACGAGCAGGTTTTGCCAGACGGGCATTGCATCCATGTGCTGGAGCGCGCCACCCCGGAGGGCGGGTGGGTCATCGCCTACCACGATGTGACCGATCTGCGCCGAGCCAATGAGGAAATCGAGCACCTGGCCTTCCACGATCCTTTGACCGGTCTGCCCAACCGCCGTCTGTTGCTGGACCGGCTGGGCCAGGCACTGGTGCTGTCCCAGCGCTCGGGCAAGGTGGGCGCCTTGCTGTTTTTGGACCTGGACCACTTCAAGGACCTCAACGACACCTTGGGGCACGAAGTGGGCGACGAGCTGCTGCAAGCGGTGGCGCAACGCCTGTTGGCCAACGTGCGCGTGGCCGATACGGTGGCACGCCTGGGCGGCGACGAGTTCGTGGTGATGCTCAGCGACCTCTCCACCAACACCCAGGAAGCCGCCGCCTTGGCCCAGCGGATCGGTGAACAGATCCTGCGCGGCCTCTCCGAGCCCTATGTGCTGCGTGGCCATGCCCACCAAGGTGCGGCCAGCATTGGCGCCACGCTGTTTGGCGCCAGTGCGCAGTCGGCCAGCGAGTTGCTGCGTCAGGCCGACATTGCCATGTACCAGGTCAAGGCGCGCCGCGGCAATGCGCTGTGCTTCTTCGATCCGAAGATGCAGACCGCCATCAACGAACGGGCCCAGCTGGAAGCTGACCTGCGCCAGGCGCTCATCACCCAGCAGCTGGTGCTGCATTTTCAGCCCCAGGCCAGCTTGCAGGGCGAGGTGGTGGGCGCCGAGTGCCTGCTGCGCTGGCAGCACCCCCAACGCGGCATGGTTCCGCCGGGGCAGTTCATTGCGGTCGCCGAAGAAAGTGATCTCATCCTGCACATCGGGCAGTGGGTGCTGCACAGCGCCTGTTCCCAGCTGGCAAGCTGGCAGGATCAGCCGCAGTGTGCGCACCTGCAGTTGTCGGTGAACGTCAGCGCACGCCAGTTCCGCCAGAGCGATTTTGTGCACCAGGTGATCGAGACCCTGCAGGTCACAGGCGCACGGGCGCAACTGCTCACTCTGGAGTTGACCGAGTCCCTGGTGCTCGACAACGTGGAAGACGCCATCGACAAGATGCACCAGCTGCGTACCAAGGGTGTGCGTTTTTCGGTGGACGATTTCGGCACCGGCTACTCGTCGCTGGCCTACCTTACGCGCCTGCCGCTGCACCAGCTCAAGATCGACCAGTCCTTCGTGCGCAACCTGGGGGTTCGACCTTCGGACGATGTCATCGTGCAGACCATCATCGGCATGGGCCGCAACCTGGATCTGGAGGTCCTTGCCGAAGGCGTGGAGACCGAGGCGCAAAAAGCCCTGCTCATTGCCCACGGCTGCGATCTGTATCAGGGCTACCTGCTGGCGCGCCCCATGCCGGTGGCCGATTTCGAGCGCACGCTCAACAGCGGCGCCGCCTGAGCGCCGACTTCGGGCGTCAGCGTCGCGAGGAGACGACGATTCCGCCCACGATCAGCGCAAACGCCAGCGCATGGTAGGCACGCGGTGCCTCGCCCAGGAAGGCTGCCGACATCAGCGCAGCAAACAGCGGTGTGAGGTTGGAGAAGAACCCCGCAATCGCTGGCCCCGCACGCTGCACACCGATACCCCAGCAGCGGTAGGCCACCACGGCCGGCCCGATGGCGATAAAGGCCAGAGCAGCCACCAGCGGCCAGCCCCAGGTGATGTGGCTGGGGGCCAGCGCCCATTCGGCTCCGGCAAAGCCGCCCGACCAGAGCAGGCCGAAGACCATTTGGGCCATCAGAAAGGCCGCCCAGTCGCCACGCACGCTTGCGGGTTCGCTGGTGCGTACCAGCAGCCAGCTGTAAAAGGCCCAGGACACCGTGGCCAGCAGCATGAACACATCGCCCGGTACCAGCCGCAGCGACAGGAGCTGGCTCCACTCCCCACGGCTCAGCACCAGCAGCACCCCGGCCATGGACAGCGCGGCGCCCACCAGTTGCTGGCGCGTGACAGCGGCGCCAAAGCACAGGGCGCCCACGGCCAACATCCAGACCGGCATGCTGGATCCCACCAGCGTGACGTTGATGGGTGTGGAGGTCTGCAGCGCCAGGTACTGCAGTGCGTTGTAGGTGCCAATGCCCAGCAGCCCCAGCAAGGCATAGCGCCGCCAGTGCGGCCACACCGGGCTGTCAGGGCGCAGCACCCCATGGGCCAGCGGCAGCAGCAGCCCAAAGGCCAGCAGCCAGCGCAGAAAGTTCAGCGTGATGGGCGGCACCAGCTCGTGCACCAGCCGCCCGACCACGGCGTTGCCCGCCCACATCAGCGGCGCAATCACCAGGAGCACGGCCGTGCCTGGGGTCAGTGTGTGTCTCATACCGCCACTGTAGCGGGCTGCGGCGCGCAAGGCTTGCAGAAACATGGCACGATGCCAGGCATCATTGCCAGAATCCCGAACCACTGCAGGAGAGTGAACCCCATGAGCCTCGCCGTCCAGATCCGCCAGCCCGGTGGCCCCGAAGAACTCCAGCTCGTTGACGTGCCCGTGGGCGAGCCCGGCCCCGGTCAAATCCGCATCCGCCACCATGCCATCGGGCTCAATTTCATCGATGTGTACCACCGCACCGGCCTGTACCCGCTGACCATGCCCGCAGGCATCGGCATGGAGGGTGCGGGGGTGATCGAAGCTGTGGGTGAAGGCGTGACCCACCTGCGCCCCGGTGACCGCGCTGCCTATGCGAGCCAGCCGCCCGGTAGCTATTGCGAGGTGCGCGTGATGCCCGCCCAATGCGTCTGCCGCCTGCCCGATGCCATCGATTTTGCGACCGCCGCAGGCATGATGCTCAAGGGCCTGACGGCGCAATACCTGCTCAAGAAAAACCTGCCCGTCGAGGGGCTGCATGCGGGCGATTACGTGCTGTTCCATGCCGCCGCAGGTGGCGTGGGGCTGATCGCCTGCCAATGGGCCAGGGCCCTGGGTCTGCAACTGATTGCCACCGCAGGGACGGACGCCAAATGCCGCCTCGCGCTGGACCATGGTGCGGCCCATGCCATCAATTACCACACCGAGGATTTTGTCGCGCGGGTCAAGGACATCACCGGTGGCCGGGGCGTGAAGGTGGTGTACGACTCTGTGGGCAAGGACACCTGGGACAAGTCGCTGGACTGCCTGCGCCCCTTCGGACTGATGGCCAGCTTTGGCAATGCCTCGGGCCCGGTGCCGCCCTTTGCCCCTGGTGCGCTGGGGGCCAAGGGCTCGCTGTACGTCACGCGCCAGACGCTGTTTACGCACATCGCCACGCGCGAATCCACCCAGGCCATGGCCGACGAACTGTTCAACGTGGTGGCCAGCGGGCAGGTGCAGATCCGCATCGACCAACGCTACCCGCTGGCCCAGGTGCAACAGGCACACCGCGACCTGGAGGCGCGCAAGACCACAGGATCGACCATCCTCTTGCCTTGAAATTTGCGAACCAACCGATGAGGGCGTTGTACCCAGCGGTGATCCAGGGATGGTGGTTTGGCGGAAGCTGTGAGATTCGAACTCACGAACCCTTGCGGGTTGCCGGTTTTCAAGACCGGTGCAATCGACCACTCTGCCAAGCTTCCTGAACATGAACGCTGCAGCAAGTCCCCGCGGCGGTATTTGCGCCTGTGGCCTGCGAGCGATAAGCCGGCTATTTTAACGGTGTCTATCGGTGGATCGGACGCTTGCTTTCTCTTTGATAATGGCTTGACCGTCACTGCGCGCGGCCTTTGACTCGTAGCCATGGTTACCGTTGCGTCCATCGGGTGGCAATCTGGAGGTTCTATTGATGCAGCACACCGTTGTAAATGATTTTGCCGATTGCTTGCAGGCGCTGGTCCAGAGAGACACCGGGGCGACCCTGTCTGCCCAGGGACTGGCCGAGGTGCAGGCACTGTTGCAGGGGTGGCAGGCGCAGTCTTCGATGCCAGTGGCCGAGCCGGGCGCGCACGAGGTGACCTTGCTGCTTGCCGATCTGCGCGGCTTTGCGGTGCTGGCGGCCACGCGGCCTGCGCAGGAGGTGGTGGCGGTGCTCAACCGATGTCTGTCGCGGCTCAGCGCGGTGGTGTTCCGGCACCAGGGCACCATTGAGCAGTTCCTGGGGGATTCGATCCGGGTGGTGTTTGCCGACACCCCGGAGCAACAGGACCATGTGGAACGTGCGTTGGTGTGCGCGGTGGAAATGCAGCTGGCCATGCGCGACCTGAACCTGGAGCATTTGCGCGAGCACCTGCCGCAGGTCTATCTGGGCATAGGCATCAACACGGGCACGGTGATGGCGGGGCGCTTCGGGTCGGACCTGTTCTCGCAGTACACCGTGATCGGTGAAGAGGTGAACCTGGCTTCGCGCATCGAGGCGTTCAGCCTGCGCGGGCAGATTCTGATGAGCGAGTCCACCTACCAGCGCTGCTGGAACCTTGTGTCGGCCACCGCGCCCATGCAGGTGTGGGTCAAGGGCCGCAGCGAGCCGGTGGACATGCGCGAACTGGTGGCCATTCCGGCACGCCGTCTCAAGGTGCCGCGCCAGGAATTCCGCCGTAGCCACCGCGCGCAAACGCGGGTGCCTTGCCTGTGCCAGTTGGTGGAGGGCGATGACGTGCAGCCGCGCATCATCCACGCCACCATTCTGGACATGAGCTACCACGGGCTCATGCTGGAGCTGCCCGAGCACATCAATGTGCAGCGCGTACTGCAACTGGAGTTTGAGCTGGCCCTGGTGGATTACCGGGCGGTGGGCGTGTATGCGCGGGTCATCAAGATCAAGCAGGAGCGCGGCCGCTGGATTGCAGGGATGGAGTTCACCGACATCAGCGAGGAATGTCGTCCCAAGGTGCAGATGTTCGTGCAGTTGCTGGTCGCTTCGCGCTGAGTCGCGCTGGTGTCAGGCCAGCCCAAGGTAGAGGCAGTACGCTCGTTCACTTTTTGTAACTACCTTTCCCGAAACCATGTACTCCACGATCCGATGCACTGTGCTGGCAGTGTTGCTGGCTGCCCTGCCCGTATTCGGGTGGGCGGCTTTTCCCGCGACCCAACGGCTTGCGGACACTGAGCTCCAGCTCAACGGACAAGGTGTGCGGCACCGCTTCATGTTCAAGGTGTATGAGATGGCGTTGTACACCCCCAGCAAGGTGGCAACGGTTGAGCAGTTGATGGCTTTGCCAGGCCCCAAGCGCCTGTCTTTTGTCGCCTTGCGCGAGTTGCCGGGGACTGATCTGGGGCTGGCTTTCCTCAAAGGCCTGTCTGCCAACTCGTCCAAGGAGGCGGTGCAAAAATACGCGACCGCCACCAACCGTTTGATTGAGATTTTTTCCGGCAAGCCCAAACTGCAACCCGGCGACAGTTTCGCCATGGAATTCATTCCTGGCAAAGGGACGCAGTTCTACATCCTTGGCCAGGTGCAGGGTGCGCCCGTGGGGGACGACGAGTTTTTCAAAATGGTGCTCCGCATCTGGGTGGGGCCATCGCCCGCAGACCACCAGTTGCGCGATGACCTGCTCGGCAATACCGCCAACAACCCCTGAGCCCGTTGGGGTGCACTGAACGTGCTGCCCACCGCAGTGGACAGCACGTTCCTGTTCAGCGCGCTGCCATGCGCGAGGCGCTGCTGGCCACGGCCAGGGCCGTCATGTTGAGCACACGGCGCACGGTGGCGGCGGGTGTGAGGATGTAGGCCGTGGCGGCCGCACCCATGAGGATGGGGCCCACGGTCACGCCGCCGCTGGTGGTCGTCTTCAGCACGTTATAGAGGATATTGGCCGAATCGATGTTCGGGCAGATCAACAGATTGGCCGAGCCGGTGAGCGTGGAATCCGCCATGTAGGTGGCACGGATGTTGGGCTCCAGTGCGGCATCGCCGTGCAGTTCGCCGTCGCACTCGATCTCGGGGTGGCGCGCCACGAACAGGTCGCGCGCCTCGCGCATCTTGCGCGCCGAGGCGCGCTTGGACGAGCCGAAGGAGGAGTGCGACAGGAACGCCACCTTGGCCGGCAGGCCGAAGCGCTGCACCTCTTTGACCGAGTGCCAGGCGATGTCGGCCAGTTGCTCGGCCGTGGGGTTCTCGTTCACATAGGTGTCGGCGATGAACAGCGGGCCGCGGTCGGTCATCAGTGCGTTGAGGGTGGCGTAGTCGGCCACGTCGGCCTCGTGGCCGATGATGCTGTGGATGCGCTCCAGGTGCGTTTCAAACGTGCCCACCAGGCCGCAGATCATGGCGTCGGCGTCGCCCAGCTTGACCATCAGCGAGGCGATGATGGTGTTGGATCGGCGCACGGCAGCCTTGGCCACCTCGGGCGTGGCGCCGTTGCGCTTCATGATCTGGTGGTAGGTCTCCCAGTACTGGCGGAAACGCGGGTCGTCCGAGGGGTCGCAGACCTCCACGTCCACGCCCGGCTGGATGCGCAGCCCGGCCTTGGCGATGCGCGCCGCGATCACGGCGGGGCGGCCGATGAGGATGGGGCGGGCGATGTGGTCGTCCACCGCGATCTGCGCGGCGCGCAGCGCGCGCTCGTCCTCGCCGTCGGCATAGGCCACGCGCTTTTGCGCGTCGGGCAGGGCCTTGGCGGCGTTGATGACCGGACGCATCAGGATGCCGGTCTGGTACACAAAGCGCGAGAGGCTTTCCTTGTAGGCCTCCATGTCTTCGATGGGCCGGGTGGCAACGCCCGAATCCATGGCCGCCTGGGCCACGGCCGGGGCAATCTTGAGGATCAGCCGGGTGTCGAACGGCGTGGGGATCAGATAGTCGGGGCCAAAGGTCAGCTCCTTGCCCGCATAGGCCGTGGCCACTTCTTCGCTGATGTCGGCTTTGGCCAGCTCGGCGATCTGGCGCACGCAGGCCAGCTTCATGGCCTCGGTGATCTTGGTGGCGCCGCAGTCGAGTGCGCCGCGGAAGATGTACGGGAAGCACAGGACATTGTTGACCTGGTTCGGGTAGTCCGAGCGGCCCGTGGCGATGATGCAGTCCGGGCGGACGGCCTTGGCCAGTTCGGGGCGGATCTCGGGCTCGGGGTTGGCCAGCGCCAGGATGATGGGCTGGGCCGCCATGGTCTTGACCATTTCGGCCGTGAGCACGCCAGGGGCCGAGCAGCCGAGGAACACGTCGGCCCCGTTCACCGCATCGGCCAGGGTGCGTGCCTCGGTCTTTTGCGCGTACTGGGCCTTGGATTCGTCGTAGCCACCGGGGCGGCCTTCGTAGATCACGCCCTTGGAGTCACAGACGAAGATGTTCTCGCGCTTCACGCCCAGGCCCACCATCACGTTCAGGCAGGCAATGGCGGCGGCGCCAGCGCCAGAGACGGCGATCTTCACGGCGCCAATGTCTTTGCCCACCAGCTCCAGGCCGTTGAGCAGCGCGGCGCTGGAAATGATGGCCGTGCCGTGCTGGTCGTCATGGAACACAGGGATGTTCATGCGCTTGGACAGCTCGCGCTCGATGTAGAAGCACTCGGGCGCCTTGATGTCCTCGAGGTTGATGCCGCCCAGCGTGGGCTCCAGGCTGGCGATGATCTCGATGAGCTTGTCGGGGTCACGCTCGGCCAGTTCGATGTCGAACACATCGACGCCAGCGAACTTCTTGAACAGGCAGCCCTTGCCCTCCATCACCGGCTTGCCGGCCAGCGGGCCGATGTCGCCCAGGCCCAGCACGGCCGTGCCGTTGGTGATCACGCCCACGAGGTTTCCGCGCGAGGTGTAGTCGAAGGCTTTGGTTGGGTCGGCCTGGATGTCCAGGCAGGGGTAGGCCACGCCGGGAGAATAGGCCAGGGACAGGTCGCGTTGGTTCGACAGGGGCTTGGTGGGCGTGACGGCGATTTTTCCCCGGCTGGGATTGCGGTGGTATTCGCGTGCTGCGTCACGCAGGGCGGATTCGGCCGCCGAGATATTCTGGGTCATACAAAGAGCTGGAAAGCCAGGACGGTTGAGCGATGGACAAGCGTAGCTGATGCGGGCGCGGCCACAAGGGCCTGGCCATGCCGATAGAGCATGACGCCAATGTACCCCCTGGAGCCATGGCTGCAAGGGGCAGCGCCAGCGTGCCGTGGGTTTTCGGGCAGCGCGCGGGCCGGGCACAGGTGGGTGCGGGCTTGGCGTGGGGCGCCCGGTTCGCGAAGGTGTCGCGCGGGGCGCCAGGAAAAAACGACCACGGCTGTGGTCAGGGCGCACAGGATAACGGATTTAAAGCACGTGCGTTCACAAAGGTGCCGTGGCACACCTGCCGCAGCAGGGGTTCAGCGGGCCGCTGGTGGGGGCGGCTTGAAGCCCATGGCCTGCATTTCTTCGGGCGACAACTCCAGCTCCGCCACCTCGGGCTGGCGCGGTTCGACGGTGTTGCGCCGCTCGTAGCTGGCGGCGGGCCCAACGTCCTGCTGCCTGCGGTCAGCGCCCGAGCGGCGGTCGGTGGTGGCCTTGCGTTCGTCGGCGGGTGGGGTGGACTTGGTCATGGCGGTGCTCGCGAAAAAACGCTGTTTTCAGTATGCCTCAGTCACGCGCGCTTGGGTAGTCAGGCCAGCAGATCCAGCAGACTGCGCGCGATCACCTGGGTGGCGCGGCGCAGGTCGTCCAGCTCCAGGCGCTCGTCGGCGCGCTTGGCATGGGATTCGAGCACGGTGCGTGGCCCGGCGCCGTAGATCACGCCGGGGATGCCGCGCTCTGCGTACAGCCGCACGTCGGTGTACAGCGGCGTGCCCACGGCGGGCGGCATGTGGCCGAACACCGCCTGCCCGTGCTTCTGCAGGGCCTGCACCAGCGGTGCGCTGCCGGGCAGCGGCGTCATGGCGCGTGCCAGCAGCAGGCGCTGGATGTCGGCCTGCGCTGCACTGGCACCCTGGTGGCCGTGCTCGGTGTTGAAGCGCTCCAGGGCCTGGGCAATCACGCTGCGGATGCGTGCCTCCACCTCGGCCGGGTTTTCCTCGGGGATCATGCGGCGGTCGAGCTTGAACTGCACCTTGCCGGGCACGACGTTGGTGTTGGTGCCGCCTTCGATGCGGCCCACATTCAGGTACGGGTGCGTGATGCCCGGCACCTGCGAGTGCAGCGCTTGGTAGGCCTGGTTCTCGGCGTACAGCGCGTTCAGTATGGCGACAGCGGCCTGCAGCGCGTCCACCCCGGTGTGGGGCACGGCGGCGTGGGCCATGGTGCCGTGCACGGTCACCTCCATCTGCAGGCAGCCGTTGTGCGCGGTGACCACCTCGTAGGAAAAGCCCGCCGCAATCAAGAGGTCGGGTTGGGTCAGGCCGTGCTTGAGCAGCCAGCCCGGCCCCAGCTCGCCACCAAATTCCTCGTCGTAGGTGAAGTGCAGCTCGATGGCGCCCTGGGTCGGGCGGGCCACTGCCTCCAGCGCGCGCACGGCGAAGGTGAAGCTGGCGAAGTCGCTCTTGCTCACGGCGGCGGCGCGGCCGTAGAGCTTGCCGTCCTCGATCTCGGCGCCGTAGGGGTCGTGCGTCCAGCCCTCGCCGGGCGGCACCACGTCGCCGTGGGCATTGAGCGCGATGGTCCTGCCGCCATCCCCATAGGGCCTGCGCACGATGAGGTTGGTGATGGACTGCATGCCGCAGGCCTGCACCTCGGCGGCGGGCACGGGGTGCTTTTCGGCGGTGTAGCCAAAGCCCTGCAGCAGCTCGGCCGTGCGCTCGGCGTGCGGGGCGTTGTTGCCCGGCGGCGTGTCGGTGGGCACGCGCACCAGGGCCTGCAGAAAGCGCACTTCCTCGTCGAAATGCTGGGCTATCCAGGCGTCGAGCCGGGCGTAGATGGCGGTGTCGGTGGGAGAGGTCATGTCGGCTCCATGCATAGCTGCAACAACAGGTGGTTGAAGGCCTCCACGGCCAGTTGCATGTCGTTGTGGGTGGTGGATTCGAGCGGGTTGTGGCTGATACCGCCGTTCTCGCCACGCACGAAGAGCATGGCCTGGGGCAAGATCTCGTGCAGCTTCATGGCGTCGTGCCCGGCGCCGCTGGGCATGCAGTGCACGGGCAGGCCCAGCGCGGCCACGGCGCGTTCCCAGCGCTGTTGCCATTGCGGCGCGCTGGGCGCGGCGCTGGCGCGCATGGTTTCTTCCAGCGAGCAGCGCAGGCCGCGCCGCTGCGCGATGCGCAGCAGCTCCTGCAGCACGTCCTGCGCCAGCGCATCGCGCTGCGCATCGGTGGGGGCGCGCAGGTCCAGCGAGAACTGGCAGCGCCCCGGCACCACGTTGATGGAGCCGGCGGGCACGTTGAGCAGGCCGATGGTGCCCACCGAGTCGCCGTCGCGCGCGGCCCGCTGCTCCACGTACAGCGCCAGTTCCGCCACGCCGGCGGCCGCATCGCGGCGCCGGTCCATGGGCGTGGTGCCCGCGTGGCTGGCCATGCCGACCATCTCGCCCACATAGCGCACGCTGCCGTTGATGGAGCTGACCACACCCAGCGGCAGGTCGAGTTCGCACAGCACCGGCCCCTGCTCGATGTGCACCTCGACAAAGCCCAGGTAGTGCGCCGGGTCGCGCCGCAGCCGGGGGATGTCGTCCACGCACAGGCCTGCCTGCTGCATGGCCTCGCGCATCGTCACGCCATCGGCGTCTTTCTGGTCCAGCCATTCGGGCTGGAAGTCGCCGATGAGCGCGCCCGAGCCCAGGAAGGTGGCCTTGTAGCGCTGGCCTTCCTCCTCGGCGAAGGCCACCAGTTCGATGCCGAAGGGCAGGCGGCGGCCCGCGCGGTGCAGCTCGCGCACACAGGCCATGGGCACGAAGATGCCCAGCCGCCCGTCGTACTTGCCGCCGTTGCGCACCGTGTCGTAGTGCGATCCGGTCAAGAGGGTGCGGGCCTGCGGCGTGGCCGCGTGGTAGCGGCCCACCACGTTGCCCACGGCATCCATCTCCACCTCGTCGAAGCCGCATTCGCGCATCCATTGGCTGATCGTTTGCGCGCAGGCGCGGTGGGCCTCGGTGAGGTAGGTGACGGTGAGCTGCCCCTTCTCGGCATAGCCGGGGTCGGAGTGCTGGGCCAGCCGTTCGTGCCAGTCCCACACATCGCCGCCGATCAGCGGCTCGGCGTTGAACTTGTCGTTCAGCCGGATCTCTGCGATGCGGTGGATGTTGCGCAGCGCCTCGGCGCGCTCGACGTCGGGGTGGTTGTCCAGGCGGCGCGCGAAGGTGTCGATGATCTGCGTCTTGTGGAGCCCCGTGCCGCGCGGCCCGCGCACGGCCAGGATGAAAGGGAAGCCAAAGCGCGCGTTGTAGTCCCGGTTGAGCTGCTCCAGCCGCGCGAACTCCTCGGGCGAGCAGTGCGTGAGGCCTGCCGCGCTCTGTTCGTGCGTGGATTCGGCGGTCAGGCTTTGCGCCACCATGGCCTTGCCCGCGAGTTCGGGGTGGGCGCGGATCAGCGCAAGCTGCGCCTCGGTGCCGGCCTGGCGCACGGCCTGCGCCATGGCGTGCTTGAGGTGCGCGAGCGAGCGAAAGGGCCGCTCGCGCAGCGCGGCCTGGGCGATCCAGGGCGAGTGTTCGTAGATGCCGTCCAGCAGTTGCAGCGCCTGGTCGGTATGCGCGGTGTTGAGTTGTCCGATGCTCAAGGGCACTGAAATGCTCCTAAAATGATAGCTTGTTGCGCTTTATTCGTAAGCGCTGGAGGCATATTTTGTTCGAATTTCTGGGGCAGGATAGTGGTGCTGCCAGTGGTGCGCGATGTCGATGCGCCGCGCCACCCACACCTGATCATGGCGCTGGATGTGGTCCAGAAAGCGCTGCAGCGCCGTGATGCGCCCGGGGCGGCCGAGCAAGCGGCAATGCATGCCGATGCTCATCATCTTGGGCCGGTCCAGGCCGGCGGGGTCGCCCTCGGCGTAGAGCGCGTCGAAGGTGTCCCGCATGTACTGGAAGAAGGGGTCGGCGTGCGAATAGCCCTGGGGCAGGGCAAAGCGCATGTCGTTGCAATCCAGCGTGTAGGGCACGATGAGCTGGGGCACCACCGTGCCATCGGTCCGGCGCACCTGCATCCAGAACGGCAGGTCGTCGCCGTAGTAGTCGCTGTCGTAGGCAAAGCCGCCGTGGTCGGCCACCAGGCGGCGCGTGCGCGGGCTGTCGCGGCCGGTGTACCAGCCCAGGGCACGGGTGCCGGTCAGGCGCTCGATGATGGCCATGGCCTCCTGCAGGTGGGCGCGCTCCACGTCCTCGGGCACGTTCTGGTAGTGGATCCACTTGAGGCCATGGCAGGCGATCTCGTGGCCCAGCTCGGTGAACGCTGTGCAGACCTCGGGGTGGCGCTGCAGCGCGGTGGCCACGCCGAACACTGTGAGCGGCAGGCCGCGCTGCTCAAATTCGCGCAGGATGCGCCAGACACCCGCGCGCGCGCCGTATTCGTAGATGCCCTCCATGCTCATGTGCCGCTCGGGGTAGCTGGCCGGGTTGAACATCTCGGAGAGGAACTGCTCCGAACCCGCGTCGCCATGCAGCACACAGTTTTCGCCGCCTTCCTCGTAGTTCAGCACGAACTGCACGGCAATGCGCGCGCCGCCGGGCCAGCGGGCGTGCGGCGGGTGGCGGCCGTGGCCGATCAGGTCGCGCGGGTAGGGCAGGGTGGTGTCGTAGGTCATGTTGCAGGCACCGCAGGGAGATGGGGGAATCATAGGCACAGCCGCCCAGGCTGCCTACACTTGCAACATCGCACGCACGCCACCAGGAGACTTCGCCATGGGCCTGAGCACCCACGTACTGGACACCATGCACGGCTGCCCCGCTGCGGGCATGGCCGTGGCGCTGTATGCCACCGAGGGCGAGAGCGCCACGCTGCTTCAGCGTGTGGTGCTCAACCGCGATGGCCGCACCGATGCGCCGCTGTTCGACAACACCAGCCTGCGCGTGGGCACCTACCGCCTGCGCTTTGACGTGGCGGGCTACTTCAGGGCGCGCGGTGTGCAGTTGCCCGAACCCCCCTTCCTGGACCAGGTGAACCTGGACTTCGGCATTGCCCATACCGACCAGCACTACCATGTGCCGCTGCTGGTGAGCCCCTGGAGCTATTCGTCCTACCGGGGGTCTTGAGGGTGCTATCAAAAAATGAGCTTCTGGCGCTTTTGCTCAGGCCGATTAGGAATGAAAAGTGCCTGAAGTTGCCTGAAATCAAGCGCTGGGCGCTATGGATTTCAGAGCTGCCCCTCGGTCAGCGTGTCGAGCTGGAAGCGCCCGCTTTTGTCCCACAGCCAGGTGTCGGTGTAGGTGACCTTGCCCATGCGTGCAGGCAGTGGGTAGGGCGCCGCAGCGCGCACCGTGCGCTCGATCTCGGCCACCACCTCGGGCGCGTGGCGCGGTGCGCGCAGCCAGCGCACGCCGCTCACGCGGCCCTTGCGGTCGATGTCCACCTCCAACACGCCAATGGCGTAGAGCATGGACGGCAGCTTGCCCTGGTAGATGCGCTCGGCGTTGAGCGCATACAGGTGGGTGGCCGCGTCCTTGCGGTAGTCGCGTGGATTGCGGGCCTCCGAAGGGGGGGAGATCTGCGTGACCGGGCCCAGGGTGCTGGGGCTGTCGCTGCCTGGGTGCTTGCCGGGGGCAATGGTGCTGACTGGCGAGGATTTGCAGGCCGCCACCACGGCAGCCACGCCCGCCATCAGGCCTGCCAGCAGCCAGTGGGTGCGCTTGGTGCTGCGTTGCGAAGGTTTGGGGTCCATGGGTGGGGCGGTGGGCAATGACCAGTAGCGGCGCATTTTTGCACCATTTGGGCGAGGCACTCAAAAAGGCCCCGGCCTGCCTGGTGACCGTGCAGCAGACCGAAGGCTCCACACCGCGCGAGCGTGGCGCCTGGATGGCGGTGGCGGCCGATGCCGTGGTGGGCACCATCGGCGGCGGCCATGTCGAGTTCCAGGCCATTGCCGAGGCCCGCCGCCGGCTTGCGGGCGGGCCGGGCGCGGCCGTGCTGCGCTATGCGCTGGGCCCCAGCCTGGGGCAATGCTGCGGTGGCGTGATGCACCTGCGCTACGAGCAGGTCACGCAGGCCGATGCGGCGGCGCTTGTGGCGCGCCTGACGCCACGGCAGGTGCCTGTGGCGCTGTTCGGCGGCGGCCATGTGGGCCAGGCGCTGGCGCGCGTGCTGGCGCCGCTGCCGTTTGCGCTCACCTGGATCGACAGCCGCGACGGCGTCTTTCCGCCCGATGTGGCGCCGGGCGTGGCTTGCGAGCATTCCGACCCCGTGCAGGCCGCCGTGCCGGGCCTGGCGCCGAGCTCGCGTGTGCTCATCATGAGCTTCAGCCATGCCGAGGACCTGGACGTGGTGGCCGCCTGCCTGCGCCGCCAGCGCGAACGCGGCGACCTGCCCTTCATCGGGCTGATCGGCAGCCGCAGCAAGTGGGCCACGTTCCGCCACCGCCTGCACGAGCGCGGCTTTGCCGAAGCCGAGCTGGCGCAGGTGACCTGCCCCATCGGCGTGCCCGGCATTGCAGGCAAGGCGCCCGAAGTGATTGCCGTGGCCGTAGCGGCCCAACTGTTGCAAACCCTGCCGCCTGACGGGAACGAGCGCGCTTGATGCGCTGCGGCCAGAGCCGTGCCGACATTGCGCTCAGGTTTTGCATACACTTTGTATCCTCCGGTCGCAGCGGAGCCTTGGCGGTGCCCCCCGCTTCGGAGCGCGGCCCATGCTGTTCAGAGCGCCCGCAGTGGTGAATGGCGTTTGGCGTCTCGCCAAGGGTGAAAACCATGGAAAGCTACCTTCTCGACTGGGCCAATCTGCTGCTGCGCTGGCTGCATGTCATCACGGCCATTGCCTGGATCGGCTCCTCGTTCTATTTCGTCTTCCTCGACAGCAGCCTCACGCCGCCCGAGGACGAGGATCTGAAGCGCCAGGGCGTGAGCGGCGAGCTCTGGGCCGTGCACGGTGGGGGCTTCTACCACCCGGTCAAGTTCAACGTTGCGCCCCCCAAGCTCCCTGGCCACCTGCACTGGTTCTATTGGGAGAGCTACAGCACCTGGCTCAGCGGCTTTGCGCTGTTCTCCGTGTCCTATCTGTGGAGCGCGGGCACCTACCTGGTGGACAAGTCGCGCATGGACTGGGCGCCCGCCACGGCCGTGGTGGCGGCGCTGGGTTTCCTGGTGGTGTTCTGGCTGTTGTACGACGCCATTTGCCGCGCCTTCGGCCAGCGCAAGAACGGCGATGCCATCGTTGGCGCGCTGGTGTTCGTGCTGGTGTGCATCGCTTCGTGGCTGGCTTGCCATTGGTTCGCCGGGCGCGCGGCCTTTTTGCTGGTGGGCGCGATGATGGCCACGGCCATGAGCGCCAACGTCTTCTTCTGGATCATTCCGGGCCAGCGCACCGTGGTGGCCGACCTCAAAGCCGGGCGGCCGGTGGACCCCATCCACGGCAAGCGCGGCAAGCAGCGCAGCGTGCACAACACCTACTTCACGCTGCCGGTGCTGTTTGCGATGCTGAGCGGCCACTACAGCTTCACCTGGAGCCACCCGCAGAACTGGCTGGTGCTCATCCTCATGATGGCTGCGGGCGCGGCCATACGGCAGTTTTTTGTGCTGCGCCACGGCTACAAGCTCGGGCGCAATGCCCACCCCTGGCCGTATGCGCTGGTGGGCGTGGCCGTGTTGCTGGCCGTGGTCGCCTGGCTGCGGCCCGCGCCTGCATCCGGAGATGCTATTAAAAATATAGCTATTGGCGCTCAATCCACGGGCGATGGAGCCAAATTTGATACCAAGGAATTGCAGGCTGTGCTGCAACAGCGCTGTGTGCAGTGCCACGGTGCCGAGGTGCAGATGAAGGGCCTGCGCCTCGATGTGCCCGAACAGGTGGCCTCGCGTGCGTCGCTCATCTACCAGCAGGTGGTGCAGCAAAAGCTCATGCCGCTGAACAACGCCACGCAGATGACCGAGGCCGAGCGTGCGCTCGTCGCGCGCTGGTTCCAGGCGGGCGCGCCGGTGCGCTGAGAACAGGTTCTGTCAGGGCCGCAGTCGGATGCCCAGCCCGCACAGGTAGGTGGTGATGGTGCTGCGCCCGGCCTGCACCAGATCAAACGCGCCGGGGTCCAGCAGCCAGCTGTGCAGCAGGCCTTCGATCAGCACCTGCAGCCCCAGCGCCGCCATGTCCGGTGGTACCTGCGCCGGGTGGGGGCTGGCGGCAAAGGCGCGCTCCAGCGCCAGCCGGTTGTGGGCCAGCCATTGGCGGTGCACCTGCAGGTGCCGGGCCTGCACGGCGCCCAGTTCCTCGACGTATTCGATGCGGTAGGTGGCAATGCGCAGCACGCGGCTCAGGGCTTCATCTTCTGCAATGCGGCCCAGCACCTGGACCATGCCGTCCACATAGCCCTGCATGTCGGGCGCGGCCTCGGCGTCGGGGGTCTGCTGCGCCATGTCGTCCAGGTGCGCGGTGGCGCGCTCCATCATGGCGTTGAAGAGGTCGGCCTTGTCCTTGAAATGCCAGTAAATCGCACCGCGCGTGGCGCCTGCGGCCTGGGCAATGTCCTGCAGCGAGGTGCGCGACACCCCCTGGCTGTCGAACAGCCGCTCGGCGGCGTCGATCAGCGCATTGCGGGTGGCCTGTGCTTCGGCCTTGGTGCGTCGTGCCATGGGTTGGTTGGAAAGTCTCGCCGGACACACTATACCGCAACATACATACATCAATGTATGTATAATTGCGCACCCGAAAAGCCCTTCCTGTCCCCGTTCGCAAGGCTTTTATGGACCGATGACATGCGCTTCACATGCCTTCACTAGACTTGCGGGCTTGGCTGTCGCTTCCGCCTCAAAGGATCACCATGCAACTGTTCCGCTCCCCCTCCCATTCAGTGCCACCCGGAGGGTGGCTGGGCGCCTTGGGCGCATCCCCTGCGCCACGCCTGGGCGTGCTGGCCCTGGCCCTGACCCTTGCAGCCTGCGGCCAGGGGGATGGCGGCAAGGCCGCGCAGGGCAGCGGCGCACGCCAGATGCCTGCGCCCGAAGTGGGCGTGCTGACCGTGCAGCCCGGCGACGTGGGCTTGCAGACCGAACTGCCGGGCCGCCTGGAGGCCTCGCGCGTGGCGCAGGTCAGGGCGCGCGCCACGGGCATCCTGCAGCAGCGGCTCTTTCAGGAAGGCAGCGACGTGAAGGCTGGGCAGGTGCTGTTCCGCATTGACGCCGCACCCTACGAGGCCGCGCTGCAAAGCGCCCAGGCGCAACTGGCGCGTGCCGAGGCCAACCTGTCGCAGGCCCGTGCGCTGGCCGGCCGCTACCAGCCGCTGGTGGAGGCGCAGGCCGTGAGCCAGCAGGACTACGCCAACGCCGTGGCCGCGCAAAAGCAGGCCGAGGCCGATGTGGCCGCAGGCACCGCCGCCGTGCGCAACGCGCGCATCAACCTGGGGCACGCCACGGTGACCTCCCCCATCGCAGGCCGTGTGGGCCGCGCGCTGGTAACCGAGGGCGCACTGGTGGGCCAGGGCGAGGCCACGCAATTGGCCGTGGTGCAGCAGGTCGATCCGCTGTACGTCAATTTCACGCAGTCGGCGTCCGAGGCGCTGCAACTGCGCCGGGCGCTCGAAGCGGGCCAGCTCAAGGCCGCAGGCAAGGGTGCGGCCGAGGTGCGCGTGGTGCTGGACGATGGCAGTGAACACCCGCAAGCAGGCAAATTGCTGTTCACCGACCTGACCGTGGATTCCGCCACCGGCCAGGTCAGCCTGCGCGCCGAACTGCCCAACCCCGGCGGGCGCCTGCTGCCGGGCCTGTACGTGCGCGTGCGCCTGGAGCAGGCGCGTGCGTCCAACGCCATCACGCTGCCGCAGCAGGCAGTGATGCGCTCGGCCCAGGGCGACGCGGTGCAGGTCGTCACGCCCGAGGGCAAGGTGGAGCAGCGCCGTATCCAGGTGGGTGGCCAGCAGGGCGGGCGCTGGGTGGTGCTCGATGGCCTGAAGGCCGGCGAGCAGGTGATGGTGGACGGCTTCCAGAAGGTGCAGATGCTGCCCCCCGGAACGCCCGTCAAGGCCGTGCCGTGGCAGCCGGAGGGTGCCGCCCCGGCCGCCGCCGCCGCGCCTGCCGCGCCTGTGGCATCGGGCGCGGCCCCTGCGGCCAGCCGCTGAAGGAGCTGCTCCATGGCACGATTCTTTATTGACCGGCCCATCTTTGCGTGGGTCATTGCGCTGTTCATCATGGTGGCGGGGGGCGTGGCCATCACGCAGCTGCCCATCGCCCAGTACCCGCCGGTGGCGCCGCCGGCCATTGTTGTCTCTGCCACCTACCCTGGGGCATCGGCCAAGACGCTGGAGGAAAGCGTTCTGTCCGTCATCGAGCAGGAGATGAACGGCTCGCCCGGCCTGATCTACATGGAGGCCATAGCGCAGGCCAACGGCACGGGCTCCATCACGCTGAGCTTTGAAACCGGCACCAACGCCGACCTGGCCCAGGTGGACGTGCAGAACCGCCTGGCCCGCGCCACGCCGCGCCTGCCTGCGGCGGTGACGCAGCAGGGCGTGCGCGTCGAAAAGTCGCGCAGCAACTTCCTGCTGGTCACCGTACTGTCCTCCGACGACCCGGACTGGGACCCGGTGGCCCTGGGCGACTACGCCTCGCGCAACGTGCTGCCTGAAATCCAGCGCCTGCCCGGCGTGGGCCAGGCGCAGCTGTTCGGCACCGAGCGTGCCATGCGCATCTGGATCGACCCGGCCAAGCTGCAGGGCTACAACCTGAGTGCCACCGATGTGACCGCCGCCATCCGTGCGCAGAACGCCCAGGTGTCGGCCGGTGAGATCGGCGCGCTGCCCAACGTGGCCGGGCAGTCCATTGCCGCCACGGTGGTGGTCAACGGCCAGCTCAGCACGGTGGAGCAGTTCGGCAACATCGTGCTGCGTGCCACCACCGACGGCGCCACCGTGCGCCTCAAGGACGTGGCGCGCATCGAACTGGGCGGCCAGATGTATGCCACTTCGGCGCGCCTCAATGGCAAGCCGTCCACCGCCATCGGCGTGCAACTCTCGCCCTCGGGCAACGCCCTGGCCACGGCGCAGGCCGTGCGCAACAAGATGACCGAGCTGGAGCGCTACTTCCCCAAGGGCATGCAGTGGGCCGTGCCCTACGACAGCTCACGCTTCATCAAGATCTCCATCCAGCAGGTGGCCATCACCCTGCTGGAGGCCGTGGCGCTGGTGTTCATGGTGATGTTCCTGTTCCTGCAGAACTGGCGCTACACGGTGATTCCCACCATCGTGGTGCCTGTGGCGCTGCTGGGCACATTCGCGTCGCTGCTGGCCATGGGCTTCTCGATCAACGTGCTGACGATGTTCGGCATGGTGCTGGTGATCGGCATCGTGGTGGACGATGCCATCGTGGTGGTCGAGAACGTCGAGCGCATCATGAGCGAGGAAGGCCTGCCACCCCTGGAGGCCACGCGCAAGGCCATGGGCCAGATTTCGGGCGCCATCGTCGGCGTCACGGTGGTGCTGGTGTCGGTGTTTGTGCCGCTGGCCTTCTTCAGCGGTGCGGTGGGCAACATCTACCGCCAGTTTGCGGCGGTCATGGGCGTGTCCATTTCGTTCTCGGCGCTGATGGCGCTGTCGCTCACGCCTGCGCTGTGCGCCACCTTGCTCAAGCCGGTGCCTGCCGGGCACCACCACGAGAAGACCGGCTTCTTCGGCTGGTTCAACCGGGGCTTTTCCCGCACGGCCAAGGGCTACGAGGGCTGGTTGGCACGCTGGTTGCCGCGCGCCGGACGCACCATGTTCGTCTATGTGGCGGTGGTGGGGGCTGCGGTGGTGGTGTACCAGCGCCTGCCCACGTCCTTCCTGCCCAACGAAGACCAGGGCACCATGATCGTCAACGTGCAGTTGCCCCCGGGCGCCACGCGCGAGCGCACGCTGGCCGTGATGGAGCAGGTCGAAGGCTTCGTGCTCAAGCAGCCCGAGGTGCAGAGCATGGTGGGTGTGCTGGGCTTCTCGTTCTCGGGTCAAGGGCAGAACGCGGCGCTGGCCTTCGTCACGCTCAAGGACTGGTCCGAGCGCCCTGGTCCCGGCAGCTCGGCGCAGGGCCTGGCGGGGCGTGCGTTTGGTGCGCTGTCCCAGGTGCGCGACGCATTCATTTTCCCGCTGAGCCCGCCGCCCATCCCTGAACTGGGCTCGTCGTCGGGCTTCACCTTCCGCCTGCAAGACCGCGCAGGCCAGGGGCGCGATGCGCTGGTGGCTGCACGCAACCAGTTGCTGGGCATGGCCTCGCAAAGCAAGGTGCTCACCCAGGTGCGTCCCGACGGCCTGGAGGATGCACCCCAGTTGCAGATCGACATCGATCGGAACAAGGCCCAGGCGCAGGGCGTGGGTTTCGATGCCATCAACGCCGCCATTGCCACCGGGCTGGGATCGGCCTATGTCAACGACTTTCCCGCCGCAGGGCGCTTGCAGCGCGTGGTGGTACAGGCCGATGCACCCGCGCGCATGCAGCCCGAGGATGTGCTGCGTCTGACGGTGCTGAACAACAAGGGGCAGGCCGTGCCGCTGTCGGCCTTTGCCAGCACGCGCTGGGTGACCGGCGCCATGCAGGCGGTGCGCTACAACGGCTACCCGGCCATGCGCATCACCGGCAGTGCCGCACCGGGCTACAGCACGGGTGCCGCCATGGCCGAGATGGAGCGCCTGGCCGGCCAGTTGCCCCAGGGCTTTGGCTTTGAATGGACCGGCCAGTCGCGCGAGGAAAAGCTGGCGGGTGCTCAGGCGCTCATCGTTTACGCGTTTGCCATCCTGGCGGTGTTCCTGTGCCTGGCGGCACTGTACGAGAGCTGGTCCATTCCCTTTGCCGTCATCCTGGTGGTGCCGCTGGGCGTGGTCGGTGTGCTGATGGCCACGCTGCTGCGCGGCTATGCCAACGACGTGTACTTCCAAGTGGGCCTGATCACCATCATCGGGCTGACGGCCAAGAACGCCATCCTGATCGTCGAGTTCGCCAAGGACCTGCAGGCCCAGGGTCGCAGCGTGATCGAGGCCGCCCTGGCCGCCGCCCACCTGCGCCTGCGCCCCATCGTGATGACCTCGATGGCCTTCACGCTGGGGGTGCTGCCGCTGGCGCTGGCCACCGGGGCAGGCTCGGCATCCCAACGTGCCATCGGCACCGGCGTGATCGGCGGCATGCTCACGGGCACGGCGCTGGCGCTGGTGTTTGTGCCCTTGTTCTTTGTGCTGGTGCGTGGTTTCTTCAAGGGCAGCGCACGCCAGCGCCAATTTGATGCGCAGCATGCGCACCAGACCGGTCTGGAGGACCCCCATGCGTGATTCCTTGTCTAAGCCGATGACCTCGCGTCCGGCGCCTGTGGCGGCAGCGCTGGTGGCTTTGCTGCTCGGCGGCTGTTCGCTGATGCCGGTGTACGAGCGACCCGCTGCGCCGGTGGCCGAGCACTGGCCGGGCCTTGCCGCGCCCCAGGGCGCCAGCGCCCCTGTGGCCATGCCGCCCTGGCAGGACTTTGTGCGCGATGAGCGCCTGCGTGCGCTCATCGCCCAGGCGCTGGAGCACAACCGTGACCTGCGCGTGGCCGTGCTGGCCATCGAGCAGGCCCGCGCCCAGCACCAGATCCGCGCCGCCGACCTCACCCCCACCGTCAACCTGGGCGCCACGGGCAGCCGGCAAACCACGTCCCAGGACAACATCAGCAGCGCCTACACCGTGGGGCTGACCTTTGCCTCGTGGGAGATCGACTTCTTCGGCCGCATTGCCAGCCTCAAGGAAGCCGCGCTGGCACAGTACCTGGCCAGCGAGGAAGCGCGCCGTGCGGTGCAAACCAGCCTGGTGGCCGCCGTGGCCAGCACCTGGCTGAACCTGCAGACCGACGAAGAGCTGCTGGCCTTGACGCGCAGCACCTTGGCCACGCGCGAAGAGTCGCTGCGCCTGGTGCAAATGCGTTACCGGCAGGGCGTGGCCTCGGCGCTGGATCTGCGCCAGGCCGAATCGCTGGTGGCCACGGCGCGTGTCGCCCTGGCGCAGCAGGAGCGCCAGCGCGCGCTCGACACCAATGCACTGACCCTGCTGCTGGGCAAGGCGCCGGCGCTGGCGCTGCTGGAGAGCACTGCCAGCCCGCACGCTGCGCTGGCCGACATTCCGGTGGGGCTCCCCTCCGACCTGTTGGTGCAGCGCGCTGATGTGCGCCAGGCCGAGCACAACCTCCGGGCCGCCAACGCCAACATCGGTGCGGCGCGTGCTGCCTTCTTCCCGCGCATCAGCCTGACGGCGAGCGCGGGCACGGCCAGTGGTGCGTTGTCGGGCCTGTTCAAGGACGGCACCTGGGGCTGGTCGCTTGCGCCCCAGGCCCTGTTGCCGATCTTTGATGCTGGACGCAACCAGGCCGCGCTGGAGTCGGCGCAGGCGGCGCGCAGCATGGCCCTGGCGCAGTACGAAAAGGCCATTCAGACGGCCTTCCGCGAGGTGGCCGACGCGCTGGCCGGTCGCGCCACGCTGGCCGACCAGGTCAGCGCCCAGCAGGCACAGGCCGAGGCGGAGGCCGAGCGCCTGCGCCTGGCCGACCTGCGCTATCGCAACGGTGTGGCCAGTTCGCTGGAGGTGCTGGACGCGCAGCGCTCGGTGTTCACCGCCCAGCAGGCGCTGGCCCAAACCCGGCTCGCGCTGCGCCAGAACCAGGTCGCGCTGTACAAGGCCCTGGGGGGTGGCTGGGCCGACCAGGCGCCGGAGACCGACTGACAGGCGGATCAGGCCACCAGCGCGTCGGCAGTTTGCGGGGGCGCTGGGGCTGCCAACCCGCTGTCGGGTGCCGTGGCCGGGCAGGGCAGCACGGCAATGCCGCTGCGCGACTGCTTGGCTTCGTGCTTGGCACGGGCGGCCAGGTTGGCCACTTCCTCGGGGTGGCGAAAGCTCCCCGGCAGAATCTGTGCCACGCCCAGCGACAGGCTGGTACAGGGGAAGAAGCGCTGCACCCCGTGGCGGTCTTCGGCGTGGATGCCCCCGGCCTTGCGGCCTGCTTCGTCGTACAGCAACCGGGCTTCGTGCGCGAAGGCGTCCGCAATCGCCTGGCAGCGCAGCAGCCAGTCGTCGCTCTGGAACAGCACCACAAAATCGTCGCCGCCCACATGGCCGACAAAGTCGCGCCGTGCATCGCAGTGCGCCACCACCAGGCGGGCAGCCAGGCGGATCATCTCGTCGCCGCGCCAGTAGCCATAGTGGTCGTTGAAGGGCTTGAAGTCGTTGAGGTCCGCATAGCAGGCCACAAACGGGTTGCCGCTGGCCAGCAGGCGCTCGATGTGCATGCTGATCGGAATATTGCCCGGCAGGAAGGTCAGCGGGTTGGCGTGGCGTGCCGCCTCGATGCGCGACTCCGTCACGGCGCGCACCAGTTGGTCCCCGGTGCCCAAACCCACGTAGCGCCCGTTGTCGGTCACGATGAAGCCATCGCTCAGGTAGCGCTGGTCCTGTGAGGTGAGGATGCCGATGAGCTGGTTCACGTCACAGTCCAGTTCCACAATGCGCGGCGCATGGTTGGCCAGCGTGGTGCAGGGCTTGCGGCCGTGCACTTCGCGGAAGTACAGCGCTGCGTAGTGGTTGAGGAAGTCGTGGCGGTTGATCAGCGCTACCGGCCGCGCACCTTCGACCAGGCACAGCGCATGCAGGGCGTTGTGCTGCATGAACAGTTGCGCCACTTCATCGTTGGTGGTGGCCGGGGTCACGGTAGGGGCTTGCACCACCTGGAGGCCACGCAGAATGCCGGGCCGGATGGATTGCTCCAGTTGCGGCAGCACGGCCACGCGGCGGTCCTGCAGCACTTCCAGGGCGCCCGCTTCCAGCTTGGCGCGTGGTTGCAGGGCCGGGCGCCCGAGCAGCCAGCCCTGACCATAGGCGATGTCCAGATCGCGCAGCGCACGCAGGTCTTCGGCCGTCTCTATGCCTTCGGCCACCAGCTGGGTGCCGAAGATCTCTGCAATCCCCTTGATGGCGCGCAGCATCTGCAGGCTTTCGGGGTGTTCGGCGAGGTCGGCGATGAAGTACTTGTCGATCTTCACGTACTCGGGCTTGACCTCGGACCACAGGCGCAGGCTGGAGCGCCCGTCGCCAAAGTCGTCCAGTGCCAGGCGCATGCCCGCTCGGTGCAGATGCTGTACCGCCTCGCGCAGGGCGGTCATGTCGGTCACGCGCTCGTGCTCGGTGATCTCGAACACCACCATGCGTGGCGGCAGGCCCAGCGAGCGCAGCGTCTGCAGCAGCAGGTTGGAGCCGCACAGGTTTACGCCGTGCACCAGCGCATCGGCGCTGATGTTGACGAACAGGCGCCCTGGGCTGCGCACGTGCGCCCAATGTTGCAGTGCGGTAAACACGCAGACCAACTCGAAATCGGTGAGGATGCGCTCGCAGCGCGCCATGTCCAACAGCGCGTCCGGGCGGTGCAGTGAGGTGCCGACCGGGCCGCGGATCAGCGCCTCATGGGCATAGACATGGCCGGACTGCAGGTCGCCCAGTGGCTGAAACACGCAGTGCAGGCGGTCTTCGCGGATGATTTGCGCCAGCGGCCCTTGGCCCTGGCGCAAGGCGGGCGACAGGGCGGCCAGCACCCGCTGGCGCGGGTCGTTGGTGGGTTCGGGCATGGTGGCTTTCAGGTCGGGCCCGGCCGGTGGCGCGGGTGGCGCCGAGGCAAGGCCCCACAGCAGGTGGGTAACAGGTAGTTACGGTATCCGGGCGCGGTGACAGGCGAGTGACACCAGCACAGGGAACGGACAAGTTCTAAGGGTCAACCCGAAGAGCCCTTGGTCGCTGTCTTGACCCAGCGCAAATGCGGGCAAACACACAAAAATGTCTGCGGTTGTCGTTTGATGTGTGTCAATGTCCTGGCCATGCGGGCGCTGCAAAGTCCACTTCCTATGTGGCCGAATCTTTCCCCAGACATGTACTCCGAGTGCGAGACCGCCGCCCCTGGCGACGTCTTGCGGGTGCGTCAGGAGCAGCTCAACTCCGTGCTTTACCTGGTCAGTGGCCGGGTGCAGTTGGGCATCCGTGAGGAAGGCCAGATGCGTCACCAGTTGGGCGTGGTGGAGGGGCCTTTCTGGCTGGATGCCTCCTCGGCGATGCTGAACCTGCCCTGTGTGGTGGACATGGTGGCTGAAACGCGCGTGCAGCTGCGACGCCAGTCGCTCGAGGCATTCCAGCGCGGTCTGGAGTCCTTGCCCAAGTCCGTGCAGGTGCTGTTGCATGACATGGCTGCAGGCTACCGCCAGCAGACCGAACTGGCCATCAGCCGTCTGGCACAGGATGCCGAGGCGCGCTGTGCCCAGTGGCTGCTTCAGCACGCTCAGCACGACGACAGCGGTGCCATGAGCGTGATTCTGAACCAGCGCAAGCGAATCATCGCTGCCCAACTGGGCATTGCGCCGGAAACCTTCTCGCGCGTGCTGCGCAACCTGCGCGAGCATGGGCTGATCATGGGCTCGGGCAACGTGCTCAAGCTCCCACAACCCAGCGCACTGGAACTGGTGGCCGCTGGCTGAACTTTCCCGCCGAGTCGGCTGGCTGACTGCGCGGGGCTTTCTGCGCTGCCTCGGAACCACGGCTGAACTCAGGGTTTTTCCTTGCCCTGGGGTGAGGGTTCCACCCAAGACCTGGCGCCAGGGCGCTGCGTATATTCGTTGCATAGCCGCACCGCAACGATGCCCGCCGTCCCCACCGCCCCGTTTCATGCCGCCGGCTCCCTGGCGCAAGGCAGTCTCCCCATTGAGGAGGCGGTGCCTGGGCGTGTCCTGCCTGGCCCCATGGTGCTGCGCACGGTGCTGGTGGCCTTGCTAGCGCTGTGCCTGGCGGCCGGGGCCGCAGGCTGGCTGATGGCGCGTGCCTCGGGTCACGACCTCGTCCAGCGCCTGGAGGCGCAACAGAACGACGAAGTCGAGGTGTTTGCCCGGTTGCTGTCGAGCAAGATCGAGCAGAGCCAGAAGGTGTTGCGCGCCGTGACGGCCGGTATCACCCCCGACATGATGGATTTGCCCTCCACGCTGGAATGGCTGCTGCAGCACGGGCTGCCCTCCGTGCAGTTCTTTGACGCCATGCTGGTGGCGCGTGTGGACGGCGAGGTGCGTGTGCACTTGCACCAGGGACGGTTTCAGCGCAACGCTCAGGTGGAACCCCAGGTGCGGGAGGCCCTGGAGAGCACCTTGCGCGATGGCAAACCGCATGTCGCGGAGTTGCTGCAAGGTGGGGTGGACGACGCACGCATCGTGTTGACCATGCCCTTGCACCGCAGCGACGGCTCCTTGCTGGGCGTGGTGGCAGGCATGCTGCGCCTGCAATCGCAAGGCCTGCTCCCGGCGTCCCTGGCGCTGCCGCAGCGGGCGGATACCCGGCTGCTGGTCTTTACCAAGGGCGGCACCATTGTTGCCCACTCCAATCCTGTGCGGGTCATGGGGCAGGTGCGCGACGAGCCCGGCCTGGCCGAAGTCTGGGCCCAGGGCCAGGGGATGCACAGCGATGCGTCGGTGTCCGGCACCGGCACTACACGCCGTGTGCCGCAGGCCATGGTCAGCCTGGCCGGCATGCCCCTGGCGCAGTGGACCGTGGCCCGTGTGACCGATACCCAGGCGCTGACCGCGCCCTTGCAAGGTGCGCAGCGCCAGGCCTGGGGACAGGTGCTGATGGTGGTGGCCACGTTGGCCCTGGTGCTGGTGTTGGCGCTGTGGTGGCTGACGCTGCCGCTGTCCCGCCTGCGCCAGCAGGCACAGCATCTTGTTGGCGAGGGTGGGCAGGAGCTGCCCAGCGCTGGCGTGGTACCGTGGCCCCGCGCGGGGGGCGAAGTGGGCCAGCTCGTGCAGGCCTTCGAGGGCTTGCTGGACCAGCAGGCAACACAGCACCAGCACTGGCGCACGGTGCAGGACCAATTGCAGGCCATGCTGGACCACGCCTCGGTAGGTGTGGCGGTCACGCGCAATGGGCGGCTCGAATCCGTGGGTCACCGCTTGGCCCAGATGCTGGGTTACCAGCCGGCAGACCTGCGCGGGCGACCGGCAGGGGTGGTGTGCACCCCCATGGCGCGCGAAGGCTTGGGCCTGACCCTGGGCGGGCCTTGCGGTCTGCAGGGGCGCATTGACGGGGAACTGTGTTTGCGCCGCAAGGACGGCAGCACCGTCTGGGTGCAGGCCCAGGCGCGTCCGGTGCGCGACGACGATCCCCAGGCAGGCACGCTGTGGCTGATGGAAGAAACCACCACCCTGCGCCAGGCGCGCCGCCTGGGCGCCTGGGCGCATACGCACGATGTGCTCACGGGGCTGGACAACCGCCAGGGCCTGGAACTGCGCCTGCAGGCCATGGCAGGGGTGGCGCACAGTGCGCCCATGCCGCTGGAGGGCGACCCGCCAGCCACAGCGGTGCTGCTGTTTCTGGATCTGGACCATTTCACCGTGGTCAACGATGCCCTGGGCCATGAAGCGGGCGACGAGGTGTTGCGCCAGATTGGCCTGCTGCTGGCGGCCCAGGTGCGCAAGGCGGGTTGGATTGCCCGGCTGGGCGGTGACGAATTTGCCGTGCTGCTGCCCGATTGCTCCGAAGCGCATGCGCGCAGCCTGGCCGAGCAACTGCGCCACGCCGTGCAGGACTGGCAGCCCACCGTGCAGGGGCGCAGCTTCCAGTTGGAGGTGAGCATCGGCCTGGTGGTGCTCGATGGCGCGGTGCACGATGTGCCTGCCATCCTCCACGCCGCCGACATGGCCTGCTACGACGCCAAGCGTGCCGGGCGCAACTGCATCAAGCGCAGGCCGGTGCAGCACAGTGCTGTGGTGGGGTAGGGGCACCCCCCCCTGAGCCGCTGCGCGGCTTCCCCCCGCTCTCGCATTGCTGCGCAACGCGGGCAGGGGGACGCTCCCAGCGCCCGCATGTGGGAATACTGGCGGCCCTTGCGCGGGAGCCCTGGCGGGGCCGCGCTCGCCGCAGTCTGCGCGGCAAACGTGAAGACCTCAAAAGCTCACGCCAAGGCGCGCAGCACATGCTCCGGCGTGGCGGGCGCTGTCAGGTGCACGGGGCCTTCGCCGCCGCGGGCTGCCGCCACGGCGTTGCGCAGCGCCTCATAGACGCTGATGGCCAGCATGAACGGCGGCTCGCCCACGGCCTTGCTGCCGCCCACGTTGTCCTCGCGGTTGGCCTCGGGCCACAGTTCCACCTGGAAATGCGCGGGGATGTCGCCCGTGGCCGGGATCTTGTAGGTGCTGGGCGCGTGCGTGGCAAGGTGACCCTGGTCGTTCCACACCAGCTGCTCGGTGGTGAGCCAGCCCATGCCCTGCACGAAGCCGCCCTCGATCTGGCCGATGTCGATGGCGGGGTTGATGCTGTGGCCCACGTCGTGCAGGATGTCCACGGCCAGCACGCGGTTCTCGCCGGTCAGTGTGTCGATCACCACCTCGGTGCAGGCCGCGCCGTAGGCGAAGTAGTAGAACGGTCGGCCGGTGAGCGTGGTCTTGTCGTAGTGGATCTTGGGCGTGCGGTAAAAGCCGTCGCTCCAGAGCTGGATGCGGTTGGCGTAGGCCTCGGCGACCACCTCCTCGAAGCGGCGCACCGCCTTGGGCGAGGTCACCATGCCACCCTCGAAGCGGATCGCGCCCGCGCCGCAGCCGTCCAGCCCGCCCACGAAGGAGGCGAGGTTGTCGCGCACGTTGCGCGCGGCGTACTGCGCGGCGCGGCCGTTGAGGTCGGTGCCGCTGCTGGCCGCCGTGGCGCTGGCGTTGGGCACCTTGCTGGTGTCGCTGGCCGTCACGCGCACCCGGGCCAGGGGCACGCCCAGCTCGTCGGCCACGATCTGTGCCACCTTGGTGTGCAGGCCCTGGCCCATCTCGGTGCCGCCGTGGTTCACCTGCACGCTGCCGTCGGTATAGACATGCACCAGCGCGCCGGCCTGGTTGAACAGCGTGGCCGTGAAGCTGATGCCGAACTTCACCGGCGTGAGCGCCAGGCCGCGCTTGAGCACGGGGTTGCGTGCGTTCCATGCCAAAACAGCCTCCTGGCGCCGCCGGTACTGCGCTGACAGCTCCAGTTTTGGTAGCAGATCGTGCAGGATGTTGTCCTCCACCGGCATCTGGTAGTGGGTGACGTTGCGCTCCGTGGTGCCGTAGAGGTTGGCCAGGCGCACGTCCAGCGCGTCGCGGCCCAGGGCGTGGGCGATGTCGCCGAGGATGGTCTCGATGGCAATCACCCCCTGCGGCCCGCCGAAGCCGCGGAACGCCGTGTGGCTCTGCAGGTTCGTGCGGCAGCGGTGCGATTCGATCTCCACGTGCTCCAGGTAATAGGCGTTGTCGGCGTGGAACACGGCGCGGTCGCATACCGGGCCCGACAGGTCGGCCGAGAAGCCGCAGTTGGCCGCCATGTGCAGCTTGAGGCCCAGGATGCGGCCGCTGTCGTCAAAGCCCACGTCCCAGCGGTAGGCGAAGGGGTGGCGCTTGCCGGTGACCACGAAGTCGTCGTCGCGGTCCAGGCGCAGCTTGACCGGGTGGCCGGTCTTGTGCGCGGCCAGCGCGGCCCACACGGCCAGGTGGCCGGCCTGCGTCTCCTTGCCACCAAAGCCGCCGCCCATGCGCCGGCACTCCACGCGTACCGCGTGGCTGGCGATGCCCAGCGCATGCGCCACCCAGTGTTGCACCTCGCCCGGGTGCTGGGTGCTGGCGTGGATGTGCCACTGGCCCTGTTCCAGCGGCAGGGCGTAGGCGATCTGGCCTTCCAGGTAGAAATGCTCCTGGCCGCCCACTTCCAGCGTGCCTTGCAGCCGGTGTGGGGCGGCTTGCAGCGCCGCCTCGGGCTGGCCCCGGCGCACCGTCACGGGTGGCAGCACGCGGCTCTGCGCGGCCAGCGCTTGTTCGATGGTGAGGATGGCGGGCAGGGGGGTGATGTCGGGCCGCACGGCGCGCGCGGCGCGGCGCGCCTGCAGGGCGGTGTCGGCCACCACCAGGCCGATGACCTGGCCTGCGTAGTGCACGGCGTCCTGGGCGAAGATGGGTTCGTCGTGCGCAAACGCAGCCAGGATCGGGTCGCCCGGAATGTCCCGGGCCAGCACCACGGCGCGCACGCCGGGCATCGCCAGCGCGGCGGCGCAGTCCACGCCGTTCAGGCGCCCGTGCGCCACGGGCGAGAGGATGGGCGCGGCGTGCAGCGTGCCCTTCACCTCGGGCAGGTCGTCGATGTAGTGCGCGCTGCCCGCCACCTGCGCGCGGGCGCTCTCGTGCGGGTGGGATTGCCCCAGGGCGCGTGCTGCGGTTGTCATGCCAGGGCCTCCAGTTGCAAGGTGTCGAGCGACACATCCGCAAGCCCCTGGCTTTCCAGCCAGAAGCGCCGTGCCAGGTTGCCCAGCACGGCGTGCCGGTATTGGCTGCTGGCGCGCAGGTCGGACAGCGGTGTGAATTCGGCCTGCAGCGCCTGGGCGGCCAGGTGTGCTGCGGCCTCGCTCCAGGGCTGGCCGTGCAGGGCGGCCTCGGCCTGGCGCGCGCGCGCGGGCACGGCGGCCACGCCGCCCGCGCCGATGGAGGCGGCCGCGACCTGGCCGCCGTCCAGGTGCAGGTTCAGCACCAGGCAGACGGCGGAAATGTCGTCGTCCTGGCGCTTGGAGACCTTGTAGGCGCGCAGGAATTCGCCCGGCGCCGGGTGCGGCACGAGGATGCGCGCCAGCACCTCGTCGGGTGCCATCACGTTCTGGCGGTAGCCGGTGTAGAGGTCTTCGAGCGCCAGCGTGCGCTCGCCGCCCGGGCTGGCCAGCACCACGCGGGCGCGCAGCGCGATCAGCAGCGGCATGGAGTCGCCAATGGGCGAGCCGTTGGCCACGTTGCCGCCCAGCGTGCCCGCGTTGCGCACGGGCAGGCCGGCAAAGCGCGCGGCAAAGGTCTGCAACTGCGGGCGGCGGCGCACCAGGGCGGCGAAGGCGTCCTCCAGGCGCACGGCGGCGCCGATGGCGGTGTGGTCGGGCGCCTCGTCGATGCGGCACAGCTCGGCCACGCGCGTCACGTCCAGCACCTGGGCGAACTGGCGGTGCTGCTTGGTCACCCACAGGCCCACGTCGGTGCAGCCGGCCACAAGCTGAGCCTGCGGGTGCGCGGCGCGCACCGTCAGCAGTTCGGCCAGGGTGGTCGGAGAAATATAAGCAAAATTGGGCTCCAGCGCTTGCTGGTCAAGCGCTAGCAGCTCCAGTTTTTGTAGCAAAACGGCTTCGTCCACCTGCCAGCGCGGCAGCTGGTCCATCTGCTGCGCGGCGTCGAGGATGGGGCGGTAGCCGGTGCAGCGGCACAGGTTGCCCGAAAGGTCCTGCACCGCCTGCGCACGCGTCACGCCACGTCCCTGGCAGACCTCGGTCTGGTACAGCGCGAACAGGCTCATCACGAAGCCTGGCGTGCAGAAGCCGCACTGCGAGCCGTGGTGATCGACCAGCGCCTGTTGCACCGGGTGCAAGGTCCCGGTGGGCGTGGCGGCGTCCTGGGGCCGGATCAGTGGGTCGTGCGCCAGATCCTCGGCCGTCCACAGCGCCTTGCCGTCGATGGAGTGCGCGAGGGCGATGCAGGCGTTGATGGCGCGGTAGCGGATGCGACCACCCTCGGCCTCGCCCACCACCACGGTGCAGGCGCCGCAGTCGCCTTCGCCGCAGCCCTCTTTGGTTCCAGTGTGGCCCAGGTCTTCGCGCAGCAGTTGCAGCAGCGTGCGGTCTGGGGGAACATCGGCCAGTGCGACGGTCTGGCCACGGCGAATGAATTGCAGGGTAGGCAGCATGGCCCCAAGGTTACAGCGATTGGCGCCGATCCGTGCTCCGGGATTGCGCGCCCCGCCAGGCGGTGTGCCGCCAGGGCGCTGGCGGCCCCAGGCTTGTAACATGGTGTTGTAATGCTATAAAAATAATAGCGCATTGCGCATGGCCATCCTGCCCTGCAGCCTTTTTGAGCCATAGCCCTGCACATGCAATCACCACAAACTGAGAGACAATCGCCCCCATGAACCCCAACGCCACCCCCGATGCCCCAGCCCAGGCGCCCGCGCGCCTGCAGCTCTCGGGCATCACCAAGCGCTACCCGGCCGTGGTGGCCAACTGCGGTGTGTCGCTCACGGTGCAGCCCGGCGAGATCCACGCCGTGCTGGGCGAGAACGGCGCGGGCAAGTCCACGCTGATGAAAATCATCTACGGCACCGTCAAGCCCGACGAGGGCAGCGTGCAGTTCGATGGCCGGCCGGTCAGCATCCGCAACCCGCAGGAGGCGCGGCAACTGGGCATTGCCATGGTGTTCCAGCATTTCAGCCTGTTCGATACCCTCACCGTGGCCGAAAACGTCTGGCTGGGGCTGGACAAAAGCCTGTCGCTCACCGAAGTCACGCGCAGCATTGCCGCCAAGGCGGCCGAGTACGGTCTGGAGGTGGACCCACTGCGCCCCGTGCACACCCTGAGCGTGGGCGAGATGCAGCGCGTGGAAATCATCCGCGCGCTGCTGGCCAACCCGCGCCTGCTCATCCTGGACGAGCCCACCTCGGTGCTCACGCCGCAGGCGGTGGACAAACTCTTCGTGGTGCTGCGCAAGCTCGCCAGCGAGGGCTGCAGCATCCTCTACATCAGCCACAAGCTGCACGAGATCCGAGCCCTGTGCAGCGCCTGCACGGTGATGCGCGCGGGCCGGGTGACGGGCGTGTGTGACCCGCGCGTGGAATCCAACGCCTCGCTCTCGCGCCTGATGATCGGTGCCGAGCCGCCCGCGTTGGAGCACCGTGCCGTGCGCACCGGTGACGCCGTGTTGCGCGTGCAGGGGCTGAACCTGGCGCGCGCAGACCAGTTCGGTGTCGATCTGGTCGATGTGCAGTTCGAGGTGCGCGCGGGTGAGGTCGTGGGCATTGCGGGCGTGTCGGGCAACGGGCAAAAAGAGCTGCTCTACGCGCTGTCGGGCGAAGACACGCGCGCTGCGCCCGCCATGGTGCAGGTGGCGGGGCAGAACGTGGGGCACCAGGGGCCGCGCCAGCGGCGTGCGCTGGGCCTGCATTTCGTCCCCGAAGAACGCCTGGGCCGGGGCGCCGTGCCCAGCATGGGCCTGGCGCACAACCTGCTGCTCACGCGCAACGAGGCGCTGGGCGGCGGCGGCTGGATCCGCATGGGCGCGCTGCAGGCCCAGGCGCAGGACATCATTGCGCGCTTTGGCGTCAAGGCCGGGGGGCCGCACGCGGCGGCGCAGTCGCTCTCGGGCGGCAACCTGCAAAAGTTCATCGTGGGGCGCGAGGTCTCGGCCCAGCCCCGGCTGCTCATCGTGTCGCAACCGACCTGGGGCGTGGACGTGGGCGCTGCACAGCAGATCCGGGCCGAAATCCTGCGCCTGCGCGATGCGGGCTGCGCCGTGCTGGTGCTCAGCGAAGAGCTGGAGGAGCTGTTCGACATCAGCGACCGCCTCCATGTGATGGCCAAGGGCCAGATTTCCCCTTCGGTGGACCGCGCCGATGCCACCATGGAACGCATTGGTGAATGGATGAGCGGCCTGTGGCACGCGCAGGTGCAGGCGCACCTGGCCCAAAGCCAAGCGCTTGCAGCGCAAACCCTGGACGAGAATCCCGCATGATCAAGCTAGAACCCCGTCCCCAGGCCTCGCGCTGGTGGACCTATGGCTCGCCGTTGCTGGCGCTGTGCATCACGGTGCTGATTGGCGTGGCCTTGTTTGCCGTGTTGGGCAAAGACCCGGTGCGTGGCCTGCAGGTGTTTTTTTGGGAGCCGCTGCGCTCGCAGTACGCGCTGGGCGAGCTGATGGTCAAGGCCACGCCGCTGCTGCTCATCGCGCTGGGGCTGGCGGTGTGCTTTCGCTCCAACGTCTGGAACATCGGCGCCGAGGGCCAGTTCGTGATGGGCGCCATTGCCGCAGGCGGCGTGGCGCTGATGGCGAGCAAGGACACGGGCGCCTGGATCGTGCCTGCGCTGCTGCTGGCGGGTGTGCTGGGCGGCATGGCCTGGGCGGGCGTTACGGCGCTGCTGCGCGACCGCTTCAACGCCAATGAAATCCTGGTGAGCCTGATGCTGGTCTATGTGGCCTCGCTGTTCCTGAGCTTCCTGGTGTTCGGCCCCTGGAAAGACCCCATGGGTTACAACTTTCCGCAAACGCGCACCTTCGAGAAAGTCACGCAGATCCCGCGCCTCATGGCGGGCTCGCGCGTGCACATCGGCCTGCTGATGGCGCTGGCCGGTGCGGCGGTGTTGTGGGTGTTCCTGTTCCGCTCGCGCGCAGGCTTTGCCCAGCAGGTGGGCGGGTTGGCCCCGGCGGCGGCGCGTTACGCGGGCTTTTCGTCGCGCCGTGCGCTGTGGACGGCGCTGCTCATCTCGGGCGGTGCGGCGGGTCTGGCCGGGGGGCTGGAAGTGGCCGGGCCCATCGGCCAGCTCACGCCCTATGTGCCGGCGGGCTACGGGTTTGCGGCCATCATCGTGGCCTTTGTCGGGCGCTTGCACCCGGTGGGCATGGTGTTCTCGGCCATTCTGATGAGCATGTTCTACATCGGTGGCGAGCTGGCGCAGTCGCGCCTGGGGTTGCCCAAGTCGCTCACCGGCGTGTTCCAGGGGCTGTTGCTGTTCTCGCTGCTGGCCTGTGACACCTTTATTGCCTACCGTGTGCGCTGGGTGCGTGCTGGTGGGGTTAAGGCGGGGGGCTGATCCATGGAATCCTACGCACTCCTGATCGGCGCCACGCTCAATGCGGGCACCGTGCTGGCCATTGCGGCCCTGGGCCTGCTCATCAACGAAAAAGCTGGCATCGTCAACCTGGGCGCAGAGGGCATGATGCTGTGCGCCGCCATTGCCGGATTTGCCACCGTGGTGCACACGGGCAACCCCTGGCTGGGCTTTGTAGCGGGCATGGCTGCGGGCGCGGTGCTGGCGGCGGTGTTCGGCTGGCTGGTGATCTGGTTCAACACCAACCAGTACGCCACGGGGCTGGCGCTGTCCTTGTTCGGCGTCGGTTTTTCAGCGTTTGCGGGCATCAGCTACGTGCAGGCCAAGCTGCCCGAGCTGCCCAAGGCCACGCTGCCGCTGCTGGCTGATATTCCCTTCATCGGCCCTGCGCTGTTCCGCCAGCATCCGCTGGTGTACCTGACCGTGTTGTTTGTGGTTGCGCTGGTGTGGTTCCTGTACCGCACGCGTGCCGGGCTGGTATTGCGCTCGGTGGGCGAATCCCCGCAGTCGGCCCATGCGCTGGGCTATCCGGTGCGGCGCATCCGCCTGGCTGCCGTGGTGGCGGGTGGCGCGCTGTGCGGCCTGGCGGGGGCCTACATCTCCACGGTGTACACGCCGCTGTGGGTGGAGGGCATGGTGGCCGGGCGCGGCTGGATCGCGCTGGCCCTGACCACCTTTGCCACCTGGCGGCCCGCGCGCGTGCTGCTGGGTGCCTACCTGTTTGGCGGCGTGACCATGCTGCAGTTCCACCTGCAGGCCACGGGCGTGGAGGTGGCCAGCCAGTGGCTGAGCATGTTGCCCTACGTGGCCACCATCGTGGTGTTGGCACTCATCTCGCGCAATCCGCAGTGGATCCGTGTGAACATGCCCGCCTCGCTGGGCAAACCTTTCCATCCCGGCTCATAATGACCGTTTTTTTCGTCCACCCTCACTTCCCCAGAAGGAACCCGACATGACCGATCTGCACAAACGCGCTCTGATCAAGGTGGCAGCGCTTTCCACCGTGGCGGCCGCTGCCCTGGTGGGCTGCGGCAAGAAGGAAGAGCCCGCGCCTGCTCCGGCACCGGCTCCCGCCCCCGTCACCGAGGCGCCCGCCCCCAAGGCCGAGCCGCTGAAGATCGCGTTTGCCTATGTCGGCCCGGTGGGCGACGGCGGCTGGTCCTTTGCGCACGACAACGGACGCAAGGCCATCGAGAAGGAATTTGGCGACAAGGTGGTGACCAGCTTTGTGGAAAGCGTGCCCCAGTCGGCTGACGCCGAGCGTGTGCTGCGCGACATGGCCAGCCAGGGCAACAAGCTGATCTTTGGCACCACCTTTGGCTACATGGAGTCGATCCAGAAGATCGCACCCGACTTCGCCGACGTGAAGTTCGAGCACGCCACCGGCTACAAGACGGCCGCCAACGTGCGCACCTACGACAGCCGCACCTATGAAGGCGCCTATATGGCGGGCATCATCGCGGGCGCCATGACCAAGAGCAATACGCTGGGCGTGGTGGGTTCGGTGCCGATCCCCGAGGTGCTGCGCAACATCAACAGCTTCACGCTGGGCGCGCAGTCGGTCAATCCCAAGATCAAGACCAAGGTGGTGTGGGTGAACGAATGGTTCAGCCCCCCGAAGGAAACCGAAGCCGCCACCAGCCTGATCAACGGTGGTGCGGACGTGCTGTTCCAGAACACCGACTCGCCCGCCGTGCTCAAGACCGCACAGGAGAAGGGCAAGCGCGCCTTCGGTTGGGATTCGGACATGACCGCCTACGGCCCCAAGGCCCACCTGGCGTCGGCCGTCATCAACTGGGGCCCGTACTACATCAAGGCCACGCGCGACGCGCTGGAAGGCAAGTGGGAAACCGGCCAGGCCTGGTGGGGCGTGAAGGAAGGCGCGATCGACATCGTGTCCATTGCCGAGGATGTGCCCGCTGACATCAAGACCAAGGTCGAAGAAGTCAAGAAAGGCCTGGCAGACGGCAGCTTCGTGATCTGGAAGGGCCCCATCGCAGGCCAGGACGGCAAAGAGGTGCTGGCCAAGGATGTGGTGGCCGATGACAAGTTCCTGGGTGGCGTGAACTTCTACGTCAAGGGCGTGGAAGGCAAGGTGCCCGGCGCCGACAAGAAGTAAAGTCGTCGCCACTGGATGCAAAGGGCCGCCTCAGTGCGGCCCTTTGCGTTGGGCGCGCAGCGGTGCATGATGTACCCCAGACATTCCATCCCCCACGAGGTCTGCCATGTTCAAGATTCCCCCCATCGCCCCCGAGCGCCTGCCCGCGCTGCTGCGCGCCATTCCCAAGGCGGAGTTGCACATCCATATCGAAGGCTCGCTGGAGCCTGAGCTGATCTTTGCCCTGGCGCAGCGCAATGGGTTGTCTCTGCCGTACCCCAGCGTGGAGGCCTTGCGCAGCGCCTATGCCTTCACCAACCTGCAGAGCTTTCTGGACATTTACTACGCCGGTGCCAGTGTGCTGCTGCACGAGCAGGACTTTTACGACATGGCCCGGGCCTACCTCGCGCGTGCCGCTGCCGACAACGTGGTGCATGCCGAGATCTTTTTCGACCCGCAGACGCACACGGCACGTGGTGTACCCATCGAGACCGTCATCAACGGCCTGCACCGTGCCTGCGAGGACGCGCGCACCCTGCTGGGCATCAGCGCCAGCCTGATCCTGTGCTTTCTGCGCCACCTCAGCGAGGAAGAGGCCTTTGCCACGCTGGAGCAGGCGCTGCCGCTGCAGGACAAGTTCATCGGTGTGGGGCTGGACAGCAGTGAGCTGGGCCACCCGCCCGAGAAATTTGCGCGTGTATTTGCCCGTTGCCGCGAACTGGGCCTGCACCTGGTGGCCCATTCGGGCGAGGAGGGGCCGCCTGCCTATATCTGGAGCGCGCTCGACGTGCTCAAGGTCGAGCGCATCGACCATGGTGTGCAGGCGTTCAAGGACAGCGCGCTCATGCAGCGCCTGGCGCAGGATCGCGTGCCGCTCACGGTGTGCCCGCTGTCGAATCAGAAGCTGTGCGTGTTTCCGGATCTCAAGAACCACAACCTGCGCCAGTTGCTGGACGCCGGGCTGTGCGCCACCGTCAACTCGGATGATCCGGCTTACTTTGGCGGCTATATCAACGACAACTTCACCCAAGTGTTTGCCGCCACCGGCATGACGGCGCGCCAGGCCTACCAACTGGCCAGCAACAGCTTCGAGGCCAGCTTTGCCAGTGAGGCCGACAAGCGCATCTGGCAGCACAAGCTCAAGGAGTGCTTCGAGCGCTTTGTGGAATACGACTGAGCGTTACCGCCGCTCAGGGCGTGGGCGCAATGGCCGCTGCCAGGCGGTCTGCGTAATCTTTCAGCACGGTTGCGTCGGGGTTCTTGCGCGGCCAGGTGAAGCCGATGCCGTCCTGTGCGTGGCGCGGCACCACATGCATGTGGAAGTGGAACACGGTTTGGTCGCCCTCGCGGCCATTGGCCTGCAGCAGCGTCATGCCGGGTGGGTCGAACACCTCGCGGATGGCACTGGCCACGCGCTGTGCGGTCTGCATGACGGCGGCGGCCTCTTGCGGCGTGATGTCCAGCAGCGTGGTGGCGTGGCGTTTGGTGGCCACGAGCACATGGCCGGGGGTGACCTGGCCGATGTCCATGAAGGCGATGGTCAGCGTGTCTTCGTACACCCGTGCGGAAGGAATCTCTCCCGCCACCAAGCGGCAGAAGAGGCATTGGTCGGGGGGCGAGGTATCGACAAACATCGGCATGGGAGGCTCCTGGATGGCGTCAGAGGGGGATCTCTCAGTGTCGGGTGGGGTCGGCTGCGGATTGTCGCAATGCCTTCATGTGGCTGGCCACCATGGCCGCCACAAGTTGCGCCACGGCGGGACCAGGCAGGTCTTCGTCAAACAGCATTTCCACGGCAGCGTAGAGCAGTTCCACAGCCGTGCGACTGACCAGATAGAGCTGCTCCTGTGGGGCGTGGGGCAGGGCCTGGGCGAGCAGGGCGGTTTGCTGGGTTGTGATTGTCTGGTGCGAATCCAGGCGCACCTGCGCCAACGTCGGGACGGCACGCAAAGCGCGCATGACCCATACGCCGCCAGGGAATGCGCGGGTGACGTCGTAGGTATCCAGGATCAGCCGCGCCAGCGCTGCCTCCAGCGCCTCGGGTGGGCCTGAAAGCACCTCAGGGGTCATCCAAACCGCCACGCGCTCGTTTTGTTGCTGCATCAGCCTTTGCCCCAATTCGTACAGCACGGCGTATTTGTTGGGGAAGTATTGGTACAGCGCCGGGGGGGTCAGGCCTGCCTTGCTGCAGATCAGATTGGTGGACAGGCGCTCGATCCCCACTTCTGCCAGCAAGGCCGCAGCCACCTCCAGGATGCGCTCATAGGTCTCGGCGCCGCGCTGTTGCGCGGGTTGCTTCTTGGCGGTCAGTGCAGGGGCCTGGGGCTTTTTCCGGGTGGGGGGCATGGCTTTGGGGTGGGGTGGCTCAGGGATTATCCTCATCCTCATAAATATAGTCATCACTATAAGATAGCAATCGCTATGGTTGACCATGGCGCGAGGGATTGCATACAACAACGGAGGAGACAGCAATGCGAGCAACCTGGTGGAGTGCCGTGTTTGCCAGCGTCTGTGTAGTGCCTGCGGCGGCTGTGGAGCCGGCAGACGTGCACGGTCTGTGGCTGACGGCGCAAGAGGATGCAGTGATAGCGTTCGGCCCGTGCGAAGACCGGGTGCAGGCCCTGTGTGCGCAGGTGGTGTGGGACAAGGATGCCGGTACGCCCAAGGACACCTGTGGCGTGAAGGTGGCGCGGTTGGAGCGATTCGCTTCCGATGCCTGGCGCGACGGCTGGGCATTTGATCCGCGCGACGGCAAGAAGTACAAGGCCACGGTGCGGATCCAGGAGGGTGCGCTCTTGCTGCGCGCCTTTGTGGGTGTGGAGGTGTTGGGCCAGACCGAGAGGCTGAGCCGGATTGCCAAACTGCCTGAGCAGCCGGTCTGCCAGCCCGTCCAACGTACAGGAGCCGCATCATGAATTTTCGTGTTCTTCTCGGGTTTGTCGTGTCCATGCTGGTGGTGCCTTTGCAGGCGATGGCCCAGTCCGCACCCGATGACATCAGCAGCCGTGCCATTGATGTGGAGCTTCGGGCCGTGACGGATCAGCGCACGCGCGGCATATCGGATTCGCTGCTGCGGCCAGGGGCCAAGCTCAGCATCCAGGCGGCCCATGAAAGCGGTCTGATCGGGCTGGTGGAGGCCGCCACGGTGAGCAAGAAGCAGTTCCAGGGAAGCAACGGCCTGGCGCTGACCGTGGCGGGGGGCTATCGCTTTGGCGACCCGGACGCCTGGCATTTTGGTGTCGGCATGGCGGCCGAAGTGTTGCCGGGGGCACGTTTCGATGCGCCCCATGGCTTTGATGTGGAAACCTTCTCTCCCACCACCGTGCGCAGCACGCGCTATGACACCGCCTTTGCGGTGTTCGAATGGGGCTATGGCGCGCTGGAGGGACGGGTGATGCGCGTCATGTCCAAGAACTACCGGGGCATCAGCACCGGAGGGGTGTGCGGCACCCTGTTGTCCCTGTCCGCAGACCCAACGCGGGCGCTCGATTGCTATGCCCGTGGCGACCATGGTGCGCGCGGCAGCTGGCTGTTCGATCTGGACTACAAAATCCCGCTGGATGGACTCACCACCTTGGTGTTGCATGTGGGCCATCAGCGGATCGCGCATTTTTCTGAAGCCAACTACACCGACTACCGCATCGGCCTGACACACCGCCGTTGGGGCTTTGAATGGGGCATCGACTGGATCGACACCCATGTCAAGGAACGCACGCTGTTCCAGACGCCGGACGGCGACCGCCTACGCGACACCGCCCGTGGGCGCCTGGTGCTGTCGGTGGCACGCAGGTTCTGAGCATGGCGCAGGAACGACCAAGAACGGCCTTGCAGTGGCGGTGGTGGGCGCTCGCCATGCCTGTCATGGTGGGGGCATGCAGCGGGAGCAGCGAATGGGACGGCCTGCCACCGCCCGACCTGCGGCAGATGGGGCTGTACCAGCGCAGCTGTGTGCACTGCCACGAGGTGCCCGGTTCCGGCGCGCCGCAGCGTGGTGACCGTGCGGCCTGGTCGGCGCTGGAGCGCCAGGGCCTCGATGCCTTGGTGCGCAGTGTGCGCGAGGGCAAGGGGGCCATGCCCAGCAGGGGCTGGTGCCCTGAGTGTTCCGACGCAGATTTCAGCGCATTGATCACCCACATGCGAAAGGCGCAACCATGAGTCGGCGGCAATTTCTTCAATCCATGACAGCAAGCGGCATGGCGCTGGCCCTGCGCCCGGTCGCTGCGGCGGCGCCGCAGCCTGGCGCCACGCCGTCTGTGCCGACCGCCGCTGCTGCACCCGCTGCCTGGCGCAACTGGTCCGGCATTGCGCAGTGCCAGCCTGCCGCATGGGCCGTCCCGCGCAGTGAGGAGGAACTGGTAGCCCTGCTGCGCCAATCCCCTGCGCCCTTGCGTGCGGTCGGGGCAGGGCACTCGTTCACGGCGCTGGTGCCCACCGAGGGCACGCTGTTGTCCATCGATGCGCTGTCCGGTCTGAGTGCCCATGCAGCGCAGCCTGCCCCCACGGCCACGCTGCAGGCAGGCACGCGTTTGGCCACGGTGTCCCGCCTGCTCGATGGCGTGGGCCTGGCCTTGCGCAATGCGCCCGACATTGACGCGCAGACCCTCGCAGGCGCGTTGGCCACCGCTACCCACGGCACCGGTGCCGATCTACCCGCCTTGCACGCCGATGTGCAGTCGCTGCGGCTGGTGGCGCCCACGGGCCAGATCCTGAGCTGCAGCGCCCAGGACAATGCCGAGGTGTTCCACGCGGCCCGCGTGTCCCTGGGGGCGCTGGGCGTGGTCACCGAGATGACGCTGCGCGTGCGCCCGCGCCATGTGCTGCAGCGCCGCGTATGGCTGATGCCGGTGGACAGCCTGTTGCGCGACCTGGATACGCTGGCCCGCAAACACCGCCAGTTCGAGTGCTACCTGCTGCCGCACACCGGCTATGGCGCCGTCATCGTGCACGACGAACACCCCGGCCCGCCGCAGCCGGTGCCGCATGTCTCCGCTGACGAGGACGTGCTGCGTGACCTGCGCCGCCTGCGCGACTGGCTGGGCTACGCGCCATCGTTGCGCCGCTGGGTGGCGCAACGCTTGATCGATCCCGCGCAGACGGAGCAGCGCACCGACTGGTCGTACCGGCTCCTGTCCACCCAGCGCCCCACGCGCTTCAACGAGACCGAGGGGCATGTGCCGCGTGCCAACGGCCCGGCCTGTTTGCGTGCGGTGCTGGACTACCTGGAGCAGCGCAACGACGTGTACTTTCCAGTGGAATTTCGCTACGTGGCGCAGGACGACGCGTGGCTTTCGCCGTTCTACGCGCGCGACAGCTGCTCCATCGCTGTGCATGCAGCGCACGACGAACCGTGGGACTACCTCGTCAAGGACGTGGGGGCCCTCTTTCGCCGCCATGGCGCCCGCCCGCACTGGGGCAAGCTGCACGACCGCAGCGCCCAGGAGTTGCGCACGCTGTACCCCCGCTGGAACGACTTCGACCGCGTGCGGCGCCACCTGGACCCCCAGGGGCGCATGCTCAACGCCTACCTGCGTCCGTGGTTTGAGAGGAGCAGTGCATCATGATCCGTCGCCGAATGCTCTGGACGGCCGCCGCCGTGGCGGCAGGGGCCTGGTGGTTGCGTCCTGCCGATCGGGGCGGTCCACCAGACGAACGGCTGGCCGCGCTGGCGCGGGCCCTGGCCGACGTGCCGCAGCAGCCCGTGCTGGTGCTCGACCGCGCACGCTGGCGGGCCAATCTGGCACGCATCCGCCGCCTGGCCCATGCGGCACTGCCCTTGCGCGTGGTGGCCAAGTCGCTACCCTGTGCGCCCTTGCTCGACGAGGCGCTGCGCGTCTGGAACACACAGCGCGCCATGGTCTTCAATGCCCGGCAGGCCGAGCTGGTGGCCCAGGCGCGGCCCGACGCCGACCTGCTGCTGGGCAAGCCTTTGCCGGCCAGTGCCGTGCATGGGGTGTTGCCGCGCCTGGCCAGCGCGCGCCTGGATGCGCCGCGCCAGGTGCAATGGCTGGTGGACACGCCCGAGCGCCTGGCCGAGTACCGCGCCCTGGCGCGTGCCCAGGGTGTGCCTTTGGGCATCAACATCGAGATCGATGTGGGTCTGCACCGTGGCGGCGTCGAGTCCACAGAGATGCTGGCCGCCATGCTGGATCTGCTGCGCGACGAGCCGCTGTTGCCGCTGCGCGGTTTCATGGGCTACGACGCGCACCTGGCGTCCATTCCCGACCTGCCGGGCAACCGCGAGCGCGCGCTCGCCCACGCCCGGGAGCGTTACGCCACCATGGTGGCTTTGGCGCGCGAGCGACTGCACACCGATGGGCGCGACTGGACGCTCAACACCGCTGGCTCGCCCACGCTGCACCTGCACGATGACCAGCACACGCCAAACGAGCTGGCCGTGGGTTCGGCAGCGGTCAAGCCTTCGCACTTCGACCTGCCTTCGCTGGCCGAGCTGGAACCGGCGCTGTTCATCGCCACGCCCATCCTCAAGGTGATGGAGCGTTTTCGGCTGCCCGTGGGCGCCGAACCGATCTCGGATGCTGTGCGCTGGTGGGACGTGAACCAGCGCCAGGGCCTGGCCATCCACGGCGGGCACTGGCTGGCCGATCCCGTGCACCCGCGGGGCGTGGCGTCCAGCGGCCTGTACGGCCCGTCGTCGAACCAACAGGTCATGGTGGCATCCCCTTCCACACCCCTGGCTGTGGGCGACTGGATGCTGTGGCGGCCCTGGCAGAGCGAGGCGGTGATGACCCAGTTCGACACCTTGTGCGTGGTGGACGATGGCAAGCTGCAGGCGCAGTGGCCGGTGATGCCTGTGAATCCCTGAGCAAAGGTCCCGTGCGTACGAGCAGGTAAAATCCTGCGCAAAGACCGCTGTCCCGGCGGTCTTTTGTTTTTTTGTCTTCGGGACCATGTAGAGGAACACCATGTACAAAAACCTCGCTGCCGCGCTCGCGGCCGCCTGTTTTTTCTCCCCCGTTTTTTCCCAGACCCCGGCCAAGGTGCCGGCGGAGCCCGTGAAGGCCGGCTTCGTCTATGTCTCGCCCATCACCGAGGCCGGTTGGACGCGCCAGCACGACGAGGGTCGCAAGGCCGTCGAGGCCGCGCTGGGCGCGGGCGTCAAGACCACTTTTGTCGAGAACGTGCCCGAGGGGCCGGACGCCGAGCGGGTTATCCGCGACCTGGCCGCCACGGGCCACAAGATCATCTTCACGCCCAGCTTCGGCTACATGGAGCCAACGCTCAAGGTGGCCAAGGACTTCCCCGACGTGAAGTTCGAATCCATCACCGGCTACAAGCAGGCGGCCAACGTGGCCACAGCCAACGCGCGCTACTACGAGGGCCGCTACCTCGCGGGCATCGCGGCGGGCCGCATGAGCAAGACCGGCGTGGCCGGGTACGTGGCGGGCTTCCCCATCCCCGAGGTGCTGCAGGGCATCAACGCCTTCACGCTGGGCATGCGCTCGGTGAACCCGAAGGCGCAGGTGAAGGTGGTGTGGCTCAACGTCTGGTTCGACCCGCCCAAGGAGCGCGACGGCGCCATGGCGCTGTTCAACCAGGACGCGGATGTGGTTGCCTTCCACACCGGCTCCACGGCGGTGATGGCGGCGGCGCAGGAGCGCGGCAAGCTGGCCGTGGCCTACCACTCCGACATGCGCCGCGTGGGGCCGGACGCGCAGATCGTGGCGGTCACGCACCAGTGGGGCGACTACTACACGGCCCGCGTGCGCGCCGTGCAGAACGGCACCTGGAAGAGCGGCAAGGTCTGGGGCGGCGTGAAGGAAGGCATGATCCGCGTTGGCGACTTCGGCAGCAAGGTGCCGCAGGCCGTGCAGCAGGAGGTGCTGGCGCGCCAGAAGGACATCGCTGCGGGCAAGCTGCACCCCTTCCAGGCCGCCCAGGCCGCCGTACGCGACAACGAGGGGCACGAGGTGATCGCCAAGGGGCAGACGCTCAGCGATGCCCAGATCCTCGGCATGAACTGGCTGGTCGAGGGCGTGCAGGGCAAGATCACGCGCTGACCCTGTTGCGGGTGGGTTTTACCGGACTGGCGACCCGGCACCCGCAGGCCTAGAATCCACGGCTGCGCTACAGCGCAAAGAGGGGGATGCGGCGCCAACACCCCGGCGTTGCATCCCAATCCCATAACGCAAGCGCGCGACACAATCGCGTGCGGAGACCGTGGATGACATCGCACACAGCCCTGCGGCTGCATGTGCCGGAGCCTACTGGGCGCCCGGGCTGCAAGACCGACTTCTCCTATCTCAGCGTCTCGCCGGCCGGCGCGGTACGCAGACCTCCCCCCGATTCCCCCGCCTTTGATACCGCCGACCTGGCCAACAGCCTGGTGCGCGTGCTCGATGACGAGGGCCGCGCCGTCGGCCCCTGGGCCCCGGCCATCCACCCTGAGCGCCTGCGGCGCGGGCTGCGCGCCATGATGAAGACGCGCATCTTCGATGCCCGCATGCTGGTGGCCCAGCGCCAGAAGAAGCTCTCGTTCTACATGCAGTGCCTGGGCGAGGAGGCCATCGCCGTGGCGCACGCGCAGGCGCTGCAAGAGGGCGACATGTGCTTCCCCACCTACCGCCAGCAGGGCCTGCTGCTCTCGCGTGACGACATCCCCATGTCCGAGCTGATCTGCCAGCTCATGAGCAACGAGCGCGATCCGCTCAAGGGCCGCCAGTTGCCCGTGATGTATTCGTACAAGCGCGCGGGCTTCTTCTCGATCTCGGGCAACCTGGCCACCCAGGTCATCCAGGCCGTGGGCTGGGCCATGGCCTCGGCGATCAAGGGCGATACAAAAATAGCTTCCGCCTGGATCGGCGACGGCGCCACGGCCGAGTCCGATTTCCACACGGCGCTGACCTTCGCCCATGTGTACCGCGCGCCCGTGGTCATCAACGTGGTCAACAACCAGTGGGCCATCTCCACCTTCCAGGCCATCGCGGGCGGCGAAGGCACCACCTTCGCACAGCGCGGCGTGGGCTGCGGCATCGCCTCGCTGCGCGTGGACGGCAACGACTTCCTGGCCATCTACGCCGCATCGCAGTGGGCGGCGCAGCGCGCGCGCGCCAACCACGGGCCGACACTGATCGAGTGGGTGACCTACCGCGCCGGCCCTCATTCCACCTCGGACGACCCGTCCAAGTACCGCCCCGCCGACGACTGGCAGCGCTTTCCCCTGGGCGACCCGATCGAGCGCCTCAAACAGCACCTGATCGCCATCGGCGAGTGGAGCGAAGAGCGCCACGCCCAGGCCCAGAAGGAGCTGGAGCAGGAGGTGATCGCCGCGCAGAAGGAGGCCGAGAGCCACGGCACGCTGCTCGACGGCCGCGTGCCGAGCGCCGCGACGATGTTCGACGATGTGTACAAGGACATGCCGGAGCATCTGCGCCGGCAGCGCCAGCAACTGGGGGTTTGAGCCATGGAAACGCAAGAAAAAGACACGGCGGCCACGGCAGGGACCGTGCCGATGACCATGATCCAGGCGCTGCGCTCGGGCCTGGACGTGATGATGGAACGCGACGACGACGTCATCGTCTATGGCCAGGATGTGGGCTACTTCGGCGGCGTGTTCCGCGTTACCGAGGGCCTGCAGGCCAAGTACGGCAAGTCGCGCTGCTTCGACGCGCCGATTTCCGAGGGTGGCATCGTCGGCACCGCCGTGGGCATGGGGGCTTACGGCCTGCGCCCGGTGGTGGAGATCCAGTTTGCCGATTACTTCTACCCGGCCATGGATCAGATCGTCTCCGAGGCGGCGCGCCTGCGCCACCGCTCGGCGGGCGACTTCACCGCGCCGCTCACCATCCGCATGCCCTGCGGCGGCGGCATTTACGGCGGGCAGACGCACAGCCAGAGCCCCGAGGCCATCTTCACCCACGTCTGCGGCCTGCGCACGGTGATGCCGAGCAACCCCTACGACGCCAAGGGCCTGCTGATCGCGTCCATCGAGAACGACGACCCGGTCATCTTCCTGGAGCCCAAGCGCCTTTACAACGGCCCGTTCGACGGCCACCACGACCGCCCGGTCGTGCCCTGGTCCAAGCATGCCCTGGGCATGGTGCCCGAGGGCTACTACACGGTGCCGCTCGACCGCGCCGCGGTGTTCCGCCCCGGCAAGGCCGTCACGGTGCTGACCTACGGCACCATGGTCTGGGTGAGCGAATGCGCCGCGCGCGAAGCCGGCATCGACGCCGAGATCATCGACCTGCGCTCCATCTGGCCGCTGGACCTGGAGACCATCGTCAACTCCGTGAAGAAGACCGGCCGCTGCGTCGTGGTGCACGAGGCCACGGGCACCGGCGGCTTTGGTGCCGAACTCGCGGCGCTGGTGCAGAAGGAATGCTTCTACCACCTGGAGGCCCCCATCGAGCGCGTGACCGGCTGGGACACCCCCTATCCGCACGCCCAGGAATGGGCCTATTTCCCGGGGCCCGCGCGCGTGGGCGCGGCCTTGCAACGCGCAGTGGAGGCATGACATGGGTATTTATGTGATCCGCGTGCCCGACATTGGCGAGGGCATTGCCGAAGTGGAACTGGTGGCCTGGCATGTGCAGCCCGGCGATGTGGTGGCCGAGGACCAGCCCATCGCCGACGTGATGACCGACAAGGCCACGGTGGAGATTCCGTCGCCCGTGGCGGGCAAGGTGCTGGCGCTGGGCAGTGTCGTGGGCCAGTCCATCGCCGTGGGCTCCGAGCTCGTGCGGCTGGAGGTGGAGGGCGACGGAAATTTGAAGCCAAATGCAGCTCCAGCGCCCGCAGATAAAGCGCCAAAAGCTCCTGTTTCAATAGCATCCGAGGCGCCCCCGGCGCCCACCCCCGTTGTGGCACCTGCGGCCGCGCGGCCCACGGCGGCGCACCGCGCCGCCGTGGTGCCGCGCACTGCGGATGAGCGCCCGCTGGCCTCGCCGGCGGTGCGCCGCCGGGCGCTGGACCTGGGCGTGGAGCTGCGCTACGTGCACGGCAGCGGCCCGGCCGGCCGCATTGAGCACGACGACCTCGACGCCTACCTGGCCGGTGGCGGCCAGGCGCCGGGGCAGGGCGCTTCGCCCTATGTGGAGCGCCATGGCGAGGAGCAGATCCCCGTCATCGGCCTGCGCCGCAAGATCGCGCAGAAGATGCAGGAGGCCAAGCGCCGCATCCCGCATTTCAGCTATGTGGAAGAGGTGGACGTGACCGAGCTGGAGCAGCTTCGCCAGCAGCTCAACAAGCTCCACGGTGCCACGCGTGGCAAGCTCACGCTGCTGCCCTTCCTGGCGCGCGCCATGGTGCTGGCGCTGCGTGACTTTCCGCAGATCAACGCCCGCTTCGATGACGAGGCCGGCGTGGTCACGCGCCACGCGGCCGTGCACCTGGGCGTGGCCACGCAGACCGACGGCGGCCTCATGGTGCCGGTGCTGCGCCATGCCGAGGCGCTGGACCTGTGGGCCTGCGCGGCGGGCATCGCGCGCGTGGCCGAAGGCGCGCGCGGTGGCAAGGCGCCGCGCGAGGAGTTGTCGGGCTCGACCATCACCCTCACCAGCCTCGGCGCCCTGGGCGGCATCGCCAGCACGCCGGTCATCAACCACCCCGAGGTGGCCATCGTCGGCGTCAACCGTATGGTGGAGCGGCCCATGTTCCGCAACGGCCAGGTGGTGGCGCGCCAGCTCATGAACCTCTCGTCCTCGTTCGACCACCGCGTGGTCGATGGCATGGACGCGGCGCAATTCATCCAGGCCATGCGCGCGCTGCTCGAAACCCCGGCCCTGCTGTTCGTCGAGTGAAGCGGGAGGAAAACACATGAAAGAAATCACCACCAAGCTGCTGGTCATCGGCGGCGGTCCCGGCGGCTATGTGGCTGCCATCCGCGCTGGCCAGCTCGGCGTTCCCACCGTGCTGGTCGAGGGCGAGAGCCTGGGCGGCACCTGCCTGAACATCGGCTGCATTCCGTCCAAGGCGCTGATCCACGCCGCGCACGCGTTCGACGCTGCACGCCACCAGGCCCACGGCTCGCCGCTGGGCATCCGCGTGCAGGAGCCCAGCATTGACATCGCGCAGACCGTGCGCTGGAAGGACGGCATCGTCAAGCGCCTCACCGGCGGCGTGGGCGCGCTCTTGCGCAAGGCCGGCGTGCAGGTGCGCAAGGGCTGGGCGCACATCGAGGACGGCAAGACCGTGATCGTGCAGCCCGCCGAAGGCGGCGAGCCCGTGCGCGTGCGCTGCGAGCACCTGCTGCTGGCCACGGGCTCCGAGCCGGTCGAGCTGCCCATGCTGCCGTTCGGCGGCGCGGTCGTCTCGTCCACCGGCGCGTTGGCGCCCGAGGGCCTGCCGCGCCGCCTGGTCGTGGTCGGCGCGGGCTACATCGGGCTGGAGCTGGGCATGGCCTACCGCAAGCTGGGCGTGGAGGTTGCCGTGGTCGAGGCCGCCGAGCGCGTGCTGCCCGGCTACGACGAGGAACTGACCCAGCCCGTGCTCGACGCGCTGGAGAAGAGCGGCGTCGTGCTGCACCTGGGCTGCAGCGTGCAGGGCTACGACGCGCAGCACGGTGTGCGCGTGCGTAGCGCGCGCGCCGACGAGTTCGCGCTGCCCGCCGACCGCGTGCTCGTGGCCGTGGGCCGCAAGCCGCGCACCACGGGCTTCGGGCTCGAATCGCTGCAGCTCGACATGGCCGGGCGTTACGTGGCGGTGGATGCGCAGTGCCGCACCTCCATGCGCAACGTCTGGGCCATTGGCGACATCACCGGCGACCCCATGCTCGCGCACCGCGCCATGGCGCAGGGCGAGGTGGTGGCCGAGGTGATCGCGGGCAAGCACCGGCGATTCGAGCCCATGGCCATTCCGGCCGTGTGCTTCACCGACCCCGAGGTCGTGGTCGTGGGCAAGACGCCGGGCGAGGCGCGCGCTGCGGGGCTGGACTGCATCACCGCGGCCTTCCCGTTCGCCACCAACGGCCGCGCGATGACGCTGGAAGCCACCGGCGGCTTCGTGCGCGTGGTGGCGCGCAAGAGCGATCACCTGATCCTCGGCTGGCAGGCCGTGGGCCAAGGCGTGGCCGAACTGGCCGCGGCCTTCACCCAGTCCATGGAAATGGGCGCGCGGCTGGAAGACGTGGCGGGCACCATCCACGCCCACCCCACGCTGGGCGAGGCGGTGCAGGAAGCGGCGCTGCGCGCGCTGGGGCACGCATTGCACATTTGACGCACCCCCGGATGGAGGGGCTCCCCCCTGAGTCGCCTTCGGCGCCTTCCCCCCTCTCTGCTTCGCTGCGCTGCGCGGAGGGGGGACGCCACCGGTGCTGCGGGGCGGCCCTTGCACGGTGGCCCTGGTCGGGGCCTCGCCAGTGTCGTCCAGCGCTGGCGGTGCTTGCTCCACACCATACAACGGAGGGGCTTTGCTGGAGAAAAGGCGCGGCTGGCTCCGGTAAGCTTGCAGCCATGCACATCTACCGTTCTGCCCTGTTGCGTTTTTCCGAGGATGGCCAGGCCTTGTACGACGAGGATGGCCTGCTCGCCATCGGCCCCGATGCCCAGGGCCGCCAGCGTGTGCTGGCGGTAGGAGCCTGGCAGCAACTCGCGCCGCAGTTCGCGGGTCAACACGTCACCCATTGGCCGGGGCGCCTGATCGCGCCGGGCTTTGTGGACATGCATGTCCACTACCCGCAGACCGATGTGATCGGCTCGCCCGCCGAGGGCCTGTTGCCCTGGCTGGAGAACTACACCTTTCCGCACGAGAAGCGCTTTGTGGCCCAGGGCTACGCTGCCCAGGTGGCCGAGTTCTTTCTCGACGAGTTGTTGCGCAATGGCGTGACCACGGCACTGGCTTTCGCCACCTCGCACCCGCAGTCGGTCGATGCGCTGTTCGGCGAGGCGCGGCGCCGGCACCTGCGCCTGATGACCGGCAAGGTGCTGCAGGACCGCCATTCGCCCGATGGTGTGCGTGACGAGACGGAGCAAAGCCTGATCGACACCGAGGACCTCATCACGCGCTGGCATGGCGTGGACCGACTGGGCTACGCCATCACGCCGCGCTTCGCGCCCACCAGCAGCCCGGCGCAGCTGCGCGGGGCTGGGCAGCTCGCGGCGCGGTATCCGGATGTGTGGATTCAGTCCCATGTGGCCGAGAACCTCGACGAGGTGCGCTGGGCGTGCGAGCTGTATCCGCGCTCGCGCAGCTACCTCGCGGTGTACGACGATTTCGGCCTGATGCGCGAGCGCGCCGTGTACGCGCACTGCATCCATTTCGATGCGGCCGACCGCGCGCTGATGCACCAGCGCCGCACGGCCGCCGCCGTCAGCCCCACAAGCAACCTGTTCCTGGGCAGCGGTTTCTTCGACTACCAGGCGGCCGACCGCGCGGGCTTCGCCTACGGCCTGGCCAGCGACGTGGGCGGGGGCACGAGCTTCTCGCCGTTCCGCACTATGCTCGCGGCCTACACCGTGGGCCGCGAGGGGCAGACCAAGCCGGGCCTGAGCCTCTCGCCCCAGCAGCTGTGGTGGCAGCACACAGCGGGTGCGGCGCGCGCGCTGGGGTTGGACGGCGTGGTGGGCAACCTGCAGCCGGGCTGCGAGGGAGACTTTGTGGTGCTCAACCCCCAGGCCACGCCGCTGCTGGCGCGGCGCACCGCGCAGGCGGGCAACCTGGACGAATTGCTGTTCGCCATGATCGTGCTCGGCGACGACCGCCTGGTTGAGCAGACCGTGATTTCGCAGGCAAAATATGGCCCTGGCGCTTGATGTTCAAGCGCAACCAGCTATCAAAATCGTAGTACCTGGCGAGGAACCCGCACCATGAGCATCAAGAGCGACAAATGGATCCGCCGCATGGCGGCCGAGCACGGCATGATCGAGCCCTTCGAGCCCGGCCAGGTGCGCGAGGCCGAGGGCCGCAAGATCATTAGCTACGGCACCAGCAGCTACGGCTACGACATCCGCTGCGCGCCTGAATTCAAGGTCTTCACCAACATCCACAGCACGGTGGTGGACCCAAAGAACTTCGACGAAAAGAGCTTCGTCGATTTCGAGGGCGACAGCTGCATCATCCCGCCCAACAGCTTCGCGCTGGCGCGCACCGTCGAATACTTCCGCATCCCGCGCAACGTGCTCACCGTCTGCCTGGGCAAGAGCACCTACGCGCGCTGCGGCATCATCGTCAACGTCACGCCCTTCGAGCCCGAGTGGGAAGGCTACGTGACGCTGGAGTTCTCCAACACCACGCCGCTGCCCGCGCGCATCTACGCCGGCGAGGGTTGCGCCCAGGTGCTGTTCTTCGAGAGCGACAAGGACGACGTCTGCGAGGTCTCGTACAAGGACCGCGGCGGCAAGTACCAGGGGCAGCACGGAGTGACACTGCCAAGGGCCTGACCCCGGCCGTCAGTGCAGGGCGCCCGCGCCGATGGCGATGTCCTGCGGGTGCAGCACGGCGGCCCACAGCATGGCGTGGATGCCGCGCACCATGTCGCGGAGCTGCATGCCGGGCATTCCCTGCTCCGGCAGCCAGGGCACGTGCACGAAGCCGCCGCGCGCACCGGGCACGGCGCCAGCGGAGAGCTGGTGCATCAGGCCATAGAACACCGCATTGCACACGAAGGTGCCCGCCGTCTGCGACAGCTCGCAGGGCAGGCCGGCCTGTTGCGCCGCACGGTGCAGGGCCTTGACGGGCAGGGTGGCGAAGTAGGCCGCCGGGCCGTCCGGCGCCACGGGGGCGTCCAGGGGCTGCGCGCCCTGGTTGTCGGGGATGCGGGCGTCGATGAGGTTGATGGCGACGCGCTCGACCGACAGCGTGGCGCGCCCGCCCGCCTGCCCCAGGCACAGCACCAGCGCCGGGCGGTGCAACGCCAGCAAGGCCTGCAACTGTTCCTGCGCTGCTTCGAAGACGGTGGGCAGTTGCGCCGCCACCACCGTGCGGCCGGCAATGCGCTGGCCGTGCAGTGCGCGCGCCACCAGCCAGCTCGGGTTGACGGCGTCGCCGCCGAACGGGTCGAAGCCTGTGAGCAGCAGGGGCGCGTGGGTGTGGGTCGGGGCCATGGGCACCATGGTAGCGGCCCGCGCAGGCTGCGCGGGTGGCGCGTAATATGCTGAGGCAGTACAGGAGCAGGCCATGAAATGGGAAGGCAACCGGGAATCGGACAATGTGGAAGACCGCCGCGGCAGCGGCGGCGGATTTCCCCTCCCGGGTGGGCGCGGCATCGGCATCGGCACCATCGTCATTGCCCTGTTGGGGGGCTGGCTGCTGGGCGTCAATCCGCTGACCCTCCTCGGGCTGCTCAGCGGTGGTGGCGTGCCGCCCGCCCAGGTGCAGCAGGCGCCTGCACAGCGCCCGCCAGCCGACGACCGGCTTGCGCGGTTCGTCTCCACCGTGCTGGCCGACACCGAGGACGTGTGGCATGGTGTGTTCCGACAGGCCGGCGGCAGCTACCAGGAACCCCGGCTGGTGCTGTTCCGCGGCGCCACGCCCACGGCCTGCGGCACGGGCCAGGCGGCCATGGGGCCGTTCTACTGCCCGGCCGACCAGAAGGTGTACATCGATCTGGGCTTCTACGAAACCCTCCAAAGCCGCCTCGGCGCGCCGGGCGACTTCGCCCAGGCCTACGTGATCGCCCACGAGGTGGGCCACCACGTGCAGAACCTGCTGGGCATCAGCGCCAAGGTGGACCAGATGCGCGGCCGCGTCAGCCAGGCCGAATACAACCGCCTGTCCGTGCGTCTGGAACTGCAGGCCGACTGTTTCGCCGGCGTGTGGGCCCACCACGCCCAGAATGCCCGCCAGATCCTGGAGCAGGGCGACGTGGAGGAAGCCATGAACGCGGCCGCGCAGATCGGCGACGACGCGCTGCAGCGCTCCAGCGGCGGCGCCGTGGTGCCCGAGTCGTTCACCCACGGCACCAGTGCGCAGCGCCAGCGCTGGTTCCACGCCGGCATGCAGCAGGGCAGCCTCAAGGCCTGCGACACCTTCGCGGCGCGCGCGCTCTGAAGCCACGCCGCGCAGACGGAGCCCCATGCCGGACACCCAGGTCCACCCCGAGTCCGCCACCCCGGTGCGCCGGGGTGCCCGTGCCGTGCCCGTGCCGGCCTCGGGCATGGCGGCCGCGTGGTCGGCTGCCGCTGTCACCGTGCCCCATGCAGTGGGCCTGGGGCTGTTGGCGTTTGCGCCTTTGGCGGCAGACCACTCGCTGGCGGCATTGGCGCTGTGGTCGGCAGCTTTGCCGGGCTTGTTGCTGACGCTGGCGGCGCCCCGTGCAGGGGTGGTGTACGCGCCCACCACGGTGGTGGCGCTGCTGTTTGCGGCGGTGCTGGCCACCGTGCATGGCGCAGCGCCTGGGCTGGGGCTGAATGCGCGCCAGGTGCTGGCCGTGACCGGTGCCACGGTGGCGCTGGCCTTTGTGTTTCAGTGGCTGCTGGGGTGTTTGCCCATTTCGGTCACGCATGGCTTTGCGGCCGGGGTGGGCTTGTCCATGGTGCTGGGGCAGGTGCGCAATGGCTTTGGCAGCGGCGCGCTGGGGGATGCACGCACGGCCTGGCATGCCCTGGCGGCGTTGGGGGTGGCGGCGCTGGCCTGGTGGCTGCGCGGGCGCTGGCCGCGCATGCCGGGATTGCTCACGGCCGTGGCTGTGGTCTCTGTGGCGGTGGCCGTGGCAGGCATTTGGGGCGCAGGCCTGGGGGATGTGTTTGTTGCCGCCGTGCAGCCCAGTGCCTTTGCCGGGCCGCTGTGGCCCGACTGGGGCGGTGTGCCCTGGATGGCGGTGGCCGAGCGCCACGGACAGGCGCTGGTGCTGCTGGCCTTGCTCATGGCCTTGGTCAACAGCCTGGAGGTACTGGTGTTCCACCAGGAGCTGGAACTGGACCACGGCCTGCGTGTGGATGCCAACGCGGCCCTGCGCCGCGAGAGCTTGCTGGGCGCGCTGTGCGCGCTGGTGGGCATGATTCCCGCATCCACCAGCGCTTCACGCTCGCGCATTGTGCTGGCCCAGGCGGGGCCATCGCTTCAGGCGATGCGCTGGCACGCGGCCATCATGCTGGGGGTGGCAATGACGGGCGCCTGGTGGCTGCACTGGGTGCCCATGGCCTGCCTGGCCGGGGGGTTGGTGCTGGCCGGGTTGCTGCAGGTTCCGGGCCTGATGTGGTCAAGCCAGTACGCGCGCCAGGCGCGCTTTACCTGGGTACAGAGCTGGCTGGTGGCCCTGGTGTTTGCCGTGTTTGGCGGTGTGGTGGCGCTGGTGGCCGGGCTGGTTGTGGCCACCTTTGTGCTGTTGCACGATTCCGCCACCACGGTGCTGCGCCACGTGCGCATGGATGGTGAATTGCGCTCGCGTCGCTTGCGCCGTGCGGCGTCTGACGGATGGATTGCGCCGCGCATGAACCAGGTGGCGGTGTTCGAGCTGCAAGGCGTCATGTCCTTCGGCGTGGCGGCCCATCTCGCGGAACAGGTGCGCCTGCTGCTGCAGCCCCGGCACCGCTGGGCCGTGCTGGACGCCAGCCGCGTGCCCGCCTGGGACAGCACCGCGCTGGCGCAACTGCGCGCCCTGGTGCGCGACCTGCAGCAGCAGGGCATTGCCGTGGCGGTGGCCTCACTCGATGGGATCGCGGCGGCCCAGGTAGGCAGTGCGGTGCGCAGCTTTGCCGACCTGGACCGCGCGCTGGAATGGGCCGAGGCGGCCATCCTGGCGCAGCGCCCACAACACCTGCGTGTGCGCCATTCCGACAGCGACCCGCTCGGAGAGATCGGCGAGGGCCTGCAGGCACAGGCGCGCCAGGCGCTGGAAGCGGTGCTGCGCCCGCAG
>Ga0208826_1000210_pt1 | contig 67701 bp, 58 predicted proteins | sample AD_UKC115_MetaG_FD_184451 | JGI IMG/M metagenome (GOLD analysis project Ga0208826, IMG submission 184451) | Active sludge microbial communities of municipal wastewater-treating anaerobic digesters from Hong Kong - AD_UKC115_MetaG (SPAdes)... | ecosystem: Engineered > Bioreactor > Anaerobic >... | reverse complement strand
TATCCCAACCGCTTTATGTATTACTATTACCCTGTCGTCTTAATCCAAAGAAATAGAAAGGGTTAACTGCCTAGCCGTAGAGCCTGGGCAATACTTCAACGTTAATGTAAACAACAGTAAATTGCTTTTGTTGACATGAAAAGAAAAATAGCGAACATTCACGGATTTCAACCGCCGCTTTTTAACAAAAAAACCTTTTAAAAGGACAAAATCGTGGAGTAAATCACAACCAGCTCTCAGCTTAGCCCAATGGTCATGTTGGTGCCAAAGGTATCGCTATTCATGCCATTCGCCTTCAAATCGAGTATCCCATAATCCAGCACCATCAAAACAAGCAAATCGAGCTTTACACCCAGCTGTTCACGGCTATTGGCATTAGCGCAAGCTACCTCGTTATGCTCGCTATCCTTAATATCAATTCGGCCGAATACACCCTGCTGTCCATTAGGTAGCACGCAATGTTTGATGATGCCCATGTAGTGCCTGCCCCAATCATCTCCGGCCTTTGCCCCAAATAGCTCGGTAATTTGAATAGCCATACTCCCGATGTTTTTTAGGTTCATTTTTTACGTATGCACCTGTTGAAATGTTTTCAAAAATATTCACGAAAAAAATGGCAAGGGGTAAATGAAAAAGGCGCATCGGTTGAAGCGCCTTTTTCACAAAAAACTATATTACTACTACTTCAGCTGGAAGCTGATAGGAACGGTGTACCAAACGTTAACCGGCTTACCGCCCTGCTTACCGGGTTTCCACTGGGGTAGCATCTTTATAACCCGAATGGCCTCCTCGTCGAGGGTTGGGTCAACGCCACGGAGAACCGACACATGGTCAACAGTACCCTTGTAGGTTACGCAGAACCTGACAATTACCTTACCCTGGATGTTATTTTCCATGGCAATGTCGGGATACTTAACGTTTTCGTAGATAAACTTGAATAGCTCGGCATCCCCGCCCGGGAAGGATGGCATTTCCTCAACAGCCACGAATATCTCAGCCGGAGCTTCGTATTCAACCTCTTCCTTGGGGGCCTCCACAACCTCAACAACTTCCTGGTCAACCACTGTTTCAACAGCCTCCTCGGCTATCATAAGCTTGCTTTGCTCTTCGGGTTTAACGGTGTCAACCACAACAGGGGCAACGTACTTCACAACAGTTTGCTGTTCCGATGGTGGGGGTGGTGGGGGTGGTGGGGGTGGTGCTGCTTCCTCAAGCTGAATATCGTTGGCCATTTGAGCGATAACCTCGTTGGCATCTCTAGCCTTAGCAGCGGCAATGCTCTTTGCCCGGATAAAAGGGATAATGGCGGCCATAACGATGATAAGAACACCCAGAATTATAGACAGGGCCATCGTTCGGGTGTACTTCTTCCGTAAAACATAAGCGCCATACTCCTTATTCCTGTTGGCAAATACAATATCGTCAAAGCTGGGATAGTATGTTCTTGTCATATCAACCTCCTTATTTAGCTGTTTGTGTTGTAGCCACAGGGGCTATTCCAAGAGCCTTTTCAACCAGCTTTTCTTCAACCCAGTTGATATCGGTTACGGTGTATCGGGCAATTCCAACAATGGACATCTCGTCAATAATATCCACAAAGTTTTTGTACTTTGATGTTTTATATGCCTTGATGAGAACAATTGGGCCCGTATCGTCGTCCTTTTTTAGCTGGCTAATGGCACTACGTAGAGAATCCTGGCTAATCTCGATTTCACCGCTTATGACCTTTTTCTGAAAATCGTCAATTTTGCGGAATAGTGCCCTGTTGCGATCGAGTAGCACCTTACGAATGCCCGTAGCGCTAAAGTCGGTTTCCTGAAGCACGGTAACCTCTGGGTCGGCCTTACCGGGGTACCAGTACACCTTATCGTTTGGTCCCAGGATTACGTTGAGAGTACGGCTTTCGGCAATTTTTGGTGGTTCAACCTTCTCGCCCTTTTTAATTTTCTCGGGGAGAACGATTTCCATAACCTTTGGTTTGCTGAAAGCAGCAGTTAGCATGAAGAACGTAATGAGCAGGCTCATTAGGTCCACCATGGGCGTCATGTCAACATGCGCATCACCCTTCTTGGGTTTCTTTTTCCCGCCCTTGGTATTTTCTTGTACTTGAACTTCTGCCATCTCACTCAGCTATTTCATCTTCCTTCACCTCTACAGCCCTAAGATTTGTAACAAGGCTGTACCTGTTCACGTTCTTATCCTGCAGTATAGACAGTATTTCCCTTACGACGGGAAATTCAAGATCGGCGTCACCCTTAATCATGGTTTGCACGGCAGGGTTCACCTGGCGGGCAAATAGGATCCACAGGGCAAGCTGGTTGTCCGTGGAGTCTATTGGTACTCCTGTTTCGAGCACACGCCTTTCGTCAGAGTTTTTGGTATTTAGGTATTCCTTCATTTTCTGTATCGGAACGCCGACGGCTGTCCCGCTTTTCTCAAACTGACGAAGTTCGGCTTCGTTAAACTCGATATTGTAGCGCTTGCCCATTTCGGCCAGCACCTTGGGCCTGAACTTTAAAATGGTATCGGGTCCGTTGTCAATATTGAAAAAAACTCGCTTATCCTTCGCAATAAGAACCGTCATAACGTTAGCATCCATAATAGGTTTTTCCGATACAGAAAAAGGTGTATCAACTGGTGCCGATTCTTGTGGCCTAAAGGTTGCCGTGAGAATAAAAAATGTCAGCAGCAACGTAAACAGGTCCACCATCGGCGTCATGTCAATACGGGGCGATTTGGCACCTAGTTTAATTTTTGGCATGTTAAAAGTCCTTTCTTTTTCTGATCAAAATGAACCTGCAGCTTACTTTCTGATTGATGCGGCAAAGGTCTGGGTAAGGCTAAATCCTGCCTCGTCAATTTTGAAAACGTAGTTATCAATCATGGTTGAGTACATGTTGAAGAAAATGATTGCCAGGGTTGAACCCGTGATACCGAAGGCGGTATTAACCAGGGCTTCAGAAATACCGGTTGAAAGGGCAAGAGCATCAGGAGCACCCGACTGGGCAAGTGCGGCAAATGCACGGATCATACCAAGAACCGTTCCAATAAGTCCGATCAGCACCGATATAGAGGCAATGGTTGAAAGGAATACCATGTTTCTTGACAAAACGGGCAGCTCAAGTGCGGTAGCTTCCTCAATTGCCTGCTTCATAGAGGTAATCTTCTGGTCTTTTTCCAACTCCTTATCATTCTCCAACGCACGGTAACGTGAGAGCCCAGCTTTCATAACGTTTGCAAGTGAACCCTTTTGCTTGTCGCATGCCTCAATTGCTTCCTCAATTTTATCCTCGGCAAGCATTTTCTGAATGTTGGACACAAACACGTTCAGCCTTGATTTTCCTTTTACCCTTGTAAGGGTGATGTACCTTTCAATAACGTAGGTCAAAAGGGTAATGATAACCGTAATAAGGACAGGAACGATAACTCCCCCTTTATACATCATACCTAAAAGATTCCCCTGCAAGGGATGACCCTTGGGGTTGCCACCTTCAAAGTTAACCGGGTTACCCAGCACTCTGGTAAAGATAAGATAAGCAACGATAAATGCTAAAATAATTGTAAGGGGTGCCATAAGCGACTGCAAAACACCACCAGACGACTTTGAATTTTTGCTCATTTTAGTAATGTTTATTTGGTTTAAGTGAATAGATTGCAAAAATAAATATTATCTGACTTAATACAATAGTACTCCGTATAAAATTAGTGTAACATTTTGCCTGCGTTACTTTTCGAGCGAAACGTTGTAAACCCTCTTCTTGGTAACGGGTATTTCAACAGTTTTGTAACCCTTAGCGCTAACCACAAGCACCTCGGAAGCTTCGGGCATTACAAACTTATAGGCACCCTGGGCATTCGTCCAGGCCTCGGCAGCGGTATCCTTTACGCGAACTGAAGCACCTGGAATAGGCTCACCGGCAGAATCGGTAATAACACCCGATATCTCGTTAGGACTGGCTTTGGGCAGAGCGCTCTTTTGGAGCTGTGTAATGTATTGTATGGACGATTTGGCTACCTCGTTGTTGGGGTCAATGGCCAGAATTTTATTATTCTCGGCAATAGCGTTGGCATAATCACCCATGGAGATGTACATGGTGCTGAGGGAGCTGTGTGCTCTGATAACGTAATCGGGCGAAAGGTTCATCATCCGATAGTAGTATGCCTTAGCCTCGTCGTAGCGTTTGCTCTGCAGAGCCTCGTAGCCGAGGTAGCGGAGTGCATCGTACATTTCCTTAACATATTTAACGGAGTCAACGGCAGCTTTCTGCAAAACAAGCTGGAATTTGGGTTTGGCCAGGCCAAGCTCCGAGTCGGGATCTTTAGCCGAGGCTATGTTGGCCATCCAAAGGTATCCCTGCAGGTTGTCGGGGTATTTTGTCACCATTGCGTTGAACACTGAGTCAGCCTTGTCAAATTCCTTTGCCTGGTAAAAGGCCTTTCCAACCTGGATGTAGTCATTTTCAGAATTTCTACCTAGATCAATAAGGTGCATCCAGGTCTGAGCAGCATCAGCATATCTTTTGGCGGCATACTGCACTGTACCCTTTTCATAGGTAATGTTCAAGTCCTCCTCACCGTCGAATAGGGCTGCTTTGTCGTATGCCTCCAGCGCCATGGTTATCTCAGCTTCCGACCTTTCAACCAGGGTTTTTACCGAGTCAAGTTCAGCCTTCAAAGCATCAATTTCAATTTTGGCCTTATCCTTGGCTGGTCCGGGCTTAGCTGAGGCATACTTGGTTTGAAGTTTGGTTAAGTCGGCCTCCATGTTGTCAGCCTCAATAGTTAGCTTTCCTAAGTTCTGGTTCTTGCGTGAAAGTATTCGGGCGTAGTAAAGGTAGTCCTTCTTAATAAGGCGTTCGGGGTCGAGAGAGGCAAAAAGCTTATCCATGTAATTCTTGGCCAGCTCGTAGTTTCCCTCCTCAAAAGCAGAGTATCCTGCAATTCGGTTAAGGTAGGCCCTGGAGTCATCAATGGCAAAGATTTCCTCCACGTTTTTGATTACTTCCTTGTATTCCTTGGCGTAGAAGAGGGCGTTAACATACCTGATCTTTGCAGGAATGTTACCCTTGGTGAGCTCGAGGTATTTTTCAAAGTATTTTTTTGAATCGTTGAATCGTCCAGCCATGGAGTATAGCTGGCCCAGCTCGCGGTAAGCCGGTGCGTAGTTCTGATCGAGGGCAATGGCTTGCTCGTAGAAAGGAATAGCAGCCATTAGGTTACGGCCCTTCACGTAAATGCTTCCAATTTTCATGTTGGCAGTTGGTGAAGTGGGGTCCCAGTCCTGAGCCAGGTTGTAGTTCTTTATTGCCTTGGAGCCGTCGTTTACCAAGATGTACAAATCGCCGGCAATGATGTAAACCTCACTGTTTCGTGAATCAATTTGTAGCGCTTGTCGAATGTAGGGCATAGCCTTACTGGTATCAACCTGTCCAAAACGTATGTAGGATTCGCCAATCTTGGCAAGAGTAAAGGCATAATCCTTAGGATTTGGAATTTTGCTGACCTTCTTGTACGGCGGTAAAAGGCTTTTGGCCTTTAGCCTAAACTCCTCGGCCTTGGCATCATCCCTGTTGTAAAATGAAACCCTGGCTAAACCAACATAGTTTAGCGGTTCATTGGGGCCTGCCGTGATGCCATTGTTAAATATGTCGGCAGCTTTCTTGGTAGCCACGTTCAGCGAGTTGGAGATTGTATCGGCAAAGTAGTCCAAAAGGACATTTTCCCCATAAAAGAAATACACCTTGCTGTTTCCCGGCTCGTTTTTAATGAGCTGCTGAAACATGGCTTCCGCTTTATCATACTGCTCATTCTTAGTTAATGTGATGGCCTCCTGAAGAGTCTGAGCCTGTAAACCAACACCACAGGTCAAGCTTAATAAGGCGACAGGAAGCAATGCTCGGTTAATACGTCTCATGTTCATTGCTGTTAATTTTAGTTACTCGTTTTTTACTTCAACAATTCTAATCGGCATGGTAGCCGGGACCAAGCCCGACTTTAGTATGATTCTTTGACCCTTTTCACCTGCAACAAAACTTATGAATCCGGATCCTAGGCCGTAGAATGACTCCCTTGAGTTTATGTTAACCTCCCTGATAAAGGGGTAGGTTTTCTGGTAAATTGACCCCTGAACGGGAAGGTAGTAGGAATCCTTATCGAAATACTGCTGCGAAATGGCTGCTAGCTTTACCTTGCTGCCAAGGTCAAAACTTGTGGAATCATCGGTATCGCTTATCCAGTTTACGCTAACTATTCCGAGAGCACCAGGACTCTTAGCCACGTAGTTTACAACTTCTGCATTCGAGTTTACAGCGTAGAAGTTGGGGGGTAGCTGCTGTGGAAGGTTGAACTTTTCCCTGAAGTACCGGATATTTCCTGAGTGGATGTTGTCGAATATAATGCTAATCTTACCTAGTTTGGAACGGGTATTCAGCTGGTTCCAGTCGGTGATTTTTCCGGTAAAAATATCCTTAACATTATCGTAGGTTAAAAGGGAGTCGTTGTTTCCCTTGTTCAGCACAATTGCCAACGCATCATAGGCAACCAGCGTAGTACGAACAACAGTTTGAGCATCAAGCAGGGTTTTCCTTTGCTCCTCGGTTGGAGTCCATGACGAAACTATTACCTGCACCGAATCGTTGAGAAAATCGGCAATAAGCTCCCTCTCGGGTTTGTAAACGGTTTGGATATGAGCAAGGTTATAGAGCGAGGTGAATGTGCTAACCTCAGCATCTACAATGGGTTTGAACGATTCATCTGCTTCAATCTTTATGCTACCAGAGGTCGGAGTTTCGGCAGGGACCTTTGCTCCCTTGTTTTTACATGCGGGTAGCACAGCCACAATGGCTACAGCTAAAATCGCCAGCTGTACGACTTGTTTGAATGTTGAAATTTTTCCCATAGTATTAAATTTTTCCGGCCAACAACTAATATTCTTCGCTTTGCCCTATTCAATACTTTAACAACGCACAATATTAGTAATTATCTTGAAAACTTATAGTATTTAGGTAACCTCAAATTTCAGTCCATAATAGTTAATACCCTGCTAACTATCAACTTGTTACCATTATCGTTTAATACTTTTTAACATTAGAGCGGGCAAATATACACCAACCCCGCATGTAAAAAAACACCTGCTTAACATTTGCATGCGAAACAGGCTCAACAAGCTAACAGAAAGGGGGGAAGAATATATTGAGAGCTTTTCATGCATGTGCTGCTACTCGTCATCATCATCCTTGCTAAAAAAAACCTTCTTTATCTTTTCATACGAATACATTATCCGGTAAATTCCGTATATAATTAACGTTATGCCGAATATCAGCCTTAGGGCTTTATCCAAATGGTCGAGAAGAGGATGAAAGATGATGAACACCCCTAGCCCGATATAAAAGAATACCATGAATACCCCGAAAATGGCGAAGACCTTATCGTACATTTTACCAGTGCTCATTTTTCAACGTTTAAAATTCAACAAGTGTGCTGCATGTAAGCAGAACCTACCAACTTAAGCCTTAACTTCTAATGCCCAGCTTTAAGTGAACGCTACAAAAATAAAACTTTACCTTTAAACTTATCATGACATATTTCATATTTTTGTATGGTTGAAACATTCAAAAGGATAACAACCTGCTAATGTTGACCTTTAAACAAATGCAGTATAGCTACATTTCAGAACGGCTGGTTGTTTTTCAACCTGCAATTTCAAGGCAGCAAAGTTGGTATGTTTTAAAGCATTTTTTTGAATTTGTATATTTCGTCTCATGGCAATCTTGCTGTTTTTGGTAGAATATGGAATCTTAAAAAAATCACTTTTTGATGAAGTACTTACACATAACCCAGCTAATTGTATTTACGTGCTTATGCACTACCCTTCACGCCCAGCAATCCGAACGCTACTTCCGGTTTGTTGAACCCAGTAAAGAAACTATCAATACCAAAATTACCCGCATTATTTCCATTGACAGGGTTAAGGCCGACACGGTTTGGGCCTACGCCAACGATGAGGAGTTTGCACGCTTCTCGGAGCTGGGCTACAAGGTGGAGCTGCTCACCCCTCCCTCGTTGCTCACCGGAAAGGTTATCAACATGGCAACCAGCATTGGCCAAATGGCTAGCTGGGACAGGTACCCCACCTACTCCGTTTACCGCGAGCTGATGAAAAAGTTCGAGCAGGACTACCCACAGCTCTGCAAGCTCGACTCCATTGGAACCACCGTGGGGGGAAGAAAGCTATACGTTCTGAAAATTTCCGGTAATGTGCTTGCCAACGAGGCTGAACCTGAAGTGCTCTACACCAGCACCATGCACGGTGATGAGGTAACGGGATTTGTGCTGATGCTCAGGCTGGCCGACTACCTGCTCAGCCAGTACGGGAGCAACTCCCGGATAACCAACCTGTTGAATGGCACGGCCATATACATCAATCCTAACGCCAACCCCGATGGAACCTACTACAGTGGAGATAGCACCGTTTACGGTGCACGACGCGACAACCAAAACAACGTTGACCTGAACCGTAACTTCCCCGATCCCCGCGATGGCGACCACCCCGTCGGCTACTCCTGGCAACCCGAAACACAGGCCATGATGAGCTTTGCCAATGAGCACCATTTCATCCTATCGGCAAACTTCCACGGCGGAGCCGAGGTGGCCAACTACCCGTGGGACACATGGACATCGGCCGAGAATACCCATGCCGACAACAGCTGGTACTACACCATCAGCCGGGCCTACGCCGATTCAGTCCATGCTCACAGCCCTGCAGGCTATTTTACGGATGAAAACAACGGGGTTACCAACGGGGGTGACTGGTACGTGATAACCGGCGGACGGCAGGACTACATGAACTACTGGCACCACTGCCGGGAGATTACCCTGGAGATTTCCAGCACCAAGCTGCTCAGCTCCGATGAGCTGCCGGCCTACTGGGGCTACAATAGGGAATCCCTTATAGGTTACCTCGAACGTGCCCTTACCGGTTTCTACGGCACGGTAACCAATCCGGATGGACAACCCCTCGATGCCACCATCACAATTCCCGGCCACGACAGGGATAGCTCGCATGTGGTTACAAACCCTGAGCATGGAAGCTACTACCGGATGATTGCTCCGGGAACCTATGAGGTTCTTTACCAATCGGATGGCTATATTAGCCAAATCCAGACTGTAAGCGTTCCCAGCTATTCAAGCAGAATTATGAAGGATGTTGTGCTTGAGCCAGCTCAGCAGGTTAACCTTTCAGGATTAGCTACCGACAGCTTAACCGGAAACCCCATCGAAGGGGCCAAGGTTGAGCTGGTGGGTTCCTCCTACACACCGGTTTACACAAATGCTCAGGGCATTTATGTCTTCTCTGCCATATACGAAGGCTACTACCAGGTGAGGGCATCCAAAGCTGGCTACATACCTTCAACTCAAGAATTGAACCTGACCGTCTCCAGTAACACCCTGAATTTCATTCTAGCCCCCTCTGAGGCAGAAAGCTTTGAGCTGCAGCTACCCTCCACGCTAACCTTTACCGGCGGCAGCTGGAGCCGTACCAACCAAACAGCCTACACGGGCAGCTATAGCCTACGCTCGGCCAGCATCGGCCACAGTAGCAGTACAGCCATGACAGCTACCCAGAACTTCAACGGGCCTGGGGAGGTAGCCTTTGCCCGGAAGGTCTCCTCCGAACAGGGATACGATTTTTTGAGATTTTACATTGATGGTACCAAAAAAGGAGAATGGAGCGGTGAACAGAGCTGGGGTGAGGAGTCCTTCAGCATCACCTCCGGAACCCACACCCTCAAATGGGAGTACAAAAAGGATGAAATGGTTATAGGTGGAAGCGATTGCGCATGGGTTGACGACATCATCCTCTCCCCTACCCTGCAAAATGCCACCTTTACCGTGCTGGTCAATGGAAATGAATACGAGGGTTTAACCGTCAACCTTGATGGTATGACGGCAAACACCGGAAGCGATGGCAAGGTTAACTTCGTCAACGTGCCCACAGGTTTGGCAAAACCGGTGAGTGTACAATATATGGGAAACACCCTGGCCGACAGCCTGGTGAATGTGGTTTGGACAGGCCAAAATAGCTACGACATGGACATTTCGGCATACTTTGAGGTAACATTTCATGTAACCTCGGAGGGAAACCCTGTGGAAGAGGCAACCGTTACCCTGAACGACCTGCAACTACAAACCAACAGCCAGGGAATAGCAACCTTTACCGGCATTCCTTTTGCACCAAACATCCATGTTGACATATCTCGAAGCGGGTACAACACCTATGAAGGTGATATAAGCATAGCAAGCGACTCTACCTACACCATCTCTCTTAACCCAAATGCTTCAGAACCTATTATAGGTAATACCCAATTGTTAAGAATATTTCCTAACCCCTTTACCGATAGGGTAAACATAGAAATTGAAACTTCTGAATACTCCCAGGTTCAGCTGGAAGTGTATAGTATCCTTGGCTGCAAAATGGACAATATATTCAACGGTATGCTAACGCCAGGCATTCACAACTTCACTTGGAAATATGACAATATGCCTAAAACACAGTCAAGTGGAAATATCTTTATGGTTTGGGTAAGAGTAAATGACACAATAATTGTTAGAAAAATAGTTCAGATTCAACAAAAATAAGTTGCTTTGTACCGGCATTACCAAGCAACTTGGGGAAAAAACCATTACCAATTTTTTAGAAGTTCCATAAACCATGCATTTAAAGAGACTTAGCTTGTTAATCCTGTTCACTGCAGGACTTAGGTTATCCTTATGGGCACAGCCCAACCGTCAAATTCCATCAGAAAAACCACGTTTGATTGTCGAAATTGTAGCTAGCCAGATGCGGTTCGACTACCTGACAAGGTACTGGGATAAGTTTTCCGATGGTGGATTTAAAATGCTGGTTAACGATGGTGCCAGCTGCAAAAATGCAAGGTACAGCTACCTTTTAACCCAAGCCTACCCAGGAATTGCCACAATCTCCACTGGCGCCAACCCATCAATTCATGGCATAATATCCGACAGCTGGTTCTCGAGAGTTAACGGCGAAGTGGTTGATGCTGTTGCCGACGAAAAAACAACCACTACGGGTGGCAGCTTCGCCAGCGGTAGGGCCTCGGCAAAAAATCTTGTTACCAGCACTCTGGGTGATGAAATTTGCCTAAACAACCCCCAATCGAAGGTGGTGAGCATTGCTCTTGATGCCGGTTCGGCCATACTCATGGCCGGACATAGCGCGAGTGGGATTTACTGGCTCGACACCGAAAAGGGTGGATGGGTTTCCAGCAGCTACTTTAGCGACAGCCTACCCGCATGGGTGGATACCCTTAACGCTAAATCGCTTGCAAAGCTTTATGCCGAAAAGGAGTGGAAAGCGATAAACCCCATACAGGCTTATGAAGAAACCGATACACTCACCGCCAGGACTCCTGAGGGAAAGAAAAGGGTATCGGATAAAATTAAGCTACTGATTGACGGCATAATAGGAAAATCGGAACCTGCTACCAGCTACAAAAAGCTGCTTGAAACCCCATTTGGTAACTCGCTTACCAAGGATATGGCTATAGCCTCCATCTTAGGTGAAAGCCTTGGTAGCGATGAAAACACCGACTTACTCTGCATCACCTTTAGCGCCAACCGGTACATAACCCGAAAGTTTGGCCCACATTCCATTGAAATGGAGGATACCTACCTGAGGCTTGACCGAGAACTGGCACACTTCCTCCAATTCCTGGCAACCCAGGTCGGAAAGGAGAATGTGCTGGTGGTGCTCACCTCCGACCAAGGGGTTTCGTCAACTCCGGAATTTCTGGAAAAGTCAAAGATTCCAGGTGGATACTTCGATCCTAAAAAAGCCATGGTGCTGCTGGGTAGCTACCTGAATGCCCTATACGGACAGGGCAGCTGGATAACAGGCTACCACGAAAAACAGATCTACCTCAACCGAAGGTTGATAGAGGATTCCAACATAAATCTTGCCGAAATGCAGCAAAAGGTTGCCGATTTTATGCTTGAGTTCTCCGGTGTGGCCAACAGTGCAACCGCTCATACCCTCCAATCAGCAAATTTTGCAAACGGGATAATGGTGAAATTTCAGAATAGCTACAACCAACGCCGTTCGGGTGATGTTATTATTAACCTGGAGCCGGGATGGGTTGAACGGAATGGATCTATTACCTCCGGCAACTCGGCCTACGACTACGATACCCATGTACCCCTAATCTGGTATGGCTGGAAGGTTAAACGTCGCGTTATTACGTCACCGGTAAACATTTATGACATAGCTCCTACCCTTTCGAGCCTGCTGGGGATAACCTGGCCTAACGGTTCGATGGGTTCCCCTGTAAGAGAGCTGGTTGAACCCTAAGTTGTGCCCTTCAGTAAGCATTGCTAGCCCAACTCTTCGAGTATGGCAGGGTTGTTTTCAACGCTGTTGCCAACTACTACCATGTCGGCACCGGCTGCAAAAACCGCGTCAACCTGCCTGGCGCTGCGAAGGCCCCCTCCAACGATTAGAGGAATGGAAATTTGGCTTCGCACCTGCCTTACAAGCTCAGCCGGAACGGAGTTTTTAGCCCCACTACCCGCCTCAAGGTAAATTAGCTTTAGTCCAAGTTGCTGTCCGGCTAAAGCCGTTGCTACAACAATATCGGGCTTATCGGATGGAATAGGCATAGTGTTGCTCATGTACTGCACCGAGGTAACAGCGCCACCATCAACCAGTATGTACCCGGTGGGTATAACCTCCATTCCGCTCTGCTTAATCCTCATTGCCACCTGCACGTGGCTACCTATAAGCAGCTCGGGGTTACGTCCCGAAATAAGGGAAAGTAAAAGAATGGCATCAGCATGGGAGGTAAACTGAAAAGCACTACCCGGGAATAAAATTACAGGAAGGGCTGTATGCTCTTTCACCCGTAGCACAAAACTGTTAATATCGCCACTTATCAGGCTACCTCCAACCAAAATCATGGAAACTCGGGTTTGGTTGGCCAGCTCCAGAGTCTTGCTGAGGCTTAATTCGTTTCCCTTGTCGGGATCGAGCAGCAGGGCTATCTGCCTTGATTTTCCGCCACTGAATAATGAGCTGTAAATGTTTGTCATACACCAAAATGCTACCGGTTAACCCATGCCAGGCAATAGCCACCATTAAAGGTAAAATTAGCTTTTAACTCGGCTACGCTACCATAATTCCTCACTTTGACCCTGCACCAGCCACTTTCCATCTGTTTCCTATCGAGCGTAACCACCATGTCATCAGCCAGGCTGCAAGGTTTAGCCCATGGAAGCTTGTAGGTAGCCTCCTTTACGCACCAAATCAGCGCCAACTCACTTTTATCGTGAACGTTAACTACAAGTTGCTCCTCTTTGGAGAGGAATTTTTTTGCAACCCTATCGAATGGTCTGTCCAGTTGCTCCACGTCAACCCCAACCGGCGTTGATTTATTTACCGCCACCACCGCCACACTGCCGGAATGGCTTATGGAGATATGCTGGTTGGAACCGGGAATAAAAGGACGCGATTCGGGGGTGTAGGAGTAGCCATTGGCAAATCCCATGTATTTTAGTATAGCCAGAACAGCTTGTCGCTCAAGAATACGTTTTGGGTGAGCAACGGAATCGCTTATGCTTTCATGCTGTAGCGCAGGAGACTCGAACTCTCCGTCGTGGAACTGCCAAACCACAATTCGGTTACCCTCGTTTAGAATCTCCTTAATAATTGGCATATACTTAAATTTGAGCTACTTCCATGAAAGGGTTTCAAGCAGGTGAACTACATCCTTCTTAAAGAAATCAACAGCTGGAGCAAGAGAATCCTTGTTTGGAACGCACCTAAAGTAAAGGGCACCACGCAGGTAATGCTGGGTGGAGTCGGTTACAAAGAATTGAACGGAGCTGGCAGAGTTGCCGCGTATATCGTATAGAACTCCGTAAACCTTTTCCTGCTGATTTGAAAAAAACTGCTCATCAATAGCATCAGCCTTTACGGTGTGCTTGTAGGCTAGGGAGCGGGCATCCTCAATCATTTTAGAAATATCGCCATGCACGTTTTTGTAGCTCAGGTGGAGTGTAGCCTTATACCCTGTAAAGTCAACATTAAGCCATACACCAGAATCAGCGCTTTCCTTAGGAACAATCACAGAATAGGTAGGGTACATGAAGCGAAAAGGGTAAATAGAATCGAAGAGCCGGTAGCTTTTTGCAGGGAAATCAATCCGAAAATAGCCCCTTGGTTTCGGAACCGGAGGATCGGCACAACCAAATAGCATAACAGAAAGAAACAGGATTGCCAGCAGGCTAAATGGAGTTCGATTGCTCATCTTCTCTATCATGCACTTTAACCTTAACACGTTTTATTCTCCGGCTATCAACCATATCCACGGTAAACTCAAACTGTTTGCAGGTTACCACATCGTTTCGGGAAGGAAATTGTCCGGTAATTTCAAGAATGAGCCCTGCAAGAGTCTCGGCCTCACCCCTTACGTCATCAAACACATCGTCGCTGCACCCAATAACCTTACAGAAGTCGTTGAGCAGAATTTTGCCCTCAAAAATATATGTTGAGCTGTCAACTACCGTGTAAAGCGGAGTTTCGTCGTCGGATTCATCAGAAATTTCGCCTACAATCTCCTCAAGAATATCCTCAAGGGTGATTATTCCGCATGTTCCACCATACTCGTCAACCACAATGGCCATGTGGATACGTTTCAGCTGAAACTCCGATAGCAAGTCGTTGATTCTTTTACTCTCAGGGACGAAGTAGGGAGTTCTAATCAGGTTTTGCCAGTGAAAGTCGTCCTCACGGTCAATGTAGGGGATCAGGTCTTTAACATAGAGTATGCCACGAATGCTATCGAAGGTTTCGGAGTAAACAGGGATGCGGCTGTAGCCCGAATCCACCACTACGTTTTTAAGGTGGTTGAACGAAGTGTCGTACTCCACCGCCACTACGTCAATTCGGGGCTTCATAATCTCGCTCACAATGGTGCTTCCAAACGTTACGATACCCTGAAGGATTTGTTTCTCCTCGGCAATGCTATCGGATGTTATCTCCAGGGCGTTGCTTAGCTCATCCATGGAAATCTGGTTATGGGTGCTCGCACGTTTCCCAATTCTAGAGGTTGAAGATAGCAGTAGGGAGCTAAGGGGCCTAAACAGCCTAACAAGCAGATGAAGGGGATAGGCCATAAACAGGGCAAACTTAAGCGCACGGTTTGTAGCAAGTATTTTAGGCATAACCTCGCCGAAAAGCAGCAGAATAAAGGTGATGACAATAACCTGAAAAATGAAACCGGCAACGGGAGCATTCGAAAAATCAATTAAAGAATTAGTGAGGTAGGTGGAAAGGATGACAATTCCAACATTCACTAGGTTATCAACAATCAGAATTGTAGCTAGCAACCTCTCGGATTCGTTAAGGTTGATCAGCACGAAACTCTGAGCCCTTTGGTGCGATTTGCTTTCCAACTTTTTCAAATCGGCCGGGGAGAGTGAAAAGTAGGCCGACTCGCTTCCGCTCATCAGGCCGGAAATGATAAGCAAAAGAATCAACACAAGCAGGCCGACTACCGTTCCAACAGTAATAGGATGAAAGGCAATATCCATTAATCCAACTCCTTTTAATATTCGCCATTCTGCGATGGCTTCGACTTGTAAAATTACTAAAATATTCAGAGATTACGTTAATTTAGCATACAGCAGCCATTTACCAACAAAAAACCGATAGTTTGGTTAGGCTATCGGTTTTTGGGGCAGGGATAATAAGCAGCTAGAATGGCAGGTCGTCATCGGGCGAAGGAATGTTCTCCACGTCGGAGAGGTTGGATTTGGCATCAGACACTTGCTCAGGGTAAGGGGTGGAATGTTCCTGCTGGTTCACATTGGGGCCAAGGAATCGAAAGTTGTCGCAAACAATCTCGGTGCTGTATCGCTTATTTCCCTCCTTGTCGTCGTAGGATGAGGTTCTAATGCGACCTTCAACATACAACAGCTTTCCAGACCTGACATATTTTTCAGCAACATCGGCCAAACCTCTCCATACCACAATGTTATGCCATTCGGTTTGGGTAACTTTTTTCCCGGACTTGTCGGTATAGCTTTCGTTGGTAGCCAGTGGGAAACGGGCTACAGTTACTCCTCCTTCGAGGTGGCGTACATCGGGGTCTTTGCCCACGTTGCCAACTAGAATTACCTTGTTAACTGACATTGTTTTAGATTTTTGGTTATTTAGACCAAGGTAGGGTAAAAAAATATACAAAGCAAATAAATTTCACTTTCCCGTAAAGTAGCGTTCAGCAGGTTCAGAAGCCATGTATGAATCAATTAAACGCGGTACCGACAACTCTTGTAGGTTTCCAATGCTAATGTTTCGATATCCGGTTCGTAAGGCATAGGTGGGGTTTCTCATTTGCACGATAATAAAACGGGCATGCAGGGTTATATGGCTAAGCTGATGCTTGATTGGGTCGGACACATGAATAATCTCGGCTGATGAATCGCCCATTAGCTCTTTCCACGCTTCGGTTTCAACCAGCTGAGTGGTATCAAGTTGTTCTGGAGTTTCAATGAGCGGAAATTCATACAGGGAGTGCCATATATCGTTCCCCTCCCGCTTGCGGATAAAGGTTGTTCCGTTAAAGTTAATCATAAGGTAGGTGAAGTATCGTGATCGGGGTGGATTCTTCCTGTTTTTAAGGGGGAGCAACCCAGTCAGGTTGTTTAAATAGGCATAGCAGTAGTCGGAAAAAGGGCAGGCTGAACACGAAGGCCTGCGCGGTGTGCAAACCAATGCACCCAGGTCAATAATAGCCTGGTTAAATTCAGCAGGGCGATTCCTGTCAATAAGCTCACCAGCAAGGTTAAAAAACTCCCTTCGGGCCTGTGAGGAGTTAACCGGAGTAAACACACCAAACACACGAGCCAGAATTCTGTAAACATTTCCATCCACAGCAGGCACAGCCTCGTTGAAGGCAAACGAAGCCACTGCAGCGGCTGAGTATGGTCCGAGTCCGGCAATACGCAGAAGTTCGGAGTAGCTGGTGGGCAGCTTCCCACCAAAATCGGACATTACCTGTTTGGCACCTGCATGCAGGTTGCGGGCACGGGTGTAGTATCCCAGCCCTTGCCATGCCTTCATAACAGCATCAAGGGGCGCTTCGGCCAATGCTGGTATATCGGGGAAAATATGAATAAACCTTTGATAGTATTCTGTTCCCTGATTTACCCTTGTTTGCTGAAGTATAACCTCCGAAACCCAAATATGGTAAGGATCGGACGTATTCCTCCAGGGTAAATCACGATGGTGTACACTAAACCATTCCAGGAGCAATGCACTAAAATCCATACAATCAGCACTTAGCAAAACAAATTCTTGTCAAAATTAATACTTGCCGTTTCAATTATCGAGATAAAAGGTTTATATTTGCAGTTCGAAATCATCCACTATGTGTAACATATTGATAATTAAATACTTTTAGAAATGACAAAGGCAGATATTGTAAATGAAATTTCCAAGACTACCGGGATAGAAAAGGTAGAAGCACAGAAGGTTGTAGAAGCCTTCATGGAAATAGTGAAGGACTCCCTGGCAAAGGAAAAAAATGTTTACCTCAGAGGGTTCGGCAGCTTTATTGTTAAAAAGCGCGCACAAAAAACCGCACGTAACATCTCAAAAAACACCACCATAATTATTCCCGAACACTACATTCCATCGTTTAAACCCGCCAAGACCTTTGTAAATAAGGTGAAAAATCACGTTAAGAAATAGGCAACCATAAATACTAACCAAAAAAATTTCACGTCATGCCAAGCGGAAAAAAAAGAAAAAGGCATAAAATGGCTACGCATAAACGCAAAAAACGTTTACGCAAGAATCGTCATAAGAAAAAGAAGTAGCAACCCTGGTTTAGTAGGAATCAGGAAATTATGCAAACAACCTAAAGTTCCTGCATGGCGCTTTAGGTTGCTCTATTTGTTGTATATACCTTACCTAAATTATTTAAAGTGAACACCGAACTAGTAATTGATGTACAGGAAGCTGAAATTGCCATTGCCCTGCTCGAAAACAAGCAGCTGGTAGAGCTCAACAAGGAGAAAGGCAACGTTCAGTTTTCGGTTGGCGACATCTATCTCGGTAAGGTAAAAAAAATCATGCCCGGATTGAATGCCGCATTCGTAGATGTAGGCTACGAAAAGGATGCATTCCTGCACTACCTCGACCTGGGTCCGCAGTTTAAAACCCTTCAGCAGTATGTTCAAGCCCACTACGCCCGAAGGACTAAAACGATACCCGTACCCAAATTTAAGCTTGAACCGGATATAGATAAGAACGGGAAAATTACCGATGTACTTTCATCGGGTCAGGCTGTGCTTGTACAGATAGCCAAGGAACCCATCTCCACCAAGGGCCCGCGGTTGACCTCCGAAATATCCATCGCCGGTCGGAACCTCGTGCTGATTCCATTTTCGGATAAAGTATCCATTTCTCAGAAGATTTCCTCAAACGAGGAGCGCAAAAGGCTAAAGCGGCTGATGGAAAGCATTATCCCCAAAAACTACGGGGTGATTGTGCGCACTGCTGCCGAGGGCAAGAAGGTAGCAGTTCTCGATGCCGAGCTTCGCAGCCTTATCAAGAAGTGGGAAACCGCAACCGAAAAGTTAAAAACAGTATCCTTCCCCGGCCAGCTGGCCAGCGAGCTAAAGCGAACCTCGGCCATCCTTCGGGATATGCTGAACGGAACGTTCAACAGCATTCATGTGAACGACGAGATTGTGTTCAACGATATACATGAGTATATTGAAACCATTGCCCCTGAAAAGGAGAAAATTGTCAAACTTTACACGGGAAATGTTCCCATATTTGACCAGTTTGGGATTGAAAAGCAGATAAAATCGCTATTCGGCAAAACTGTCTCAATAAAAAGCGGGGCATACCTCATCATAGAGCACACCGAGGCTTTACATGTAATTGATGTTAACAGCGGAAATCGTTCAAAATCTGGTAACGATCAGGAAACCAACGCACTGGATGTAAACCTGGCAGCGGCCGATGAGATTGTCCGTCAGCTCAGGCTTCGCGATATGGGCGGCATCATTGTGGTTGATTTTATAGATATGCATCAGAACGAGAACCGCAACATGCTGTTCGAGCGGATGAAGGAGCTGATGTCAAAAGACAGGGCTAAGCATAACATTTTACCGTTGAGCAAGTTTGGGCTAATGCAGATAACCCGCCAGCGAGTTCGTCCCGAAATGCATATCAACACTACCGAGAAATGCCCCACGTGCAAGGGGACAGGAGAGGTTAGCCCCACTGTTCTGCTCGACGAGCAGATCGAAAATCAACTTTCCACGCTGGTTACCAGCCACAAGTTAAAAAGTATTACCCTTAAGCTGCACCCCTACATTGCAGCTTTCCTAAACAAGGGTTTTGTTTCAAAGCGTATGCGGTGGTCGTTTAGGTACCACTGCAGGGTAAATGTAACTCCCATGTCGTCCTACCACTTTCTGGAGTACCATTTTTTTGACTCCAAGGATACCGAGATAGGTATATAGCCAACAAAAAAACCCCGCTGCCAGGCAGCGGGGTTAACTTTATGCAGTAACAAAGTTCTGCATCAATAGGAGTGGTAAAAATATCAGATTTTTGTTGCCAAACGCTCTACCTGACCGCTAACCCTTTAACGTTTCGCGAATTTTGGCCTCAATTTCGCTGGCCAACTCGGGATTGTCCTGTAGGAGCTGGCGAACGCTATCGCGACCTTGTCCCAGCTTTGTTTCACCGTAGCTGAACCACGATCCACTTTTTTTAATAATGTTACACTCCACACCAAGATCAACAATTTCACCGGTTCGTGAGATTCCTTCTCCAAAAATGATGTCGAACTCGGCTTTCTTGAACGGAGGAGCCAGCTTATTCTTTACAATTTTCACCCTCACCCGGTTACCGGTTGATTCCTCCCCATCCTTAAGCTGGTTGAGCTTACGAATATCAACCCTAACCGAAGCGTAAAACTTAAGGGCATTCCCCCCGGTAGTGGTTTCGGGATTTCCGAACATAACGCCGATTTTTTCACGCAGCTGGTTGATAAAAATGCAGCAGGTGTTAGTTTTGCTAATTGTTCCGGTTAGCTTTCGAAGGGCCTGTGACATAAGCCTTGCCTGAAGGCCCATTTTGCTATCACCCATTTCCCCCTCAATTTCTGCCTTAGGGGTAAGGGCTGCCACCGAGTCGATAACAATTATATCAATTGCCCCTGAGCGGATAAGATTATCGGCTATTTCAAGCGCCTGTTCTCCGTTGTCGGGTTGCGAAATCAACAGTGTTTCCACATCAACTCCCAGTTTCTCGGCGTATGAGCGGTCAAAAGCATGCTCAGCATCAATTATGGCGGCAATGCCACCAAGTTTTTGAGCTTCGGCAATGGCGTGAATGGCCAGGGTTGTTTTTCCCGACGATTCGGGTCCGAATATTTCAACCACCCTGCCTCTAGGGTATCCTCCAATGCCAAGCGCTATATCCAGAGCAATTGACCCCGAGGATATTGAGGCAACATCAGCAACTGCCTTATCACCCATTTTCATGATGGACCCCTTCCCAAAATCTTTTTCAATTTTGTCGAGGGTTGACTGAAGAGCCTTCAGCTTATCCTGACTTATCTCCTTGCGCTCTTTCTTTTCTTTTTCTTTTTCTACCTTTTCCATGTGGTTGGTATGTTAAAGCGTTTTTTTCAACTCCTCTAAAATTTGCATGGCATGGGCTTTAGTATTGACCTTGTCAAAAACATGGGTAATTTTCCGGTCGCCATTAATTATGAAGGTGGTGCGAACAATCCCCATGTAAGTTTTGCCATACATTGATTTCTCAGCCCAAACCCCATACAACTCAGCAATCCGATGGTCGGTGTCAGCAGCCAACCTGAAGGGAAGGCTGTGCTTCTGGATAAATGACCTATGCGACCTGGTGCTGTCGGGGCTTACCCCGATAACGTCAAGCCCCAGCTGTTTAAGTTCCGTGTACCCATCCCTTAGACTGCAAGCCTCTTCGGTGCAGCCAGTTGTGTTATCTTTGGGATAAAAGTAAAGCACTACTGCTCTGCCCTGGTACTCGGAAAGGCTGAATTCAACGCCATCCTGATCCACTGCTGTAAAGTCAGGAGCTGTATCGCCAGGTTTTAGAAAGGTCGTTTTCATCACTTTGATTTTGTAAAGTTATGAAGAATATACAAAATAGCTCTCGGGTTGTTCAAAAAATCTACCAAAGACTTATCAACAGAAAATACCGTAACCTTCATTTGCTTGTTCCTGACAAAATTTATCACCCTGAAGTTAAAAAAAACCCTACAGGAATTCTGTAGGGCAGGTAGTAAAAGGGTTTTAGGTTAGGTTATATAGGGTTGTTTGGGTTTATAGGTTAATTGGTTTTAGGTTTTTGCTTACTGTGAGAAAAAGTATTCGTTGAGCTCATAAATTTCATCGGGGGTAAAGGTGTTTTTCTCATCAAAGAAGTCGTTAATTGCCTTGAGCAGCTCCTGGAAAGAGATATATCCATCAGCATCTGCATCAACGATGCGGAATTTATCGGGAATTGCACCAGGAGTAAAGGTTGCGTTGCGTGTCCAGACATTTGCGAGGGGAATAACCTTAACCTCACTTCTGGGCACTGCCATGGAGTTTTTGCTAAACATATCGGAAAGCACATCAGCCGAGAGCTGCACTCCCCTCTCGTTGACAATTGCTCCCTCAGGGGTACTGGACTCATCGTCCATATAGTCGAATACTCCGTCGTTGTCATAATCGGGTGGGCAACCAAGCGAATCCACGGCCACTCCTGGAGGTGTATCGGGACATGCATCAAACCTATCCAACACATTATCGCCATCCTGATCGGCAAAGAAAACCCCGTAGTCAAATGTACCACTAAGTTCAGCAAACACCCTCTCGACCAGCATGGTCTTTGGGTCGGAGAAAAGGTCGAGGTTCATGCTGAAATAGGTGAATGCGAATATATCGTTGTAGCTGTTTTTATTGGGGTAGCCCATGGTGCTGGCAGTTTTGCTGCTATAGTTGTCCAGCAAATCTGAAAAGGCATAGTTAACGGTAGCACCTACCCTAAAGTTAACCCTGTCGGACAGGTAAAAATCGAAACCCAGGTCAAGTGGAATGGTAAAGGTATTCTGGCTGTAGGAACCAATTCTGTACAAATCGGCGCTGGAAAGGTCTGTTTCGTAGCTATTATCGAGTTTGATTATTTGAGCTAAGTAGGCATTAGGACCATTTTCGGGGAAATCACGAAGCGAACCGTCGGACCAAGCATAGTAGAAGTCACCGGTAGGCCCATACCTGACATTTCCCTTAGGCGTAAAAAACATAGTTGAAACGCCAACTGCGATAAATGGTTTGAAGCGCTTAACCAGCCCAAATAGATGACCGAAACCATACTCAGCAGTTATGCCAACCTGCCAGAACTCGGTTTGGAATGAGGAGTTTGGATAAATGGGATTTCCAATATCGTCTAGGGGTAATGGTTGTAGCTGCATCTGACGGGTAATATCAAAGTTCTGACCCTGAAACTGGCCGTAAATCGCAAAAATATTTCCCTTAAAGTAGTTCTTCCCAAAAAGCGTTGAAACGTTAAATTTGAAACCATACTTTCCGTTAACAGGATTGGTTACAGGGTTTTGAACGTCCCCCCAAAAACTCATGATTCCTGCGCCAAATGATAGAACCGGTTTGTAAACGGGGTTAATAACCTCAACAACCGTATCGAGCAAGTTTTTGTAGTATTCCTCATCATCCTGTGCATGGGCTGAATTATAGGTGCAAAGGAGCATACCCGAAATGCAGAGGGTAAAGAGTGTAATTTTATTTCTGGCAATAAACCTTCTCATCAGAACTTTAACAGCTAGCTATCTGAACCAAGTTTGGTTGGTTATCATTAGTGCTTCCTGAACGGTAATTCTAACACCGTTGTTGTAGGCGGCCACAAACGCATCGTTAATTTTAGTGGTATTCCATATTTGCACCCTAAAGTCGCGCGCTTCCTTGTACTCCTTAAACGATCCTATGGAGTATTTATACCAACCCTCATGCTTCTCGGTTCGCACCTCGTAGGTAACATTATGTCGTAAAAAATACCTTTTGATGTTAATGGGCTTATGCCCGGCAGCCACCTGAACCCTGTAGTAAACCCCTTTTTCAGGCTCCAGCATGTAGAGCATCATGTTTTGTTCGGGCTGGGCTATTTTTTTTGATTTCTCTGGAATTACCTGGTACTGAACAGGAATATCTATTCCACCATCGGAGCCAGCAGATGTAAAGCTGCTGCTGAAGCTTGAAGAAGAGGGAGCTGCAATTTCAGCGCCCGGGATGGAGGCCAGCAATCCCTCGATGGATTTCGGGTCGAGATTGCCCAAGTCAACATCCTTTTGGATAATGTCAACTACCCGTGTAGCCTCACCAACAAGGTAGGAAAATTTTCCCGAAAGGCTGACAACGGCTTCCCCGTTTCCGTTAATAGGAATTAGCCGGTACGACACAATGAAGCGAGGGTCGGGCGGCATACTCATCCATAGAAATTTAACCTTTTGATCTTTAAAAGTAAAAATGGCATCCTTGGCATCTACCACCTCTGCTTGAAAGCCCTGGGGTATATCCTCCTCAATCTTTGCAAATTTCTGGGCGTTACCCTTATTAACCAATAGTTTTACCAGCAAATCGTTAGCCTCGCCGGTGGGTATAGGGGTTTGCCTAATGCACTTAACGTTCGAAGCCAGCATAGAAACAGGGGCTTGAACGGGAATGACATTCTGAAACTCGTTGATATCAACTATCAGCGAAGGGTTGATACGAGCTGAAGGGGTGATAGAAATCTGTGCTGCCTGCACGGAAGAAGTTTTACGCTCATTATTTTCAATGTATGAGAAAACTCCACCAAGGTTGAAACTCCCCTTTAAACGCTCGTCAACCCGAATTCGGTAAACAAATCGTAACTCCTTGGCTGCAGGAAGCTTAAGCCATACTACCTTTACCTTTTGATCCTCAAAAGTAAAATCGCCAAGGGATGATTCTATTAGTTCAGCAGTGAGGCCTAGGGGTAATTCCTGCTGAAATCGGGCAAAACCATCAACACCAGCCTTTTTTAGGAGCACTTCCACATCAAATTCCGAACCTGCATCTACCCGACTTGGAGCTTTCATGGTAACCAGCACATTACCACCTCCCAAAATGCCAGCAAGCGTAATACCTATTATGTTGATAATAACTATAAATAGCCTTGCCATTATAGCTTGGATTCAGGTTTAGGGTTAATTTGTTACAATTATAGTGAATAATTATAATTAAAAGCAAGAGAACAAGGTAAAAATCATGGGAAGCAGCAGGTTAAGGCAAAAAATATATAAACAAAATAATTTCATTGAATTGATTTTCAACTATATAGCATGTTAATAACTTAACATGGCATTTTAAGAGTAGGAGAAAGCGCTACCCCCTAAAAATTCTCTTATAATCGAGGTTGGAGGAACCTCGCTGTCTGAAATGGTATTGAAATAGTAAAGGAATTTAAGCAGGCGGTCGGCTTCATCAAATTCAGGTCTATTGGGCGGCACTTCCTGAAGCAGGGGCTCAACATAGCTCTTAAGAAGGCCAAACTCGAAAAGCAGGGCAGAGTTAAACATTTCGTCAGCCTCCTCCTGGTAGGGAAATATGTTCCTATCCTCTCCCCTACGGACACTCTCCCAGCGGGCGATTGTTTGAAGGGCGTTGTAACCCCTGTACCGGTAGTCGCGGACAATCCTTCTGATAAGCCTGTTATCGGTGGTTGGAATACGGTTAATTCCGTCGTACGACATGGAGGTCAACGCTGAAACGTATATTTTAAACTTTTTGTCGGATGGGATTAACGGGGTGAGCTTTGGGTTAAGGGCATGAATACCCTCAATGATAATCATGCCGTTAGGATCGATTCTCATTAGGGTGTTATCAAAGAATCGGGCGCCCTTCTCGAACGAGAATTTAGGAAGCTCAACCGTTTCACCGTTAAGCAACCTGAGCAAGTCGCTGTTAAAGTATTCTATATCAAGTGCTTCTAATGCTTCGAAGTCGAAATCCCCATTCTCGTCCCGGGGGGTTCTATCCCGATCGACAAAATAGTTGTCAAGCGAGATGGTGTAGGGTCTGATGCCGTTTACCCTTAACTGCACAGCAAGCCGCTTGGCAAATGTTGTTTTGCCCGACGAGGATGGGCCAGAAATTAGGATAACTTTAACTTTGTCGCCCAGCGAGTGGATTTTATCGGCGATGTAGGCAACCTTTTTTTCATGTAGGGCCTCGGAAACCTTTATCAGCTCGCTGGCATTTCCCTGTTCAACCTGTTCGTTAATAGCAACAACGTTACCTACCCCCAGAATATGAGTCCAGTCCTTATACTCCTGAAAAATATCGAACATTTTATTTTGAATAACTACATCCTCCACCTCGTCGGGCTTTGAACGCTTTGGAATGCGGAGGAGCATACCCTGGTAGTACTTAACCAGGTCGAATACTTTTAGGTAGCCGGTTGAAGGAACCAAATTCCCAAAAAAGTAACCGGGTAAATCACCCAGGTAGTAAATTGAGGTGTAAAGTTTTGGCCGGGTGTCAAAGAGCTTGGCCTGCTCGGTGTAACCAAGATCTTCAAAGAGTTTTACTGCATCGGTGGTAAGGATTTTATCTCTTCGAAATGGGATATCTGCAGCAACAACCTCGCGCATTTTGTCGCAAATTGAAAACACCAGGGGCAAGTCAAGCGGCTGCTCGAAGCCATCGATCTCGCAATAAAATCCCTTAGAAACAGAATGTTCAATCCTTACCTTGCAGCCGGGCAGTATGTCCCCGACAGCTTTATGCAGCAGGAAAAAAAGGGAGCGTTGGTACATACGCATTCCTGCAGGATGGGTAATATCAATAAATCTAATTGTTTTGGGAGTAAAAATTTCGTAGTCCAGCTCCTTCAGCTGGTTGTTTACCATAGCGCCCAGCACCTGGTGCTCCAGCTTGATATTGAATATGCCGGTTAGCTCCATAAGCGACAAACCTGGGGTTACCCGAACCTTTTGGTTAGTGTTCTCCAGCACAATTTCAACTTCTCTTCTCATATGTAGTAGGGTAAGTTTAAGAATCAATAAAATAGGTGCCTTAACGACAGCAAAGTTTTACACCTCCGGTAAAGTTTACTACCGGTCCATGGTTAGAAATTACACCGAGTTTTTCGGCGAGGAATTTCAAAATTTCCATGGAGGCGCTTGAGTAGAAGCTTACCTTGCTCAAGGAGCTACCATCGTTTAAAAGGTTGTTTTCGGAAAGTACGCGAAGTGTCTGCCGGGCAACAGCGGGTGCAGGATTAACAATTTCAACTCCTCTAGGCAGTATCCGGCTTAGGGAGTTCATCAAAAAAGGGTAATGGGTGCACCCTAAAACCAGATGGTCGATGTTACAATCTACCATTGGGTCAACATACCTATGAAGGAGCTCGGCAGCTTCGGGCGAATCGGCCTTGCCGGCCTCAACCAACTCAACCAAACCCTCTCCCACCTGGTAGCAGACATTCACATCAGAGGCATATTTTTTACTGGTTTCGATGTAAAGTTTCCCCTTAAAAGTTCCGGCAGTTGCCAACACGCCAATACTTTTGGTTTTGGAATTAAGTGAGGCGGGTTTTATAGCCGGCTCCATGCCAATAAAGGGAATTTTAAAGTTACTTCGAAGGTGCTCAATAGCTGCAGCGGTTGCGGTGTTGCATGCAACAACCACCAGCTTGCAACCCTGTTCCAGCAAAAAACGGGTAATGCAGTCAGAAAGTTCAATCACCTCCGACTGGGGTTTGGGCCCGTATGGGCAATTTGCCGAATCGGCAAAGTAAACAAAGGATTCCCGGGGCAGTACTTTTAAAAGTTCATACAGCACCGTTAATCCGCCTGACCCGGAGTCAAAAATTCCTATAGGATTACTACCAAGCAATTAACGATAACCTTAATTTGGGAAAAATGAAATATTCATGACAATAGCCCAGGCAGATGCTAACGATTACTCCATGGATTACCCTTCTGAGCCATAGAAGAACAAAATATAAATAAATGAAAAAAGGGATAAACCGCATACGTCGGCAAATCCCTAGTATAAGCCATCAGGGCTGATTATTTCGTTATCCCCAGCTCCTTTTTAACCAATGGACCTATATCAACACTTTGCTCCGAAAAGTAAAGGATGACCCCGGTGCTGGTATCAAATATGTAGGTAAACCCGTTAGCCTTGGCAACCTTTTTAATTGCAGAATCTGCTTTTTCAATGACCGGTTTCATAACCTCACCCTGGTAGCGTTGATAGTCCTGCTCGGCTACCTGCTGAAACTCCTGAGCTCTTTGCTGCATCTCGGTAAGCTCCTTCTCCTTCATCTCGCGGATGGCGTCAGTAAAGGTGCTGCGCTTTTGAAGGTAATCCTGATACTTCTTATTAAATTCAACCTGAAGCTCCTCAACCTGATCCTGCAACGTCTTGGTAAACTTATCCAGCTTGGCAACAGCGCTATCCCTCTCGGGCATAACACTTAGAATCTCCTGGCTGTTGATGTGCCCAAACTTATAGCTTTGCGCATAGGTTTTCACACCAGTGGCTGATAGAAAAAGAATGAAAGCAATCGTAGATATCTTTCTCATGATTATCAATTTTTAAGTAAGCAAATATAAAAATTAAATTATTTATACCCTAATTTTAGGAGCACATCTTCACTTTTATCGTAGCGGGGATTGGTGTAAAGCATGTTGGGTGATGCTGCAGCATCGAAAATAATGGCATACCCCCCTTCGATGGCTATCTCCTTAACGGCATTAAAAACCTGATCCTGAATGGGTTTAACCAGCTCTTCCCTTTTCTTAAAGAGTAACCCATCGCGACCAAAGTACTTCATCTGCAGCTCTTTGGTTTGCCTTTCCCTGGAAATTATCTCATCTTCACGTTTTTTTTGCATTTCCTGGGTTAAAAGGACCTTTTCGGTTTGGTAGTCCTTATACATCTTGTCAATTTCAGCATACTTGTCCTCAATCTCCTTTTGGTACTGCTCCGAGAGCTTATCAAGCTGCTCCTGGGCTGCCTTATAGGAAGGAATTTTATTGAGGATGTACTCTGAATCGACAAAAGCAAATTTTTGTGCCCACAAGCTTGTGCTAATCAGCAAGACAATTGGGAGTAGGAGTATTTTTTTCATTGGTGTGTAATTTATTTAAACTTAAATGCGACTACTGGTTGCGAGTAAAATTAAGCTGGTCATTTTCAAATATTTAAAGTATCAAAAGTAATCGGCTAAGTATTTCAAGTTGAAGCTGAATTGTTAAGGATATATCAACATGCCTGCCAATTATTGAAATAGGGTTGATATAAGGGTTAAGAATTGTTAAAATGGCATTCCGATAATAAAGTGAAACTGCCCTTTATGGGCGTCGGGATTGTCGGGAATTTTATCGAATCCGTATCCCCAGTCAATTCCAAGCATCCCCAGCATGGGAAGGAACATTCTTGCGCCAATGCCTGCCGAGCGGTGCACGTTGAAGGGGTTGAACTCGCTGGCATCACGCCATGCATTTCCAGCCTCAAAAAAGGTTAGTAGGTATATGGCGGCCTGTGGGTTAAGGGTTAAAGGGTAGCGGATTTCAACGGTGTACTTGTCGTAAACATGGCCGTCGCCAACGTAGCTACCATCTATCAGGGTGTACGGGGTAAGAGAACCATTCTTGTACCCACGCAGGCCAATTGTTTCCTTGCCGTAAAGGTTGTAGCCCGACATACCATCACCGCCTACATCAAATCCCTCAAAGGGTGAATGGCCAATATCGCTGTTAAAGTAACCCATAATTCCGAACTGGAAGTTGGAGTAGAGCACCAGCTTTTCGACCAGGGGAACATACCATTGAATTCGCCCGGTCCATTTATGGTATTCAATCCATTTGTACTTTTCGCTTCCGGAAAGTGCCGAGTAGTTCTTTCCATTAAAAAGCGAGTATGGTGGGGTAATTTGAAGTGACAGGCTAAGGTTGGATCCTGTACGGGGGTAGATAACCTGATCGGTTGAGTTGCGCGTAAGGGAAATCTTGTAGCTTAGGTTATTCGACTGGCCGTTGCTGAAAAGAAAGTATCCCGTCCAATCCTTCAGGTTATAGTTCTGGTAGCTAATTTCGTTGTAAATGCTGAAGTAGTCGTCGGGCCATTTCAAGCGGGTTCCAATACCCACAGAAGCTCCGGTTACCTTAAAATATTTATCACTCGTCTGGTAGAAGTAGTCCACTCCGCCATTCTGAATGGTGTGGTAAACCGAGAAGGAAAAGTTGGTTGGTTTTCTACCACCCAGCCAGGGTTCGGTAAAGGAGAAGCTGAAGGCTTTGTAGTAGGTTCCGTTAGTAGAAGCTCTAAGTGATAGGGATTGGCTATCACCCGAAGGAACAGGCCTCCATGCCTCCTTGTCAAAGAGTCTTCGAACGGAAAAGTTGGTAAACCTTATGCCAACCGTTCCAACAAACATTTTGTTACCCCATCCTCCAGATATCTCGAGCTGGTCGTTGGCCTTTTCCTCCACCACGTATTTAAGATCGACCGTTCCCTCAGCGGGATTTGGCATGGGCTGCACGTCGAGTTTTTCGGGATCGAAATGTCCCATCTGGCCAAGTTCCCTGATGGTGCGTGTTATTTCCGATTTGCTGAACAGGTAGCCCGGTTTGGTCCAAAGCTCACGGCGAATTACGTGTTCATTTGTTTTGGTATTGCCAACAATCAGCACTTTGTTAATGGTGGCCTGGTCGCCCTCGTATATTCTCATCTCCAGGTCAACGGAGTCGTTCTGAATCTGGCTTTCAACCGGATCGAGGTTGAAAAACAGGTAGCCATCATCCATGTAAACGGTCGAAATGGAGTTGTCGTCGGTGAAAAGCCTCTTTTCCAGAAGGGTTTTATCGTAAACGTCGCCCTTCTTCATTCCCAGTATGGCAGTAAGGGCTTCGGAGGGAAGCTTGGTGTTACCAATCCAGGAAATGCTGCGAATGTGATACTGTGGCCCCTCGTGAACAAGGAAGTTAATGCCAATTCGCTTGTTGTTCAATGTAAAAACGGAATCCTTCAAAATTTTGGAATCCCGGTAACCATTCTCGTTGTAAAATGCTATCAGGTTATCCTTGCTCTCGTCGTAGTCGGACTGTATGAATTTTGCCGATTTAAAAATGTTGATATCACGGCGGTGAATTTTTTTAAGGGATTTACGTAGGCGGGCATCGGTAAATGCTGTGTTGCCGTCAAATGTAATTTGGTCAATTTTCACCCTTTCATTTTTTCTTATATCAAAAGTAAGCTTAACCATGTTGGCCAAAGCGGTATCATTTTCCTGAATGGGATTTACATCTACATTCAGAAATCCTTTAGTCCGGTAGTGCTTCCTGATAATCTCCACGCTATTCTCAAGGATGCTCTCGGTTAGCTGGCTTCCGTTGCGTAGCTTCAACTTCTCCTTAAGGTCGCTAACCTCACCTTTTCTCACTCCAACAAAGTTGATAGACGAAATACGGGGTTGCTCCTGAAGAAAAATATCGAGGTAGATATCTGAATTTTCAATTTTTGTAGCCGAAATTTTAATATCGGAAAATAGACCCTGGCTCCATAGCTTTTTAATAGCCTTGGTTACGGCATCACCAGGGACAAGGATTGAATCGCCAACGCTAATACCCGAAACTGATACCAGCACATCGGGATTGAGAAACTTGATACCCGACACCCTAACCTCTTTGACACAGTATTTTTTAGGTACCTCGTAGCTGAACGAGGGCTCCTGAGCCAGAGCGGAAACGCTGCTAAGAAGAAGTAGAAGTAAAAATATTTTTGATTTTAGCATACTGCAATTTTGCTAATTAATACTGGGGTGTAAAAATAATATATTTTCAATTGCCAAAGTTCTATATACAAATAAGAGGCTGGGTTCAAAAGTAGGTAAATGACCCTCAGGGAACAAGCTAAAAAATGCGAATTGAGCTAAAGCTGCTCGCTGGTCATTCCAAAACGCCTTTCCCTGTGCTGGTACTCAACAATGGCATTAAAAAAATCGTCTTTGCTAAAGTCGGGCCAGAGGACAGGGGTAAAGTAGAGCTCGGCGTAGGCTAGCTGCCATAGTAGAAAATTGCTAAGGCGAATTTCGCCGCTAGTTCTGATGAGTAGTTCCGGATCGGGTATTCCCGCTGTTTGCAGGTACCCGCCAAAAACTTCAGGCGATAGGCTCATCTCGTCAAGTTTTCCATTCCGGTATTCGGTAAGGATTTTTCGTGTAGCCTCGGTAATTTCGGCTCTTGCCCCATAGTTTAGCGCTAAAATGGTTGTCAGGGTTTTCCCCTGCGAGGTTTTATCTATGGCATATTTTAGCTTGGTTTGAACGTTTTTTGGAAGGGCCGATGTGTTTCCTATGGTAATGAGGCGGACGTCATTCTTATTAAGATTACCTATTTCATTATCAATGGTTTCAATCAACAAGTTCATGAGGGTATCAATCTCAATTTTGGGTCTTTTCCAATTTTCGGTGGAAAAAGCGTAAAGGGTAAGAAACTTTACGCCGATTTCGCCAGCAGCCTCGGTGGCTGCCCTAACTGCACCTACACCATTTTTATGCCCAAAAATTCTGGGTAGGCCCCGTTTCTCGGCCCAGCGTCCGTTTCCATCCATAATTATGGCAACATGCTGCGGAACGTTGTTCTTATCAATCTGATTTTTAATGTCCATAGTAAAAAAAAGTTACTTATACACCGGGCAAACATTGCCTGAGTTGTAAAGCCTATAGGTGTATATTAGCCCAATGTACGAGAACCAGTCGTTATTGTGTAGAAAAGGTGTTTTACCATCATCAGGTGCAGCATAGCTATCCAGCTCATCGTTGAATGTTTTATGGAATCGCCACTCCATCGCTAACGTATGCCGTTTACCGGGTGAAAACTTAAGTCCTACCCCAAAAGGGATATGGAACAAAACAGACCCACTTAGCTGGCCAACGCCTAACCCAATGTTTACATATGGAGAGAGTTTCTTTTTCCTGGTGCTTAAAGGGCTAAAGCTAACAAAATTAAACTCTCCCATCACCTCCGCTTCAAGTAAGGTGTTAGAAAAAGTAGTAGAGGCGGACAAAGGTAAAAAAAAACCGGATGGTGATTCTCCCTTAATTGCGCCATACAACGCTGAAGCCCTAATGGAGTACTGCGTGTTAAAGTTGTATCGAAAAATAACCCCCATGGCAAAGGAGGGTTGGTAGAGCGGCTTTGCCTCGTTGAAATCGCCATAGTAGTATGTGCTTCCCGCCTGAACACCAAAATCCCTTTTATCCTGGCCGTGAGATTTGAAGGGCAACAACAAAAAAAATGAAAGAACAAGTAAACTTGACAAAAAACTGAAAAATATCCTGTTAGCTAGAATGTCCATTGGGGCTTTCTTAAAATTTTATTACTGGGAAGCCTGTAGTGCACTTTGAAGTTAAAAACGTAGTAGAAGTCATTATATTTTGAGGGTTCTGGTGAAAATCCGTCAAGGTAGTCAGATAGCACATATCGTCCCCCCAGCTCAACTCCAAGCAACATTCTGGAATGAATTTGATATTTAAACCCCAGACCAAAAGGTACTACGACTGCTGTATGCTGTGAATCGTCAAATCTATCGGAATCAACAAGGTCATTAAGGGGTTTAACCCTATAAAAACATCCACCACCGCCGGCAAAAAGGTACAGGCTAAAGGGTTTGTTAATTTTTCTTAAACCCCCGCGAACCTGCATGATGCTGTAGAAGTAGTTCTGGTCGCTCTCGGGTATAATGTAGAACTGCGCAACTGCCGCTAATTCGGTTCCAAAAGTAGAAAAGGCGTAGTTGCGTGCTTCATTCCTAGAGCCCTTGTCCGAGTTTCCAAAAAGGCCTAAAGTTAAAGTACCCTGGGCATAAAAACGCTCAGTTAGCCTGTAACCCAACCCTCCCGAGAAACCAGGTCGTATTGCCCTGATGCTGATATCCTTTATCCCCATCATACTGCTAGGATCGCTGGTCCCACCAATATCTCCAAAGTAATGGGTTATGGGAACTCCCAAAAATATTTCAATTCTATTTCGTTTCCATACCTGGGAGTGGCCAGGCAGACAAAGAAAAAGAATTATCCCTACCACTATAAAGGATTTCTTCATTAGCCAGTATTATCAACTACAAATATATAACAATTAACTATTTAAAAATTCCATTCCATGCAATCCAACAGCTTTAGCTGCCATTAGTTTCGTTTATCCATTCCCCAAAGCAACTTTCCCCTAAGGGTATGATAGAAGTTCGATCCCTCCATGCTGACAACATTGGCAAAAAAAGGAGCTTTCTTAACGGTAACGGTAACCGGCGACTTACATGTTATGCTTCGGGAATCCAGCGATAGCATAACACTGCCATCACGTCCAACAGCCTCGAGCAGTAGGATGTTGTCATCGCTGATTACCAACGGACGCACAGTAAGGTTATGAGGTGCAATAGCCGACAGGATTAGGGCAGAAAGGTTTGGGCTAACAATGGGTCCGCCTACGCTAAGCGAGTAGGCCGTGGAACCGGTTGGAGTAGAGACAATAAGCCCGTCAGCCCAGTAGGCACAAAGGTACTCCCCATTTACGTAAGCGTTCACCTTAAGAAATCCCGAACTAGCTTTCTGCATGGTAAAATCATTCAGCCCAAATGGAAAAGTGTTAAATTGCTCCAGCGTTGAAACAACTTCCAGCATGCTTCTATGTTCAACTTTAAACCTCCCTGCAATCAGCAAATCAATGGCATTGTGCATGTCGGGAATGGCAATGTTGGCCAGAAAACCTAACCTACCAAAGTTAATGCCCATAATAGGCAAGCCAGATGACCGGACAAACGAAACAGAATCAAGAAACGTGCCATCACCCCCAATGCTGATAAGTATGTTAGCCTTCCCGTTTATATCGCTACCGGTATTAAAAACTTCAAAGTCAGGCAGCTTGGCCGAGAAAGTTTCTAGGAGATACTCCATGAAGGGTCTGTAAACCCAAACCTCTACATTATGCTCAACCAGCTGGTTAAAAAGTTCACCCAAGGAGGGAAGATACTCCGTTTCAACCGCTTTTCCATAAATTGCAACCACCATAGGGTCGAATTGTTTAGTTTATATGTCGAGATAGCGAAAAAGAAAATTAATCCTATCGTTCAGCATGTCGGCCTCATCATCCTGCTTAAGAAACGAAGCTTTAACGGTGTAGTTGTACCTGTTGAACGTTTGCCTGATAGACGTCAAATCGGTAACATTCAACTTTAGGGTAAGCTCCATCCTGGTGGAGTTGGGGTGCGGGGTAACGTAGGCGGCAAGAATTTTTGCATCGTTTCCCTCAACAATTTGGCAAACCTGAGACATGGAGAAATCGTTGGCATTCATTTCCAGCACCACTATGCCCCCCTGCAGGCTTATTCCCGATTCTACGGCAAAGTAGTGCAGCAGCTCCATCAGGGTAATCACGCCAAGGTAGTTCTTACCGCTATCTAAAACGGGCACCAGCGATAACTTCAGACGCGAAAGCACTTCCATAACTTCAAATATGTGCTGGTCCTCAATAACATAAGGGCTATTTAGCGATAGGTAATGGTTACCTAGGGGTTCATCGGGCATGTTCAAATCGTAAATGTCCGATTCTGAAACCAACCCTAAAAACTCCTTGTTGTTAACAATGGGTAGGTGTGAAACTTTGAAAATATCCATCCAGTTTAGAGCTGTTTGGCCCGTATCCGAAGTTTTAAGGGCAGGAATAACATCCGAAATCATCTCCAGAGCTATCATGGTAGGCGGCTTGAAAAAAATGGTTACTTTTGCACAAAGTTAACTATATCAAGATTCTGGTATGACACGTTTGAGTGTAAATATAAACAAAATTGCAACACTTAGGAATGCCCGGGGTGGAAATATCCCCGATGTGCTAAAAGCCGCCATAGATTGCCAGCGTTTTGGAGCAGAGGGAATCACCGTTCACCCACGGCCAGACGAAAGGCACATTCGATATCAGGATGTCAGGGACATAAAGCCAATCATCACTACAGAGTTCAACATTGAAGGCTATCCCGTTGAGTCGTTCATAGAGCTGGTACTCAGCGTAAAGCCCCAACAGGTAACCCTAGTTCCCGACCCGCCCGATGCTATAACCTCCAGCTCCGGTTGGGATACCATAAATAATAAGGATTTATTGAAACGAATGGTAGCAACTTTTAAACGGGAGGGAATACGAACTTCCATCTTTGTTAATGCCGATCCGGAAATGGTGAAGCATGCTGCCGATACCGGAACAGACAGGGTAGAACTCTACACCGAACCCTACGCATCCATGTTTAAAGTAAACCCTGAAAAAGCCATAGAGCCATTTATTACTGCAGCCGATGCTGCCAAGCAGGTGGGATTAGGGCTTAATGCCGGCCATGATTTGAATCTTGAGAACCTAAGCTACTTTAACAGGCATATACCCAACCTGCTTGAGGTTTCGATTGGTCATGCCCTCATTAGCGATGCGCTATACTACGGACTCGAAAACACCATTCAGCTATACCTGCAACAGCTTCGCAGCTGATGAAACTTTTTTACCGGGAACTAGGCAAAGGTTTTCCGCTCGTCATACTACACGGGCTTTATGGTTCGTCCGACAACTGGATGGGAATAGCCAAAAGGTTAAGCGCAAGCCATAGGATAATCCTTCCCGACCAACGTAACCATGGGCAAAGTCCACATTCCAGCAGCCATACATACCCGGATATGGCGAACGATTTAGCCGAGCTGGTTGACAATTTGAGAATTGACAACTTTCACCTGCTGGGGCACTCCATGGGAGGCCGAACCGCCATGCTCTACCAGTCGTTGTTTCCCAACATGGTAAAATCGCTAGTTGTTGCTGATATAGCTCCTTGGCCATACCAGCCAAACGACGAGGTTTTCAGGTTGTCGCTTGCAGAGCATTCATCTATAATTAAGGGTATGCTAAGCCTTCCGCTTACATCAATAAAGTCGCGCTACGAGGCCGAAAAAATGCTCACAGGTAGCATTCCCAGCCAAAAGTTGAGGCAGTTTCTACTAAAAAACTTAAAAAGAGACACTTCGGGGAGCTACAGCTGGTGCCTTAACCTACCGGTTCTCGAAAGTAGTTTAAGGGAGCTGATAACGGGGGTAAATCTGGAGTGCGGTAAGAAATCCCCAACCCGAGTGCTATTCGTAAAGGGAGAAAACTCAAACTATTTACCGGAGAATAGCGAAGTTCGGCTAACCGATTACTACCCTGATTGCCGCTTGGTAACTATTAGAAATGCAACCCATTGGCTTCATGCCGAACAACCCGAGGCGTTCACAAAAAGCATATTGGAATTTCTGCAGAAAGGCTAACCATTTACCCTCTCCACGTTTTCGGGGGCAATCTGTGGTAACCCTTTATACCGCATGAAAAGCTGGGCAACAGCAAGGGTATCCTTCTCGCAGTAAGTGGCTATCCGGTTCAGATCGTTCTGAAGATAGTAACACTCGGCAACCTGACTGCCGTCAATATCATCCTTTGGTGAAGGAATTCCAAAGATATGGGTTAAAAGGTTAAGCGACGTGTAGTGCTTGTTGTCGCCAAACTTCCACAGCTCCATGGTATCAAGAAACCTAACCTCCCATGGTTTTTTGCCCGACACGTCGAGTATGTCGGGAATTCTAATGTCGTTAACAAGCATCCGACGGGCTATATAGGGAAAATCAAATTCCTTACCGTTGTGGGCGCATAGGTTAACATCCTTACGCTTTTCAAACCGGCTAAGCATTTCGGCAAAATCGGCGAGTAGGATTTTCTCATCGATACCAAAAAATGATTTAATCCTAAAGAATCGCTCCTCTGCTTTTGAGACGACCAGACCAGTTGATATGCAAATAATTTTTCCAAACTCGGCATAAATTCCGGCCCTTCCGTAAATATCGGCTGCAGTTTCATGATCCTTAACCAGCTGAGCTGCCTTTTTATCCCAGAGTTTACGGTCAGCTTCGGGCAAATCGGTATAGGCCGGATAGGCCGGTACCGTTTCGATGTCGAGGAAAAGAATATTTTCCGGAGAAACATCTTTAAGCATGGCTACACAAGATTATGATTCCTAAGAGTCTTCTCGATAATGGAAGCAAGAATGCTAATAGCAACTGCATTATTCCCTCCCTGTGGCACAATGATATCGGCATACCGCTTGGTGGGCTCAATAAACTGAAGATGCATGGGTTTAACTGTTTTCTCGTACCGATCGAGCACCTTGTTTACCGAGCGCCCACGCTCCACAATATCCCGTGCAATAACACGCGAAAGGCGATCGTCGGCATCGGCATCAACAAAAACCTTAATATCCAGCAGGTTGCGAAGTTCGGGGCAGGTAAAAATCAATATACCCTCAATGATTACCACGTGGCGTGGTTTAATGGTGATGGTTTCCTTGGCTCTGGTGCAGGTTAGGTAGGAGTAAATGGGCTGCTCAACTGCCTTGCCCTCCTTTAGCAATTTTACATGTTCTACCAGCAGTTCAAACTCAATGGAATCGGGATGATCAAAATTTATCTCCTGCCTTTGCTCCAAGGGCAAATGTGAGCTATCACGATAGTATGCGTCCTGGGGCAGAACAACCACTTCGCCCTTAGGCAACAGGTCTATAATACGGTTGACAACGGTTGTTTTTCCAGATCCTGTCCCGCCGGCTATTCCAACAATAAGCATACGATGGCTGTTAATAAATAATAGACAAAGGTAAACTAACGAAGTTAAAAATTTTCAATTAATTTGTAATCGAATAGGAAAACTTTCATCATGGAGAACAAGGGTTTGTATCCACTCAGGTTTAAACCGATATTCAAGCCTAGAATATGGGGCGGTAACAAGCTTCGGCAAAGGCTAAACAAAAACATTCCCAAGAATATTTCAAATTGTGGCGAGAGTTGGGAAGTATCGGCAGTTGGCGATAATATTTCGGTAATAGCCAACGGCTTCCTGGAGGGGAACAACCTGGAGGAGCTGGTTGAAATATACATGGGGGATCTGGTAGGCAATTCGGTTTATGAAAAGTTTGGGATAGAGCTTCCGCTCCTGGTAAAGTTCATTGACGCCTCCGACAACCTATCCATCCAGGTACACCCAAACGACGAGCTGGCAAGAGAACGGCACCATGCCTACGGGAAAACCGAGATGTGGTATGTGATAGATGCCGATCCTGGCGCTAAAATCATTACCGGATTTAACCGGGATGTTACACGAGAGGAGTACCTGGAGAGCCTATCGACTGGGAAACTTACCGACCTCCTCAACGTGGAAACAGCCCTTGCAGGGGATGTTTACTACATTCCTGCAGGTAGAGTTCACGCTATTGGGCGGGGTGTTTTGCTACTCGAAATACAGCAAACATCCGATATTACCTATCGAATTTATGATTGGGACAGGCTAGACGAGACTGGGAAACCTCGTGAACTTCACACCAGCCTGGCTTTGGATGCCATTGATTTTAGCAAGGTTTCAAACCCCAAAAGAAATATTACTGAAAGCCTTAACACTCCCATAGAGCTTGCCAGCTGCCCCTACTTTACCGTAAACAAGCTAACCCTTACCCAACCCCTTAAAAGGGATTACTTCATGATAGACTCCTTTGTGCTGTACATCTGCCTCGCAGGCGATGTCCTGGTAAACTATCCCAATGGAAAAGAAAAAATAGCAACAGGCGAAACCATGCTTATTCCTGCAGAAATAAAAAATATCAGCCTACAACCTGTTTCTACATGTACAATTATCGAAGTATTCGTTGGATAAATTTTTCGTTGGATAAAATGAGCGTTTTATCCAATAATTTATAGTATTCATAAATTATTTACCTATATTTACCTACCAAGAGATGAATTGAAATGAAGAAATTTCATATCTTCAACCTTCATTTTCCTGAATGGATAACATCATTTATTTCATAAAATCTACCCTGGCAAGCGAAATTGCCTCTAGTGGTTTTCCCCTTATATATAAGGGTGAGATGAACCACCAGATTATGCGTTCGTTTGCCTTTATGGCCAACCGTAAAATCTCCGATATGGATGTCCCCACGTCAATACGTAAGCGGGTTTTCCACATCATGATAGAATGTCTTCAAAACATCACCAAGCACTCCGACGACTATGACGAAAAGGAAAGGCAAATAGGAAACGGGTTGTTTGTGGTAGGAAGGGAAAAGGATTCTTTTTTCATTGTAACGGGGAACCTAATTCGGAACGATAAAATGGCACCCCTGGAGGAACGCCTTATCAGCCTAAACAACGCTTCCCCCACCGAGCTTAAAAGTTTATTTCTTCAACAAATGATTGGCGGTGAGCTTACCGAAAAAGGGGGCGCTGGATTAGGTCTAATTGACATTGCCCGCAAATCAAAGCGAAAGCTATACTACCACTTTGTCCCATATGAGAATAACCGCCACTTCTTTATCCTGGCCGTAACCATCCCCATTGAAATTGATGAGGACGACAACGACGAAAACCTATAAACCAACCCTTTGCAGTAGCTTATCATAACCGTAATCCGGTAGGCCGATTACGACATCAAAATTCTTGCTCAACCTGCACGGGATAACCATCGGTATAAAACTTCGGTATGAAAATTGATAAATTTTTGAATATCTTTGTGGAAAATTACTTACTTACCTTAACTGACTTCTTTTTAAGCTGGTATCCTTTCCCAAAATTTTAGTCCTTTTGACTCAATAATGTTCATAATGAAAAGATATTTAGCAACCCTCTGTCTGGCAACAACCTGCACTATCGTACTCGCCCAGTCACGGAGTGAGCTCATGAGTCGTGAGAAAATTCAGAAAAACAAAATTGCCTCCGTTTCACAGTGGACTCATAAATTTAACAAGGACAAGGTTGACCCCAAAGGCTACGTAACCGTAGTAACCAACTACGACAAGAATGGGAATGAAGTTGAAATAATCAACTACAAGCAAAACGGTTCCGTTTCGTCGCGCCACACCTACAAGTACGACAACCAAAACCGTAAAATAGAATACCTCCAATACCAAGACTACCGTCAAAAGGGAATTGAGCTGGCATTCAGACAGGTATTTACCTACGATAAGAATGGGAATAAAGCCTCAGAACTTGGTTTTGATGGAAGAACCACTTACCGTATTGCCTACAGCTATTTTCCCAACGGCAAGCAAAAAGAAATTATACGCTACAACGCTGCCAACCAGGTAGAAGAAAAATGGATATACGAGCATAACGGTAACAACACCAAAATTTCAATATTTAAACCCGTTGGCACCCTCAGCAAAATAACCGAAAGAAAGTACGACTCCGCCGGAAATCTACTCGACGAGAAAAACACCTCGGGCGATGGGAAGGAACTCGCCCGTACCGTATTTACCTACAACGCCAACAACCTTCCCATTTCCAAGTCGGAGTACTACGCCGGCGAGCTTAGGGCAAGCTACAGCTATGTTTACGATGGACAAAATCAGCTCATTGAAACCTACCTGATTAAACCAAACAATACCAGGCTACTCTACAGCTCATATAAGTATGATGGGCAAGGAAATATTGTGGAGGAAAAATGGTATGAGGATAACGCTACCGATTACTCACACCGTAACTACAAGCTGGATAGCAAGGGAATAGTTGACGAAGTTGACACCTACTACTCCGACTATAACTTTAGGGTTGTGTACCGGTACGAGTACAAATTCTTCTAAGCCGTCAATACGCTGTTTTTTAGCAGATTGTCACATTCCATCTCTTCGCCAAAACAAGTTCCAGCACGGGAAAAACATGGCACCCGTGGCAAGCGTAATATGCAACCATCGCTCCTCAATACTTCCAACCTTCCGGATGGTTGCCTTAATGCACTCATTCATTTTGAACTATGTTACGGTGGCATGAATCCCTTATAATAAATATATTTAGCGCTCATCGCCATTTTTAAATAAAATATTTGAATAAAACAATATATTTGAAAGTAAATTCAAAGTGGGACTTGCAGTAGGGAGAAGCATGGCAAAAAAAAGGGATTTACTTCGTACAAGTTTTATACTGCTTCTGGTTCTGATATCTCAGGTTAATGCCATTTGGGCACAGACCACCGGAAGGTTTCCGGTGATGAACTTTCACCATAGGGAGTATAATGGGCATGCTCAAAGCTGGGCAATAACGCAGGATAACCGGGGGCTAATCTACATTGCCAACAACGTTGGGGTTATAGAGTATGATGGGAGCGAGTGGCGACATATTTCAATTAATGGAGCACTAGCACGCTGCCTTGATACTGACAAAAACGGAAGAATTTGGGTTGGTGGTCAGGATGAATTTGGATACCTTGCAGCCGATTCGACCAATACCCTAAGCTTCCATTCCCTTTCCCAGCATATACCCGAAACGGCCAAGCCCCTTGGAATGATTCGTCAGCTCTACGCCAGCGATTCATCAATTTACTTTTCATCTTTTACTACTCTATTCAGGTTAAACAAGGATTTAACCGTTTCGGAATGGTCGCCAAAAACACAGTTTCACCGCTCCTACCTTACCGATGGTGTGTTGTTTATCCACCAGCGCGACTATGGGCTTTGCTACCTGAGCAATGACTCCCTGCGCCTAGTTCCGGGAGGAGATTACTTTGCCCCGCAGCTTATATACGCAATACTCCCATTCAACCAAAAATACTTTCTGATTTGCACTCAAAACGATGGCTTTTACCTGCTCAGCAGGCAAGCTCTAGACCCAAATTTCACCGGATATACAAAGCCTGCTATTGTTAAATTTTCCACTTCTGACGATAATTTTTTCGCATCCTCCAAGGTGTATGCAGGGCTTAAACTAGATGATAATACCTTTGCCATTTCAACCTACAGCGGTGGAGTGGTATTTATTGATACTACAGGCAACATAACCAGACGCATTGACACTTCGGTTGGCCTACAGGATAATACTGCATGGTATCTATACATGGATAACCAAAAAAATCTTTGGATTGCACTAAACAACGGGATATCCTACACACCCATTTTCTCCCAGCTTACCAGCTGGACTGAAAACGATGGAATTAAGGGCGTTCTACAATCGGTTGTCCGTTTTAAAAACCACATCTACTTCACCACCAACGTTGGTATTTTTTGGTTTAGCAACGGCAGGATAGAGCAGGTTACGGGTTTATCCGATTTATCATGGAAGCTGCGAACCATACACACAATGAATGGCGATGAGGCCTTGCTTGCCACCACCTCAAGTGGAATTTTTCAGGTAGAAGGAGGAAAGGCGACACTAATTGAAAATGGGAAGTACCATTCCTACTGCCTTCTCCAATCGAAGCTGTACCCGAAAATAACCTACGTTGGGTTACGCGAAGGTGTCGGTGTAATAGCAGAAAACAACGGACGGTTCAAATTTTTGGGGGAGCTGACCGGAACTAAGGGGGAGGTTTACTCCCTGGCAGAAGATTTAAACGGAGACCTATGGTACTCTGAACGGTACAAGGGTATCAACTACGTTGATATGGTTAACCCCTACCAGCTGGTCTCGGAAAAACCTATTCTTTACACCCTCCCATTCAATCCAAGGTACGACGATATTGCTGTGGTTATGATTGATGGAGAAGTTAAAGCTTCTGCCGAGTGTGGACTTTCAAAATTCAGCCACCAGAGTAACATGTTTGAACCCGACTCCTCCCTAGGGTTGGAATTTGCCAATGGAACAACCGGGTTACGAATACTTAACCAGGACAAAAACGGTAACATTTGGTTTGAGGCATACAATTTTTCTGCAAACCGATGGCTTGAGCGCGCTGTTAAATATCCAAAGAATATTTACCGCAGGGAACCTGCCCAATTCAGAACGATCCCCGAAACTATTTTCTACGATATTTTTCCCGAAGATAATAATAAGGTTGTTTGGATAGCTTGTACCGATGGGCTTTTCCGTTTCGATGAGGACGCCGGAAATTTAAAAAATCCGATATTTAGGGTTCTCATTAGGCAGGTTTCGGCCGGTCCTGACCACATACTATTTAACGGGGTTTACTACGATGGGAATGAGGGGATAACATTTCCTACAAGCCTCCCCTACAACGAAGTAAAATCCACAACACTTCCTTACAGAAACAACTCCTTAACATTCACCTACTCTGCTCCGTTCTTCGGTCAGCAGCAAAAACTCTTATACTCCTACATGCTGGTAGGATTTGATAAAACATGGAGTGATTGGCAACCCAACCAGAGAAAGGAGTACACCAATCTGCCCTTTGGCACATACCAGTTCAACGTTAAGGCAAAAAACCTCTTTAACATTGAAAGTCCTGCCGAAACATTCCAATTCACCATTCAAAAACCTCTCTACCTCCAGTGGTGGGCAATTACTGGCTATGTAGTTGCACTTTTGCTAATTATCTGGCTATCCATCAGAATTAATACCCAGCTGCTTAGAAACTCAAACATTAAACTCCAGCAGCTGGTTGACGAAAGAACCTTAGAGCTCTCGAAATCCGAACAGGCCCTTATTGAAAAGAACGTCGAGCTACAACGGCAAAAGGAGGAAATCCTTACCCAGCGGGATGAGCTGGAGGAACACAACCGCCACATCAACGATAGCATTATATATGCCCAGACCATTCAGCAGGCCATTCTTCCCGATTTATCCCAATCGCTGGGAAATATTTTTGAGCATTTCCTAATTTATAAGCCTAAGGAGCTGGTCTCGGGCGATTTTTACTGGATATCCCATGCTGGCCCTAAAAGCAACCCAAACGAAAAAATTTTTATTGCTGTGGTGGACTGCACCGGGCATGGGGTTCCGGGAGCATTCATGTCGTTAATTGGCAGCAGGCTGCTGAGCGAAATTGTAAACGAGAAAAAAATCTACAACCCTGCAGATATCCTCACCGAGCTAAGCGCTTCCATCAAGGTGGCACTCCACCAAAATGTCAGCGAGAGCTTCGACGGCATGGATATAGCCCTTTGCTTAATTGAAAGCAAGCCAAACGATATGTTTTCCGTTACTTTTGCTGGCGCTAACAGGCCAATTTTCTGCTATAGCAAGGCTGAAAACAGAATACAAACCCTTAAGGGTAATAGAAAGTCCATAGGCGGCCTGCTCCCTGATGTGGATCTGGAATTTACAAACTGGAGAGTTCCCATGCACAAAGGAGACATGATTATCATGTACACCGACGGGCTAACCGATCAGAATAACTCCTCAAAACGCAAGTTTACCACCGCACGGTTTCAAACCTACCTTCTCGCCAATATTGAGAAACCCATGGAAGAAATTTCATCCGTCTTGCTACAGGAGTTTAATGAATTTACAGGTAGCGAACCCCAGCGCGACGATATAACCATTCTGGGTATTCGACTTTAAATCGGTGTATAACCTTGTGAGAAAGCTAATTCTACCTAGTAAACTATACCAAAATAGCTAAGCAATGCAAACTAAAAAGATTCTAATGGCTTTAGCGTTGCCAGCGCTCGTACTGGCCTCATGCAAAACCCAGCAACCAAATAATGAAGCTATAGTTGGGCCTGTTAAACCTGTAGTAACCGATAGCACCCTTACTCCAGAGATTCTTTGGTCGTTTGGCCGAATAGGCGAATTTGCCGTGTCGCCCGATGGACAGAAAGTTGCATACACAACCGCCTGGTACTCTATTGATCAAAATAGGGGTAACTCGGAGATCTACATCATGAACACCGACGGCACCGGAAAGCGCCAGCTTACCCATACAAACGGTTCTGAGTTTAACCTGCAATGGGTGGATAGCCTTAACCTGGCCTACCTCGCAACCGAAAGTGGTAAATCGCAAATCTGGCAGATGAATGTTGAAAACCAGAAAACCTCCATGGTTGAAGGATTTGAAAACGACATAAGCGGATTCAGCATCTCCCCTACTGGTTCAAAAATTCTCCTTACAAGTGATGTAAAGGTGGGAGCTTCAATTGCCGATATTTACCCCGACCTGCCCAAATCAAGCGGGCAAATCTACACCACGCTAATGTATCGCCACTGGGACACCTGGGAGGACAGCCTGTTTAACCATGTCATGGTGGCCAACTTCGATGGAAAATCCTTATCAAAAATCATCGACATTATGGCGAATGAGCCCTATGATACCCCTCTAAAACCATTTGATGGTATGGAGGATATTGCCTGGAGCCCCGATGGTAATCAAATTGCCTACACATGTAAAAAACTTACAGGAAAAGAGGCCGCATTCAGCACTAACTCCGACATCTACCTCTACGATCTAAGAAATGGAAAGACCCAAAACTTAACCGAAGGATTGCCGGGTTACGATAAGCAACCCGTATTTTCGCCCGATGGGGAAAAAATCGCATGGTTGTCCATGGAACGAGCCGGTTTTGAGGCCGATAAGGATCGACTTCTTGTAATGGACCTTCAAACAAAAAAAACTTCCTACCTAACCCGTGATTTTGACTACTCTGTTTCAAACGTAATCTGGAATGCCAGCTCAGATATGGTTTACTTTATAGCGGGAGTTGAGGCAACCTATCAGATTTACAGGTTAGCCTTGCAGGACGCTAAACCTGTAGCAATTACCCATGGGTGGCACGACTATCATGCTTTTGCCCTTGCCGGTGATAGGTTGATAGGGAGCAAGGCTTCCATCGTAAAACCTGTCGAAATATACTCCATTAACCCTCAAAATGGAGAAGAGGTGGAGCTCTCCTTTACCAACCAGGAGCTGCTTTCCCAGCTAAAAATGCCCACCGTTAGGCAAAGATGGATAAAGTCAACCGATGGAAAGCTCGTGCACACTTGGATAATTCTTCCTCCCGATTTCGACAGCACAAAAAGTTATCCAGCACTCCTCTACTGCGAAGGCGGACCACAAAGCGCAGTAAGCCAATTCTGGAGCTACCGCTGGAACTTTTCGATAATGGCCTCGGGTGGATACGTGGTTGTGGCACCAAGCCGAAGGGGCACGCTTACCTTTGGACAGAAATGGACCGATGAAATCAGCAAGAATCACGGTGGTCAGGATATGAAAGACCTTTTATCGGCAATTGACGAGGTAAAGAAAGAACCTTGGGTTGACGAAAACCGCCTGGGTGCAGTAGGGGCCAGCTATGGTGGATACTCTGTTTTCTGGCTGGCAGGCAACCACAACAAGCGCTTCAAAGCGTTTATTGCCCACTGCGGTGTTTTTCATTCCGAAATGGAGTACCTCACCACCGAGGAGATGTTCTTTGACACATGGGAAATGGGCGGAACACCATGGGAAAAGAACAATCCCGTAGCCATGAATAGCTACGCACAAAGCCCCCATAACTTTATAACAAGCTGGGATACGCCAATTTTAATCATCAGCGGCGGTAACGACTTCAGAATTCCCTACACACAAGGAATGGCTGCATTCAACGCTGCGCAAATACTTGGCGTTCCAAGCAAGTTCATATTTTTCCCCGATGAGAACCACTGGGTGCTAAAACCTCAAAATGGAATACTCTGGCAGAGGGAATTTAGAAGCTGGCTTGACAGGTGGCTTAAGTAGGGAAGTTACGTTGAAGTCAAACTCGATCCTTTAAGGCTCAAGAATGCTGAACTCCTTTCATCGGTTGATGAAAGGAGTTCAGCATTAAAGGACTGTCCAAGGAATTTAGCTATAACATGGAGTGTTGAATGTTGTGCTACTGCTCTGTAAGGACAACCTTTTGCCTCAGGGTTGGATGGGGGTTGACCTCATCTGACTCAATCATTCCGTCAAGAATTCTCACAATCCGGCGGGCATGACGGGCAATGTCCTCCTCATGTGTAACAATAATTATGGTATTACCCTGCGAGTAGATATCCTCAAAGAGGTTCATGATGTCTATGGAGGTTTTGGAGTCGAGGTTGCCGGTAGGTTCATCGGCCAGAATGATGGACGGGTTGTTAACAAGCGCCCGGGCAACTGCCACCCGCTGACGCTGCCCACCAGATAACTCGTTGGGCTTATGCTCCATTCTATCCCCCAACCCAACGTTGTAAAGCACCTGCTTAGCCTTCTCAACACGTTCGTGCTTTGGCACTCCAGCGTAAATAAGGGGTAGAATAACATTATCGAGAGAGGTGTAGCGGGGCAACAGGTTGAAGGTCTGAAAAACAAAACCGATCTCCTTGTTGCGAATATCGGCAAGCTCGTCGTCGCTAAGGCGGCTTACGTCGGTTCCATTTAGTATGTAGGTCCCATCGGTTGGGGTATCTAGACACCCGAGGATGTTCATCAGGGTTGATTTTCCAGACCCCGAAGGCCCCATAATGGCCACATACTCGTTTTGGTCAATTGTTAAATTTATGCCCTTTAGCGCCTTCACCGTAACACTACCAACCTGGTAGAATTTTTTTATTTCATTCAGCGTGATTAAGTTGGTGCTGCTCATTGAATTTTGTTCCGTTATGTTGTTCTACAAATGTATAATAAATATTTAGGGTGCAAAGTTTAAAATTTAGTATGGGCCGTAACGTAGCAGGAAATGTTGCTTTGCAATTCCAGTCCTAAAGAACAGTATTCCGCATCGGAAAAGGTCGATAGAAATGGTAACCTTTGGGTTGCTGCATATCTGCTTCCATGCAGCTTCCATGCCGGGGCTCCATCGAATATCATCAATCACAAAAACAGAAGTGTCAGCTACCCTTGGTAACATCCGGTTGAAATTTTGGAGGAGCGCTCTGCCATTGTGATCGCCATCAATAAAGGCAAAATCAATAGTGCTAATTCGTTTTATGAGCTCGGGTAGCTGAACATCAAAGTTGCCGGCAATGGGTTCGATGTTGGTAAAACCCATCTGCTTGAATCTATTCCGGGCTATTGCAAGGATAGACTCCTCCCCCTCTATGGTGTAAACCTTAGAATTGGGGTTAGCTGCAGCCATGTACATCGTGCTAATGCCCACAGATGTTCCCAGCTCCACTATGATTTCGGGGTTAAACCTACTGCATAACCTGAAAAGCAACCGTCCCAAATGGGGTGGAACCGAAACGTTCCTGGCAATTCTGGCAAGCTTAACCTTATCGCCGGGGAATCCATTTTCGGGATTATCGCCAAGCCTCTGGCGTACAATGCTTAACCCACATCTCCTTAAATCCTTTCGGTACTGCTCTATTCTCTCAAAGACCTTGTTGTTTTTAGAATCGGCATTAAGTGTTTCGGTATAGAGGCTGTAAACATAAGGAGAGTGTATCCCATAGCCCCCCCGCCGTTTGCAGTTAACTCTAAATCGTAAGTAATTCAGAAGCTGCCCGATAAAACCCGTTCTCATGGTTACCCCCTACTTAATCTGCTAAGGTAGTCCATGATGCACGTTTTAATATGATTTGAACTGTTAAAAAAGGTTTAAAACGGATTGCCTGCCATGTTAGAAAAGTGTACCGCTTAATTGCAGGTTGGTTTTGCCAGGTATAGGCTGGTAGGAAGCACACAGCGCCATTAGGAATAATGGTAAGGGCAACAGAAGTTAAATGACACTCAATGCCAAGCTTTTACCTTAAACCAAATTGGGTTCGAGGGAATGCAGCTTGTCCCACCCTACTTGACTATTCCGGCAAATCCCATGAATGCAAGCGAAAGAATTCCTGCTGTAAGCAGCGCAATGGGAATTCCCTTCATACCCTTAGGGATATTGGCAAGCTCCATCTGCTCGCGAATGCCGGCCATAATTACCAGGGCAAAACCAAAACCGACAGCGGTTGCAGCCGTAAAAACAACTCCTTCGAGCAGGTTATAGTTATGCTTTATGACCAGTATTGCTGTTCCCAGCACTGCGCAGTTGGTTGAAATGAGCGGTAGGAAAATTCCCAGCGCCTGGTATAGGGAAGGACTAATCTTTTTTAGAATTATTTCCACCATTTGAACCAGGGCGGCAATAACCAGAATGAAAACAATGGTTTGCATATACCCTATGTTCAAGGGGTTTAACACGTATTGCTGAAGGAGATAGGTTACAATGGTTGACAGCACCATGACAAACACCACGGCTCCCCCCATTCCAACTGACGTGTTGATTTTTGATGAAACCCCCAGGAATGGGCAAATTCCTAAAAATTGCGACAGTACAACGTTATTGACAAATATTGCAGCAATAATAATTATCAGGTATTCCATAACAGCCTCCTACTTTTTAACAAACTTGTTGAATAGGGCAATCAGGTATGCCAGGGCAATAAATGCACCCGGCGAAAGGATGAAAACCAGAATGGCATCACCCGGAATAAACTTGTAGTTGAACAGCGATCCGTTTCCCAGCATTTCCCTAATTGAGCCCAACAGCGTAAGGGCCATGGTGAATCCAATTCCCATTCCCAACCCATCCATCGCTGAATCGAGCACGCTATTCTTTCGGGCAAATGCCTCAGCACGACCCAGAACAATGCAGTTAACCACAATTAGAGGTATAAAAATTCCCAGGGTTTCATAGAGCGACTGCGTGTAGGCTTGCATAAGCAGGTCAACTATAGTAACAAATGTGGCAATTACCACAATGTAGGAGGGAATTCTAACCTTGTCGGGGATAAAACGTGCAATCATGGAGATTACAACATTTGATCCCAACAGCACAAAGGTGGTGGCCAGCCCCATGCCTAGCCCGTTAATAGCAGAAGTGGTGGTGGCCAGGGTGGGACACATCCCCAGCACTATTACAAAGGTTGGGTTTTCCCTGATAATACCCCTCGTAAGGTTGCTCCATGCGCTCATTTTCTACCCCCTTCCTTAAAAGCTTTGTAGGCGCGGTTAACTGCATCGCAAAAGGCTCTGGACGAGATGGTTGAAGCAGTTATGGCATCAACGTCGCCCCCATCCTTCTTCACCATAACCTTGAAAGTTTCCGGATTTTTACCCTCGAATTGAACGGAAAAATCGGACTTTCCTGGGTCTATCTTATCACCCAAACCGGGAGTTTCCTTGTGAGAAATTACAGTAATCTTGTTGATGGTTCCATCGGGTAAAAAGCCGACCATCAGCTCAATTCTTCCACCAAAGCCATTGTTGCTGAATGTTTTAACCGCTACGCCCACAAGCTGGCCATTCTTGGAGGCGGGATAGAAAAACAAATCATCACCATCGGCCTTTACAGTGTATGCTTCGTTGGATGGTTGGTTGTCAAATTCGGGAACAACCGCCTTAATAGCGTTGTTCACCTTAGCCACCTGAGCGGCTGCAATAGGATCCTTGGTTGATTTATAAACCAGCCCCAATCCGGCAGATGCAACAAGGGTAATCGCCAGCAGGGAAATGGTCATATTCTTAAATGATGATTCTACACCGGACATATTTTGATGTTTAAGTTTTACATGCTATTTACCGCTTATTGCTGCTGCACCAAAACGTTTTGGCTTTACGAATCGGTTGATAAGGGGTACGAAAGCGTTCATAATCAGAATGGCAAACGAAACTCCCTCAGGGTACGAGCCCCAAACCCTTATTATCACAGTAAGCGCGCCAATACCTATTCCGTATATCCACATGCCTTTGGGATGCATGGGTGAGGTAACATAGTCGGTGGCCATGAATATAGCCCCCAGCATCACACCACCGGTAAGGAGGTGGAAAACCGGGTCGGCATAGATACCGGGGTTGATAAGCCATAAAATTCCTGTGAATATGAAAATGGTAGTAAAAATTGATACCGGAATATGCCAGGTAATTACGCGGGTAATGAGAAGCCATGCAAACCCAATAAGCAAGGCGAAAGCAGCAATCTCCCCCAACGAGCCACCCATCAAGCCCATGAAAAGCTGCATGTGGGAAGGAATGCTGTCGGCCATTTGCGAAATGGTTTGGCCATTCTTAACCCCCTCCTTAATAATAGCCAAAGGGGTTGGACCGGTAATAGCATCAATATACTGTAAACGAGAGGTAACCGGTAGCGGCCAGCTGGTCATTTGCACCGGAAAGGATATCAGCAGGAAAATTCGTGCGGCTATGGCCGGGTTGAAAATATTATTGCCCAGCCCTCCGAAGCTCATCTTGGCAACGCCAATTGCAAAGAGGCTTCCCAGCACTATAATGTACCACGGCAGATTGCTCGGAACGTTAAATGCCAGCAGCAAACCCGTTACAACCGCAGAGCAATCGCATATTGTCGGCTTAACCTTGAAAATAAACTTCTGAATCAGGTACTCGAATAGCACGCACGAAAGAACCGATATTAGAGTAACAATTATGGCTCCCACGCCAAAGTAGTAAATGGAAACGGCAAACGCCGGCATCAGCGCTAAAACCACATTCAGCATCAGCTGGCTGGTCGATTTGCCGCTATGCACATGGGGCGATGGTGAAACTACAAAACGATTATCCATTCGTTTAAAAGGTTACTGTCAGTATATACTTTAATGTTAATTTTTCCGCTCCCTAACAATTTTGCCTACCTCAACCTTGCCTAGCCTGATAAAGTCGAGCAAAAACAAGTTAGCCGGACACTCAAAGCTGCAAGAACCGCACTCCATGCAATCGAGCACACGCTCTACCTCCATTTGGCTATACTGCATTCGCTGCCCCAGCCGGTAAAGCAAGTAGGGCTCCAACCCCATAGGGCAAACAGAAACGCACTTGGCACACCTAATGCAAACACCTTCGGGTTTACGTTTTGATTCGGCAGCAGGAATTACCAATATTCCCGAAGTTCCTTTCGTAACGGGCACATCAATGGAGCTAACTGCCTTTCCCATCATGGGGCCACCGCTCACCACCTTACCTGTATCATCTGGTAGGCCACCTGCAGCGGCGATCAGTGCCGAAACTGGCGTTCCAATTCTTACCAAAAAGTTTGATGGATGGGCAAGATTTTTACCCGTAACGGTAACAATGCGCTCAACCAGCGGCTTATTTTTCTGCACCGCCTCGTAAACTGCAAGGGCTGTGCCCACGTTATGAACAACTGCACCTATATCAATTGGCAATCCACCCGAAGGAACCTCACGGCCGGTAAGCGCCTTAATAAGCTGTTTTTCGCCACCCTGAGGGTACTTCACCTTTAGAGGTTGAACCTCTATTCCGCTGTATGACTTGGCCAGTGATTGGAGATGGGATACAGCATCGGGCTTATTCGCCTCAATACCAACCATAGCCTTAGGCACATTCAGAGCTTTCATCAAAATCTGAATGCCAATCATAAGCTCGTGGCCTTTCTCGAGCATCAGCCTATGATCAGAGGTAAGAAAGGGTTCACACTCAACACCATTAATCACCAGCATTTCAGCCTTCTTGCCTGCGGGAACGGAAAGCTTTACATGGGTTGGAAATGTTGCACCGCCAAGGCCCACAATACCGGCCTCCGCTATTTTTTTTATAATATCCTGAGCCGAAAGGGTTATTTCCTTCTTTAAGTTGGGAGAACGGTCAACTGAAGGCTCCCAATCATCTCCCTCAACGTTGATGGTTATGGCAGGCCGTTTATAGCCTGAACTATCCATCACGGGTTCAAGGGATTCTACTATTCCTGAAACAGTTGAATGGATATTGGCCGACACAAAGCCAGCGCTTTTGGCTATGAGTTGTCCGGTTTTTACCCTATCGCCTTTGGCTACCATCGCCTCTGCCGGGGCACCTATATGCTGCGACAGAGGAATGATGACTTTAGCCGGAAGAGGCAAAACCTCAACCGGTTGAGCTGCTGAAATCTTATTTTCAGGTGGATGAACTCCCCCCTTTTTAAATGTTTTCAACACGTTTAGCAATTTTTTTTAAAATTAAGTTTGATATGGCTTATGCTAGCTGGTTACTGCGTTCTGGGCTTGTTCCTCAACCTTCGGCTTACGTGGAGGGAAGTTTACCTCCAAAATGGAATCGGTTGGGCATTCTTCCACGCACTTCCTGCAAAGCTTGCACTTGTTGGCATCAATGTAGGCCAGGTTATTCTCCAGGGTGATGGCCTCGTAAGGGCAAACCTTCACGCACTTGAAACACCCAATGCATGCAACGCTGCAGTACTTACGTGCAACACCACCCTTGTCGGTATTCATGCACGACACGAAAATTCGCTTGCCCTTTGGCCCCTTTTTCCGCAGCTCTATAAGTAATTTTGGACATGCCTTTACGCATGCCCCACAAGCAGTGCACTTCTCCTCGTCTATAACCGGAAGAAGGGAAACGGGGTCAATATAGATGGCATCAAACTTGCAAACCGCAACACAGTCGCCAAGACCTAAGCATCCGAATTGGCAACCCGTATCGCCGCTGTAAAGTGTGGATGCAAATTTGCAAGAAGATATTCCGTTATACTCTACAACTCGCGTCCTGTTTTGGGGGCTTCCCGAACAACGCACTACGGCAATTTGCGGATCCTTGTCCTCAACTGCTTTACCAAGTATGGCAGCCACCTTTCTCATGGTTTCGTTACCGCCAACAGGGCAAAAGATCGCGCTGATATCGTCTGCCTTAACAAGCGCATCGGCCAACCCCCTGCACCCGGGATAACCACATCCGCCGCAGTTGGCACCTGGCAGCAGGGCTTCAACCTCATCAATCCTGGGATCTTCTTCTACCTTAAACTTTTGCGCAACAACATAAAGGATTACGGCTAAAACAACCCCCAAAATCGTGAGCATTAAAATAGACGTAGTAAGAACTGAACTCATACGATGTTTTTATTATGAAATTTTTTCAATTCCAAATTCAAACTTCCTTGCAATCTTCTTTCTAAAAATATAAAGCCCAAGGTAGTAGGGAGCCAAGACTGCCAGCGAAAGTAAACCGGCGTCCTTTTCGGACATACCGGCTGCGCTCAGCGTGAAAAGGGTTGTGAGAACAACAAGCAATGGAAGAACATAACCCAAAAAAAGGGCACGAAATCCTAAGGATTCCTTAAGTAGAACCTTAACAGGTTCGCCTACAATAAAATTATGGTTGGGTATAGTAACTACAATAAACTTTTCCTTGCTTTCCGAAGCCAGACATGCGCCCCGGGCATGGCACGACTCGCATGCAGACTGGCTGGTTATAACAACCCGGATGTCGTTATTTGTTATGGCATCAACACGTCCCAGATGCTCAACTACATTATTTCCTGAAGGCATTTCTAAATAAATAATAACAGCTACAAAAATAAACTTCTTTATATACCATTATCCATTTTTGTTTTACAGCGCTACAATTTAAAACGATTCTAAATAGCACCCGACTAAAAAGTTTTCTAAATCCTAAAAAAATGAAAATATCACCCTGAAAACATGGTTGAAGCTGGTAAAAACTAGTTAAAAATAAGCCTTATCTGCTTCAGACCAAAAAATCATTCAATAATTTAAAAATTCATCAGCATGTTAAAAAAATGTCGTGTACATTTGAATAGAATATTACTTCCATGGCCACCTACATCATTTCCGATATTCACGGTTGCATACAAACCCTTAGGATGCTTATTGAAGGAAAGCTAAAGGTATCGCTACAGGACAGGCTTTTCTTCCTGGGCGATTACATTGATAGGGGCCCCGATAGCTCGGCAGTAGTGGAGTACATCATTGGGTTAATGAGATCGGGCTACACCATCAGCTGCCTTATTGGAAACCACGAGCAGATGATGCTTGACTCGGTAAAGGGAGAGTCGGAGCTATGCCTTTGGCAGGCCAACTCGGGTCAAGCCACCATTAAAAGCTACGTTAAAATGTTTGGTTTTGATGATGATGGTCATTTGGGCTTTCTTCCTAAAGCACATTTGGACTTTTTCACCTCGCTAAAGCAATACTTCATCGTTGACGATAAGTACATTCTTGTACATGGCGGGCTGAACATTACCGCAGCCAATCCCCTGGAGGATACAGAAGCCATGCTCTGGAGCAGGCTTGACGATGCCCCAAACGATTTTATGCAGGATTACAGGATAATACATGGGCATACCCCCGAAGCGCTAGATGTGATAGCCGACAAACTCAAGCAGCCCAACAGGCGAATTTTTGGGTTGGATGCCGGTTGTGTGTACAGGGGGATGCTTTTCCCCGGTACCGGCTACCTGGTTGCCCTTGACCTTGACAAGTGGGAGCTTAACTTCGTAGAGTGCCTGGATAAATGGTGAAATACTCAATCAACAGCTGCATTCACCACGAACTAATCCATCTCAAAAAATGTAGTAAAATAGCTCACCCCACTTACTCCATTCACTAATAAAAGATTAGGTGGAATATACTTCCACCTATTCTCCAAACCAAACCTAAAACAAACTCTAATTTAAAGAAAAAAACGCTGTCCTTACATCACGCGAATTACCACCAATATATACAGTGAATTGTCCCTTTTCAAATCCGTAGGACATATCATCCCGGTAGAACATTAAGTCGTTTACGGTAAGCTTGAATACCATTTTTTTACTCTCACCGGGTTTAAGGTCAACAAATTGAAATTGCTTAAGAAGCTTTACGGGTGGGGCAACCGAGGCTACATTATCATGAATGTAGAGCTGCACCATCTCTCGACCATAGTACTTCCCGGTATTCGTAACACTTACGGATATGTCAAGAGTATCGGTCTCGGTAATTTCACTGGAGCTTAACTCAACCTCCCCGTAATCGAAGGTTGTGTAGCTTAATCCGTAGCCAAAAGGGTAGAGCGGATCGTTGCTTTCGTCGAGGTACTTTGAGGTGTACTTATTGTTTGCATCGAAAGGGCGACCGGTGCTTCGCATGGAGTAGTAAATGGGGATTTGTCCAACCGAACGCGGGAAGGTAATGGGAAGCTTACCAGAAGGGTTGTAGTCGCCAAATATGACATCGGCAATGGCGTTACCGGCCTGAGTTCCAAGAAACCATGTTTCCAGAATTGAGGGTATGTGCTGGTCTATCCAGCCGATTGTGAGGGGTCTTCCGTTCATCAGCACAGCCACAATAGGCTTGCCGGTGCTGTAAATCCTTTCAACCAGTTCCTGCTGAACACCTGGAAGGTCAAGACTGGCGCGGCTGGAGGCCTCACCGGTCATCCATGCAGCCTCTCCCACTGCCAGTATAACAACATCGGCACGTTTAGCAATTTTAACGGCCTCATCAATCATACCGGTGTTGGAATCGTCTATAGCACAGCCTTGTGCGTATAGAATTTGTGAACCTGGTATCTTGTTCTTAATGCCCTCAAGAAGGGTAACCGAATTTGGCCAGTCACCTGCAGCCGACCAGCTGCCCATCATATCCCTTTGGCTGTTAGCAAGGGGACCAACCACCGCTATGGTTTTAATATTCTTGTCGAGTGGCAACAGATTATTTTGGTTTTTCAGCAGCACAATGGATTTTTTAGCCATATCCCTAGCTGCCAACAGGTTATCATTACTTAAAAGGGTCTCCTTTTCCCTGGAGATAGAGCAGTACCGGTAGGGGTCGTCAAACAAACCAAGTAAGAATTTGATTCGTAGAATCCTTCTAACTGCCTGGTTGATTTGCTCCTCGTTGATTTTCTTTTCATTTAAAAGCTTCAACAAGGCGCTGTTGTAGAATCCCGACTGCATATCCATATCAATTCCGGCATTGAGAGCCAGGCGGGCTGCATCGAGGGTATCGGCCGCAACTCCATGGTGGAGCAGCTCCATAATTGAGGTGTAGTCGGTTACCACAAATCCCTGAAAACCCCACTCATTTCGGAGGATATCAGTCATAAGGTATTTACTGGCTGTGGCGGGGATGCCATTAAGGTCGTTGAATGAGGACATAACCGAAAGTGCGCCGGCATCAATAGCAGCCTTATATGGCGGTAGGTAAACTTCACGCAGCTGTCGTTCGCTCATATCAACGCTATGGTAGTCGCGGCCAGCCTGAGCTGCACCATAAGCAGCAAAATGCTTCACGCAAGCAAGTATAGTGTTGGTTTGACTTAAGTCGGTTCCCTGAAAACCTCTAACCCTTGCCTGAGCTATGAGTGATCCAAGCAGGGGATCCTCGCCCGAACCCTCAACAACCCTCCCCCATCGTGGGTCGCGGGCAATGTCGCACATGGGGGCAAAAGTCCAGTGTAGGCCTTGAGCCGAAGCCTCCTCGGCAGCTACCCGAGCCGAACGCTCAATGGCCTCTAAATCCCAGCTGGAGGCCTCGCCTATGGGAACTGGGAATATGGTTTTGTGGCCATGAATCACATCGTAGCCAAAGAGTAACGGAATGCGGAGCCTGGTATTATTAACAGCCAGCTCCTGAAGTTTACGGGTGTAGCCTGCGCCATAGGCATTAAATATGGCCCCAACTCTACCCTTTGCAATATCCTCCTCATACCCCTTACGAATGAATGGACCAGTAACATCCATATCGCTGGTAACCAGGTTTAACTGTCCGATTTTTTCCTCAAGAGTCATCAGCATCAGAATAGAGTCAACCTTCTGGTCAACCACATCGGAGTATGGCATGGTTGTCTTACTGCATGAAAGTATGGTTAAGCTCATAATGGCAGCAAGTGTAATTTCAGATAGCTTCCTAATACGCATGATCTTTAAACAATTTTAGTGTGAAAAACCAAGCTTGCTGAGTGCACCATCCACCTCCGGGGCAGACATAAACAGGTTCCAGCACAGCCCGGTTCGGTAATTTTCAATCATGATGATGATCGGTCCCTGATCTATAGCCAGGTACGACTTTCCCCACCACCCGGCAGTGGGGTTAAAAGCATCGTAAAAACCGTAGTCTCCCCATAGCTTGTCGCCTAAAGTGTAGTATAGAAATCTAGCCACCCTCATGGATTCCTCGGGAGTATAGGGCATTGACGACAGTGCAGCGGTAGGGGTGATGGTTCCGTTATCATTCAATGGTTCGTGAGCGCCATAGCCGTTGTTGTCGTCCGAGGCGGTTAAGCCCCAGCAATCAGGGCTGTAGAGCAGGTAATCTCTAGGGTTTGTAATGCAGTACTGACGGTTTATGAGCGTATGGTTAACGTTCTGAGTCCAGTAGCTGGCGTACTGGTCGCTTAAGTTTTGCGGATTCAGCCCCAGAAAAGAGTACTGGGCAAAGAAGAGCGGCCCGCCATAGTCATGACCCAGCGGCAGGGTGTATCCATAAAACAACCTACCGTTAACTATAGCCCCGTTCCCAGCCCAGCCATTATGGTAAACCTCTGCAGATATGGGAAATGTACTAGAGGTAGCGGCCATGATGTAGGTTATCAGCGCCTCGTTCCATCCCCTCACAAACATGTTCATAGCCCACCCATAGTTGGGCGACCAGTGCCAGGAGAGCATGTTCAGGTTATCGCGGTTGTACCAGCTCCACTCTATTCCATCGAGCAGCAGGTTTATATTGTTGATAAGCTCAGCTTCAGCAGGGTCGGCAGCGCTAAGATACTGCCTGACTGTTAGCAGCGCCTGTGCCATATAGGATGTTTCCACCAGGTCACCACCATTATCATAGGTGCTAAAAGGAACAACATGTCCTGTAGCACCGTTGTACCAGTGTGCCCATGCGCCATGAAACCTGTCGGCATTTTTTAAGAAATTGACCATAGTGGCAATTCGCTCTATACCTTCGGAACGGGTAATAAAACCTCTTTCGATGGCAACAGGAATGGCCATAAGTCCAAATCCGCTACCACCAATGGTAACAATATCGCCTGAGTTATCCCTTTCCCTAGCCATTCCACATGATGGGTGGCCAAAATCCCAGAAGTAGCGGAAAGTTTGTTGCTGGATAAGCGTAAGCAGGTCATCGTCGGGAATAACCGGGTATTTTGGAGTGCTGTCGATCATTGTGTAAAACTGAAAAACACTCCCGCTAAACTGTTCATTAAATTTCCCCCTAATAGTTGAAGGGATGAAAAGAGAGTATCTTAGAACATGCTCTAGCGGTTGGTGTGGTTGTATTTCAATAAGACTGTCGTTGATCGTATTAACCGTAATGGTATAGCCCCTCCCCTCAACATCATTAATTTTGAATTCAGAGGAGCCAATACTAGATAAATCGAGTTGTTTTGTAAAGTATATTTTAAAACTTGGATTAAAATCGACGTTTCTAATAATCTGGTTTAAAGCATAGCTGTTACCTTCAATGTCAATAGATTTTACAGCTATCGAAGCGCTTCTTGTTGAAAATTTTATGGTAATACCCATAAATAATTCACCGTTCATGCCCCTTAAACTGTTCGATATCAGTATATAGTAGTCATGATTATACAGTATGTTTTCTATTGGAATGACTTTAATAGTTGTTTTACCTGCGTCGGAATAAGAAAGTCTATAAGCAATTGTTGAATCTAAAAGCTTTAGATTTAAATTTTTTCTGAGAGAAACAGAATCTACTCTAGCGCTAAATGTCAACTCAATAGCTGTATCGGTTTCGATGCCAGTATTAAGTTGAGGATTTACTATATCAATAACCTGCTCACCAATTTTTACCTGCTTGAGTTCCAGATAGCTGGTATTATTATCATTTGTACATGAATATATTAAAGACACTACTGCTGATAGCAATAGACTAAATAGGTGAAAAGGTTTAATTTTAAACATATACTCTAGGAATTAAAAAAATCGGAGCAAGCATCCCAAATAGCTTGCTCCGATTTTGAAAGTTTAAGGTTTTTCTGATTTATACATCAGGTCAACCTCCTGGGCTGTTAATGCCTTGTGGAAGAATCTAACATCGTCCAGCTGACCCTTAAAGTGGTTGGCATCAGGGAAATCATAACCACCCCAAGGCTCAGCATCCCACATACTGCCAGCGCGGGATTGTATGAAACCAAAAGCCAACTCGTTTACAACATCGGGTTCCTTACCACCGTACTTCAGACCCACAACGCCTCTCTTTTTATCCCCATCGGGCCACAGGTCGAAATCGAAACTTTTCATCTTTTCGCCATTATAGTAAAGGATGCCCTCCTTTTCTGTGCTATTATAGGTGTAAACAACCTGAAGCCAGGCGTCTTTCAGCAAAAGTTGCATATTCTCAGGAGTGATAACCTTTGCATACGTGCATCCCTGCCAGCCACCATTGGTATTATCCTGGGCGTTGGCGGGGAACCACATATCCTCAGCTGCTGTAGCTGTATCGGCAATATTGTAGCTAATGGCAAATTTGGCGCCATCGTACCCGCCAAAAATTTCAAACTGGATGCCGTAGAAAGCGCCAAGGCCCATTACAAAGTGGCCATGTGTAATTCCTGTTGAGTTGGTTTTAACCCAGAAGCTAATGGTAAAGTCATGGGTGTTAATCAGCGCGTCAGCGTTGGGAATTTCAATGATACTGGTGGTACCATTAAAGGTAGCGGCTTTCCCTGCTGCAGTTTTCCTGGAATCGTTGTAAGTAACGTCAACTACACCATTTGCAGAAGGATTCCATGTTCCAACCTGGTCATTGGCGTTGTTTTCAAAGTTCCAGTAGGCAATTTGGCCTGTGGGAACAAATGAACCTGCAACAGTAAAGGATCGGTTGAAAGTGGGGAGCACATCACCCTTGGTTGACTTAACCGTGTTGAAGTAAATGGTGTAACCTGTTCCTTCGCCTAAAGCAGCGGGTGTAATGGTTACAACCTTAGCGTTAACATTTACAGTAACATCAAACTCAGCATTGTCATACGTTTGCTTAAGAGTGATGTTCAGGGTTTGGGGATCAACATCCTTTGAAAAGGTTGCTGTAATAACAGCATCCTTGGGAACATTTACTGCTCCAGTTGCACCATTAAGGTCGACAGAGCCTGCCATCAGCGACTTCAGTTCAAAAGCCACCTCTTCGTCGTCATTGTTGCACGCGGTAAAAAATCCAAGGGCAACAACCGACATAATCATCAAGATTGATTTTGCACACTTTCTCATAGCTAAATTAATTTAGGTTAATAAATGAATGTAAACTGACACTATATATGTTTAAATTTAGAAGTTACCATAGTGGATTTTGAGGCCATTTGTTACCGGTTAGGTCGAGTTCAGCCTGAGGAATGGGGAGCAACTCATGTTTACCAGTAATATAACCAAGAGGACCAAGCACCTGTGTGGCTTTCCCTGTTCGCACCAAATCCCAAAACCGCTGGCTTTCTAGCGCTAACTCATGCCTTCGCTCGTTGAGAATTATGTCGCGAAGTTGATCCTTATCGGTAATGGTTATATCGGGAAGGATGGCATCGTTGCCCTGTCTTGCCCTTTGCCTAACCCTGTTAAGGTAGGGAAGAGCGATATCGGATTTGTTATTCTCATTCAGAGCCTCGGCGGCAATTAACAGTACATCGGCAAAGCGAATAATTCTTCTGTTATGACCAAACGATGGTGGTACAGTCTTACCAGGTGTCCAAACCTTCTGGTTGTAACATTCAATCTCAATCAGATTTCCCTGACTATCGTAGGTTTCATCAGGTGTTTTTCCATCGCCCAGAATTGTAACACCGTCCAGAACCTCGCCTAGAAAAATAACCGTTGCATCCTTTCTGGGATCATTTGCTTCAAAGGAGTTGATGAGGTCAAGGGATGGGCGGTTAAACCCCCAGCCCCTGTTTGGAGTTCCCCTAACGCCCTGAACATTGGCGTACTGGTTGCCGCCATTCTCAATTCCCTCCTGACCAACGGCGCCAACCTCAAAAACTGACTCTATTCCATGTTCATTAAGGGTGCTAAAGGCATCGCTAAATAGTGGTTCAAGGTCGTATTGATGCGAGTTGATTACTTCCAGGGCGTATTTTTCAGCATTTTCATAGTCATGAAGGAATAGATAAACCTTTGCCAGCAAGGCCTTAGCTGCTCCTTTGGTTGCCCTGCCGATATCATTTCCACTATACTCGCTTTTTTCAGGAAGAACACTAATGGCATCGGCAAGATCAGCTAAAATCTGATTATAAACATCCGCTGCAGGTGATCTTCCCATGCTCATGTCGGGTTGAGTGGTGGTGTAGAGCGGAACATCTCCCCATGCCCTAACGAGGTCAAAGTAGAAGAGCGCCCGTAGAAACTTTGCCTCTCCAATATACCTCTGTTTCAAGGTTTCATCCATTTCAATTTCGGGTAGTTTTTCAGTAACAACATTTGCCCGCTTCACACCAAGGTAGAGCGTATTCCACCAACTACCAATAACCCATTCGGTTTCAGTATGCCCAAAAATTTCAAAAAGGCCTATAGAGGCAGCTTGGTCATCGGGATTACTTCCCTTACGGGCATCATCGGACATGATATCAAGGATTGGAAATAAACCTTCGTTGTAGTTAGAATTACGGAGGGTGTTGTAAACAGCATTAGTAGCAAGCAATGCATCGTTAGCAGATTTTGGAAAGTTACTTTGGGTTAAAGCCCCCTGGGGTGGTTTATCCAAAAAGTCTTCGCATGAAGCAAATAGAATGGTTAAACTGATAGCAGCTGCAATTTTTGTTAGGTATGCTAGTGTTTTCATGGCTTGCACAATTTAAAAGGTTACTCTAATACCGGCAGAAAAGATTGACGAAACAGGATATGTCCCATAGTCCAAAGCGTTATCAATAGGTCCCCCAAGTATCTCCGGTGTATATCCGGTATATTTTGTGAAAGTAAGCAGGTTAGTGCCACTTAGATATACGTAAATATTACCCGCGTTTATCGAATCAGTAAACTTCTTGGGTATGGAATATCCCACTGAAACATTTCTAAGCCTTATAAATGAACCATCCTGTACAAAGCGTTCGGACGGCAGGAAGTTATATCCACCCGAAGTAGGACGAGGTTCAGAGTTGCTGGTCCCCTCACCTCTCCAAAAGTCCTTAACGTGCTTTTCAAAGTTGTAAAGGTCGGGACGTACGGTTTCTTTAACGTTGTATATTTTACTACCAAACTGAGACTGAACATCAATGCTCAGGTTGAAATTTTTATAGGAGGCATTTAAGTTTAGCCCCATTAACAGGGTTGGAATGGGAGATCCCAGGTAGGTTCGATCGGCATCGGTCAGAACATTATCGCCATTGGTGTTTACAAATCGTAAATCGCCTATTCCGGCGTTACTTCTGTGGGGGTAGGCATCCAGTTCAGCCTGGTTCTGGAATATGCCATCAACCTTGTAGCCGTAAAAGGCCCCAACAGGCTTACCCACAACGGATCTGGTGAACCCGTCACCACCAAGCAGGTAATCGTCAGTAGCTCCCGAACCACTAATCTTTTTAACCTCATTATGCAGGGTATTTCCCATCAAACCAACAGAGTACCTGAATTCCCCTATGTGGTCGTTCCAACGAATGTTAAACTCGAATCCGGAATTGAGAACCTCAGCAGCATTCCTTGTTATTGTTGATCCACTTCCGTTTCCTATATAGCCGGGGATCTCCAGGGCTATCAGAATATCACTGGTGGTTTTACTAAAGTAATCCAACTCAGCAGTTAGCTTGTTGTCCCAAAGTCCTAATTCTATTCCTATGTTGGATTGGCTGGTTGTCTCCCAAACGAGATTTGGATTTCCAGTTGTCTCATAGGTTTGGCCGGGAATAATAAAATCACCAATTCCAAACACGGCATCTAAACCTGAGCCAACAAGAGAATACTGCTTATCATAGGAAATCTTCTCATTTCCAATCTTTCCCCAGCTAATTTTAAGCTTTAAATTATTGATTGTCATACTATTCTTCAAGAATGATTCGTTGTGTACGTTCCAGCCCAATGCTACCGAAGGGAATCCAGAATACCGGTTATCCTTGGTAAACTTTGAGGAACCGTCAACACGGTAGGTGGCAGTTAGCAGGTATCGGCTATTGTAGGAGTAGTTAACCCTAAAAAGGTATGAAATCATAGAAAAGTAGTAGGAGGCATCAATGCCATTGTAAACTGAATTTGGGTTGATATTGTTGGAGTTGATGTACCAAAAATCTTCTGCATCCCTAATAACATTAATACCGCTAATTCCAATATTTTCGGAGGTAACATCCTGCATTGTAAAACCAGCCAACGCATCGAAGTGATGCCTATCGAAATCATGGTTGTAATTCAAGGTGTTCTCCCAAATCCAAGAGCTCTGAGTCCCTTCACCCTTGTATAGATCGTTTTCTGAATTCTGTTGTTGAGGAGATACAAAATAAGTGGGAGAAAAGGATTTGCTTCGGTTAAAGCCCAAATCAACACCAAAGCTAGAGCGAAGTACTAGTCCTTTAGTTAAAGTAGCATCTCCAAAAATATTGCCTGTTCCCTTCAACCCATTGCTGAAGCTGTTGGTGTATTCAATGTCGGCCAGTGGATTTCCTGTGCCGGGAAGTGCAGTATAGGAACCATCTGCCTGGTATGGTTCTAAAACAGGCCATGCCCGGTAAGCAACAAATACCACATTACCATTGGTGTTCTGCTGTTTAAAGGGAACAATCGTTACATTATTCCCAATATTTAGCCACTTGTTTAGCTGGTATGTATTGTTAAGTTTAACAGTTAGTCTTTCAAAATTCGACTTATTGATTATCCCAGTCTGATTGTAATAGCCAATGCCCACATAGTATTGCATCTTGGATGTTGCGCCAGAAGCCGAAAACTGGATGTTATGAATCGGAGCGCTAAACCCGTCGTCAAAAATAATATCCTGCCAGTTGGTGTTCGGAACAGCATCAATGTTGTTGTACGTGCCAGGGTTTATTACATTAACAACAGTAGCAAATTCCCTACCAGATAACAAATCAATTCTATTTATCAACTTCTGGTAGCTATTCTCATAGGAGAGGTTAAAAGTAGTTTTATCAGTGCCAAGCTTAGATTTCTTTGTGGTAACAATGATAACACCATTGGCTCCCCTGGAACCGTAAATAGCCGTTGCCGAAGCATCCTTAAGGATTTCCATTGATTCTATATCAGCAGTATTCAGGTAGTCGATGTTGTCTAGAATAACGCCATCCACCACGTAGATTGGGTTAGAGTTATTAAACGTACCTACGCCACGCACCCTGACAACCACCCCTGAACCAGGGGCACCTGAGGAACTGGCAACTTGAAGCCCAGGGACTTTTCCTTCCAAAGCCTGCATGGGTGACGAGGTAGGAATACGTGTCAACTCTTCTGATTTAACACTTACAACAGAACCCGTTAAATCGCTCTTACGCTGAACACCATAACCTACAACTACAATATCCTCAATAAACAAAGCCTCTACCTTAAGCTGAACATCAACCCTTCTACTAGTTGTTACGGTAATAGTATCAGGTCTATAGCCAATAAAGGAAAATACCAGAGTATTTTCGTCCTCTTCCATGTTAATGGTATAAGAACCATCATTATTAGTAATAGTACCCTTGGTTTTACCCAAAATTAAAATGTTTACTCCGGGCAGCGTTTCGCCAGTTTCGGCATCGGTAACCCTTCCGCTCACTGTTTTTTGTGCAAATGCTTCGGGCAAGCATAGCACAAGTAGTAAGTTTAACAGCAGAAACTTCTTAAAATGAACTTTTCTCTCCATTTGCATAGGTTTAAAAGTTTAGGTTTGATATCTTGGTTTACGATTGCTCTAACCAACCATTTCTGAAACCGGCCTTCTTTAGACCTGAAACTATATACCTGTTCTTTTTCATCAGGTTCCAAATCAGCCCGCTCTGGTAGTTTTCCAGCTGAATAAGGATTGGTCCCTGGTCTATTCCCAGGTAATCTCTGTCGAACCAACCCTGGCTGCTATTTTTCACAGTCAGGTTAAACGCATCAACAAAGCCGTACTCCCGGTAAACATTGCTACCCAGCATAGTCTTCATGGTATAAAGAGCACTCAGGCATTCCTCGGGGGCAAATGGGATTGACCCTCCTGCTGCTGTAGGAGCAATTGTTCCATCGTCGATAATCTCGTAGCTGCAAGCGCTTCTTGCCCGGTAGTCGTAAAACTGCACGACCCTGCCATTAGCCCTGATTTTGGCCATTGCAGGGCCATCACACGCCGTAAGCCCCCACATGTTGGCCGAATACCCCTCAAATTTGAGTGGATTTTCCATGCAGTAGGCCCTGTTGCTCAGGGTAGCCCTTACCGAGTTCTCGAAGTAGTCAATTCCCTTTGAACGCATGTAGCTATCCTGTATTCCCCTGAAGTCGATAAATTGATGGGAGTACTGATGGCCAAAGAGTGGCCCAAAGGGCACATGCTCATACCCATAAAAACTATCCCATTTGTAGGTGCTGCACCAGCTGTCCCATGCGGTGGAGTCTATGGGATGGGTTGGGGAGCCGATAGCCATGATGAGTAGAATCATGGCCTCATTATACCCGTTCCAGGTGCTCTGTATGAATCCTTGCTCGGGAGTCCAGCCCATGGACATGTTGGCTGCACCATTCATAGCCCATTGCCAGTCGACGCGCAGGTAAATGGAATCGGCAAGCTCCCGTATTCTAACTTCGGTTTTGTCGGCCCCATCGAAGTACGTCTGGCAGGTAAGTATTCCGGCCAGGAGCAAGCCGGTATCAATAGTCGAAAGCTCAACCTTATCATATCTCCTGCCGGTCCCGTACGAAAGGAAGTGGTAGTAAAAGCCTTTATATCCGGTTGCGTCGGGCTCAGCTCCCTGCTTTGAACTCCAAAGCCACTCCAAGGTGTTGAGCACTCGTTCCGAAGCTTGCTGACGGGAAATAAAATTGTTTTCTACACCTATTATATAAGAGGGAAGGGCAAAACCCGTTGCAGCAATGCTGGTAAAATTGTAGGTTGGAAAGCGGTCGTCATTTTGCCAGGTATTCGTGTCAACCACCTCCCAAAAGTAGCGAAATGTCCTACTTTTTAAGTCATTAATAAATTCATCCCTTTGAGCAGGACTTAGCTCAGCAAAAGAAAGATCTTCCCCTTGAGTTGATTTACCAGCGCATGAATTTAAAACAACAACAGAGGTAAATAACAGTATAAAGCCTGCTGGAATAAAAAAAATTTTTCTTACCATAGTTGAAGCAAAAATTTTACAAATCATTATATCCTTTAACTTGATTTAGCTCAAAGTTAACACTCGATAAAACGTTTGTCCAGAATTCCGCCTCATCACGGCTACGGTTATAACAAAAGGGAATTTTTTAAGCATGCTTAACAGTACGTCATTTTTAATATTTAAACTTTATTATACTGTTTTTCTGATACTTTAGAATTATGATTTATAGAAATATTTTTAGCCGAAAACGATTTCGGCGAAACCATTTAATTACACCTATAAAATATTAACATATTGATTTTGTGGTTTTTAATTCATTATGATAAAATTTAGACGATTTATAACCTAACCATAGGGTATGACTAAGTCAGTGCTACCCATGCCGCTAATGCCCCTAGCTAAATGTTGAATCCGTCAGGAGCCGGACAAGTTCCGCCGGGAGGCGGACAGGTTCTTGAATCCTGCTTGAATTTTTTTATCCTTTATCCTTTAACCTTTATCCATGTATTAACCTTTACCCTTGTATTCTGCCCCAACGGGGGAAAAGGTATTCTCCGCAGTGCCCGGAAAGGCCGGAATCGTTGAACGTTGCAGGCATTAGAAAAAAGGCATAAAAACCTGACCCGCAAATGGGTCGGGGGCGGAACGTGGCGTGGGAATGCCCGAGCGGCACTGTTTGAGCCACGCCGCAGGCGGGGCGAGTTGTGCCGCGTGGCAGTTCCGCCCTCGGGGCACCCATCGGGTAAGGCTTTTCAGCCTTGATTTTCTTTGGTTCTTTCTTGTATCAAGACAAGAAAGAACATAAAAAATGACTCTTTACCATAATTCTACTCCAGGTTCTTCGTTTCAAACCTATTCCGCCCCTTCAGGGCTTGTAAAAATCGTTCGCTCCATACAAGGGGCTGCGCCCCTTGCTAATTATTTCGCCCCTTCGGGG
>Ga0208826_1000209_pt1 | contig 67762 bp, 59 predicted proteins | sample AD_UKC115_MetaG_FD_184451 | JGI IMG/M metagenome (GOLD analysis project Ga0208826, IMG submission 184451) | Active sludge microbial communities of municipal wastewater-treating anaerobic digesters from Hong Kong - AD_UKC115_MetaG (SPAdes)... | ecosystem: Engineered > Bioreactor > Anaerobic >... | reverse complement strand
GAGATCGGCCGCTCCGCATAGAACTCCTTGACCGCCTCCGTGCCGGGCTGGAACAGCTCGTTCTCGATGCCGGAGGACAGCGCCGTCTGGGAGATGTCCACCAGCAATTCGGGCATTTCCGTCTTGCTGGGCAGCTGCCGCAGCATCTGCCGCAGCATGTCCTTCATCTCCTCCAACTGCTGCTTCAGCGCCGGCAGATTCACCGCTTTGGCCTGCTTGGTCGCGAACTCCTTCTTCAGGCCCTCCTCTTTCTGCTGGAGGTTCTCCAGTTCGCCCTGCTGGTCTCGGATCTTGAACCACCAGCCAGCCAGGGCGATGACCACGAACAGCAGGATGCAGAAGACCAGCTTGACCCCCGAGGGCCAGCCGCCGGGGTTCTGCGTGTCGAGATTGCTGAAATTGAAGTCGGAGCGCTTCATGACTTGCTCCCCGGCTGCGTCGCGGGCGCGGCGCCGTCGCCACCGTCCTTGCCCTGCCCTTCCTCACCTTCGGCGCTCGGCTTGCGCAATTTCACGTCGAGCGAGAAGGCGTACGGCATGCGCTTCTCGTTGTGTTTGGCCTCGGTCTTCTTGAGGTCGGCATGCCCCATCCAGGGCGAAGCCTCGAGATTGCGCATGTAGGTCGCGACGCTGGCATTGGATTGCGCCACACCTTCAAGCGTCAGGGTGTCGCCCGACTGTTTCATCTGGGCCAGCCGTACGCCGTCGGGGATGGTGCGGACGAGTTCGTCGAACAGGTGCACCATTTGCGAGCGGTCCGCCTGAAGCTGCTCGATCACCTGCTTGCGGGTGAGCAACTTGCTCTTGGTCTTGTCGAGTTCCTTGATCTCTTCGATCTTCTTGTCGACTTCCTTGATCTGCGCCTGCAGGTAGGCATTGCGATCATTCTGGTTCTCGATGCGCTGGTCCATCCAGAAGATGCCCAGCCCGAGTGCGACCACACCGGCAACCGCGGCGGCACCGAGCATGCCGTAGAACTCGCGCTGCCGCTGCTTGCGACGTTCCGCCCGCCAGGGGAGTAGGTTGATTCTGGCCATTAGTCGAAGCTCCTCAGCGCCAGCCCGCACGCGATCATGAGCGCCGGCGCATCCTGTGCCAGGGTCTGCGCCTGTACGCGCGACGAGAGCGACATGTTGGCCAGCGGATTGGCGACCACGCAAGGCACGCCAAGCTGCTCCTCGACCATGTCGGACACGCCGACAATGGAAGCACAGCCTCCGGCCAGCACCACCTGATCCACCTTGCTGTACTCGCTGCCCGCAAAGAAGAACTGCAGCAGGCGGCTGATCTGCTGCACCATGGCTTCCTTGAAGGGCTCCAGGACCTCGATCTCGTAGGACTCGGGCAGGCCTCCCTGGCGCTTGGCCAGACCGGACTCCTCGTACGACAGGCCGTAGCGGCGCATTACCTCGTCGGTGAGCTGCTTGCCACCGAAGACCTGCTCGCGGGAATAGATGGTGCGCTGGTTCTTCAGGACGATCAGGGTCGTCATGGTGGCGCCCACGTCGACCACCGCGACCACGGCGTCCTTGGCGACGGCCAGCTGGTCAGCAATGAGGCCGAAGGCGTTCTCCATCGCGAAGGCCTCGACATCCACGACCTTCGCCGAGAGCCCGGCGAGGTCGAGGGCGGCCACGCGCAGATCGACATTTTCCGTGCGCGATGCCGCCAGCAGCACGTTCACCATGTCCGGGTTGTCCTTGACCGGACCGAGGACCTCGAAGTCGAGGCTCACCTCCTCGATCGGGTAGGGAATGTACTGGTTGGCCTCGAGCTGGATCTGGCTCTCCAGGTCTTCCTCGCCCAGGTCGGCCGGCATCGGAATGACCTTGGTGATGACGGCGGAGCCGGCCACCGCGGCGCAAGCGAACTTGGCCTTCGCGCCCGAGCGGCTCAGGGCCCGGCGGATCGCCTCACCCACGGCCTCGACTTCGACGATGTTCTTTTCCACCACCGCGTTCGGAGGCAGCGGCTCGACGGCGTAATGCTCCACGCGATAACGCCCGCCCGACTGGCTGAGCTGCAGGAGCTTGACCGCGGTGGAGCTGATGTCGACCCCAATCAGTGGCGGCGCTTTGGAACTGAGCAGGCCCACTTTTTTCCCCTTCCCACGCGCTCTTACGAGCGAAAGATGCGCACCTACATTAAATCCGAAACTTAACTGTTTCGCAACGCCGACATAACTATGCGTTAAGTCGTTGAAAAATCAATACTTTATGGGATAGCGCAGAATCTGGCCGGCTTGCCGCAAGGCTATCGGGCGCGCGACGCCACGATCTATACTCTGGGCCAGATCGCAGCGACTTTGACTGCCATCACACTCCCGGTACACCATGCGCGGTTTCCTTCTACGCCTGCTCCGCTGGCTGGTCTTCCTCGGCCTCAGCGGCCTTCTCCTCGGCGCCCTCGGTGTCGGCGTCGCGTATTGGCTGGTGGCGCCGCGCCTGCCCTCGGTGGAAACCCTGCGGGATGTGCGCCTGCAGGTCCCGCTTCGAGTCTACACTGCAGACGGCAAGCTGCTGGCGACGTTCGGCGAGACCCGACGCATCCCGGTGCGCATCGATCAGGTTCCCGCCAAGGTCAAGAACGCGTTCCTTGCGGCGGAGGACGCCAACTTCTACGACCACCCCGGCATCGACTACCAGGGCTTCCTGCGCGCGGTCGGCCTCATGGTGGCCAAGGGCAGCCTGCATGTTCCAGGTGGCAGCACGATTACGCAGCAGGTGGCGCGCAATTTCTTCCTGAGCTCGGAAGTGAGCCTGACGCGCAAGGTGACGGAAATCTTCCTGTCCTTTCGTATCGAAAACGCGCTGAGCAAGGACGAGATCCTCGAGCTGTACCTGAACAAGATCTTCCTCGGCAATCGCGCCTACGGCGTGGCTGCCGCGGCGGAGTTCTACTACGGCAAGACGCTGGACCAGCTCAGCCTGGCCGAATGCGCCATGCTGGCTTCCCTGCCCAAGTTCCCCTCGACGGGCAACCCCTTGTTCAATCGCAAGCGCGCCACCGAGCGGCGCAACTATGTGCTGCAGCGGATGCTGGAGAACCGCTTCATCGCCGACGCGGAATACAGGGCGGCGCTGGCCGAGAACGATGGCTCCTATGCGCATGAGCCGCCCATCGAGGTCGATGCCCCGTATCTTGCCGAGATGGTGCGGCAGGAGGCCCTGGACCGGCTCGGCAGCGAGGCCCTGAACGACGGCTACAGGGTCGTCACGACCCTGGATAGCCGGCGCCAGCAAGCGGCCAATGACGCCGTTCGGGACGACCTGATCGCCTACGACCAGCGTCACGGCTACCGCGGACCGGAGGCTCATGTCGAGTTGCCCCCCGACGCCACGAAGGAGGACTGGGACAAGCACCTGGCCAACTTCCGCACCGTCGCCGGGCTGATTCCGGGCATCGTCACGGAGGCTGCCAAGGATCACGCCACCGTCTACCTGGAGGACGCCCAGAGCGTCGCTCTCAACCTGGAGGCGGTGCAGTGGGCACGCGCCTATCAGAACGAGAGCAGCCGCGGTGCCGCGCCCAAGAGCGTGGATGCCGTGATGAAGCCCGGCGACATCGTGCGTCTGGCGCGCGACGCCGAGGGCAAATGGCGACTGGGACAGATTCCCGCCGCGCAGGCCGCGCTGGTGTCGTTGGACCCGGAGGACGGCGCGATCCGCGCGCTGGTCGGCGGCTTCAGTTTCGCCCGCAGCAAGTTCAATCGCGCCACGCAGAGTGCCCGCCAGCCGGGATCCGGGTTCAAGCCCTTCCTCTACTCCGCAGCGTTCGAACACGGGTTCACGCCGGCATCCATCCTCAACGACGCGCCCCTGGTATTCCCCGATCCTTCGCGCCCGGACGGCGTGTGGGCGCCGTCCAACGATGACGACAAGTTCGAAGGACCGATGCGCCTGCGCGAAGCGCTGGTCAAGTCAGTCAACCTCATCTCCGTGCGCCTGCTCGACGCCATCGGGGTGCGTTACGCCCGCGAATACGTCACGCGTTTCGGGCTGCCGCTGGAGGCACTCCCGGAGAACCTGTCCATGGCGCTGGGAACGGCCTCGGTGTCGCCGCTGCTGATGGCGCGGGGCTATGCGGTGTTCGCCAACGGCGGCCTGCTGGTCGACCCCTATTTCGTCGCCAGCATCGAGGACCGGGACGGTTCGGTGGTGTATCGCGCCGATCCCGCTCGCGCCTGCCGCGACTGCCCGGAGCGGCTGCTGGATGACGCGCGCGCCGCGCAGGCAGCCGATGCCGAGCACACACCGCCGGGCCCGGCCACCACCACCGCGGCGCGACTGCTGCCCATCGGCACGGCGCAGGCGGCGACCGTGGGCACCGGCGCGGGCGGCGATGGCAAGGCCAAGCTCGCGCCTCGGGCCATCGATCGCCGCAATGCCTATCTGGTGAGCTCGCTCATGCGCGATGTCGTGCGCCGCGGCACCGGACGCGATGCCATGGTGCTCAAGCGCAACGACCTGGCCGGCAAGACCGGTACCACCAACGAGCATCGGGATGCCTGGTTCACGGGATTCAACGACCAGCTTGTCACGAGCGTGTGGGTCGGATTCGACGACTTCAGCTCCCTCGGCCGCGGTGAGTTCGGCGCCAAGGCTGCCCTGCCGATCTGGATCGACTACATGCGCGTCGCCCTGCAGGATGTGCCGGAGCGCCCCTTCGCGATGCCGCCCGGCGTCAGCACCGCGCGTATCGATCCGGAGACCGGCACGCTGGCCTCCAGCGACGACAGCCGGGCCATACAGGAAGTGTTCAAGACCGAGGACATCGATCGCCTGAGTACGCACGAGGCGGAATCCGAGCAGAACACCGACTCGCGCCAGCGCGAGGCCTACGACATCTTCTGAGGACCGCTGCGTCCGGCCGGAACGACGCCCGCGCCCGGCGCCGGCCCGCAGCGACCGGGAAGCCCGCCATGCGCAACGCCCGCGACCACAGGCAACATCAGCTCGATCGCCTGGCACAGAATCGCCGCCGCATCGCCGTCGAAGCCGCGCGACTGATGGCAGAACACGGCATCCGCGACTACCACCAGGCCAAGCTGAAGGCGGCGCACTCGCTGGGGCTGTTTCAGGAAGCCGACCTGCCGCGCAATGCCGAGATCGAAGCGGCGCGGCGCGAGCATCTGCGCCTGTTCCAGGCCGATACGCAGCCGCAGTTGCTGCGCCAGCGCCGGGAAGTCGCGCGCGAAGCCATGCAGTTTTTCCGGCGCTTCGAGCCGCGGCTGGTCGGTGCGGTGCTGGACGGCTCGGCCGATGCCCATTCCGCGGTTTGCCTGCATCTCTACAGCGACGATCCCGACAGCGTGGCGCACCTGCTGCACGAGCACGCGATCCCCTGCGAGATCGGCTCGCGGCGCCTGCGCTACGCGGTGGACGCGGTTGAAGAGTTCCCCGTGTTCCAGTTCAGCGCCGACGACGTGCCGGTGGACCTCACCGTGCTGCCGCGCGAGCGCCAGCGCCAGGCACCACTGGACAGGGTGAGCGATCGGCCGATGCGGCGCGCCTCCCTCGGCGCGCTTGAGGCGTTGCTCAACGGCACGGACGGCGACGCACCCTAACGGCGGCCGCCCGATGCCCGCATCGCTGGCCTGCGTCCCCACGCCGAGGCACGCGAGCAACGACGCCGGAACAGCCAGGCCCGGAAACGAAAACGCCCCGCACGGGGCGGGGCGTTCATGCGGCGGCGGTGGAAGCGCGGTGTCAGCGCTGCCCGATCGCCACGTAATCACGATTCGCGGCGCCGGTGTAGATCTGCCGCGGACGCCCGATCTTCGCGTCCGGAGTCTCGTGCTGCTCCAGCCAGTGGGCCACCCAGCCGGCCGTGCGCGCGATGGCGAACATGACCGTGAACATCTCGGTGGGAATGCCCAGGGCCTTGTAGATGATGCCGGAATAGAAATCGACGTTGGGGTACAGCTTGCGCTCGATGAAGTAGCTGTCCTTGAGCGCGGCCTGCTCCAGCTCCATCGCCACGTCAAGCAGGGGGTCCCTGACGCCCAGCTCGCCGAGCACCTTGTGGCACATCTCGCGGATGATGGTCGCGCGGGGATCGAAGTTCTTGTACACGCGGTGGCCGAAGCCCATCAGGCGGAAGCCGGAATTCTTGTCCTTGGCGCGCTCCACCGCCTTGCCCACGTTCTTGGCGTCGCCGATCTCGGCCAGCATCTTGAGTACGGCCTCGTTCGCGCCACCGTGCGCCGGACCCCACAGAGCCGCAATGCCGGCCGCCACGCAGGCGTAGGGATTGGCCCCGGTGGAACCGACCAACCGAACGGTCGAGGTGGACGCATTCTGCTCGTGGTCGGCGTGCAGGATGAAGAGCAGATCAAGCGCCTTGGCCGCCACGGGACTCAACTGCAGCGGTTCGCTCGGCACCTCGAACATCATGTGCAGGAAGCGCGTGCAGTATTCGAGGTTGTTGCGCGGGTAGCGGATCGGCCAACCGATCGAGTAGCGGTACGCGGCGGCGGCGATGGTCGGCATCTTGGCGATCAGGCGCACGGCAGCGAGCTTGCGCTGTACCGGATCGTTGATATCGAGGTCGTCGTGGTAGAAGGCCGCCAGCGAGCCGACCGCGGCCATCAGCATGGCCATTGGATGGGCGTCGTAGTGGAAGCCCTGGAAGAAGTTCTTCAGCGATTCGCGCATCATCGTGTGATGCGTGACCTCGTGCTCGAACGCGGCGAACTCGCCGGGCTTGGGCAGTTCGCCGTTGATCAGCAGGTAAGCCACTTCGAGGAAGCTCGAATGCTTGGCCAACTGCTCGATGGGATAGCCGCGGTACAGCAGCACACCCGCGTCGCCGTCGATGAAGGTCACCGCGCTCTTGGTCGCTGCGGTCGACATGAAACCGGGGTCGTAGGTGAAGTAGCCGGTTTCCTTGTTGAGCTTGCCGATGTCGAAGGCGGGATCGCCGAGCGTGCCACTCACCACCGGCAGGGTGGCGCTGCGGTTGCTCTGGGGATCGGTCAGAACGACGGACTTGTCGGACACGGCAGACTCCTTGGCTGGACGGCCTCGCGCCGGGGCGCGGGCAGGTCGGGGTCGGATGCGGCCCGCCGCCACCGTCGCAGTGCGTAGCGGAGCGTGCGGCGCCGCGGGATCGAGGGCGCGAAGTATCGCACAGGCGTTTGAATCAGCGTGATGCAGCCGGCTGACGCACCGCGTCAAGGCAGCACAGACTTTCGTCGCACGCGGTGGCCGGCACCTGGCGCCCCAGCAAATAAATAGAGGGTGCGCGGCGTCGCGCCACGCGGGGGTCGATCGGCGGGGGGCCTGCCGCGGGCGGCACCAGCGGCGAAGCTCGGCGTTGCGGGCGCATCCCTGCGCCTGCGAGGCCCTGTGTCCATGCGGGCCGCGCCCACAGGCGCGGCCGGTGTGTTACTTGGCGGAGCCGTAGCGGCGACGGAACTTGTCCACGCGGCCGCCCGTGTCAACGATCTTGTGCTTGCCGGTGTAGAACGGGTGCGAGGCGCTGGAGATTTCCACCTTGATGAGGGGATATTCCTGGCCGTCTTCCCACTTGATCTTTTCCTTGCTGGTCATGGTCGACTTGGTCAGGAAGGAAAAGTCGGAGGTGACATCCTGAAACACCACCGGCTGGTACTTGGGATGGATGTCGGCTTTCATGGCTGCTGCGCTCGCAATGGCTCGGCGAAAAGAGGGCTATGTTAGCGTTGTCGGCCGGTTCGGCGCAAGCAAGCCCCTGCCCCGGATCCACCGTCCCCGTCCTCCCCCGACCCATCGCTGCATCCACCGTACCCGCCATGCCCCGCCCGCTGCCCTTCTTCCTCGTGTTCCTTGGCGCGCTGCTCCCGCTGCGCGCGCCCGGCGCCGCCACCGCGCCCGAGGCCCGCCCGACGGTCCTCCGGGTCGCCCTGGAACCCGACCTGACGCCCCTGCTCGGCGGGGATGCCAGCGCGCCTCGCGGGCTTGCCTGGGACTACCTGCACCGCATTGTCGACACCCAGGGCATGCGCCTGGAGGCCGTACCCGCGGCCAGCGCGGCGGGCGCAGCGGAGGCCTTGGCCGCCGGCCGGGTCGATGTGCGCGTGGCCGCCGCCGCCACCCCGGGAACCCTGCCCAGTCTGCCGTGGCTGCGCGCGCCCTGCGCCGTGTACGTCGCCGCAGCCGCCAGGCCGCTGCGAGTCGAGGAGCTCGACGGACACAGCGTCGCCGGGGCACCGGGCGAGCCCTGTGCAGTGGCACTCAGGCAGACCGTTCCCGGGGCCAAGCTCCACGGCTACGACACCATCGCCAGCGCCCTGCGCGCGCTCGCGGCCGGCAAGGTGGACGCCTATGTGGGCGACCTGGTCACCAGCCAGGGCGCCCTGAGCCGGCTTGGCCTGCGCGGACGCACGCGCATCGGCGCGCAGTTCGCCGGCGAGGGTGCCACCTTCCGCTTCCTGGTGCGCGGCGACAACACCACCCTGCTGCACCGCCTCGACAGCGGCTTGCAGGGCATCGACGCGGACACCGAGCGCCGCCTGCGCGCGCGCTGGCTGCAAGACCTCCTGCCCGAACCAGCCACCGCGGCCAGCGAGACGTCGGGCGCGCCGGCACTGCCTGCCGGCAATGCCGAGGCCATCGCCAAGGCAGAGTCCGCCCTGGCGGCGCAGCCGGGACTGGACGCAGCGCAGCGCCAGCAGGCCGAGGCTGCCCTATCCGCGGCCCTTGCCGACGAGAAGACCGCCGATGCCGCGGCGGAGTCCGCGCGCACGCTGCGCGCCGCCGCTGAGCGCGCCGCGCAGGACTTGCCGGCGCTGGAGCAGCGCCTGGGTCAGGACAACACGCCGGCACTGCTGGCCTGGCGCGCCAGCCTGCCCGAGCGCGCTGCGGTCGAACAGTTCGAGGCGCTGCTCGCCAGCGAACGCAGCGCCCTGGCCGACGCACGCAGCGCCGCCGGCGCGCAGCAGGCGGAGCTCGGCGCCCTGCTCGAGCGCCCCGCGCCACTGCGCGACGAACTTAAGGCGGCCCAGGTGGCGCTGGAGCAGGCGCAGCAACCCACGCCGCCGCCCGCGCCAGGGGTCCCCGCGGCGGTCGCCGAGGCGATGCGTCTGCGCCAGGCCGCGGCCGTGCGCCTGGCGCAGGCGCGGGTGGCCGCACTGGAGGAGGAACTGCGCGGCTACGAGATCCGTTTGCGCTACGCCTCGGCGCAGCTGCGCGAGCGCCAGCGCCTGGCCGGCGAAGCGCAGCAGAAAGTGGAGCGCCTGCAGGCTCTCGTGCTGGACCGCACCAGCGCGGCCGTCGCCGAGCTCAATGCGCGCCTGCGCAGCGAGGCGCAGGCGCAGGCGGGGGCGGCGCGCCCACTGCAGGAGGCCGCCGCCGCCAATGTCGGCCTCGGCGAGGAGCTCGCGCGGGCGGTGGCGCGCCTGGGCGACGTGCGCCAACTGCGCGACCGCGACGCGGCGGCGCGGCGTGAGGCCGAGGAGTCGCTGCGCAACACCAACGAGCGGCTCAAGGTGGGCGGCCTGTCCGAGGCGGTGGGCCTCATCCTGCTCACCGAGCGGCGCAAGTTGAAGCCCGCCGCCGTGCTGGCGCGCGACCTTGCGCGGCTGCAGACCGAGCTCGCCCAGGCGCGCATGCGCCTGATCGACCTGCGCGAGATGGCGCGTGCGCTGGAAGACCCCGGCACCGAGGTGCAGACCGAACTCCGCCGCCTCACCGAGGGCAGCGACGGTCCGGCCACAGGGCTGCAGGCCGGGCTCTACCGGCTGCTGAGCACGCGCGCGGAAATCCTGCCACGCCTGATCGCCGCACAGACCCGACTGAGCGAGGCCCTGGGCGATGCGGAACAGGAGCTGCGCGGCCTGGCTGCGACCAGCCAGACGCTGCGCCTGACGCTCGACGAGCGCCTCCTGTGGACGCCGAGCCACGCCGCCGTGGACGGGCGATTTCCCGCCGATGTCGTCGCGGCGGCCTGGGAATTCCTGCGCCCCACGCGCTGGTGGGAGTCGCTCAAGCGCGTGGCACTGACGGCCTGGGCGCGACCGCTGTGGAGCTCGCTGGGCCTCGCCGCCCTGGGCGCGCTGCTGGTCTGGCGGCGCCGCGTCCCCGCCGACCTGGCCGCCCTGGCGCTACCCACGCGGCGCATCCGCAGCGACCGCTACCGCTACACCGGGCAGGCGCTGTGGCTCAGCCTGGCGGCGAGCGCGGCGGCGCCCATGGCGCTGTGGCTCGCCTCGCGCCTGTGGCTGCGCGCCGCCGAACCGGGCTACCCCTTCAGCGACGCCATCGGAACCACGCTGGGAAGCCTCATCTGGCCTCTGGCGGCCTTGTCGTTCTGCGGCTGGCTGGCGCGGCCCGATGGCCTCGCCGCCGTGCACTTCCGCTGGGCGGCGGCGCGCCGCCATGCCCTGCAGCGGCTGCGACGCGGCCTGCTGTGGAGCCTGCTCCCGGTGCAGTTCGTGGTCGGCGTGCTGTTCTTCAGCGGCGAGGCGGTCTACGCCGATGACCGCCTCGCGGCGGGACTGGGCCGGGCGGTGTTCGTGCTCGGATTGCTCGCCTTCGCCGCGCTGGCCTGGCGTGCTCTGGCGCCCGGTGCGCTGTGGGCGCAACGCGTCGCGGTCCGTGAACCGAACCGGCCGCGCCAGGTGCTGCGCCTGGGACTGGCAGCGTTCACGCTCGGCCTGTCGGCCCTCACCCTCGCCGGCTACTACCTCACCGCGATCAGCCTCGCCGCACGCCTGATCGAATCCCTCATCGTGCTGCTGGCCATCGCACTCCTGCACGGACTGGCCATGCGCTGGCTGGTCCTCGGGGAGCGCCGCCTCGCGCTCAAGCGGCGGGACGAGCGCCGCGAGGAAGGCGAGGTGGCGGACGACGACCACGAGGCGCGTCCCGAACTCGGCCCGGAGAGCGAATCCATCACCCTGGCCAGCATCAACCTGCAGACGCGCCGCCTGCTGCGCGCGTTGACCCTGCTCGGCCTGGTCGGCAGCCTGTTGTGGGTCTGGTCGGACGTGGCGCCGGCCCTGTCCTACCTCGGCAACATCACCGCGTGGACGACCAGCGTGACGGTGGACGGCAAGGCGCATGAGGTCGCGGTGAGCCTGCGCCAGCTACTGTACGCCTTCGTCGCCCTGCTGCTGACCTGGGTGGGCACGCGCAACCTCCCAGGCCTGCTGGAGATCGGCGTGCTGCGGCGCCTGCAGGTCGACGCACCGACCCGCTACGCCATCACGGCCGTTTGCCGATACGCCATCGCCATCGCAGGCAGTCTGCTGGGTCTGTCCTGGCTCGGCCTGCGCTGGAGCCAGCTGCAGTGGCTTGCTGCCGGCCTTACCGTGGGCCTGGGCTTCGGTCTGCAGGAGGTGTTCGCCAACTTCGTCTCGGGCCTGATCGTGCTGTTCGAGCGGCCGATACGCGTTGGCGACGTGGTGTCCATCGCCGGCATCGAGGGCTCGGTGGCGCGCATCCGCACGCGTGCCACCACGGTGGTCGACTGGGACAACCGCGAAGTGATCATCCCCAACAAGACCTTCATCACCGAGAAGCTGACCAACTGGACGCTGACGGACGGCGTCACGCGCGTGGTCATCAAGCTCGGCGTCGCCTACGACAGCGATCCGGAGGGTGTGCGCGCCATGCTGCTGGAGCTGGCGCGCGCGCATCCGCGCGTGCTGCGCGAGCCAGCGCCCAACTGCTGGTGTGTGGCCCTGGGCAGCAGCACCCTGGACTTCGAGCTGCGCGTGTTCGTGGCCGACGTCATCGACCGCAATCCGGTACGCAACGACCTGCATGGGGCCATCCTGCGGGAATGCCGGGTGCGCGGCATCGAGATCGCCTTCCCGCAGACGGACGTGTGGCTGCGCAATGCGCCGCCGCTTCAGGCGGCGCCGAGCGCCGCCGCCACCAACTCTTCGAAGCGGGACTGATCCACCACCAGCACGATGCGCGCATTGGCGGGCCGGCCGCTGCGGCCGTCCCAGTCCACGACGGTGGCGCCGCGCGTGCTGCGGCCGCTCAGCTCGATGTCGACATGGCGCTGCTCGGCCCGCGTGACGAGGTCGGGCTGCAGCGCCACGGCCATGGCCAGAGCATCGGCGGCGAGCATCTGTGGACGTCCGCGCGCCCGCGTCCAGTCGCGCGTGCGGCGGGAAATGGCGGCATAGAAGCGGGCGCGTGCATCGTCGGCCCGCAGCCAGGCTTCGACGCGGTCGAAGTCGAAGCCGTGGCGCACGGTGGCCTCCCAGTCCACCAGGTCGAACTGCGGCCAGGCGGAGAAGACGATGTGCGCGGCCTCGGGATCGAAGCCGATATTGAACTCCGCCGGCACCGAGGTGTTGCCCCGCCCGGTCACCGCGCCGCCCATGACCACCAGGCGGGCAATGCGCGAAGGCAGGGTCGGATCCAGGCGCAGAGCCAGGGCGAGGTTGGTCAAGGGACCCAATGCCACCAGGGTGAGGTGTCCGGCATGGCGGTGCGACAGGCGCAGCACGGCGAGCGCGGCGTGCTCCTCCTCGGCGCGGCGCTGCGCCGGCAGGTAGCCGGTATCGCCGAACCCGTCGGCACCGTGCACGAAGGCCGCATCGTCGGCGGCCAGCACCAGCGGCAGCGGGCAGCCGGGAAATACCGGCGTGTCCACGCCCATCACTTCGGTGAGCTTGAGCGCATTGGCCACGGTGTGGGCGAGGCCGACGTTTCCGGCAGCAATGGTCAGGCCGGCGACGCGGGCGCGGTCGTGGGCCATGAGGATGGCGAGGGCATCGTCGACACCGGGATCGGTGTCGATCAGCAGCAGCGGCTGTGGCATGCGTTGCGTCCGGGCAGCGGCGAAGGGAGCCGCAGGATGCCCGGTTTGCCGCGGGGCAGCTACTGCTCGAAACCCGCCCTGAACATGACGTCGCCGCTCAGCCGCACGTGGTCGAACCAGCAGTCACTGGCGCCCGGCTGCGCGGTCGCGTCGGTGACGTGGCCCAGCCAGATGGCCATGGCCCCGGCGCCGGGCGGCGCGGTGCCGGACAGGGCGAGCGTCTCGAAGCTGCCGCTGTTGGCGGCGTTGCGCACCGCCTGTTCGGCCAGCACCAGGGCGACCGTGTTGCACTGCGTCTGGTCGACGACCTGCACACGGACCTGGCAGGCGGCCCCCGGCTTGAGCTGCGAGGCCACGCGCACGACCAGGCTGTAAGCCCCGGGCGCGACCGTGACGCACTGTGCCAGGGCGTCATAGCGCGCCCCCGAACGCACGTTGCCCACGTGTGCGCTGCCGGCGCCGGGATCGCCGCGCACCGGGTCCCAGGTCACCTGGCCGCCGTAGCTCAGATACCAGCGCCAGGGCGAGGGATCGGGCGAGGTCGAGCCGACGTAGCCACTGGGCGAGACCGGATCGCTGTCGAAGTCGGGATTGAGCACGTGGTCCGCCGGTGGCGGCATGTAATCGGCGGCGACCAGCGCCAGCAACATCTTGGCGACAAGCATGAGGCTTCTCCGCACTGCTCCCGCGAGCACTATAGCGCGGCGGCACGGCCAGGAGCCGCGGGCCACCGTTGGGGCAGCTTGCTCCCGACGGCGGCGACGTACCGCGACCGGTGCCCGCTTTTTTGCCCCTGCAGGGCGCACCGGACCCCGGCCTGGGCGTCCCGGCGGCGCAGCTAGGCTCCGGCGTAGCGCGTCGCCGCGCCGATCCAGCGCTGCACGAGGCGCTCGGCCGCGGCCGGATGATCGCGCAGCAGGGCCTCCCCCACGCGGTGCACTTCCGGCAGTAGAGACGCATCGCGGGCGAGGTCGGCGATGCGCAGGGCAAGCTGCCCGGTCTGGCGCGTTCCCAGCACTTCGCCCGGGCCGCGCAGCGCCAGGTCCTTCTCGGCAATGCGGAAGCCGTCGTTGGTCTCGCGCAGCACGGCCAGGCGCTCGCGCGCCAGTCGCCCCAGGGGCGGCTGGTACAGCAGCACGCAGCTCGACGCCACGCTGCCGCGGCCGACGCGCCCGCGCAGCTGGTGCAACTGGGCAAGGCCAAGGCGCTCGCTGTTCTCAATCACCATGAGGCTGGCGTTGGGCACGTCCACGCCGACCTCGATCACGGTGGTGGCGACCAGCAGGGCCAGGTCGCCTGCCTTGAAGGCGTCCATGACCTGCCGCTTGTCGCGCGCCTTCATGCGCCCATGCACGAGGCCGATGCGCAGATCGGGCAGGGCTGCGCACAGTTCGGCATGGGCAACCTCCGCCGCCTGCGCCTGCAACTGCTCGGATTCCTCGATGAGGGTGCAGACCCAATAGGCCTGCCGTCCTTCGGCGCAGGCCGCGGCGATACGCCCGATCACTTCGCTGCGGCGCGCATTGGAGATCGCCACGGTGGCCACCGGCGTGCGCCCCGGCGGCAATTCGTCGATCACCGACACGTCGAGGTCGGCGTAGGCGGACATGGCCAGGGTGCGCGGAATCGGCGTGGCCGTGAGCACGAGCTGATGCGGTACCGCGTCTCCGGATAGCCCCTTGTCGCGCAGCGCCAGACGCTGGTGCACGCCGAAGCGGTGCTGCTCGTCGATGATGGCCAGGCCAAGACCGCGGAACGCCACGCCCTCCTGCATCAGGGCGTGCGTGCCGATCACCACGGGTGCCCCGGCCGCCACCGCGGCGAGGGCTGCCTGGCGCGCGCGGCCCTGCACCTTGCCCGCGAGCCACACCACCTCGACACCCAGTGGCTGCAGCCAGCGCTGGAAGGTGCGCAGGTGCTGTTCGGCCAGCAGCTCGGTCGGCGCCATCAACGCCACCTGCCGGCCCGCCTCGACCGCTGCCAGGGCCGCCAGGGCCGCCACGGCGGTCTTGCCCGAGCCGACGTCGCCCTGCACCAGGCGCAGCATGGGCACCGGCTTGGCCAGGTCGTGCGCCACTTCGGCCACTACGCGTCGCTGGGCGCCGGTCAGGGCGAAGGGCAAGCCGGCCAGCAGGCGCGCCCGCAGACTGCCGTCACCGCGCAGGGCAGGCGCCGCCAGGGCGCGCACCTGGGCACGCAGGCGCTTCAGGCTGAGGTGCTGCGCCAGCAATTCCTCGAACGCCAGACGCTGCTGCGCCGGATGCCGCCCGAGCGCGAGCAGGGCGGTATCGGCCTGCGGCGACGGGCGATGCACTTCGAGCAGGGCGTCCCGCAGCGAGGCCAGGCCCAGTCCCGCGCGCAGCCCGGCCGGAATCAGTTCCAGCGCAGCCTCGGCGGGAAGACGCAGCAGCGCCTTGGCGATCAGTCCGCCCAGGCGCTTCTGGCCCAGGCCTTCGGTGGTCGGATAGACCGGTGTCAGGCGTTCCTCGGTGGTTGCCTCGGCGCCATCGGGCAGCGACTGGTACTGCGGATGGACCATTTCCAGCCCCTGTGCACCGTGGCGGACTTCGCCAAAGCAGCGCAGGCGCAGGCCGGGCCGCAGCGCGTCCGCCTGGGCCCCGCGGAAGTGGAAAAAACGCAGCACGAGAGTCTGGTGCGTGGCATCGGCGATGGCCACGCGCAGTTGCGGGCGATAGCGGAAGCCGCGCTCCACCGCCTCGATCCGCCCCTCCACCTGGGCGCTCTCGCCGGCGCGCAGTTCAGCGATGGGCGTGACCCGGGTGCGATCCTCGTAGCGCAGCGGCAGGTGGAACCACAGGTCCTGCACGCGCGCCAGGCCCAGCCGATGCAGCGCCGCACGCAGGACCGGCCCCTGCCCGGCCAGTTCCTCCACGGGCGCCAGGCCGGCATCCGTCAGTGCGGATAGCGTGACCGGATCGGGAGGGGCGGGACGGCCCATGGCGGAGTCCGGACGCGGCCGGCGCGGCGCGGTACGGCGCGTTCGGCGCGGTCAATCCAGCACGAGGATGCCGTCGATCTCGACCTGCGCACCGCGCGGGAGGGCGGAGACCTGCACCGTGGCGCGCGACGGATAGGGCTCGCGGCAGTACTCCGCCATCACCGCGTTGACCGCGGCGAAATCACCCAGATCGGTGAGGAAGATGGTCACCCGGACCAGCTGGTCCAGGCTCCCGCCGGCCTCGGCGCAGACCGCCTTGAGGTTCTCGAAGACCCGGCGCGCCTGGACGGTGATGTCACCCTCCACCAACTGCATGGTGGCGGGATCCAGCGGGATCTGGCCCGACAGGTACACCGCACCGCCGGCTGCCACGGCCTGCGAATACGGCCCGATGGCCTTGGGGGCGAGGTCGGTGGCGATGATGCGGCGGGACATGGCGGCTCCGGGCGAACGGGGGTGGGCCGCAGAGGGTAAGCAGTCCGCCGCCGCCTGGGCAACCGCGGACGCTAGACCGGATGACGGTACACCCCGTGCACCACGGCAAGGCGGCGCACGCGGCGCATCACGTCGGCCAGGTGCTTGCGGTTGCGCACCTCGATGGTGAAGACCATGTAGGCGGAGATGGCGCCGCGCCCCTGGTACTCCACGTTCTCGATGTTGGACTCGCTGGCGGCGATGGCCGCCGCCACCGAGGCGAGCACGCCGGGCTTGTTGTCCACCTCGGCGCGCAGCTCGACGCGGTAGTCGCCGCTCACCGCGTCGTCCCATTCCATCTCGATGCAACGCTCGGGCAACTTGCGGAACTCGGCCACGTTCGGGCACTCGGCGCGGTGCACCACGATGCCCTTGCCCGAAGACAGAAAGCCCATGATCGCGTCGCCGGGCAGCGGGTGGCAGCAGTTGGCGAAACTCAGCACACCGCGCTCGCCCCCGCTGATGCGGATCTTCTCGCTGCGACGCCCGCGCCCCTTGCGCGTGGTGGCAAGGCCGCCCTTGAGCGTCACCAGTTGCACGGCCACCTGATCGGGCATGCGGTTGCCCAGGGCGATGTCCGCCAGCAGCTCCTCCAGGCGCTTGAGCTTGTTGTCGGCCAGGTAGCGGTCGAGCAGGGCGACGGGGATGCTCTCCAGGGACACGTCCACGGCATCCAGCGCGCGATCCAGCATGCGGTGACCGAGCTCCACCGCGTCCTCGTGCTGCAGGCGCTTCAAGTGGTGCCGGATCGCCGTGCGCGCCTTGGCCGACACCACCCATTCCAGCCACTGCGGATGCGGCTGCGCCGACGGCGCGGTGATGACCTCCACCGTCTGGCCGCTGGTCAGTCGCGTGCGCAGCGGCGCCAGCTTCTTCTCCACGCGCGCCGCGACGGCATGCGAGCCGACGTCGGTGTGCACGGCGTAGGCGAAGTCCAGCGCGGTCGCATTGCGCGGCAGGGCGAGGATGCGTCCCTTGGGCGTGAACAAGTAGACATCGTCGGGAAACAGATCGACCTTGACGTTCTCCAGAAACTCCAGCGACGAGGCCGTGCGCGACTGGCTGTCCACCAGGCCCTCGACCCACTCCCGCGCGCGCGACTGCGCCGCGTTGGCCGGCGCGGTGTCGGACTTGTAGGTCCAGTGCGCGGCCACGCCGCGTTCCGCCACGGCGTCCATCTCCTCGGTGCGGATCTGGATCTCGATGGGCGCACCGAAGGGTCCGAACAGGACGGTGTGCAGGGACTGGTAGCCGTTCGCCTTGGGAATCGCCACGAAGTCGCGGAAGCGCCCGTCCAGCGGCTTGTACAGGCCGTGCACCGCTCCCAGGGCGTGGTAACAGTGCATCACGTTGTCGGTGACGACGCGAAAGCCGTACACATCCATCACCTGGGCGAAGGACTTGTGTTCCTGACGCATCTTCACGTAGATGCTGTACGGCGACTTGATGCGGCTCACCACGCGCGCAGGAATGCCCTCCTGCGCCAGACGCGCCGACAGCGCCGCTTCGATCTTGCCCATGGCCTCGCGACGATTGCCCAGCGCACTCTTGATGCGCGCCTCGATCACGCGGAAGCGGTCGGGGTACAGGGCGCGAAAACCCAGCTCCTGCAGCTCGGCCTTGAAGCGGTTCATGCCCAGGCGCTGGGCGATGGGCGCGTAGATGTCGAGGGTCTCGCGCGCGATGCGGCGGCGCGACTCCGCTTCCTTGGCGCCGAGCGTGCGCATGTTGTGCAGGCGGTCGGCCAGCTTGATCAGTACCACGCGCAGATCGCGCGCCATGGCCAGCAGCATCTTGCGGAAGCTCTCGGCGTCCGCCTCCTGGCGGCTGCGGAAGCGCACCTTGTCGAGCTTGGTGACGCCGTCCACGAGGTCGGCGACCGTGGCGCCGAACTCGGCGCTGAGGCGCTCGGCCGTGAGCGGGGTGTCCTCGAGCGTGTCGTGCAGGATCGCGGCGATGATGGTCTCGGCATCGAGGCCCAGGTCGGCCATGATCGACGCCACCGCGATCGGGTGGGTGATATAGGGCTCGCCGCTCTTGCGCGTCTGGCCGGCGTGGGCCTCGGCCCCGAGCACGTAGGCGCGCTCCACCCGTGCCACCTGCTCGGCCGGCAGATAGGTGGCCAGCTTTTCCGTGAGCGCGCGGACGTAGGCGGGGGGCTCGCTCGCCGTCGGCGCCTGCAGCAGGGCCGCGTCCACGCGCGTCACTCCCGGGCGGCGGTCAGGCCGCCCCGTCGCGTCGGCGGGCGCGGATCGTCCTCAAAGGTCGTCGCCGCCCTTGAAGTCGTCGTCCACCTCCGCCGCTGCCCATTCCAGCGCCTCGCGTTCGGCGCGCGCCTTCTCCTGACGCTCGATCTCGTCGATCAAGGCCTGGTCGACGCGGCGGTCGGCGATCTCGCGCAGGGCGAGCACGGTGGGCTTGTCGTTGTCGGTGCTGACCATCGACTCGGCGCCCTTGGCAAGCTGGCGCGCGCGCTTGGTCGCCATCAGCACGAGTTCGAAGCGGTTGTCGACCACCTGCAGGCAGTCTTCCACGGTGATCCGGGCCATAAAACTCAACCTCTAAAAAAATCAGGCCTTTATCGGCTGACTGACATTCTAGCCGGGGCCTTTTGTGCAGCGCAAACTACAACACCTGCGCCGCGCCCGCCGGCCGGCCGCCCTGCACCGCCCGCCCGCGGTCCACCGCGGCGCCTGCACGGCACGGGGCAGACTTGATATTGTCCGCGCCAACGCCATGTCGGCCCGCCCGGACCCCGCCGCGTCGACGCAGGAAGCCCCACGCATGACGTTTCCCATCCGAATCAAGCCGCTGCGCCGCGCGATCCTGACCGCTGCTGTCGTGCTGCTGGCCGGCTGCAGCATCGCCAAGCCGCGCACCGACGACCCCTGGGAGAAGTGGAACCGCAAGGCCTACGCGTTCAATGACGCCATGGACCGGGCGGTGATCCGCCCGGTGGCCATGGGCTACCGCAAGGTCACCACGCCCAACATGCGGCGCGTGGTCAGCAACTTCTACACCAACGTGCGCACGCCCGTGACGATGGTGAACGATCTGCTGCAGGGCAATCCGCGCGGCTTCTTCCAGAGCACGGGGCGCTTCGTGGTCAATACCACGCTGGGCTTCCTCGGCTTTTTCGACCCCGCCAGCGAACTCGGCCTGCCCCTGGACGAGCAGGACTTCGGCGTGACCCTGGCCAAATGGGGCGTTCCCGACGGCCCCTACCTCGTGCTGCCCTTCATCGGCTCCACCAGCGGCCGCGACGTTTTCCGCCTGCCGGTGGATTACTGGTTCGATCCGCTGTCCTGGTACGCCAGGGAGAATGACTTCCGCTACGAGGCCCAGCGCCTGCCGACCTGGTTCTACCTGGTCACGCTGCGTTCCCGCGGCGTGGATGCAGAGGGCCTGCTGGAAGGGGTCTACGATCCCTACGTTTTCTACCGCGACGCCTATCGCCAGCGCCGCCTGTACGACATCTACGACGGCAACCCGCCGCTGGAGATCATCCAGCAGATGCAGGGGGTCGACCAGAATTTCGATCCGGAAGAACTGCTGGAAGAGCAACAGAAGTACGAACACAAGGACGGCGCCACGCACGGCTGAGCCGCGCCGGGACGATCCCCGTCGCTCAGCCCGCCTCCAGGCCGAGCAGCGATTCCACCTCGCCGAGGTGGGCAAGCGCGCGCAGACCCGCAGGCACCCCGCGCAATCGCACCGAGCGCCCGGCCGCGCGGCCTTCCGCCGCCAGCGCGAGCAGTACGGCCAGGCCGGCGCTGTCGGCGCGGCTCACCCCCGCCAGGTCGAGAATCGGCGCCGCATGCGCGGCCAACGCCGCGCGGATGCGCTGCAGGCAGGCCGCGGCGTTGCCAAACACCAGTTCCCCGCTGAGGGCGAACGTGTCCGCTGCCGCAGCCTCGATGCGCAATTCCGCCGGCGCGCTCACTGCTGTTTGGCGTTCTTTTCGAGGCTGTCCAGCGCCTTGTCGCCCTGCGTCTCCAGCCGCGTGGTGAGCGCTTCCACGCTCGACTTCTGGATCTCCGCCGCCACCTGGTTGCGGTAGTTGGTGACGTAGGAGATGCCCTCGATGATGACGTCGTAGGCCTTCCACTCGCCATCCTTGGTCTTGCGGAAGGCGTAGTCGACCGGCACCCTCTTGCCGTCGTCGAGCACCACTTCGGTACGCACCAGCGAGCGCTTGTCGTTGAGCTCGCCCTTGAAGGGCAGCACGTTGACGCGACCACGGGTGTAGTTGAGCAGCCCCTCGGCATAGCGGTGCGAAATGGAGTTGTAGAAGGCCCGGGCGAAGCGCGCGCGCTGTTCCGGCGCGGTGCTGCGCGCATACTGGCCGAGCACCAGGATGGAGGCGTAGTCGATGTCGAAGTGCGGCAGCACGATGCCGTCGATGAGCTTGATCAGCGCATCCTGGTCCTTGCGCAGTTCATCCTTGCGACCCTCCAGCGATTTCGCCAGCTCGTCGGCGATACCCTGCACCACCGCATTGGGCTCGACCGGCGCCGCCGGCAGGGGCAGCGCGGATGCGGCGAGGACGAGGGCCAACAGGAAACTCAACACTCGGGACATGGCGGACTCCTTCTCACTTGCCCGAGGCCGGGGGCACGGCTTCGGGCGAATCGTTCTTGCCGGCGGCGCCCTTCTCCGGCCCGTTGCCGCCGACGAGATACTTGCCGATCAGCTCTTCCAGCTGGATGGCGTTCTGCACCAGCACCACCTCGTCGCCGTCCTTGAAGTAGTCGGGCGAGCCACCCGGCTGCAGGCCAACGTACTGGTCGCCCAATAAACCGCTGGTGAAGATCGCCGCGGCGGAATCGTCCGGCAGTTGCTGGTAACGCTTGTCGATGGACAGGGTGACCAGCGCATCGAGCCGGTCCGGCTCGAACTGGATGCCACTGACCGTGCCGATGCGCACGCCGGCGACCTTCACCGGCGCGCGCAGCTTGAGTTGGCCCACGTTGGTGAAGCGCGCCTTCAGCGCGTAGCTTGGCCCCTGGTCGAAATTGGCCAGCGACGTGGTCTGCGTGGCGAGGTAGCCGAGCGCGGCGAAACCGAGCAGGATGAACAGGCCGGTGCCAATTTGGAAATGGCGGCGTTGGGTCACAGGAGGGCCCTCGTTACATCAGGAATGCGGTGAGGATGAAGTCCAGCGCCAGGGTCAGGATCGACGAGGCGACCACGGTGCGGGTCGTGGCATAGGCCACGCCCTCGCTGGTCGGCGGCGTGGTGTAGCCCTGGAAGGTGGCGATCAGAGTGACGACGGCGCCGAATGCAGCGCTCTTCCACACGCCGTTGAGCACGTCGTCCCACAGCTCCACGTTGGCCGTCATGTTGGACCAGAAGGTGCCGTTGTCGAGGCCAAGCCAGGTGACGCCGACCACGTGCGCGCCGGCGATGCCCAGTGCGTTGAACACGCAGGCCAGCAGCGGCATGGCGACGATGCCGGCGAGGAAGCGCGGCGAGACCACGTAGGCCATGGGATCGACCGCCATCATCTCCATGGCGGCCAACTGGTCGGTCGCACGCATGAGACCGATCTCGGCGGTGATCGAGGTGCCGGCGCGGCCGGCGAACAGCAACGCGGTCACCACCGGACCGAGTTCGCGGTACAGCGACAGGGCGACGACCGTGCCCAGGGCCCCCGTACCGCCGAAGATCGACAGCGTGTGGTAGAGCTGCAGGCCCAGCACCATGCCCACGAAGAGGCCGCAGGTGACGATGATGGTGAGGCTCATCGCCCCCACGAACCAGATCTGCCGCACCGTCTCGCCGAGGTAGCGCAGGCTGGCCGGCAGCGCCCGCAGGATGGCGAGGAAGAACAGGCCGCCGTCGCCCACTTGCGCCAGCGCATCGGCGACGTAGCCCAGGCGTCGGGAAGCCGCGCTCACGGGGCCGCCCCGAAGCCGAGATCGGCGGCGTAGTCGCGTGCCGGGTAGTGGAACGGCACGGGCCCGTCGGCCTCACCGCCGAAGAACTGCCGCGTCCAGTCGGTCTCGCCGCGCGACAGCGCCTGCGGCGTACCGTGAGCGACGATCTTGCCGGCGGCGATGAGATGCACCTGGTCCGCCACCCGGCTCACCGCGGACAGCTCATGCGCGACCAGGATACTGGTGAGGCCGAGCGTGTGGTTGAGTGTGCGGATCAGCTTCAGCACCTGGTTGAGCGCGATCGGATCGAGCCCGACGAAGGGCTCGTCGTAGATCAGCAGCATCGGGTCGCGCACGATGGCGCGCGCCAGGGCAACACGCCGCGCCATGCCGCCCGACAGCTCGCTCGGCACGAGCTCAGCCGCGCCGCGCAGACCCACGGCCTGCAGCTTGGTCAGGACGATGTTGCGCACCAGCGCCTCGGGCAGCCGCAGGTGCTGACGCAGCGGAAAGGCCACGTTCTCGAACACCGTGAAGTCGGTGAGCAGGGCCGAGTTCTGGAACAGATAGCCGATGCGCTCGCGCAGATCGAACAGTTCTGCCCGCGGCAGGCGCACCACGTCGTGGCCGTCGACCAGGACTTCGCCGGCGTCGGGCTTGAGCTGGCCCGTGATGTGGCGCAACAGGGTGGTCTTGCCGGTGCCGCTGGGCCCCATCACCGCCGTCACGCTGCCGCGCGGGATGTCGAGATCCACGCCGTCGAAGATGGTCTTGCCGCCGAGCACGGTCTTCAGCCCGCGAATGCGCACAAGGGCGTCGACCGTGGCGGCGGATTGGGCGGAAGCGGAGTTCATACGTGGGGCGCAGGGGCCGGCGCGGAGGACGCGCTACCTTACCCGAGCCGCCCGGGCGCGGAAAGCGCGCAGCAGCGGGAGTTCAGGCGCGTTTCATGCCCGGCACCGACGCCTCAGTCCGGCGCGCGCAGTAGGTCGTCGAGCAGCGCGGCGTGGCGGCACAGCTGGTTGGAACTGCGCAGGCGCTGCGCGGCGACGATGGCCAGCAGGTCGCCGAGCGCATCCTCGAAGCGGTCGTTCACCACGAGGTAGTCGAACTCGGCGGCGTGGGCGCTGTCCTCGCGCGAATCCGCCAGGCGCCGCGCGATCACCGCCTCGCTGTCCGAGGCGCGAGCGCGCAGGCGCCGCTCCAGCTCGCGCCGTGACGGCGGCAGGATGAACACGCTGACGCTGCCTGCCACCTGAGCGCGCACCTGGCGCGCGCCCTGCCAGTCGATTTCCAGCAGCACGTCGCTGCCGGCGGCGAGCGCATCGAACACGGGCTTGCGCGCCGTGCCCTTGAGGTCGCCGTGCACCACGGCGTGCTCGAAGAACTCGCCGCGCTCGACCATCAGCTCGAATACGGGACGCGAGACGAAATGGTAATGCACGCCGTCGACTTCGCCTGGACGCGGCGGGCGCGAGGTGTAGGACACCGACAGCTGGATGCCGCGCTCGCGCTCCAGCAGGGCGCGGGTCAGGCTGGTCTTGCCGGCACCCGAGGGCGCCGCGACGATGAATAGCGTGCCGCTCATGGCCTACTCGATGTTCTGCACCTGCTCGCGCATCTGCTCGATCAGCACCTTGAGCTCCACCGCGACCTGGGTGGTGCGCTGATCGACCGACTTCGAGCCCAGCGTATTGGCCTCGCGGTTGAATTCCTGCATGAGGAAATCGAGGCGGCGGCCGTTGGCGTCGGCGAGTTGCAGGATGCGCCGCGCTTCGACGATGTGCGAGGTGAGACGGTCCAGCTCCTCGTCCACGTCGATGCGCGACAGGGCGAGCACGAGTTCCTGCTCAAGACGGCCCGGATCGGCCGGTTGCTTCAGGTCGGCCAGACGCTGCTCCAGCCGCGCGCGCAGGCCGGCGCGGATCTCCGGCAGCCACTGGCGCACCTGCGCCACGCAGCGCTCGATGCCGTCGAGGCGTTCACGCAGGAAACCGCCGAGGCGCTCGCCCTCGCGTCCGCGCGTGGCGACCATGTCGTCGAGGGCGGCATCCAGCACCTCCAGGGCCGCCTGCTGCAGCGCCTGCGCGTCGAAGGCCGGTTTGACCAGCACGCCGTCCATGCCGAGCAGGCCAACCAGGTCCACGCCGATCTGCGGAAACCGCGCCTGCACCTGGCGCGCGGCGAGCGCCAGCTGGTCGAGCATGGCCTCGTTCACCTGCAGCGCCTGCGCGGTGCCGGCGTCGCCGCGCAGGCGCAGGCTCACGTCCACCTTGCCACGGCTCAGCCGCGCCGCGATGCGTTCGCGCAGGGCCGACTCCACCGCCCGCAACTCGTCCGGCAGGCGCGGGCTCAGTTCCAGGTAGCGGTGGTTGACCGAGCGCAGCTCGCAGCTCAGCACCCCCAGCGGCGTGGCGCGCTCGGCGCTGGCGTAGGCGGTCATGCTTCGGAGCATGGTCGGTCCGGAAGGAGTAAAGGGCGGCAATGGTAAACTCCGCGCCCCTTTTTCCAAAGCGCGCCGCCGCATCGCCCATGAACAGCTCTGCCCGCCCCTCCGGCCGCGCCCCCGACCAGCTCCGCCCCGTCAGCCTGCAGCGCCGCTACACGCGCCACGCGGAGGGCTCGGTGCTGGTGAGCTTCGGCGACACGCGCGTCTTGTGCACCGCCAGCGTGGAGGAGAAAGTCCCGGCCTTCCTGCGCGGCAAGGGCGAGGGCTGGATCACCGCCGAGTACGGCATGCTGCCGCGCGCCACCGCCGAGCGCACGCAGCGCGAAGCCGCCCGCGGCGGCCAGGGCGGCCGCACCATGGAGATCCAGCGCCTCATCGGCCGCTCCCTGCGTGCCTGCGTCGACCGCAACGCCCTGGGCGAGCGCACCATCACGCTGGACTGCGACGTGCTGCAGGCCGACGGCGGCACGCGCACCGCCGCCATCACCGGCGCCTATGTCGCCCTCATGGACGCCATCAACGGCCTGAAGGCGCGCAATCTGCTCAAGCGCGACCCGGTGTTCGGCGCCGTGGCCGCCGTGTCGGTCGGCATCTATCGCGGCACACCGGTGCTCGACCTCGATTACGCCGAGGACTCCGCCTGCGACACCGACATGAACGTGGTCATGAACGACGGCGGTGGCTTCATCGAGCTGCAGGGCACGGCCGAAGGCCACGCCTTCCGCCGCGACGAGCTCGACGCGCTGCTGGCCCTGGCGCACAAGGGCGTGGCGGAACTGTGCGCCCTGCAGCGGACCGCGCTGACCGCGTCGGCCTGAGCGGCGTCACGGCACGCGCCATGCAGCGCATCGTGATGGCCAGCAACAACCGCGGCAAGCTCGCCGAGTTGCGCGCGCTGCTCGCCGATCGCGGCTTCGAGCTCGTCGCCCAGGCCGATCTCGGCATCGCCGACGCCGAGGAAACCGGCGCCACCTTCGTGGAGAACGCCCTGCTCAAGGCGCGCCACGCCAGCCGGGCCGCCGGCCTGCCCGCCCTGGCCGACGACTCCGGCCTGTGCGTGGACGCGCTGGGCGGTGCGCCGGGCCTGCATTCGGCGCGCTACGCCGGCACGCACGGCAACGATGCGGCCAACATCGCGCGGCTGCTCGAGGCCCTGCGCGACGTGCCCGGCACCCATCGCAACGCCCACTTCCACTGCAGCCTCGTGCTGCTGCGCCACGCTGCCGATCCCGATCCGCTCATCGCCCAGGGCCGCTGGCACGGCCGCGTACTGACCGCCCCGCGCGGCAGCGGCGGGTTCGGCTATGACCCGGTGTTTCTCGATCCGCAACTCGGCCTGAGCGCCGCGGAACTGGATGCAGCGACGAAGAACCGGGTCAGCCACCGCGGCCAGGCGCTGGCGCGGCTGCACGAACTGCTGGACTGAGTCACGGTCACGGCGCCGCGACGGGCCGTCGCTACACTCACCGCATGTCCCTGCCCACCGCCCCACCGCTGGCCCTGTACGTGCACATCCCCTGGTGCGTGCGCAAATGCCCGTACTGCGACTTCAACTCGCACACGGCGCCGCAGGGCCTGCCGCAGCGCGAGTATGTCGCGGCGCTGCTGGCCGACCTGGATATGGATCGGCGCGAGTACGCGCCGGCCCTCGCGGGGCGCGAGATCGTCAGCGTGTTCTTCGGCGGCGGCACACCCAGCCTGTTCGCGCCGGACGCCATCGCCGCCATCCTCGACGGCGCGGCGCAGCGCCTGCCCTTCGCGCGCGATGCGGAAATCACCCTGGAAACCAATCCCGGCACGGTGGAACACGGCCGCTTCGACGGCTACCGACGCGCCGGCGTGAACCGCCTCAGCTTCGGCGTGCAGAGCTTCGACGACGGGGCCTTGCGGCGCCTCGGGCGCATCCACGGCGCGGCAGAAGCCGAGGCGGCGGTGAAGTCGGCGCAGGACGCCGGGCTGGACAACCTCAACCTTGACCTGATGTACGCCTTGCCGGAACAGACGCTGGCTGGCGCACTCGCCGACGTCGAACGTGCCCTCGCGCTCGCCCCGACGCACCTCTCGCACTACCAGCTCACGCTGGAACCGAACACCGCCTTCGCCGCGGCGCCGCCACCGCTGCCCGACGACGACGACGCCTGGGACATGCAGGAGGCCTGTCAGGCGCGGCTGGCGGCGGCCGGCTATGCCCAGTACGAGACCTCGGCCTATGCGCAGCCGGGACGGCAGTGCCGCCACAACCGCGTGTACTGGGGCTTCGGTGATTACCTCGGCATCGGCGCCGGCGCGCACGGCAAGATCACGCAGCTCGGACAGCCTTCGGGCGAGCGGGCGTATCCGCGGGCGGCCGTCAGCGCCCACACCACGCCCGCCGATGCCTCGAGCACCGCGGCGATCGAGGCGTCGCAACCCATGGCGATCCGCCGGCGCTGGAAGATCCGCGCACCGAATGCCTACCTCGCCCATGCCGGCACAGGGCGCGCAGTGGGCGGCGACGACGACGTGCCGGCGGCGCAACGGCCCTTCGAGTTCATGCTGAATGCGCTGCGCCTGCGCGAGGGTTTCGATCTCGCCCAATTCGAGGCGCGCACCGGCCTGCCGCGCGCGGTGCTGGCGCGCCCCCTGGCGCAGGCAAGTGAACGCGGCTGGCTCGACGACCGGGACGGACGCATTGCGCCCACCGAGCTCGGCCAACGCTTCCTCAACGACGTCATCGCGCTGTTCCTGCCGGACACGCCGCGCGCGCCGCGCCAGGCTGCTGCCGATGCTTGAGCCGCTGCTGCTGAATTGCCCCCACTGCGGGGAGGGCTTCGAGACCACGGCCGACCTGTCGGCCGGATCGCAGCACTACATCGAGGACTGCGCGGTGTGCTGCCGGCCGATCGAGGTGTGCCTGCGGGTCTCCGACGACGGCGAACTCCTGGACGTGCACACCCGCACCGACCGCGATTGAAGCGCGCCGCGGCACTCCCCACGTCCCTGTGGCTCGGCCGCGCTTGCTCCTGCACGCCGCGGCACTCCCCACGTCCCTGTGAGTCGGCCGCGCTTGCTCCTGCACGCCGCGGCACTCCCCACGTCCCTGTGAGTCGGCCGCGCTTGCTCCTGCACGCCGCGGCACTCCCCACGTCCCTGTGGCTCGGCCGCGCTTGCTCCTGCGCGCCGCGGCACTACCCACATCCCTGTGGGTCGCGTAGACTGCGCGGCGCCACAGGTGCCCGCGCGGCTTGCGTCGCGGGGGTGAAACGGGAAGTTGGTGGAAAGCCAACGCTGCCCCCGCAACGGTAGGCAAGCCGCATCCGGTCACGACGCCACTGCAGTCACTGCGGGAAGGCGACCGGAGGACGCATCCGCGTCGGCTTGCAAGCCCGGAGACCGGCCTGGGCCGGCATCGCACGATGCCGCATGCACAGCGTCGCGGCGGGCGGCGGATGGCCGCGCGTCGCCCCGACGCCGTCCTTGCCCCATGCCGCGATGCTCCACGCGGGTGAGCGAATCCAAGGACCTTTCATGCTGTCACGCACCGTTCTCGCCGCGAGCCTCGCGCTCGCCCTGTTTTCCCCTGTCCGCGCCGAGGAGGCGCAGCCGCAACCAGAAATCGTGGTCACCGCCACGCGCGTGGCGCAGACCGTCGACGCCACCCTGGCCGGCGTGTCAGTGATCACGCGCACCGACATCGACGCCAGCGGCGCCAGCGACCTGCTCGATCTGCTGCGCCTGCAGCCGGGTGTGGATCTGTCCCGCACCGGAGGCGGCGGGCAGCAGACCAGCGTGTTCCTGCGCGGCAGCAATCCCAACCACGTACTCGTGCTGGTCGACGGCGTGCGCGTGGCCTCGGCCAACACCGGCGGCTTCGCCTGGGAACAGCTGCCGCTGGACGCGGTGGAGCGCGTGGAGATCGTGCGTGGCCCGCGCGCCAGCTACTGGGGATCGGACGCCATGGGCGGCGTGATCCAGATCTTCACCCGCCGCCTCGAAGGCCCGCGCCTGGCCCTGCGCGGCGGCAGCTACGGCGACGCCAGGGGCAGCGCCGGCATGGGCGCCTGGCAGGGCGGGGAGGGCTTCAGCGTACAGGCCGGCCTGCGCCACCTGCGCGGCTACTCGGCCACCAATGCCGGCCTGTGCAGTGGCCCGGACGATCCCTACTGCAGCTTCGATCCCGACGACGACGGCTACCGCAGCAAGAACCTCGCGGCACAGGGCGCGCTGCGCGTCGGCAGCCAGCGCCTCTCCGCCAGCCTGCTGCGCAACGACGCCGAAGTCGCCTACGACCGAGGCCGTTCCTTCGCCATCGAGCAGGCAGCGGCCGTCAACATCGAAGGCGATCTCGTCGCGGGATGGAGCCACCGCATCGGACTCAGCCAGTATCGGGAAGACCTGCGCTCACCGGATATCGGTGCGCTCTTCCTCAGTCGCCGCGCCGGCCTGTCCTGGACCAACACGCTGCAACTCGCACCGGGCCAGCAGCTCGTGGCCGGCCTTGACCTGCTGCACGAACGCGGCGAGAACCGCGACCTGTACGCCGGCAGCGCGCTGTACCGCGACCGGCGCGACAACAGCGCCGTATTCGCCGGCTGGCAGGCGCATGCCGGCGCCTGGAACGGCGAAGTGGCCGGGCGCTACGACGCCAACAGCGAGTTCGGCGGCCACACCACCGCCAGCGCCGCGGTCGGCCTGGACACCAGCGAGCGCTCGCGCCTGACGGCCAGTGTCGGCAGCGCGTTCCACGGCCCCAACCTCAATGAGCAGTTCAACCCCGGCTACGGTGGCTACTACGCCGGCAATCCCGATCTGCAACCGGAAGCGTCGCGCACGGCCGAGCTGTCCTGGGGCTGGCGTCCCGACGCCGTGCAGAGCTGGGAGACGCGCGCCTACCGCTCGCGCGTGCGCAACCTCATCGCCTACACCGGCCCGAAGAACCGCGCCGAGAACACCGCCCACGCGCAGATCGACGGCGTGGAGCTGAGCTACGCCCTGCACCTGGCCGCCTGGCGCGTCGGCGCCAACACCACCTGGCAGGACGCGCGCGACACCGACAACGACGCCGAACTATTGCGCCGCCCCCGGCACAAGCTCGCCGCCACGCTGGAGCGGCAGTTCAGCGCCGACTTCAGCCTGGGGGCCGAGCTGCAGGCGGTGGGGCGGCGCAAGGACTACGGCGCCGACCTGGGCGGCTACGCACTGCTGAACCTCCGCGCCGGTTGGCGCGCGACGCCGGACTGGCAGGTGAATGCGCGCCTGGAGAACCTCACCGATCGCGACTACGCGCTGGTGCAGGGCTTCAACACGGCCGGCCGCAGCGCCTGGCTGGAGCTGGTCTGGCAGCCGCACTGAGGCCGCCTGCGGGTGGCCTCGTGCCACCCGCACGCCGCTACTGGCTGCGCCGTGCGCGCGGGGCATAGAATCCCCGCTGGACAGGGAATCCGGAGGGCGGTGCGATGCAGTACCCCGATCCTCATCGTGCACCGGAAGCGGGCACCGAGGTCTTGATCAGCATCGCGGCGGCAGGGAAATTGCCGCCGCGCGTGCGTCTGATGCTTGAGGGCATGCTGGCCCTGTGCGGCGGCGTCCTCGAGCGCGTGATCACCCTCACCCTCAACGAGTTCGAGCAGCTGCTGTTCAAGGATGCCGAGCGCGCACGCAATGCGACCGAGCAGCACGACGTGTTCGCGGCGCTGCGCGAAGTCAAGCGCGGCCGCGCCGACGTGGCGCCGCGCTTCATGCAGCATCTGGAGTCCACCCTGGCGCGCCTGGACGCCAGCACCGCCCCGGCGGCCACGGCGCCGCGGCGCAGCGGCGAGATGAGCCTGGTCGATAACAGCGACCTCGACGAGCTGGTCACCCTGACCGAGATCGCCACCAAGGGCGAGATCCGCCACAGCCAGTCGCTGTTTGCCCTGGGACATCGCCTGGGCGTACTGGCCGAGGCGCCGATGTTCGACGCCGAGACCATGCCGCTGGGGCCACACCGCGTGTGCGACGCCCTGCGCTACGCCGTGGCTGGCCTGGGCCTGAAGCTGGAGCAGCGGCTGGCACTCTACCGCCTGTTCGATCGCCACGTCGTGGCCGAACTGGGCGTGCTGTACGCCGCCTTGAACGACTACCTGGTCGAGAAGCACATCCTGCGCCACCTGCAGGTCGTGCTGCAGCGTCCGCGCACCGGCGGCAGCCCGGCCGACTCGGTGCGCGCGCGCCAGCGCAGCGAGGAAGGCGCGGAGCCCGCCGAGACGGCCGCACCGACCGCCCGCGCCGAAACGCGCCCGCGCGAGACCGGCCCCAGCACCACCCTGCCGGCCACGCCTCCCGTGGCGCCCGCGGCGGCGACGGTTGCCGCCGGCGACGGCGGCGACGCCGACATGTTCGCCACCCTGCGCGAACTGCTGGCCGGCCGCCGCGCCGCCCTGGGCGCGCCGGCCGCGCCCGCCTCCGCCTCGTCCTATACCGCCAGCGGCGAGGACCTGCAGTCGGTGCTCGGTGCACTGCAGAACCGGCCGGCGGCACCGATGATGCTCGGCGGCCGTCTGGTGCAGCGCAGCCTGGCCCACGTCAAGCAGGACATGCTGGCGCAGTTGCGCCAGTTCACTCCGGATGGCCGCCCCGCACGCCTGGCCGAGGAGGACAGCGACACGATCGACCTGCTCGGCCTGCTGTTCGACCACATCGTCAAGGACGTGCGTCCGAGCGGCGTGACCCAGGCCCTGCTGACCAAACTGCAGGTCCCGGTGCTGCGCGTGGCGCTGCGCGACAAGGGCTTCTTCACCCGCCGCCAGCACCCTGCGCGGCAACTGCTCAACGCCATCGCCGAGACCGGCAGCACCTGGATGGAGGAAGGCGACGGCGAGGCCGACCGCGCCCTGGTGGAGAAGATGCAGCTGGTGGTGGACCGCGCCACCAGCGAGTTCGACGGCCGGCCGGAGCTGTTCGAGGAGCTGCTGGGCGACCTGTCGCGTCACATGGGTACGCTGGCGCGCAAGGCCGAAGTGGCGGAACGCCGCCACGTGGATGCCGCCAAGGGGCGCGAGCGTCTGGACGTGGCGCGCGAACGCGCTGCCGCCGCCATGGCCGAGCGCCTCACCCGCGGCAATCCGACGCGCCTGGTGCGCACTCTCCTGGAGCAGGCCTGGACCGATGTGCTGGCGCTGACCCTGCTGCGGCAAGGGGAGAACAGCGAGGTGTACCGGCGGCGACTGGCCGTGGCCGAGGCGCTCATCGCCGGGCGCAACGATGGCAGCACGCGCGAGGACCTGGAGCAGGGCCTGTCCCAGGTCGGTTTCCTGCCCGACGAAATCCAGACCATGGTGCGCCAGATCGTCGCCCCGAGCGAGGCGCCGGCGCAGGAGAGCCCAAGCTCGCGCACCGAGATGGCCATGCGCCTGAAGGCGCGCACCCGCCTGGGCGAGGACGGCGACGCGGCCGCTCCGGCCGGAAAGCGGCCGGGCCTGCACCCGCCGCTGAACGAGGCCGAGCGCGCCCAGCTCGAGCACATCAAGACCCTGCCCTTCGGCACCTGGTTCGAGTTCGTGACCAATCAGCAGGGCGACAGCGTGCGGCGCAAGCTGTCATGGTTCTCCACCATGACCGGCCGCTGCCTGTTCGTGAACCAGCGCGGCGCGCGTGCCGAGGAGCGCACCATGGAGCAACTCGCGCGCGACCTGCACCGCGGCCAGGTGCGCCTGGCGCCGACGACGCAGGAATCGATCATCGACCGCGCCTGGAACGCCATCATGAGCACGCTGCGGCACTTCTCCGGCAGCGCCGCGCCCGCCCCGGGCTAGCCCACCCGCGGCGGCCGCCCTGCGCGCGCCGCCGTGCCTTACCTGTCCAGCGACGCCCCACCGCGAGATCCGAGCATGAGCGCCGAACACCGCCGCAACCCGCGCAAGCGCGCCGACGTGATCATCCAGGTCACCAACGCCGTCACCGGCGAGACCGTGGGGCGCATCGGCAATCTCTCCAACGACGGCATGATGCTGGTGGCCAACCGCCCGGTGCGCGAGGACGCGCTGTACCAGTTCGTGTTCCACCTGCCCGACGAGCGCGGCCACCCGCTGCCGCTGGAGGTGGGCGTGCATGAGCAGTGGAGCGAGCCGGCCAACGTGCCGGGACAGTTCTGGGCGGGTTTCCGCTTCATCGACATCGGCGAGCACGACCAGGCCACACTGAACCGCTGGCTCGAACAGGGCGGAGACTGACCCGCGCATGCGTCGCCTGCTGCCTGCCTTCGCCCTGCTGCTGCCGCTGCTGGCGCTGCTGTCCGCCGCCTGGCTGCTGTGGCAGCGGCCGCAGGCGCCGCAGCGGGCGGAGTACCTCGTCTTCGGTTCCACCACGACGGTGGAGCTGCGCGGCGTGGACGCGGCGCGGGCGGCGCCGGTGCTGGCGCAGATCGGCAGTCTGCTGCAGCAGGACCAGCGCGAGTGGCATCCCTGGGAGATCAGCGATCTCATGCGCCTCAACGCCGCGCTGGCGCAGGGCGGCAGCTACCGTGCGCCGCCGGGGCTCGCCGGGCTGATCCGCCGCAGCCAGGAGGCCTACCACAGCAGCGGCGGTCTGTTCGATCCGGCACTCGGCGCGCTCATCGACCTGTGGGGCTACCACACCAGCAGCTATCCGATTCTCGCGCCTGCCCCCGATCCGGCCCAGGTGCGGGCGCTGCTGGCGCAGCGACCGGGCATGGACGATATCGTGATTGCCGACGACGGCACGGTCAGCACGCGCAAGCGCGGCATCGCGCTCGACCTCAACGGCCTCGCCGAGGGCTATTCGGCCGAGCAGATCGCCGCCCTGCTGCGCGAGCACGGCATCGGCGACGCGCTGATCAACGTCGGCGGCGACGTGCTCGCCCTGGGCAGCGCCGACGGCCGTCCCTGGCGGGTGGGCATCGAATCGCCCGAACACGGCGTGCTGGCCGCGCTGGAGCTGACGGGCCGCGAAGCGCTGTTCTCCTCGGGCGACTACAACCGCTACCGCGAGGTCGCCGGCCAGCGTTGGGCACACATCCTCGATCCGCGCACCGGCCAGCCGGTGCACGGGGTGGCAGCAGCGAGCGTGATCCACGCCGACGCCGTCGTCGCCGACGTCGCCGCCACCGCGCTGATGATCGCCGGCCCGAACGAGATGGTGCGCGTCACACGCGGGCTGGGCGTTCGCTGCGCCCTGCTGCTCACCGACGCCGGCGATCTGTACGTGACCCCGGCCATGCAGCAGCGCCTGCGCTTCCCCGATCCGCCGCAGAAGCTGCATCTGACCGAGAGTCTCGGCGCCAACTGCACAGCGCCGTCAGCGGCAGGCCCACTGCCGGCGACACATCCCTAGCGCCGCGCCCCGACAGGCCGCGCGCAGGGCGATCGCTGCGCGGTGCGGACACCCCGACGTCGACGCAGCGTGTAGCATCACCGCTCTCGACCGTCGCCCCTGCCGCCATGCCGACCGCCCTGCTCTCCCAGCTCTATCCCGCCCACCTCGCCACCCTGCAGCAGCGCACCGCGCAGGCGCTGCAGCGCGGCGGCTACGACCACCTGGTCATCGCCGCCGGCCTGCCGCATTACCAGTTCCTCGACGACCGCACCGACGCCTTCGCGGTGAATCCGCACTTCAAGGCCTGGCTGCCGGTGACCAAAGCGCCGGGTTCCTGGCTGGTGATCACGCCGGGGCAGCGCCCGAAGCTGGTCTACCTGCAGCCGCACGACTACTGGCACGTTGTGCCGGCGGCACCCTCGGGCTACTGGGTCGAGCATTTCGACATCGCCATCATCCGCGAGCCGCAGCAGGCGCTCGAGCACCTGCCGCGCGACCTGGCGCGCTGCGCCATCCTCGGCGAACCCCAGGCCGCGCAGGGCGCGGCCGTGCCGAACAATCCCGAGGCGGTCCTGAACCACCTGCACTGGCACCGCGCCTGGAAGACCGCGTACGAGCTGGCCATGATGCGCGTTGCCGCCAAGCTCGGCGCGCGCGCGCACCGCGCCGCCGAGGCCGCCTTCCGCCGCGGCGAGTCCGAGTACGGCATCCACATGGCCTACCTGCAGGCCGTGCACGAGACCGAGAGCGAGCTGCCCTACAGCAACATCGTCTGCCTCAACGAGCACGCCGCGGTGCTGCACTACACCGAGTTCGAGCGCAATCCGCCCAGCGTGGCGCGCTCCTTCCTCATCGACGCCGGCGCCAGCTTCCACGGCTACGCCTGCGACATCACGCGCACCTACGCCGGCGCGCGCGACGGCGAGTTCCAGGCACTGATCGACGCCGTCGACGCCGCCCAGCGCGGCTTCTGCGATCGGGTGCGCCGCGGCCAGGATTACGCCGCCCTGCACGTCCACGCCCACCACGTACTGGCCGGCATCCTGCGCGACTTCGACTTCGTGCGCATGACGCCGGAAAGCATGGTGGAGAGCGGCGTCACCGCCACCTTCTTCCCGCACGGGCTGGGCCACTACCTCGGCCTGCAGGTGCACGACGTCGGCGGCTTCCAGGCCGACGAAGGCGGCGGTTTCGTCGCGCGCCCGCCGGGCCATCCCTACCTGCGCCTCACGCGCACCCTCGACGCCGGCCACGTGGTGACCATCGAGCCTGGCCTCTACTTCATCGACCTGCTGCTGGCCGAGCTGAAGCAGACGCCGCAGGCGCGCGACGTGAACTGGGCCAAGGTCGACGCCTTCCGCCCCTACGGCGGCATCCGCATCGAGGACGACGTCGCCTGCACCGCGGACGCGCCGGAGAACCTCACCCGCGACGCCTTCGCCGCCGCGGCGTAGGCGAGTCGAAGCAACGGGACGAAGGCGGCGGCGGTGCGCGCACGCTCCGCCCGCGCGGCGCGCTGCGACATCGCGCCGCGAAGCCCGCCGCGGCGGCGCGGCGTATGCTTGACCGCGGTCAGTGCATGCACGACGAATCCCGCCACCGCTCCTGGTTCCGCACGCGCGACGGCCGCGCCTACCTGTTCGGCCTGGGCGCCATCGTCGCGCTGAAGATCGCGCTCCTGGCCGCGCTGTACCTGGCCGTCATCGCGCCGCAGCCGCGCGTGGCGCGCACGCCCGAGGTGCAGCGCACGCACCTCCTCGGGCCCCCGCCTGCCGCCGCGAAGGACCCGCCCGATGGACGCTGACGTCGTCACGCTCTCGCGCCTGCAGTTCGCGCTGACCGCGCTCTACCACTTCCTGTTCGTGCCGCTCACGCTCGGCCTGTGCTGGATGCTGGCGATCATGGAATCGGTCTACGTGATGACCGGGCGCGAGATCTGGCGCCGCATGACCCAGTTCTGGGGCGTGCTGTTCGGCATCAACTTCGCCATGGGCGTCGCCACCGGCGTGACCATGGAGTTCCAGTTCGGCACGAACTGGGCCTACTACGCCCACTATGTCGGCGACATCTTCGGCACGCCGCTGGCGATCGAGGGCCTGATGGCGTTCTTCCTCGAAGCCAGCTTCGTCGGCCTGTTCTTCTTCGGCTGGGAGCGCCTGAGCCGCGTGCAGCACCTGGCCGTGACCTGGCTGCTCGCCCTGGGCACCAATCTGTCGGCGCTGTGGATCCTCATCGCCAACGCCTGGATGCAGAACCCGGTGGGTGCGGAGTTCAACCTCGACACCATGCGCATGGAGCTAACGTCGTTCGGCGCGGTGATCTTCAATCCGGTGGCGCAGTCGAAGTTCGTGCACACCGTGAGCGCGGGCTACGTCATGGGCGCCGTGTTCGTGCTGGCGATCAGCGCCTGGTACCTGCTGCGCGGACGCAACCGCGAGTTCGCCAAGCGCTCCATGACCATTGCCGCGAGCTTCGGCCTGGCCTCGGCGCTGTCGGTGGTGGTGCTGGGCGACGAGTCCGGCTACACCGTGACCGAGCACCAGAAGATGAAGCTCGCGGCCATCGAAGCGATGTGGGAGACGGAGCCGGCGCCGGCCGCCTTCACCGCCTTCGGCCTGCCCTCGCTGGCCGAGCGCCGCACGCTGTATGCCGTGCGCATTCCCTGGCTGATGGGCCTCATCGGCACGCGTTCCGTCGATACCGTGATGCCGGGCATCGCCGAGCTGGTGGCCCGTGCGCGCGAGCGCATCGCCAGTGGCCTCGTCGCCTACGATGCGCTGGAACGCCTGCGCCAGGACCGCAACGATGCCGCGGCCCAGGCCGCTTTCGCCGCCCACCGGCGCGACCTCGGCTACGCCCTGCTGCTCAGGCGCGAGCTCGCCGATCCGCGCCGCGCCACCGCGGCGGACATCGAGCGCGCCGCGGACAGCACGGTGCCGAACGTGCCGCTGCTGTTCTGGGCCTTCCGCCTGATGGTCGCCTGCGGCTTCTACTTCATCGCCCTGTTCGCGCTCGCGTTCTGGTACGCCTCGCGGCGCGAGCTGGAGCGACACCGCTGGTTCCTGCGCGCCGCCCTGTACAGCCTGCCGCTGCCGTGGATCGCCAGCGAGCTGGGCTGGATCGTGGCGGAGGTCGGCAGGCAGCCCTGGGCCATCGAGGGCGTGCTGCCCACGGCCCTGGGGGTGTCGAGCGTGTCGGCCGCGCAAGTGGCCACCAGCCTCGTCGGCTTCGTGCTGTTCTACAGCGTGCTGGCCGTGGTCGATGCGCTGCTGATGGTGAAGTACGCGCGACGCGGGCCGGACGGCCTGGGTCTGTGGCCCGCAGCGCCCACGCAGGCCGGCCATGCTTGAGTACGACACCCTGCGCCTGGTCTGGTGGCTATTGCTCGGCGTGCTGCTCGCCGGCTTTGCCGTGATGGACGGCTTCGACCTCGGCGTGGCCGCGCTGCTGCGCCTGCTCGCGCACGACGATGAGGAACGCCGCGCCCTGCTGGAAACGGTGGAGCCCGTATGGGAAGGCAATCAAGTGTGGTTCGTGCTGGGCGGCGGCGCCGTGTTCGCGGCCTGGCCGCTGCTCTACGCCGCGGCCTTCTCCGGCTTCTATTTCGCCCTGCTGCTGGTGCTGCTGGCCTTCATCCTGCGTCCGGTCGGCTTCGGCTTCCGCAGCAAGCTGCCCGGCGCGCGCTGGCGCGGCACGTGGGACTGGATCCTCAGCGTCTCCGGCGCGGCACCGGCCCTGCTGTTCGGCGTGGCCTTCGGCAACCTCTTCCTCGGCGCACCGTTCGGCTACGACACCATGCTGCGCCTGGACTACCGCGGCGGCCTGCTCGACCTGCTGCGGCCGTTTCCGCTGCTGGTCGGCGTGGTGTCGCTGAGCCTCCTGTGCCTGCATGGCGCGGCTTATGCCGAGATGAAGGCCGACGCGCGTATCGCCGCGCGCGCGGCGCGCTGGCGCCGCCGCCTGGCGCTGGCCTATGTCCTGGCCTTCGCCGCGGCGGGGGCCTGGCTGGCAACGGGCGTCACCGGCTTCCATCTCGACGGCGCCGCGAACACCGCGGGGCCGTCCAATCCGCTGCTGAAGCTGGCCAGCCGCGGCGGTACCTGGTTCGACGGTCCGCTCGGCCGCTGGGCCCTCGCCTGGGGCGGCCTGGGCATGGCCGGCGGCCTGGCTCTGGCCCTGCGCGGAGTGCAGGCGCGCAGCGGCACGACCTTCCTGGTCAGTGCGTTCAGCGTGATCGCCACGGTGTTTGCCGGCGGCTTTGCCCTGTTTCCTTTCCTGCTGCCCTCGTCGCACGATCCGCGCGCCAGCCTGACCGTGTGGGACGCCTCCAGCAGCCGCACCACGCTCGGCCTGATGCTTGCCGCAACGGTCCTGTTCCTGCCGCTGGTGCTGGCCTACACGGCGTGGATCTACCGCGTGCTGCGCGGTCGCGTCACGCTGGAGTCGCTGCGCCGCCACCACGGCCTGTATTGACGCCGCCACCGAAGGAGTCGCGCCCATGTGGTACTTCGCCTGGATCCTCGGCCTGGGCCTGGCCTGCAGCTTCGCCATCCTCAACGCGATGTGGTTCGAACTGCACGCGGACCGCGAGGCGCAGCTGCCGACCGCCGCACAGTCCGCCAGCACACCCGTGGCATGATGCCGGCAGTCCGCCCGGAGTCCGGCCCCTGCGCACCCTGCTCTGCCTGTTCGCCGCCCTGGCGGCGCCGCCGCTGGCGGCCGCCACGTTCCAAGTGGACAGCGTCACCGACGCTCCCGACCTCGATCCCGGCGACGGCCTGTGCCGCACGGCGGCGGGCGACTGCAGCCTGCGTGCGGCCATCCAGCAGGCCAATGCGACGCCGGGATTCGACACCGTGCAGGTGCCCGAGGGCGGCTATCTGCTGAACCTGGACGGCGCGGACGGCGAGGACGCCGCTGCACGCGGCGATCTCGACATCCGCGAGCCGATGGCCCTGATTGGCACAGCCGCGGCGGGCTCGGCCATGGGCGTGCAGATCACCGGCGCGCGTTTCGCTTCGGGCAGCCACGGCGATCGCCTGATCGACATCGACACGGGTTCGCTGCAGGTGCCGGTGCGCATCGAGCACGTGATGATTTCCTTCGGCGACAGCGCCGAGCCGCGCGGCGGCGGCGGGCTGCTGCTGCGCACCGGCAGCGCGCTGGCGCTGCGCGACGTGATGTTCTACGCCAACTTCAGCGGCGGTGTCGGCAGCGCCCTGGCGGTGTACGGCGACGCCAGCCTGCGCGACGTGCGCCTGTCGGACAACCACGTCGGCTCGCCGGTCACCGCGCCGAACATGCTCGGTACGCTGTACGTCGGCGGAAACGGCACGCTGGACGCGGACAACGTGGTGTTCGACACCAACAACGCCGAGGCGGGCGGCGCCGTGGCGCTGGTGGACAATGCCACGGCGACCCTGCGTCGGTGCAGCCTGGCCGACAACAGCGCCGACGGCCGCGGCGGGAGCGGCCCGGACACGGGCCTGGGCGGCGGCATCCTGCTCGCAGGCAGCGCCCGGCTGAGCCTGGAGAACTGCACCCTGAGCGGACTGTTCGGCCAGACCGCCGATCCCGCCGGCATCAACAGCGTGGTGGTGCGCGACGCAGCACAGCTGCAGTTGCAGCACGTCAGCGTGCAGGCCTGGCCGCTGCGCACCCTGGGGGACGGCGCGGCGCGCATCATCGTGCGCGACAGCCTGCTGCTGTCGCAGGCCACGGGGGCACAGGGCTGCAGCGGCCGCCTCGTATCAGCCGGAGGCAATTGGCTGGGTTCGGCGGCATCCTGCGCACTGGCCACGACGGCGGACGATCGCGTGGGCGAGCCGCTGCTGCCGCGGCAGCAGTTGACTCTCAACGTGGCCGTGGCAGGCGCGGCCGGGGCCAACCGGCAGGGCTTGCCGCACACCGTGTTCGTGCCACCGGCCGCCGCAGCGGACGGCGCAGCGCCGACGGGCTGTCCCGGCACCGACCAGCTTGGCGCGGGGCGGCCCAGTCCCTCCGCCTCCGGGCGGCCACGTCGCTGCGACGCTGGCGCAATCGAACTGCCGCTCGACCACCTCTTCATCGACGGTTGGGACGACCCGCCCTGAGCGGCAACGCGCTGGACAGGCCGGCCCGCCCTCGCCATGATCGCGCGCCGCGCGCCGCCGCGCCCCGTTAACCTAGCGCTGCGATGAGCGAAGCCCTCTCCGCCACCCCGGCCTCCGCCGGCGCCACCTGGCGCCGCACCTTGCGCTGGCTGCTGCCGCTGGGCTTCCTGGCCGTCGTGCTCGCCCTGCTGGGACAGCAGATCGGCGATTTCGACATGGTCGAACTGCAGCGCACCCTGCTCAACGTGCCGACCCTGCCGGCCCTGGGCATCGCGGCACTGGCCCTGGCGGGTGTGGCGAGCACCGGACTGGTGGACGTGCTGATCGGCCGCTGGTTGCGCCTGGCGGTACCGCGGCGCGAGCTGCTGGGCCTGGCCTTTCTCGCCAACGTGCTGGCCAATACGTTGAACCTGTCCGGCGCGGTGGGCGCCGCCGTGCGTCTGATGGGGCTCACGTCGCAGCGCGTGGAACTGCCGCGCGCAGCGGCGCTGGTGGGCATGCAGGCGCTGTCGCTGCCACTGGGCCTGTCCATCCTGGTGTGGCTGGCCCTGGCCACGGACAGCCTGCCGGTCACGCCGGGGACCACCACGCGCTGGCTCGCCTTGGCGGTGCTGGGCGCCGCGGCGCTGTATGTGCCGCTGTATCTCGGCCTCACCGGGCGGCGGCGCCTGATGGGCTGGCTGCCGGCACAGCAGCCGCTGCCGTCCTGGCCGCTGCGGCTGGCGCTCACGGCGATCTCGCTGCTGGACTGGCTGCTTGCTGCTGCCACGCTCTATGCCTGCCTCTACGTCAGCGGCGCACACGTCAAGCCGGGCCTGCTGCTCGGCGCCTTCACCGGCGCCTCGGTGCTGGGCCTGGTCAGTCTCGTGCCGGGCGGACTGGGCGTGTTCGACGGCCTCGTGCTGCTCTCGCTCACCAGCGCCGGCTACGACCAGCCACAGGTGCTGTCGGGCCTGTTCCTGTTCCGCATCGCCTACTACCTGCTGCCGCTGTTCGTCGGTCTGTATGCCGGCTCGGGCATGCTGGCGGCGCGCCTGCCCGCCCTGGTGCGCCTGCGCGAGCGCCTGGCCGGGCAGCCGCTGTTCGGCCTGCTCGACCTGCCGGCCACCCTGCTGGCCAACCTCGGCATGCGCCTGCTGGCCCTGTTCACCTTCGCCGCCGGCGTGCTGCAGCTCGCCTCGGCGGCCATACCCACCGTGCATGAGCAGGTGCACCGCATCCGCGAGCACGTACCGATCCTGGCCGTGGAGAGCTCGCATTGGCTGAGCGTGCTCACCGGTGTGCTGCTGCTGGGCCTGGCCCGCGGGATCGACGGCCGCCTGCGCGTGGCCTATCGCCTGGCCGAATGGCTGCTCGGCATTTCCGCCGTGGTGGCCGTGACCAAGGGCCTGCATTTCGGCGAGGCGCTGTTCCTGCTCGGCGTCGCCGCGCTCCTGCGCACGCGCAAGGCCGCCTTCACCCAGCGCGCGATGAGCCTGACCTCGGCCACCACCTTCGGCTGGTACGCCGGCCTGTTCGTCGTGGTGGCGCTGTTTTTCGCCGTGGGCGTGAGCACGGTGCTGGGCGACGACTCCTTCGACCTGTTCGACTTCGGCTACGGCGAGCACGCCTCGCGCCTGGGCCGCGGCCTGGCCGCGGCGACCCTGGGCACGGTGCTCTACCTCATCTGGCAGAGTCTGGCGGTGCGCCGGCCCGCGCCGTCGCTGCCGACGCCGGGCGAACTGGCGGAAGCGCGCGAGGTGTACCGCCAGCACGGCGGCGGCGAATTCGCCCACCTGAGCTTCATGGCCGACAAGCCCCTGTTCTGGGCCGCCGACCGCCAGGCGGTGGTGGCCTACGGCGCGGTGCGCGACCGCCTGGTGGCACTGGGCTCGCCCTGCGGTCCCGGCGGCAGCATCGACCGCGCCATCGTCGACTTCCGCCGCTATGCCGACAGCCAGGACCGCGTGCCGCTGTTCTACGAAGTGCTGCAGCCGGAGCTGTCGCGCTACCACGACCACGGCTTCGACCTGTTCAAGCTGGGCGAACTGGCCAGCCTGCGTCTGGCCGAGTTCTCCCTCGCCGGCAAACGCTGGGAGGACCTGCGCCAGGCGGTCAACCGCGCATCCAAGGAGAAGCTGCGTTTCGAGCTGCTGCAGCCGCCCTTCGACACCGCCCTGCTGGCCGACGTGGAGCGCGTCTCCGACGCCTGGCTGGCGGCCAAGGGCGGCAGCGAGAAGGGCTTCTCGCTCGGCCGCTTCGATCCGGCCTACCTGGCCTGGGGTCCGCTGGCGCTGGTGCGCCGCGACGAGGAACTGATCGCCTTCGCCAACGTGGTGCCGCCCTACGGGCCCGGCGGCATGGCCAGCGTGGACCTGATGCGCCACGTGGCCGATGCACCGCGCTCGACCATGGATTTCCTCTTCGCCCAGGTCATGCTGTGGGCGCAGGCGCAGGGCCACGCCCAGTTCAGCCTGGGCATGGCGCCGCTATCCAACGTCGGCGCCAGTCCCTACGCGCGCATCAACGAGCGCCTCGCCGCCCTGGCCTTCCGATACGGCAACACCCGATACAACTACCAGGGGGTACGACGGTACAAGGAAAAATTCCGGCCCGAGTGGACCGGTGCCTACCTCGCCTATCCGCGCGGCCTGTGGGTGCCCGGCCTGCTCATCGACATCGCCGCCCTGGTGGCGGGCGGCTACCGCCGCCTGTTGCGCGGCTGAGAGGGGCCGCGCGCCGCCTCAGCCGCGCACGCAGTCGCGGCCCTCGTTCTTGGCGCGGTACAGCGCCGCGTCGGCCTCGCGCAGCAGGCGGTGCGCCGCGGCGTCGCCGTCGAGGTCACCCGCCGCCACGCCGATGCTCACCGTGACGCGGCCCAGCGCGTCACTGCCCGGAATGGACACATCGCGCTGCGCCACGGCGCGGCGGATGCGCTCGGCCAGGTCGCGCGCCGCGGCGGCGTCCAGACCGGGCAGCAGGCAGGCGAATTCCTCGCCGCCATAGCGCGCCACCAGGGCGGCGGGCGGAGCAGCAGCGAGTAGCACCTGGCCCACGGCGCGCAGGGCCTCGTCGCCGGCCGGGTGGCCGAGGCGGTCGTTGTAGTCCTTGAAGTGGTCGACGTCGAGGAACAGCAGCGCAGCCGCACCGCCGCCGGATTCGAGCGCCTCGAGCAGGCTGCGGCGATTGGCCAGTCCGGTCAGTGCATCGCGGTAGGAGAGGTCGAGCAGGCGCGCATTGGCCTCGCTCAGCCGCGCCGTGCGCTCGCGCACCTGCAGCTCCAGGGCATGGCGCTGCGCGCGCAGGCTGCGCGTGCGCCAGGCGACCGCGGCATAGCCCAGGACCAGCAGGGCCAGCGCGCCGGCGAGGCGCACGCTGACCCGTTCCCACCACAGCGGCGCCACGTCGATCGGCACCTGCAGCGGCGCGCTGGCGTTGCCGGCATAGTCGCGCGCCTCCACCCGCAGGACGTAATGGCCGGCGCGCAGACCGCTGAAGCTGCGGTAGTTCTGCGCCTCCCACGGCCCGGGCTGGTCCTCGTAGCCGATGAGCTGGGTGCGGAAGCGCGATTCGCCCTCGCGCTGCCAGGACAGCAGGGCGTAGCCGATGCGCAGTTCACGCACGCCGGCCGGCACGGCGCTCTGCGCGAGGTTCACCGCCACCCCGTCCAGCCGCCGTTCGGTCAGGCGCAGCGGCTTGGCCACGGTGTCGGTTTCGTCGCCGCCCGGATCGAACACCGCCAGACCGCCGAGCGTGCCGGTCCAGTAGCGGTCGTGGGCGTCGACCCACTGCGCGTTGGTGTTGCACTCCTCGTGCACCATGCCGTCGGCGCGGGTGTAGGTCTGCGCGCTCCAGCCGCCACCGGGACGCGGCGTCAGGCGCTGCACGCCGCGGTTGCTGCACAGGTAGATGCGTCCCTGGCGATCGGGCAGCGCGCTGTACACGGTCGCATCGGGCGGCGGCGGCAGGTCGTCGCCCGGCAGGAGCTGCGGATGGCGCGGATCGTCCACGCGCAGGCGCGCGATGCCGCCGTGCGTGGTGCCGATCCACAGCACCGGTCGGCCGGCGTCATCGGGAATCAGGCTGAGGCCGCGGAAATCGACGTCCGCAAGGCCGAGTTCGCGACCGAGCAGGACCAGCTCCTCGCCGTCGTAGCGCGCCAGACCCTGCTCGCTGCTGGCCCACAGCCAATCGCGCCCCGCGGCGTCGACCTGATTGAGCAACTGCACCGTGCGCCACTGTCCCTGCGCCGCGGCCGGGCGCAGTTGGGTCCAGCGGCCGGCGCGCTCGCGGTAGAGGCCGGACTGGCGCGTCGCCACCCAGCGCTCGACCTGGCCCGCGTGTCGGCGCCACAGCACATCCATCACCGCCTGGCCGGCATCGCTCTCCCAGGGCGTCGGCACCGAGGTGAAGCGCGGCCCCGGATCGACGCGGACGAGGTGGCCGTAGTGGAGGCCGAGCCACAGCGCCGTGTCGCCCGACCAGGGCGGCGCGCGGCCGATCCAGCGGATGTTGGAATCGGGCAGCAGCCCCGGACCGGCGCCGAAAACGCGCCAGCGCCCGTCCTCGAACAGACCCAGGCCATCGCCGCTGGCGCCGACCCACAGGCGCTCACCGCCACGCCCATCGGGCTCCACATGCACGGCGAACACCCCGATGCTGCGCGCGCCCAGCAGCGAGGCGGTGCGCCAGTGCCCGGCCTGCACCAGCGTGCGCGCCACCCCGCCCTCGGTGGCCAGCCAAAGCACGTCGCCGCCCTGCGGGCTGTGCCACACCTGCAGGCCGCGCACCGCATCGCCGGGCAGGCCGTGGCGGCGGTCGAACACCTGCACGCGGTCTTCGTAGACGCGCACCAGGCCCGAGCGCGTCGCCACCCACATCGCCGCCGCGCCGTCCGGCAGCGTGCTTTCGCCGATGACGTAGACGTCGTCGCCGGGCAGCTCGCCGCGGGCGGCGCGCCAGGAGCGCAGGCCGCCGGCATCCAGGCGCCACAGTCCGCCGCCGAAAGCGGCGATCCACAGCGCCTCGCGCCCCTCGTGCGTGGTCACGAACAGCTGCTCGATCTGCGCGGGATCGAAATCCGGCGCAACGAAACGCCGCCAGGCACCGTCTTCGCGGTACCACAGGCCTTCGTTGAAGGTGCCCAGCCACAGGCGTTCGCGGCCGCCGAGCTGCTGCGTCTGCGCCAGCGCGAGCAGGGCGCCCTGGGGCAGCTGCGCGTTGTCTGGATCCGCCACCCAGCGTTCGCCCTCGCGTCGCCACAGACCGGCATCCCAGCTCAGCGCCCACAGCACCGCGCGGCCGACGGCGTCGCGCGAGGCCGCCAGTCGCCGCAGGTGCGTCGTCGGCAGGTTGGCCTCCATGCGCCAATGGCTGCCGTCGTAGCGCGCCAGGCCCCGCTCGCGGAAGGCGCACCACAGCACGCCGTCGGCATCGAGGAACAGCTCGCCCAGGGGCTGCCGCGCCACCGCATCGTCGCTCAGCCGCCAGCGCTGGCCGTCGTAGCGCGCCAGGCCCTGCGAAGTGGCGACCCAGACGAAGCCATCGCGGTCGGTGAGGATCGAGGTGGCAACGCCGTCGGGCAGGCCGTCGCGCGCGGAGAAGGTCGTGAAAGAGGCGGCGCCGAGGTCGAACAGATCGAGCGGTCGCGGCGACTCCGGCGCGGCCGCGCGCAACGAAGTCACGATGCTGATGAGTACCGCCGCGATGACCGCGCGCACGAAAACCGACCACCCCCTGGAGACAGACCGATTATGCCCCAGCCGCGCCCGCTGCCGCGCGCGCCCTCAGCGCGCGATCCGCTCGGCGATCAGGCGCCCGAGCGCCGCGTAATCGCCGTCGTAGTGGTGCCCGCCCGGGAGACTCAGCACCTGGACGTGGGACGAATCGAGCTGCGCGCAGGCGCTATCGTCCTCGTCCTCGCCGTGCACGCAGTAGACCGGCACCGGGCTGCGCAGCACTTCCGGCGCAATGGGCAGGCTGCCCTCGTGGCGGGCGCTGCCGAACCAGTCGCCCACCTTGATCTCGAACACCGCATCCGCATCCGGCGAGATCAGGACCTGCGCCGCCACCCGCGCGCGCACCGCCTGCGGCAGGCGGTTGACCACCACCGGTGCCAGGCTCGCCCCGAAGGAATAGCCGACCACGACGAAACGCGCCGTCGGCGCCTGCGCGGCGTAGTGGGCGATGACGCGGCCGAGCGCGTCGGCCGCCTCCTGCGGGGCGCGCGTCTGCCAAAAGTAGCGCAGGGTGGAAAAGCCCACCACGCGCACGCCCTGCTGCGCGAGCACCTCGGCCACGCCCTTGTCCAGCCCGGCCCAGCCGCCGTCGCCGGTGAGCAGGACCACCACGCTGTCCGCCGGCGTGCCCTGCGGGGCCACGTCGGTGAGCGGCAGGTCGGCCACGTCGCCGGCGACGGCGTCGCTGCGCGGCGCGCCGCGCGCCTGCCAGCGCTGCACGCGCGCCGCCACCGCCGGCGGCGACGGCGCGGCCGGCGCAGCGGTGGCGGCGCGCCACAGCGCCGGCAGCGCACCGAGCGCGCTGGGGCGCAGCGCGGCAAGGCCGTCGTAGGCATCGGTCGCGGCAAAGGGCAGCGGCAGCCAGGGCGCGGGAAAACGCGCCACTGGCACCACGCGGACTCCGCCCGCCAGCCGCGCGGTGGCGGTGCCGGCATCGCCGCGGCACAGCGGCTTGGGCAGGCGCAGGGACTCGCGCCAGCCGAGCGTGACCAGGCCGGCAAACGTCCCCGCTGGCGCCTGCGCGACCAGGGCGTAGGCGAAACCGGCGCCGCTGCCCAGGCCCAGCACCAGCGGCGCGCGGTAGTCGGCGAACTGCTCGTGGCGCTCGATCCAGTGCGCCACCTCCTCGACGTGGCCGGCCGGGTAGGCGCAATCGCCCTTGAGGCCGCCAAGGGTCGTCAGGTAGGCCGGTGTGTCGATGCCGACCACGAGCTGGCCGCGGTCGGCCAGCGCCACCGCATAGGCTTCCTCGCGCACGGTCCAGCCGGCCGCGTCGGAGAAGAACAGCACCGCTCCATCGGCCGCGGCCGCCGGCCGGACCAGGTGCAGGTCGCCGAACAGACCGTAGTGCAGACGCTCGCCGCCGGAGGCGGTGGCGAGCAGGGAGAGCAGGCAGCGGAGCAGGAGCATGGGCGTCGATCCGGTCGGGCCCGCGCCGCTCAGCGCGCCGCGGCCATGAGGGCTTCGATGTCCGCCGCCGCGCTGGGCACGTCGCCGGTGAGCACCTCGGGCGCGCCGCGCGTGACCACCACGTCGTCCTCGATGCGGATGCCGATGCCGCGCCACTTCGCCGCCACGGCGCGGGCGTCTGGCGGAATGTAGATGCCGGGTTCGACCGTCAGCACCATGCCCGGTTCGAGCACGCGCGGCTCGCCGTCGACACGGTAGTCACCGACGTCGTGCACGTCCAGGCCGAGCCAGTGCCCGGTCTTGTGCGGGAAGTAGCGCCGGTAGGCGCCGCTGTCGATGGCCTCGCGCGCACCGCCCTTGAGAATGCCCAGGTCGCACAGCCCCTGCGCAATGACGGCGACCGCCGCTTCGTGGCTGGCGTTCCAGGGCTTGCCCGGACGCACGGCGGCTATTGCCGCCTGCTGCGCCGCCAGCACCAGGTCGTAGAGCGCGCGCTGCTCGGCGCTGTAGCGGCCGTTCACGGGAAACGTGCGCGTGATATCCGAGGCGTAGCAGTGCAGCTCGGCGCCGGCGTCGACCAGCAGCAGGTCGCCGTCGCGCAGCGGCGCATTGTTGGCGCGGTAGTGCAGTACGCAGGCGTTGGCGCCACCGCCGACGATGGGCTCGTAGGAGGGCACGGCGCCGGCGCTGCGGAAGGCGTGCAGCAACTCGGCCTCGATCTCGTGCTCGTGACGTCCGGGCCGCACCAGGCGCATGGCGCGGCAATGGCCCTCCGCAGCGATGGCCGCGGCGCGGCGCATCAGCGCCAACTCCCCGCGCGACTTGTACAGACGCAGGTCGTGCAGCAGGTGCGACAGGGCGACGAATTCGCGCGGGGTGCGCGCATCCGGCCCGCGCAGCGCCTGCACGCGCTTGACCCAGCCGATCAGGCGCAGATCGAATTCGCTGTCGCGGCCGAAGTGGTAGTGGACGCGCTCGCGCCCTTCGATGAGGCCGGGCAGGATGTCGTCGATGTCCTCGATCGGGAAGGCGTCGTCCAGGCCGTAGCGCGCGACCGCATCCTCCGGTCCGACGCGCGGCCCGTCCCAGGCCTCGCGCTCGGGATCGCGCTCGCGGCAGAACAGGATGGTCTCGCCGTGGCGCCGCCCGGGCACCAGGGCCAGCACCGCATCCGGCTCGGGAAACCCGCACAGGTAGTGGAAATCGCTGTCCTGCCGGTAGGGATAGGTGGCGTCGTTGTTGCGCAGGCGCTCCGGGGCGGCGGGCACGACGACGATGGCCTCGCGGCCCACCAGGCGCATCAGCTGGCGACGGCGGCGGGCGTACTCGGCCAGGGCGATCATCAATGCACCGTGGCACGCCGCGGCGGCGCGCCCTGCAGCTCGGCGTGCAGCAGCAGCACGGCCACGCGCAGGAATTCCACGATCTCGGTGAGGGAGGACTCGTCCTCCTCGGCGTCGTCGTAGTCGAACTGCGAAGCGGCGATGGTGCCGAGGTCGTGCAGGATCTCCGCCGCGTCGGCGGAGAGCCCCCGGGAGGCATCCACCCCCGCCAGGCCAAGGCCGCCGAGAAAGCCGCGGCACCACTCCACCATCGCCTCGGCGCGCAGCGCCAGCGGCTGTTCGGCATCGGGCAGCAAGGGCTCGAAGCCCAGCTGCGCGTCGCCGAGCTGGGCGCGGCACTCCTGGAAGAGCCGCTGCAGCAGCGGCTCGGCGCCGAGCCCGTCGGTCTGCGCCTGCAAGGCCAGGCGCTGCAACCAGGTGCTCGAGGTGGCCACGCCGCCGCCGCACAGGAAGCCGGTCAGCGAGCCGTGCAGGTCACTGGCGCCCACGCTGCAGCGCAGACCGGCGAGCGCCGCACCGAGCTCGGCGTGGGAGATGACGCTGGCGGGCGGGGGCGGGGCCGGCATGGCGCGCATTCTAGCGGCTGCACCGGCCGCGGGCACGCCGCCGGCCGCGCCCGCGCGCGCCGCGGCGCGGCCGCTATACTGCTCCGGCGCCGCACTCTCGGGGCAGGGAATGGAACGCGCCGCTTCCGGCCGCATCGCACGCATCGTCTGCCGGGTCGCGCTGGTCGCGGCCAGCCTCCTGGCGTGCCTGCCGGCGACGGCACCGGGCGCAGCGCGGCGCTACTACTTCGACCATCTCGGCAGCGAGCACGGCCTGGCGCAGAACACGGTCAACGCCCTGCTGCAGGACAGCGCCGGCTACGTCTGGGTGGCCACGCAGGGCGGCCTGCAGCGCTACGACGGTTACGCCTTCCGCCTCTACGCCAATCGCGTCGACGACGACAGCAGTCTGCCGGAAAACTTCGTCACGGCCCTGGCCGAGGACGAGCAGGGCCGGCTGTGGGTCGGCACCAACGCCCATGGCGTGGTGCGCCTGCGCCCGGGCGATGGCCTGGCCGAGCGGCCGCTGGCCGCGGCGGCGGCCGCCACGCGCGCCGACAGCATCTGCGCCTTGTGGTACGAGCGCGGTCGCGGCCTGTGGATCGGCTCGCGCGAGGGCATCGACCTGCTCGACCCGGCCAGCGGCCAGCGGCGCAACATCGTCCGTTTCGAGCCCGGCAGCGTGCCGCTGCGGCCGCTGCGCCGTTTCGTCGCCGATGGGGCGCATGTGCTGTGGGCGCCCACGCACCAGGGCCTGCTGCGCATCGACCGCGAATCGCTGCGCGCCGAGCGCGCGACCGCGCCGGGCCTGGACAAGGTGCTCAGCGCCCTGCATGGCGCCGACGGCGTGCTGTACGCAGGCACCGTCGACGGCCTGTATCGGGTCGACAGCGACGGCGCCGTGGCGCGCAAGCTGTGGCCTGCCGCCGACGCGGCCTATCCGGTGCACGACCTGGTCGAGGACGCCGCCGGCCGGCTGTGGCTGGCCGTGCGTGGCGAGGGCTTGGCGATCGTCGACCCACGCGACGGCCACGCCGAGTGGCTGCGCCACCGGCGCGACATGCCGGGGGCCTTGCCCGAGGAACTGGTGATCACGCTGTTGCTGGACCGATCCGGCCTGCTCTGGGTCGGCGGCACCTCGCGGGGTGTGGCCACCACGCGGCCGGATGGCGCGGCGCTGGAGTACGTCACCGACCTCGCCCCGCAGCGCGACCAGACCACGGCCAACAACCTGTTTGCCGTCTGGGAGGACGCCGAGAGCCAGCTGTGGCTGGGCCTGGAGGGGGCTGGCCTGAAACGCTACGACCGCGAGCGCGACCAGTTCGAGGATTACACCGAGGCCCTGCTGCGTGCCGGACTGCGCGGCGGCAACGATCTGCGCGTCTTCGCCATCCGCCCGGAATCCGCCGGTCGCCTGTGGATCGGCAGCAACCACGGCCTGCTCTTGCTCGACCCGCGCACGCGGCGCGCGCAGCGGCAGGCGCTGCCGCTGCCGAGCGGCAGCGGCGAGGACGCCGAAGTGCGCACCCTGCTGCCGGAGGCCGACGGCAGCCTGTGGGTGGGCACGCGCCAGAACGGCCTGCTGCTCCTGCCGGCGGCAGGCCGGCCCGCGCAGCGCTGGCAGCACGACGACGGCGACGCGCAGAGCCTGGGCGCCAACATGGTGCAGGCCCTGCACCGCGACCGCCAGGGGCGCCTGTGGGTCGGCACGCTGGACGGGCTGTCCCTGCTGGAAGGCGATGGCCCCCGGCTGCGCACCTTCCGCCACCAGGCGGGCCGCAGCGACTCGCTCAGCGGCAACCTCGTGCGGGCCATCCTCGAAGCCAGCGACGGCACCCTGTGGATCGGCACACACGACGGTCTGAACCGTCTCGACGCCATCGACGCAGACGCGGCCCACTTCAGCCACTACAGCGACCGCGACGGGCTGCCCAGCAACACCATCTACGCCCTGGGCGAGGACGCCGCGGGGCAGCTGTGGCTGAGCACCAACCAGGGCCTGTCGCGTTTCGATCCCGGCAGCCGCCGCGTGCGCAACTTCGGCCTGCGCGACGGCGTGCAGGCCCTGGAATACAACGGCGGCGCCGGCGCCGCCGGCCGCAACGGCGAGCTGTTCTTCGGCGGCATCAACGGCCTGAGCGTGGTGCGGCCCTCCCGCCTGGCGGAGCGCCGGGCCGCGCCACCGGTGGTCATCCAGGCCGTCACCGCCGGCAGCGAGCGCCGCGAACTGGGCCCGGGCGATGCCCTGCCGCTGCGCGTGCCGCAGGCGGCGCGCCTGCTGCGCTTCGAATTCGCTGCGCTGGACTTCAACGCTCCCGAGCGCAATCGCTTCAGCTACCGCCTGGAGGGCTTCGACGAGGCCTGGATAGACGCCGGTCCGCGCCACGAGGCGACCTACACCAACCTCGGTCCGGGCCCGTATGCACTGCATGTGCGCGCGGCCAGCGCCGACGGCGTGTGGAACGAGGACGGCGCGCAGCTGCGCCTGGAGATCACGCCGCCGTGGTGGGCCAGCGGCTGGATGAAGGCCCTTTACACCCTCTGCGCGGGTGCGCTGCTGGCGCTGTGGTGGCGCGGGCGAGCGCGCAAGCGCGCCGAGGCGGCGCGCCATCGTCGCGAGCTGCGTGAGCGCGAAGATCGCCTGCGCATGGCCCTTTGGGGTTCGGGCGACGAGTTCTGGGACTACGACATGCGCGCGGGACGCCTCTACCGCATCGGTGCCGATCGCCTGTTCGGCGGCCCGGTGGAGCAGAGCCTGACTACGGACGAATGGCTGCACGGCGCCCTGCACCCCGACGATCTGGCGCGCGTGCAGGAGCGCCTGGCGCGCCACGTCGAAGGCGAGATCGATCACTTCGAGTCCGAGCACCGCATCCGCGACGCCAATGGTGACTGGGTGTGGGTGCGCTCGCGCGGCAAGGTGGTGGAACGCGATGCCGAGGGTGTCGCGCTGCGCCTGTGCGGCATCGCCCACGATGTCACCGCCTCGCGGGCGGCCGAACGCGAGCGGCGCATCGCCGCAGAGGTAATTCGCAACATGGCCGAGGCGGTCACCGTCACGGATCTCGAGTTCCGCTTCGTTTCCTGCAACATCGCCTTCACGCGCATGACCGGCTTCCGCGAGGACGAGATCCTCGGCCGCGACGCCTGCCTGCTCAATTCGGCGCAGCACGAGCCGGCGATGTACCTGCAGATGCGCCAGGCCCTGGTCGACGCGGGCCATTGGCGCGGCGAGCTGTGGCAGGCGCGCAAGGACGGCGAGGAGTTCCTGTGCTGGCTGGAGCTGTCCGAAGTGCGCGATGCCGCCGGCATGCGCACCAACTACGTCGGCGTGCTGTCGGACATCACCGATCGCAAGCGCGCCGAACAGGAACTGCGTTACCTCGCCAATTACGACACGCTCACCGGCCTGCCCAACCGCACCCTGCTGGGCGAGCGGCTGGGCCACGCCATCATCCGGGCGCGGCGCACGGCGCGGAAGGTCGCGGTGCTGTTCCTCGACCTCGATCGCTTCAAGCACGTCAACGATTCCATGGGCCACGCCGCCGGCGACCGCATGCTCAAGGCGGCCGGCGCGCGCCTGCGCGCCACCGTGCGCGAGGCCGACACCGTGGCGCGCCTGGGCGGCGATGAATTCACCGTGGTGCTGGAAGACGTGCAGGACAGCGCCGAGGCGGCGTCGGTGGCGCGCAAGCTGCTGGAGGCATTCACCGTGCCGCTGGAACTCGACTCGAGCCAGGAGGTGGTGATCTCGCCGTCGATCGGGGTCGCCCTCTACCCCGACCACGGCATGGTGCCGACCGACCTGCTCAAGTTCGCCGACACGGCGATGTATCAGGCAAAGGAGCGCGGCCGCAATACCTTCATGGTGTACACGCCGGAGATGGACGCCGCCGCGCGCCGTCGCGCGGTGATGATCGCCGCGCTGCGGCGCGCGCTCGACCGCAACGAGCTGCACCTGGTGTTCCAGCCCAAGCAGACCCTCGCCGACGGGCGCATCACGGGTGTGGAGGCGCTGCTGCGCTGGACCAGCGAGGAGCTCGGCAGCATCCCGCCCTCGGTGTTCATCCCGCTGGCAGAGGAAGCCGGCCAGATCGTCGAGATCGGCGAGTACGTGCTGGCGCGCGCCTGCGCCACGCTGGCGCGCTGGCGCACGGCCGGCCTGAGCGACGTCGTCATGGCGGTGAACCTCTCGGTGATGCAGCTGCGCCGCGGCGAGATCACGCGGCGCCTGTGCGAGATCCTGGCGGAACACGACGTCGCGCCCGACCAGCTCGAGCTGGAACTGACCGAAAGCATGGTGATGGCCAATGCCGAGGAATCGGTGCGCACGCTGGGCGAGCTCAAGAGCGTGGGCGTGTCCCTGGCCATCGACGATTTCGGCACGGGCTACTCCTCGCTGAGCTACCTCAAGCGACTGCCCATCGACACCCTGAAGATCGACAAGGAGTTCGTCGGCGACATCACCACCGATCCGGACGACGAGGCCATCACCGCCACCATCATCACCATGGCGCATTCGCTCGGCCTGAACGTGGTCGCCGAGGGCGTGGAGACCGCCGAGCAGGTCGACTACCTGCGCGAACAGGGCTGCGACGCCATCCAGGGCAACTGGCTGTCGCCGCCCCTGGCAGAGGAGCGCTGCCTGGCCCTGCTGCTGTCGCGCCAGGTCGCGGCGCGGCGCCTGGCGCAGGACGCCACCGGCTGAGCCGCTGCGCTGCACAGGTACGAGGTGCGCTGCTATAGTCCGGCCATGTCAAGCCCCGAACCCACGCTGAGCGATCTCGCCGAGATCGGCGCGCGTCTCGACCGCCTGGTCGAGCTGTGCCAGCGCCTGTCGGAAGAGAACCGCAGCCTGCGCCAGAGCCAGGAGCAGCTGGCCAACGAGCGGGCCGCACTGCTGGCCAAGAACGAGCAGGCGCGCACGCGCGTGGAGGCGATGATCGCGCGGCTGAAGTCGCTGGAGCAGAATGCGTGACCCCCAGCACCGGCAGCGGTGCCCGGCGGCGCCCTCGGCGCCGGCGTCGATGACCCTCTCCCATTCCCCACTCCGACCGCGGCCATGAGCGATCCCGTCTCCGTCAGCATCCTCGATCGCGAATTCCTCGTCGCCTGCACGCCCGAGGAACGCCCCGGTCTCATCGCCGCCGCCAGCTACCTCGACGGCAAGATGCGCGAAGTGCGCGCCGCGGCCCGCACGCCGGGACTGGACCGCATCGCCGTGCTCGCCGCGCTGAACATCGCGCACGAGCTGCTCGCCCTGCGTCAGGCGAACGTGAACGAGCGCCAGTCGGTGGCACAGCACGTGCAGGCGCTGAAACACAAGCTTGAAGGCGTGCTCAGCACCTCCGTAAAATAGGCGCGTCGTTCTCTGCCGTGCACGACAGCGCGTTCAAACATATTGCCTTGTTCCTATACACGACCCAGGGACGGCATGCGTCGGGGTCCGCGCGCAGGTCCGCCATGAGCGGAAAGCCCAAAGCCCCGCCAGCTGTCCCACCTGATCCTCGGGATCAAGGTCGTTCGGCGCGCACCGGCACGGCGGAGAACGTCTTCCTCCCGTTCGGCGGCCACTGCCCACTGTGAACGACACCGATGCCCGGCGCGCCCTGCGCCGCGAGCTGCGGGCCGCCCGCGCCAGCCTTGACCCGCGCCAGCGCATGGCCGCGGCGCAGGCGCTGGCCGACCGGCTCGAGGCCCTGCCGGAATTCCTCATCGACCAGCGCGTCGCCGTGTATTGGGCGGTCGACGGCGAGATCCCCCTGCACGCCGCCGTCACGGCGCTGCGCCGGCGCGGGCAGGCGCTGTTCCTGCCGGTGCTGCGCGGCGAGCGGGAGCTCGCCTTCGCCCCCTACCCGCGCGAGGCCGCGCTGGAGCCGAACCGCCACGGCATACCCGAGCCGCGCTGCGCGCCGACCGAGTTGCTGCCGCCGCAGGCGCTGCAGCTGGTGCTGGTGCCGCTGCTCGGTTTCGACCGGCGCGGCAACCGGCTCGGCTTCGGCGCCGGCTACTACGACCGCAGTTTCGCCTTCCTGCGCGCGGGCGAGCGGCCGCGCGAGCCGCTGCTCGTCGGCGTCGCCTACGCCTGCCAGGAGCGCGCGCAGCTGGACGCGGCCGCCTGGGACGTACCGCTGGACTTCGTCGCCACCGAGACGGAGCTGATCGACTGCCACGCGCACCGCGCCGCCGCACTACCATGAAACCCTTCTTCCGGCGGGTCGTCCGCCCCGGGATCCGTACATGCGCCACTGGCTGTTGAAGTCCGAACCCGAGGAGTTTTCCATCGATGCCCTGGCCCGGTGCGGCGTCGAACCCTGGAGCGGCGTGCGCAACTACCAGGCGCGCAACTTCATGCGCGACGACATGCGCATGGGCGATGGCGTGTTCTTCTACCACTCCAACTGCGCCGAACCGGGCATCGTGGGTCTCGCCGAGGTCGCCAGCGCCGCCTATGCCGATCCGACCCAGTTCGATCCGAAGAGCGACTACTACGACGCCGCCAGCCGGCGCGAAGCGCCGCGCTGGCTGCTCGTGGACGTGAAGTTCCGGCGCAGGCTGCGTCGCACCATCACGCTGGACGAGCTCAGGCAGCGCGACGACCTGGGCGATTTCGCCCTGACCCGGCGCGGCAACCGCCTGTCGGTGCTGCCGGTGACGCCGGCGCAGTGGAAGATCATCCTCGCCCTCGAATAGGGTGCCCGCTCCTGTCCCCCACTCCCGCATTGGTCATCCCCATGGATCGCGAAGCACAGAAGCGCCTGGCCGCGCAAAAGGCCATCGGCTACGTCGAGGACGGCAGCATCGTCGGCGTGGGTACCGGCAGCACGGTGGCGCACTTCATCGACGAGCTGGGCAGGATCCGCGACCGCATCGAGGCCGCGGTGTCGAGCTCCGAGCGCAGCACCGCGCTGCTGAAGGAGCGCGGCATCCGCGTGGTGGACCTCAACAGCACGGGCGAACTGCCGCTGTATGTCGACGGCGCCGACGAGTGCGATCCGCACCGCCGCCTGATCAAGGGCGGCGGCGCGGCGCTGACGCGCGAGAAGATCGTGGCGGCCGCGTCGCGCCGCTTCGTGTGTCTGATCGATGCGGCCAAGCGCGTGGACCTGCTCGGTGCCTTCCCGGTGCCGATCGAGGTCATCCCGATGGCGCGCAGCTACGTCGCCCGCGAGCTGGTCAAGCGCGGCGGCCAGCCGGTCTGGCGCGAGGGCACGGTCACCGACAACGGCCACTGGATCCTCGACGTGCACGGCTGGCGCATCACCGATCCGGTGGCGCTGGAGGCCGAACTCAACCAGATCACCGGCGTGGTGTGCGTGGGCCTGTTCGCGCGGCGGCCGGCCGACATCGTGCTGGTGGGCGACCAAGTGATGTAAGGCCCAGCACGCATCGCGCAGGCAGCCGGCGCCGACGACGCCCTGGCCGCGCCTGGCGCCGCAGCGCAGGGCGGATGGTCCATGCGGGCCGCGCATCGCCGCTGCGCGCGCCCTGGCCTGCCGCTAGGTCTGCTTGTCGAGCTGGCGAATCATGCCGGCGATGCCGCCCTGCAGGGCATAGGCCTCGAAGCCCAGCTTGCCCAGGATGAAGGCTGCCGCGGCGCTGCGCTCGCCGGTATTGCAGTAGGCGATGTACTTGCGCGAACGGTCGTACTCCGACACCGTCTCGCGCAGGGTGTAGAGCGGCACATTGATGGCACCCTTGATGGCGCGCTGGGCGAATTCCTCGGGCATGCGCACGTCCACCACCACGGCGCCCTGGCGCGCAAGGATGGAGGCCTTGCCCGGCGTCAGCCAATCCACCGCCGGCGGCTTCATGACCTCGGCAAAGGCGCGTTCGGCCAGACGCATGAGCTTGCCGTCCTTGATCATCGTGACGGTGGCGTTGCGCGTGGTGTTGGCCAGCAGCGCGTCCTCGCCGAAGGTGTCCCCGCGTACCAGGTAGGCGACCACGGAATCGCCGGTCTCCAGGCTCTTGGACACCGAGGCGGCGCCGTCCTTGATCACGTAGAAGTAGTCCGCCGGCTCACCCTCGCGCACGACCGTGGTGCCGGCGCGCACCTCGATTTCCTCGAACTTCTGGAACATGCGCTCGATGTTCGCCGTGGGCAGCTTGTGCATCACGCGCGACTGCAGCAGGCGGAACACCCAGCGATTGGCCTCGGGCGAGGGGTCGTAGTGGCGGAAGTTCTCCGAGCGCGAGAGCTGGTCCCAGCACAGGATCTTCTCCATGTAGCGGCGGTCGATGCGCACCACTGTGGCGCTGATGGAATCCACCGTGGCGGTGAAGCGGCGCGGCTGCATGTCGCCGAGCGCGTAGCGGCCCTGAATGGTGGCGGCGTCGGTTTCCTTGACCTTGCCGTCGGGGTATTCGCAGCGCACCCGGCCGCTCATGACGAACAGGGTGTGGTCGTCGGTCTCGCCGGCGCGGAACAGCACGGCGCCGCGCCCCAGCTCCTCCGCCGTCGCCTCGCGCGCGAGCTGCTCGAGATTCTCCTCGCGCAGCGAATCCAGCGGATAGAAGCGCGCCAAGTCTTTGCCCTGCATGCCCATGCTCTTCCCCCTCTCATGCGTCCGGTGCGCGGCACCTGACGGCGTTCTGACCCTGTCCGTGACCGCCGGGCGGCTGCAGCCCGCCCGTCAGTTGCATTGCCGCCAGTGCACGCGCGTGGCCGCCGCGCCCTCGGCGGCGACATCGGTCACCTGCAGGCGGGTATAGCGCAATTCCTCGTAGGCGAGAATCGCCGTGCACACCTCGGCCACCAGGGCATCGAGGCGGGCATCGTTGCCGGCCTCCAGGGTCACGCCCAAGGTGGAACGCGTGGCCCAGTCGACACCGACGACCCCCGGGATGGCGCGCGCCGCCGCCACCGCCGCATCGCGGCGCGACTGCGCCTCGGCTTCGCTGAGTTCGGGCGGTCTCGCCGCCGCCGGCCGGCGCGCCGCCGCGGCCTGCGTGGCCGCTTCGGGTGCCGCCGCGGGCTCCGCTCCGCGCGCCGCCGCCGGGGCCAGCGCCGGCGCGGCCGCCGGGGCGGCACGTGGCCCAACCGCGTCCGCTGGCGTCGCCGCCGGACGCGCCGGCGCGGAGATCACCGCGGCGCGGCCGTTCGTGGCTGCGGGCTTGCCACTGCCCATCCACCACGCGGCTGCGGCATACACGACAAGGCCCGCGACCACGGCAGCGACAACATGCAGCAGGCGCTGGCGATCGCGCCGTGCCGCGCTGCCGCGTGCCACGGCGTCCAGCACTGCCTGGTCGACGAAGGGACGCAACTCGCGCCAGAGCGTCACGCCCTCGAACAGCTGGACCGGTCGGTTGCGCGCGACGGCGTGCGCCTCGGCATCGAAGCGGCCGGTGGTGACCAGGATGGCGCCGCCGGCCTCCTGGTCCTCCAGCAGTCCCAAGAGCTCGCGCACCGCGGCGGCACCGATCGTGTAGGAACCGCCGTGTTTGCACTGCACCAGGTAGCGCTCGGTGCCGCGTTGCATGAGCAGGTCGAAGCCGCCCTCACCCGGTGCCCTCTCCTCGTCGGCCGGCTCGTAGCCGCGCGGCCGCAGGGCCTGGCGCAGCAGGTGCGCCAACTCGCGCCACTTGAGCCCATGCAGCAGTTGCAGGCCGATGGCCGACTCCACTTCGTCCTGGCGCTGGCGCAGGCGCCGCCACAGGGCGATGGCGCCGTAAACCGCCGCGACGGCGGCCAGCGCGAGCAGCGGCGGCAACCAGACGGCGCGCTCGGTCAGATCCATGCGTGGGGTCTCCTTCGGCTCGGCTGCAGCGGGTGATGGCGCGCATTCTAGGCCAGCGCTGCGGCGTGTGCGGCGACCGGTCCGGCCGGCGCCGATGGGGCCGGCGTCTGCCGCAGAAACGCCAAGGGCCCCGTGTGGGGCCCTTGGTGTCTGTGGCTGGGAGACTAGGATTCGAACCTAGATAGGCAGAGTCAGAATCTGCAGTCCTACCATTAGACGATCTCCCAATTTTCCCGCCCTCGGCGCCGTTCTGACCGGGCTGCCGAGGCGTCGAAGCGCGCTTAGCGCTTCGAGAACTGGGTGGCGCGGCGGGCCTTGTGCAGACCGACCTTCTTACGCTCGACCTCGCGCGCATCGCGGGTCATGAAACCGGCCTTGCGCAGCGACGCCTTCAGGCTCTCGTCGTACTCGACGAGGGCGCGGGCCACGCCCAGGCGGATGGCGCCGGCCTGGCCGGTGATGCCGCCACCTTCGACCGTCACCACCACGTCGAACTTCTCGGTCATCTGGGTCAGCTCCAGCGGCTGGCGCACGATCATGCGCGCGGTCTCGCGGCCGAAGAAGTTGTCCAGCGACTTGCCGTTCACCGTGATGCTGCCCTTGCCCGGGCGCAGGAACACGCGCGCGGCGGAGGACTTGCGACGACCGGTACCGTAGTTTTGCTGCGTAGCCATAGAGTGCTCTGTTCTACTCGGTGGACGTCCCGCCGGCGCGGCGCAGGCCTGCCGGGGGCTCGGACTCAGATTTCCAGAGCCTGCGGCTGCTGGGCGGCGTGCGGGTGTTCGGCACCGCCGTACACCTTGAGCTTCTTGAACATGGCGCGGCCGAGGGGATTCTTCGGCAGCATGCCCTTCACGCCGATCTCGATCACGCGCTCCGGATGGGTGGCCAGCATGTCCTTGAGCGAGGTGCTCTTGAGGTTGCCGACGTAGCCGGTGAAGCGGTGGTAGTACTTGTCGTCCATCTTCGCGCCGGTGGCGTGGATCTTGGCGGCATTGACCACCACGATGTAATCGCCGGTGTCGACGTGCGGAGTGAACACGGTCTTGTGCTTGCCGCGCAGACGACGCGCGATCTCGGAGCACAAACGGCCCAGCGTCTTGTTGGTGGCGTCGACCACGTACCAGTCGCGCTTCACGGTCTCAGCCTTGGCGCTGATCGTTTTCATGACAACAAACCTTGTGCCAGAAAGGGCAGGGAAAGGCGCGGGATGATAGCGGCGCGATCCCGGTGGCGCAAGCCCCGGGGGCTGCCGGACCCCGCGTTACGCCCGTCGGTCGGGCGAACCGCGGATGTTAGCATGGCCGCATGCCGTCTGCCGATCCGGCCCCGTCGCCCGCCCACGCGCGCCCCGACCCCGTCGCCCTCGCCGACCAGTGCGTGATGTGCGGACTGTGCCTGCCGCACTGCCCCAGCTACCGTGTGCTGCGCAGCGAGGCGGACTCGCCGCGCGGCCGCATCGCCCTGGCGCGCGGCCTGGCGCAGGGCGCGCTGCCCGCCACGGCGGACACCCTCAGTCACCTCGACCGCTGCCTCGCCTGCGGCACCTGCGAACGGGTCTGCCCGTCCCAGGTGCGGTACCTGGACCTGCTGCAGATCACTCGCGAAGGCCACCCCGTGGCCGGGGGCACCACGCGTTGGCTGTGGCCCTGGCTGACGCGGCCGCGCCGGCTGCGCGCCGCCGTGGGCCTGGCCCGCGCGCTGGCGGCCGCGCGCTGGCTGCCGCACCTGGCCGCGTGGCTGCTGCCGCGCACGGCGCCGCTGGCCCGCGCCGCGGCAGAGTTTCCCCCGCCGCCAGCGCCGCAGCGGCTGCCGGCGTTCACCCCCGCGGCGCACGCTCCCGCCCGCGGCCGCATCGGTCTGCTGCTGGGCTGTGTCGCCTCGGCCTACGATCGCGACACCCTGGCCGCCGCGATACGGCTCCTCGCCGCGCTCGGTTACGACGTGCTGATCCCGCCCGACCAGGGCTGCTGCGGTGCCCTGGCCCGGCACGCCGGCGAGGCCTCGCGCGCCGCGGCACAGGCGGCGCCGACACGCGCCGCGCTGGAGGCGGAGGGCATCGACGTCGTGCTGGTCGCGGCCAGCGGCTGCCACGACACCGTGCGCGACCTGACCCTGGCCGGCAGCGGCCTGGCCGTGCAGGAGCTGTGCAGTTTCCTTGCAGCGGACGCGGGGCTGGATGACCTCGAGTTCCGGCCGCTGGCGCGCCGCGCGGCACTGCACGTCGCCTGCAGCCAGGCCGGCATCGCCGGCAGCGCGACGGCCATGCACCGGCTGCTCGCGCGCATTCCCCAGCTCGACGTCGTCGCGCTGGGGCCACAACCCGCCTGCTGCGGGGCGGCGGGCAGCTACTTCCTGCAGCACCCCGACATCGCCGCCCCGCTGCGCGCCGAGAAGCTGGACCAGCTGGCGGCGCTGGATCCCGATGTGCTGCTGACCGCCAACATCGGCTGCCGCCTCTACCTCGGCAACGGCCTGCGCCAGCGCGGCAGCACGCTGGAAGTGCGGCATCCGGTCGCGCTGCTGGCGCAGCAACTGGCGGCGACGGCCGGCGCCGCGCCGCTACAATCCTGAAGCCCAACCCGCTTCCGTCGCGTCCGCCATGCCCACGCGCCAGCTCTCGCCCTTGGACCGCCTGCTCGCCGAAGTGCAGCACGCCCTGGCCACCTCGCTGGCGGTGCGGCCGCCGGCACAGCGCCCCACACCCGGTGCCGCGGCGCCGGAAGCGGAGCTGACCGAGACCGAGCGCCGCCATGCCGCCGGCCTCATGCGCATCAATCACACCGGCGAGGTCTGCGCCCAGGCGCTGTATCTCGGCCAGGCGGCCGTGGCGCGCGACGCGGCCACGCGCCGGCACCTGCTGCTGGCGGCCGAGGAGGAAACCGACCACCTCGCCTGGTGCCATGAGCGCCTGGACGAGCTCGCCAGCCGGCCCAGCCTGCTCAATCCGCTGTGGTACGCCGGCGCCTGGGCCATTGGCGCGGCCGCCGGCCTGCGCGGCGACGGCTGGAACCTCGGCTTCGTGGTCGAGACCGAGCGCCAGGTGGAGGCCCACCTGGACCACCACCTCGGCCACGCGCGCGGCGGCCTGCCCGCGCAGGACGCGCGCAGCCGCGCCATCGTGGCGGTGATGAAGGACGACGAGGTGCGCCATGCCGACAACGCGCTGGCCGCCGGCGCCCGCCCCCTGCCCGCGCCGGTCCCGACGCTGATGGGCATCGCCGCCGAGCTCATGCGCAAGCTGGCCTACCGCATCTAGGCGGACCCCAAACGAAAACCCCGCCGCGGTCGCCCGGCGGCGGGGTCGGATCGCTGCCGGCGCGATCGCGCCGGCCCGCCGCAATCCGGCCTACATCAGATTGCGGCCGTGGAACAGCTCTTCGATTTCGCGCCGCAGCTGCTGCTCGATGCGCTGGCGGTCCTTGAAGGACAGGTTCTTGGCCTTTTCCTCGAACAGATACGTGTCCAGGTCGAACTCCTTCACGTGCATCTTGGTGTGGAAGATGTTTTCCTGGTAGACGTTCACGTCGAACATCTCGTAGCGCTGCTTGATGTTCTTGGACAGGTAGTCCTGGATCGAATTGATCTTGTGGTCGATGTAGTGCTTGGTGCCGCGCACGTCGCGCGTGAAGCCGCGCACGCGGTAGTCCATGGTCACGATGTCCGACTCGAAGCTCTCGATCAGGTAGTTCAGGGCTTTCAGCGGCGAGATCACGCCGCAGGTGGCCACGTCGATGTCCGCGCGGAAGGTGGCGATGCCGTTGTGCGGGTGGGTTTCCGGGTAGGTGTGCACCGTGATGTGGCTCTTGTCCAGGTGCGCCACCACGGCGTCGGAAATCACGTCCTTGCCCGCGGCCTTCTTGTCGATCACCGGCTGCTCGGAAATCAGGATCGTCACCGAGGCGCCCTGCGGGTCGTAGTCCTGGCGCGCGATGTTGAGGATGTTCGCGCCGATGATCTCGGCCACGTCGGTGAGGATCTGTGTGAGGCGGTCGGCGTCGTACTGCTCGTCGATGTATTCGATGTAGCGGTCGCGCTGCTCGGGCGTCACCGCGTAGCAGATGTCGTAGATGTTGAAGCTGAGCGCCTTGGTCAGATTGTTGAAGCCCTGCAGCTTCAGGCGCGGGAGCGGCTTGACCACGGCGGATACCTCGCAGAAACGGCCGGGGTGGAGGGGGCGCGGATTATGGACCAAACCCCCCGGGCGGGAAACCGCCGCAGCCGCCCCTCCCGCGTCCAGCACCGGAATGCAATAAGATGTGGCGGCCGCGCGCCCGAGGAGCAGCCGGCGCCATCGGTCCTGGCGCCCGCCGCGGGCCGCCTTCGCACAACAGGGGAGCAGGTCTCGCCGTGGTCGATTTCCGTTACGTGCTGCAACAAGCCGCCGCCAAGGTGCAGGCGCCCGCCATCCTGGTGCCCGACCGCGCCGCGATGGAGCGCTTCCTCGGCCAGTGCCATCGCCGCCGCTACCCCAGCAAGACGGCCATCATCCGTCCCGGCGATCAGGCCAACATCCTGTACTACATCATCGACGGCTCCCTCACCGTCCTCACCGAGGACGACGAGGGGCGCGAACTGATCCTCGCCTACATCAACCGCGGCGAGTTCATCGGCGAGATGGGCCTGTTCGTGGAAGCCCCGCGGCGCGAAGTGGTGGTGCGCACGCGCACCGCCTGCGAACTGGCCGAGATCAGCTACGAGCGCCTGTTCCAGCTGTTCGAAGGCCCGCTGCGCGAGGAGTGCCCGAAGATCCTCTTCGCCATCGGCTCGCAGCTGTCCAACCGCGTGCTGCACACCAGCCGCAAGGTCAGTCGCCTGGCCTTCATGGACGTGACCAGCCGTGTGGCCAAGACCCTGATCGACCTGTGCTCGGAACCCGACTCGCTGTCGCACCCCAAGGGCACGCAGATCCGCATTTCGCGCCAGGAGATCAGCCGCATCGTCGGTTGCTCGCGCGAGATGGTGGGGCGCGTGCTCAAGCAGCTGGAGGAGGAGGGCATGATCTCCGTCAACGGCAAGACCATCGTGGTCTTCGGCACGCGCTGAGCGCGCTCAGTTCCAGGTCACCGTGCGCAGCCGCTCGCCCAGGCGCTGCGCCAGCCGCTCCACCAGGGCCTGCGGCGCATTCACCAGCACCGCCGCCTCGTCCGCGCCGCGCAGCAGCGGCAGATCCGACCAGGCATCGCTGTAGGCGATGTGCCAGCGCCGCAGTCCGCAGTGCCGCAGCAGGGCCTGCGGCTTGGTGGCGCCGTAGTTGTGCCACACCACGCGCAGCCCCCAGCGCGACACGTCCACATGGGAGCCGATGCGCTCCACCTCGCCCAGGCCGAGGGCCAGCAGCAGGGCGGTGAGCAGCTGGCGTTCGGTGGCGCTGCACACGATCACGCGATCGCCGGCCTCGCGGTGCCGCCGCAACTGCGCCAGGGCGTCGGCATGGAAATGCGCGGGATCGGCAGCGAAGCGCGCGGCGAACGCCGCGATGGCGGCGCGGAAACGGGCGCGGTCCATGCCGACCAGGGCCACGCGCGTGAACACGCGCGCCAGCCAGCCCTTGCCGGCCGCGGTGGCCAGCAGCAGGGGCACGAAGGGCAGCAGGGGCAGCACCGGCAGCAGCCGCCAGGGCTGCTGGCGCAGGCGCCAGCGCAGGAAAGCCTCGAAGCTGTCGCCGCGCACGATGACGCCGTCGAAATCGAACACCACCACGCGCGCGGTGGACGCGCCCGCCTTGGCCGCCTCAGGCATGGGCGAACAGCCGCTGCAGCTCGGCGCCGGGGTCGGGCGCGCGCATGAAGGCCTCGCCGACCAGGAAGGCGTGCACGCCCGCGGCACGCAGGCGCGCCACGTCGGCCGGCGCGAGGATGCCGCTCTCGGCCACCAGCGCCTGCCCCGCCGGCACGCGCGGGCGCAGGGCCAGAGTGGTGTCGAGCGACACCGCGAAGGTGCGCAGGTCGCGGTTGTTGACGCCGATCAGCACGCGCTCGTGCCGCGCCGCCGCCGGCAACGCCAGGGCGCGCGTAAGCTCGGTGGCGTCGTGCACTTCCAGCAGCACGTCCAGGCCCAGCGCCAGGGCCAGCTCGGCCAAGTCGGCGAGCGACGCGTCGTCCAGTGCCGCGACGATGAGCAGGATGCAGTCGGCGCCGAGGGCGCGCGCCTCCACCACCTGGTAGGCGTCGACGGTGAAATCCTTGCGCAGCACCGGCAGTGCGCACGCGTCGCGGGCTTCCTGCAAATAGGCGTCGGACCCCTGGAAGAAATCCACATCGGTAAGCACCGACAGGCAGGTGGCGCCGGCCGCGGCATAGCTGCGGGCGATTGCGGCCGGGTGGAAGTCGGGGCGGATCACGCCCCTGGACGGGCTGGCCTTCTTCACCTCGGCGATCACCGCCGTCTCGCCGGCGGCGAGGCGCGCCTGCACGGCCCGGGCGAAGCCGCGCGCGGGCGCGGCCGCGGCGGCGCGGGCGCGCAGTGCGGCCAACGGTACGGCGGCACGGCGGGCGGCGACTTCGTCGGCCTTGCGCGCCAGGATCTTGTCGAGGATGTCGCTCATGCTCCGCTGTCCTTGTCCCAGGCGTAGGCGCGTTCGACCCGCGCCACCCGCAGGGTGTAGTGCGCGTACCAGTCGCGCCGCCCGCCCTCGCGCGCCACGGTGTGCTCGGCGTGGCGGCGCCAGGCGGCGATGGCAGCCTCGCTGTCCCAGTAGCTCACGGTGATGCCGAAACCGGCTTCGTCGCGGGCGCTGTCCGCGCCGAGGAAACCCGGCTGCTGCGCCGCCAGGGCCAGCATGCGCGCGGCCGTGGCCGCATAGCCGGCATCCACCGCGGTGCGGCGGGAGGCGAAGATTACCGCGTAATAGGGCGGTGCCGGCAGGGGCGCGAAGGCAGCGTCGGACATGCGCAGCTCAGCGCCCCGCCAGGCGGTGCGATGCAGCCACGAGCTGGTCCAGGCGCGCCCGCGCCGCGCCGCTGGCCAGGGCCGCGCGCGCGCGGGCGACGCCATCGGCGATATCCGCTGCCACGCCGGCCACGTACAGCGCCGCGCCGGCGTTCAGCGCCACGATGTCGCGCGCCACGCCGGGGCGGTCCTCCAGCGCTTCCAGCACACGCGCGCGCGATTCCTGCGCGTCGGCCACCTGCAGCGCCTGCAGCGGCGCGCGCTCCAGGCCGAACTGTTCCGGGCGCAGTTCGAATTCGCGCACCTGGCCGTCGCGCAGTTCACCCACCAGGGTCGCGTCGCCCAGGCTCAGCTCGTCCATGCCGTCGCGGCCCCACACCACGAGGGCGCGCTGCACGCCCAGGCGCTGCAGCACGCGCACCTGGATGCCGACCAGATCGGGATGGAACACGCCCAGCAGGATGGCCGGCGCATTGGCCGGATTGGTCAGCGGGCCGAGGATATTGAACAGCGTGCGCACGCCCAGTTCGCGCCGCACGGGCGCCACCACCTTCATCGCCGGATGGTGGTTGGGCGCGAACATGAAGCCGATGCCGGTCTGCTCCAGACACGCCGCCACCTGCTCGGGCTTCAAGTCGATGGCCACGCCCAGCGCCTCCAGCACGTCGGCGCTGCCGGACTTCGATGACACGCTGCGATTGCCGTGCTTGGCCACGTGGGCGCCGGCGGCGGCAGCCACGAACATGGCCGCGGTGGAGATGTTGAAGCTGTTGGCGGCATCGCCGCCGGTGCCGACGATGTCGACGAAATGCGGATGCGGCGCGGCGTACACGGGCGTCGCCATCTCACGCATCACCTGGGCGGCGGCGGCGATCTCGCCCACCGTCTCCTTCTTCACGCGCAGGCCGGCGACCAGCGCGGCGACCAGGGTCGGCGAGACCTCGCCGCGCATGATCTGGCGCATCAGGTCGATCATCTCGTCATGGAAGATCTCGCGGTGCTCGATGACGCGCTGCAGGGCTTCCTGGGGGGTGATGGGCATGGACGGGTCTCGCTGCGGCGCCGCGGCGCCGCTCAGGTCTGCTCGAGGAAATTGCGCAGCAGATCGTGGCCGTGCTGGGTGAGGATGGACTCGGGATGGAACTGCACGCCCTGCAGCGGCAGGCTGCGGTGGCGCAGTCCCATGATCTCGTCCACGCTGCCGTCGGGGTGCTGCGTCCAGGCGGTGATCTCCAGGCAATCGGGCAGGCTGGCGCGCTCCACCACCAGGGAATGGTAGCGCGTGGCCTCGAAGGGATTGGGCAGGCCGGCGAAGACGCCGACGCCGGTGTGGAAGATCGGCGAGGTCTTGCCGTGCATGATCTCGCGCGCGCGCACCACGCGCCCGCCGTAGGCCTGGCCCAGGGCCTGGTGGCCCAGGCACACGCCGAACACCGGGATGCGTTGGCCCAGCGTGCGCAGCACTTGCAGCGACACGCCGGCGTCGTCGGGCGTGCCCGGCCCGGGCGAGATCATGATGCGCTCGGGCGCCAGCGCGGCGATCTGCGCCAGATCCAGCGCGTCGTTGCGCACCACCCGCACCTCCTGCCCCAGTTCGCCCAGGTACTGCACGAGGTTGTAGGTGAAGCTGTCGTAGTTGTCGATCATCAACAGCATGGTGCGCCTATCATGTTGACTATAAAGACACATAGGTGACGCGAACCTTATGGATACCCGCTTCGATACCCGCTAATTCGCAACTGCCCCCGTCGCAAGCCGGTCATTCTGCAGTACGAAGAGATGGTTGTCGCATGTCGACGGCCGGCGGCCGGCGGCCGGCGCCCCTACCAGCGCGATGGCGATTCCGGCAACACTTCGGCCGCAAACGCGTGGCGGTTGTCCGGGCCAACCAGATCGAGCTGCAGCGTCTCGACCCGTCGGTTGCGCGCTTTGAAGCTGGTCGAGACTTCACTCACAGCAGGTTCTCCATGGTCTCCAACAGGCTTACCGTTTCCGGCAACCCCGCCTTGAGCAGATCGTCGAGCAGCTCGCGCACGGTCTTCGGTGGATTCGCCAGTGAAGCGCGCATCTCCCGCACGGCAGTGCACACGACAGCGGGCTTCAGATCGAACAGATGCGCCAGGAACTCGTCCGGATGCTGCACCGAGATCCCGTAGCGCGCCACCACCTCATCGGGGAAGTCGCGCACGTTCAGCGTGACGATGACGC